>WNFP01007293.1_pt1 | contig 10097 bp, 16 predicted proteins | sample 5400201 | NCBI WGS metagenome assembly WNFP01 (sample SAMN13153355, study PRJNA577476) | soil metagenome | isolation source: 115 cm saprolite under Madrone tree | place: USA:California | collected 2016-06-14
TCTATGCTCCCGGCTTATCCTAGCTACCATTGTCTGTTAGCCTTGTTCCTAGAGGCGGCGATTTATGTGGACAAAATCCTAAAGGGCGCCAAACCTGCTGATCTGCCGGTAGAACAGCCGACGAAGTTTGAGTTTGTGATCAATCTAAAAACGGCAAAGCAGATTGGTCTGACGATCCCGCAGTCTGTCCTGTACCGGGCGGATAAGGTGATCAAGTGATCTAATATCGCTTTACAACAGGGACAACTGCCCGGCTCTAGGCATCTCGTCATTTGAAACAGGTTGGATACACTCCGGTTCGTCGTACTTCGCTGAGTTGACGATTGGTGAAGATTGTTGAGAAATCAACCGAGCCCCAATTCCACTGAACTGTCTTAACTTGCCTCTCAGGAGATGTAGGAAAATCCCCCACGCCCAGGTCCTTTAAGCGCTTCGCGTCCAACCGTAAGCTCCAAAACCCTTCCGAAAGGTCGCTGATTGCCTAATGGCATCAGCATTGCCTTGATGTATTGCTCGAAAGTCCTTTTCACTGGGCCGGGTTGGCGAGGGTTAATTGATTTTATTTCCCGTTTTCGGCTGAAAGGAGAAAAACAAATGAAAACTCATGAAACCGATTTGGAAAAGCGCAGTTTCTGGCAGCTTGTGTTTTTGCATAGCAAAGTGAATGGAGCGGCCTATGACGGCGAACAGCTACCGCGCCGGAACTGGAATTGGCCCAAGGATACCTATTTCCAACAGCGAGTACGTCGTGCGAAGTGGTACCAACCTCCGGACAAAGGTAGGTTGAACTAGGCGAGCTGTTTGACCGATTGTTTTTGAACGGGAGGGCAACTCGTCTATAGAGTATGGCCGAGGTCGCCTCTGCGGAGAGAACCACTGCTCAGCGAAGTCCCAGAAGAAGTGGTGTGTTAGCTGATTACGGAGCACGAGAACCTTTTTGCAACGCCTGAACATCGCCCAGAAAGCATCCAACCACTTGCCCGACTGTCGTAAACTTCGCAAAAGAGAGCCGTTGCTTCTCGCAGTGGTTTACTCTAGAAACTAGGCGTTTGGCACGAAAATCTGGAGGGTCCGGTCAATTCGGAATCCTTGCATGGATCGCTTGATTACAAAAAATTGGACTGCGGCGACGCGAGCATTCAAATGTAAAGGAGAAGCTCGATGAAAGAAGGAGGCGAACTTGGATGGTTGAGACTGACCGACAAGAGCGACTTAGTCCTGACAAGTCTTCACGTTTTACAACATCAAGACAGAGGAATATTTGGCGAGAGCCATGCGATCATTCCACGTAAGGCAATTACCAGTGTTCGGTTAAGTTGGCGAAGAAGTCGAGGACTCATTTTTCTGGGGACGATTCTGCTGGTTATTTGCATGATTCTCACGATTGGCTTAATCATCGAAGGTCGCGCATGGGTTGAGGCTTTGACACTGTCCTCCTTAGCCATGTCTTTCATCCAATATGGCTCACTGTTAGGCGGAATCGGTGTATATGTTTTGTTCTGGTTCGCCAAACGGAATGAAATCCAGATTATGGCTCCGACGCGGCTATAATGCACTGGTTTTGAAAAGTTAATTTCGTATCCGCACTTAACGCAACTGCCACGTATGGCTTGCACGTTGCTTTCGCTTTTCGGTTCCGGTGCCGATCTCGGTGCTCACGTGAACGTGAAGGGGTGTAAAGCCTTTTGTTTCACGAAGGGACCCGATAGCGACGCCATCCGACGGGCACACGAGAAACTAAACTTTCCCTTCGATTCGATCACGGAAGGCAAGAGAGTAACCGGCGTAGACCTACGACCAGAACTAACTGATGCTTCGACCCGAAGCTGACTGGTTTTGCTTTTAAAGGCGCGTCAACGGCATGGAGCCACGGTATGTTCAACCGAATACACTGTGGCTCCCTGTTTACAAGCAACAAAGATGCAGATTCTATTTTTCTAATCGTCGACTGTCGAGTACAGCCTGGCAGAAGAAGACTGCCGATTAGAAAAGCCCAATTACCGACTCGGTCGGCTTCACTTAGCCAAGGCAACAGCTAAAGTCCGCACATGAGACCAATTAGAGTTGGTTATGGCGATCACTTCGGCAGATAAGTTATTTGCTGGCCGCCAAGGGACGCCTCCGCCATCGCACCTCTCGTGGGCCTGACAAACACCGCCACGCCGTCAACGAACTGGGCACCTATGGCGGCGCCTGTATCCGCGTATACTGCGGAGGCGTTGGCGCCAAAATCAATCTCGTTTCGTTTGAATTTGTCCATCGCCCGCTGATTCTCGAACACAATCAGTTGGCTATAGTCCTGCAGTCCGGCCTGAAACCCTACCGACATCTGGGTCAAGTCCGCGTAACCGATGTGTTGGCCTTTCTCGTAGACGACACCCCGACCGTGGGCCCCACCGACGAGCAGGCCGCCTTTGGTGATCTCCGGGAAGAAAGCATAGCCATTACCCTTCTTGGCAAGGGCGTCAAACTGCGGATCCACTTTATTCCATTCCTGCCTTGAATCCTGGGATCTCTTCAAGAGCGCGTCTCCTTCCCCCTTGGTGACCGATCCTGTGCTGCAGCCAGCCATTAACCCCATGATCAGTCCCATCACAACAATGGTGCGAGTCTTTGATTGCATAGAGCCTCCTTCGGGAAAGGAATCCCGGCCGCCAATTATCATCGTCTCCAGCCTACAATTTTCAACGAACATGACAACTGCTCCTTTCTTAGTATTTGCTGCTCATCTGCCAGTCGCTACCGGTAAATAGTCTAAGAAAATAATGACTGATATTTGTGACTCGTCAAGGGCGGATGGAGTAACACGAGTTTTGAAAAGCTGATTGTCACGTTAGCCAGCTTTGGACCTGATGGGATTTTATCGATGGCCGTTTGAGCCATAACCTGGAAAGAGGGTCCAGTTGACTACGTACCCACAGTTAGCGCAACGGCCACGTATGGGTCGCACGTTGCTTTCGGTTTTCGGTTCCCCGATGACGACACCGAAGTAATTTCGGCACCTGGGGCGGGATCGGGCGAGATATACAGCCATGCCTTCAGCTTAACTCTCCAAATTGCGCCATACAACTTGGAGCAAATGACTCTATAAAGCGGAGTAGAAGGACTAGAACATGATTCGGGAGCTTATCTTACCGTACCTTGATCGGCAGATAGCTGCGGCTGTGCGGCTGTCTGCCTTGCTGCTGGCGGAATTGAACTTCCCGCTGGTTCATGGCGCCGTAGCGACCTCGGCGGTTCGCCGGGGCGAGCTAGACTTGCAAGTGTGATATAAGAAACCGATGGCGAAGAAGAAGACCCACACGGAACCCCTCATGGAATACTGTGAGTTCTTCGAGACCGAGGACGAGGCTATCGCCCATTGCCGCGAGGTCAATCGCGGCCTGACAAGCAAGGACCCCACGCCGTTCGGAATCAATGCCGATGGGGGCGAAGGAAAATAATTTTGGCCTGTCTGGAGGGTCGGTATTTATCGTGGTATCGGATGACCTCTTCTTTAAGGGGTCATGTTGACAGAGACGAAAGGCAAAAAAATCAGGGGCTTATCGCTAAACCCCTGACTTTCTAGCGTTATAAAAATCAGCGGGAACTATTTCCCCAGAACGGCGTCTACACATCGACGAAGCTGATCCGGGAAAATCCAGATATGGTCCGGCGTTATATGCGTGCTTACACCGAGGCGATCCAGTATTACAAAACCCACAAGGAAGACACGATAAAGATCATGAGAAAATATTCCCGTCTGGATGACCGCAAAGTTCTAGAGGAAGCCTGGGATTGGCACGTGCGCTTTATTCCTGAGGCTCCCTATGCACCACCCGAAGGTTATCAGCTCATTTTGCAGGACATGGCGACAACAAACCCCAAGGCGGCCCAAGCAAATGTCAAAGACTACGTGGATTCGCGCTTCGTGAAAGAACTTGAAGACTCAGGATTTATCAAAACCCTATATCGCAAGTAAGTTCGGCATTGCGGCACAACCAAAGTACGGCGCCGCTAGGAGCGAAGACTAAAAACCCTCATAACAAAGTGCTCAAAAAGTCCCGGCTGTGAGGCGCGCGAAAATCGACGAGCGAAGGCGTACAATCGGCAGTACGTTGAACCGAGGCGACTGAGCGCAACGAAGCAGATGGGCTTTTTCAGCAGTTTGTTAGAGTTTCTCTCTCGCCGCCTGTAGCACCTGCCGCATCGGTTCCACATCGATGACCAGCAACGACAGCTGCAACTTTTCCTCCCGCATCGCTTCCGGCACCACTGCCATCACGTCTTCCTCGAGGACATGGTAGACCGGAATCTTAAGAGACACCCCCGCAAGCGGCCCGGCATAGCTCGGGTCTCCTTCAGTTACCGTCTCGGCGAAGACTTCGACGCCACTGGCTTCGCTATTGCCCAAAACTACCGCTAGATTTTCCGGACCATACTGGTCCGCCAGGCGCTTGATAACTCCCTGGTTCTCAAAGTTCATCGCGCCCGCGGCGGTTCAGACAAAGCACTCCGTGGCTTGAAAAACGACCTCTAAGCCCGCCCCTTCGAGGCACTCGGCGATTACCGGTCCCGGGACCCCGTCCCTCTCACCGATGGCGATGACTTTTTTGCCGTTGAGCATTCAACCTCCGTTACTTCTAACTCTTTTCGACTAAAAACGAGCAGCCGTCAGAGAGCTGCGTCATGCGCCCTAGAAAGAGACTTCCCTTGGAAATAAACGATGCATTCTTGATTTCGTTGTTTCGCAGCGCATCCAACGCGTGCCCCAAATAAACAATCGCCGAGGGAATATGTCCCTGCGTCGGAGCATAGCCTAGCATACCCCGGGTTCGGACAAAATCCTCCATCTGGTCCTTCTTGATCTGGCCCCGCATGACCGCCAGCGCAGCTAATGTCATATAATTCGTCCTGGGCACGTCGCCGCTGCCCGACGGCACGGTAATTTCAGGATTGTGCAATTCAACGGCGTAGCGGTCTACATCGGTGAGTTTCATTCCCAGCTTTGCGAGCGCTTTCTCGGCGAGAGATTCCGCCATCGCCTGCGGCGAAGCACCGCCCCGGACCGGATGAAACGCTGCCGAATCCAATCGCACACAAGGCTCGCCGGTCTTCGCCTGGCTTAAGATCACGGCAAAACTCCCCAGCACATCTTCTAAAACCGGCATGCCTTTCTTGAGATGCGATTCGAATTTCATGCCGAGTTTGGCAAGCGATCCGCCGGCGACGACAGCAACCTTATTGCAGACGCCCGATTGTATGAGGCTCGCGCCGTGAACTATCCCGTACATCGGGCCGGCGCAGAAGGCTTTGACGTCCGAACCGGAAGCGTTCGTGCAGCCGACCTCTTCGGCAATGGCCTTGGCAAGATTTCCACCACCGCGATTATAACGGTCGCCCACCGCTTCTTCCGAGCAACTGATGACGAAATCGATTTCTTCGGGACTCAGCTTGAGAGCATTCAGCAAGGAGCCAAGCGAATGAGCCGCGGTTACTTTAGCGGCGAGATTTTCCAGCAAGACATCGGCGCTGAGACTCGCGTCCTCGGCATGACCTTGCTCGAAGGCACCTACCAATCTCTCACCGGCGTATAGCCCCAGTGCGCCCTCCTCGCAGAGCGTTTTGATTTCTATAAGTGGCCCCACGCGCGTAGCTTTTCCGTTAACATGCTTCGCCGCATGCTCCTGGCGCCATTTTTCTTCCAACGTAACGAGATTGAATTGATCGGCTCTCCCAAGCTGACAGTAAAATCGATCCTGATCCACCAGGTCGCCAAAACGCCCATTGCTAGTAGCCCCCTCGATAAGCTTGTCATACCAGGGCTTCTGAAGATTGCTCAACTCGGCGGGCGTGATGTTGCCGATGTAAACTTGATGCGGTGCGTAGGCCGTGGCCGCGCTAAAGTTCCTGAGCTGGTTCTTTAGCTGTTGTTCGAGTGCCGGATTGGTTCTCAGCTCGCGTGACGGTTTGGAACCATAGCGAACCAGGTCAGGCACATGAGCCAACGAATAGAAGACCCCCTCGATACCGACACGCACTGCTTTAGATGATAAATCAGTCATATAACCAGTTACAGCCAGGTGCTATCATCATTACTCCGTGAAGGAATGATTTTTCAAGAAGGCGTCAGCATCGGAAAGGCTGAAAAAGACCAATCGAATTTCTTCAAACGAATCATGGGAGCTGAGGAATCTCTGAATCGCTTGCGACGACACCTGCGCCGCTTCATCCAGTGGATAACCGTAGACGCCGGTCGAGATCGCCGGAAACGCAATCGTTTTCAGTCCTTTGTCTGCCGCGAGCGTCAGCGAATTGTGGTAACACGAACTTAAAAGCGCTGCCTTGTCCTTGCCGCCCCGTCCATAGACGGGTCCCACGGTATGAATGACGTGCTTCGCAGGCATTCTTCCCGCCGTCGTGATCACCGCTTGTCCGGTCGGTAAACCATCAGGATGCTGAACCCGCCGAATCTCTTTGCATTCCATTAATATCTCCGGTCCGCCCGCCCGATGAATCGCCCCATCGACCCCGCCCCCACCCATCAATGTTCCATTCGCTGCGTTGACGATCGCATCCACATTTTCTTGAGTGATGTCTCCGACCTTTACAACGACGACCCCTGTCAAAAAGGCTCTGAGTACGTCCATAGACTCTCCGAACTTGTTATCCGCAGTTTATAACAGAGAATCAAAATATTGGAAGCTTACGGAATGCAACAATGCACATACGTGAGCTAGCGTAAATGAAGAGTGGCGCTAGGCCTTGGGCAGGCGGACAGTGCAGCCATCGTGCTCTCAGGTCCCAATCACTGTGAAGGCGATAAGGCGGTGGCTTTTAAAGGCGCGCCTTATTTCACTGAGGATGTTGAAGGTCTATGGCAACGGCTGAAAACAGAGTGGAGAGTTTTGAAGGAGTTGACGCCAGTCTTTCAACGGAATATCGCTAAACTTCGGCCAAAATTTCGCTACCCCGCATTCAATGAATTACTTTCGCGCACCGTGGAGTAAGTCGCTGGTCGTAGCTTCTACGTTCGCGACCCTTGTCTGCCTCGGCGTCGCCTACCTTATGTGGACACTGCCGGTGCCTTCGGAATCGCTACGTCTTTGGCTTGGGCTACTGCCTCTGGCAATCACTTTTATCTGCGCGCTCTTTACGGTTCGCGGCTATTCAATCGACAACGGCGCAATAGCGATTCACCGTCTGTTCTGGACGACACGCGTTTCTCTTAGCGGCCTGCAGGCCGTTTATTTTGATCCGGACGCGACGCGTCGAAGCATTCGCACCTTCGGGAACGGCGGTTTTTTTTCTTTCACCGGCTACTTTCGCAACAAAGAGTTGGGCTCCTACCGCGCGTTCATGACCGACCGCCGTCGCGCAGTGGTTATACGCTTTCCGGCCTCCGTCATAGTGATCTCACCCGAGCGGCCCGAAAATTTCGTTGACACAATTTCTCAATACAAAAGATGAGCGTTGACAAGCGTTTGGAAAGACATGACAATCGCCGCCGAATCACGTCTGTGGTTCGTCGTGATGTTTGTAGGTCAAGGTTGGGCTAATCGGAATATCCAGGCAATTCCACTTTATGGCAGCTTCTGTCAGAGAAATTATTGAAAGCTATAATCCTGATGCACCTCTGGCTGAAGCATGCACGCCGCCGGCGAGTTGGTACTTCGATCAGAGAATCTTGGAGTTGGAGCGGAAGACTGTATTTTCTTGCTCGTGGCAGATGGTGGGGCGCGTCGAGCAGATTCGCGAGCCGGGTCAGTACATCACTTGCGAGGTTGCCGGTGAACCGATTCTCGTTGTGAGAGGTAATGACGGCGTTCTGCGCGGATTCTTTAACGTCTGCCGTCACCATGCGGCCGCCGTTATGACGAATCCCGAAGGCAGAACCGAAACTCTGCGCTGTCCCTATCACGGCTGGACGTACAATTTGGACGGAGCCCTTGTTCTAACCCCGGAGTTTGGTGGGGTTCGCGACTTCGACCGATCGGCAAACGGACTGATCCCGGTTGAGACCGCGATATCGGAAAACTGGGTGTTTGTAAAACTTATCTCAGAAGGTCCGTCGCTCGAAGACTTTTTGGGTGCCGATCTGACTGGACAGATTCGTCGATCAAGCCTTGGAAAACTTCATTGGATGGAGCGGCGTGCGTATACGCTAAACTGTAACTGGAAGGTTTTCGTCGATAACTACCTCGACGGCGGGTATCACGTGCCTCATCTGCACCGGGGGTTGAGTAGTATTTTCGACGCCGCCAAATACACGATCGAAACCGGCGAGCGTTTTTGCCTCCAGTCGAGTCCCATCTCCACCGACGATAAAACCGATGCGCAAACAGCCGCAGCGCGCAAGGGCGATCGCGCGCTGTATTACTGGATATATCCTAACTTAATGATCAACTACTATGAGGGCGTGATGGACACCAACCTCGTCTATCCACGCGGAATCGATCGCACCGAAGTGATTTTCAATTTTTATTTTGCGGACAATTCAGCTTCCGCCCAAGAACGTAACCTCGCGAGCATCGCCGTGAGCGAGCGCATTCAAGCCGAGGACGTCGCGATCTGCGAGTCGGTCCAGCATGGTCTCGCTTCGCGCACGTATAATACCGGGCGCCTATCCCTCCGACGCGAAGCCGGAGAACATCTGTTTCACAGACTTCTCTATGTTGATTTGAAAAGCGGACTCTCGAACGAAGGTTCTTACCCACCTTATTGACCTCGTTCGGGTAAACTTTTCTGATTGTTCCAAGTTTCCTGACTTTTGCTAAGCTGTACAAATCAGCGTACAATTCTTCTCGATTCTGCTGAGAAACAATTTACAATGCGACCCAAACTTTACATTGACGGTCAGGCCGGAACCACGGCGCTTCGGGTCCGGGACTGGCTCACGGGTCGGGATGATCTCGAGATCGTCGTCCTTCCCGAAGAGCAGCGCAGAGACCCGACAGCGCGTCGCCAGGCGTTGCGGGACGCAAACATCGTACTCCTTTGCCTTCCGGACGATGCTGCAAGAGAAGCCGCGGCTTGGCTGGCCGACTCTCCGGTCCGTATCCTCGACGCCAGTACCGCACATCGCGTGACTGACGGTTGGGTTTACGGGCTGCCGGAATTGATGCCTGGGCAGCGAGAGCGCATTGCGCAAGCCCAGCAAGTGGCGAACCCGGGCTGTTATTCCTCCGCTGTGATTTTGCTCCTGCGTCCGCTCGTCGATGCCGGACTCATCGCTCCTGATACTCATTTCACGATTCATGCGCTTTCCGGGTACTCCGGAGGAGGCCGTTCGCTTATCGAACGATGGGAAGATCCAGCGCGACGGTTGCTGGAACTGCGGCACGAGGCGCCATACAGCATAAGCAAGCTTCATAAGCATATTCCGGAGATCATACGTTACGGCGGCTTGAGCACCGAACCTCAATTCCTTCCGGCAGTCGGGCCCTTTCGGTGCGGCATGCGCGTGCAAATCGCTATTACGGCTAAAGCCCTATCAAAGTCGGGCACAGCAAAAGCGATGTGGAAAACGCTGGCAGCGCGGTATGAAAATGAAGCCTTCGTACAGGTCGAGCCACTCACGGATCCGAGCGAAGCTGATGAGTTCACCTTTGATCCCCAAGCCAACAACGATACGAACCGTATTTCACTTCGCGTGTTGCCCCACGCATCAGGCCACGTCGTGCTCATGGCACGACTCGACAATCTCGGCAAAGGCGCCGCCGGCGTGGCGATTCAGTCTCTGAACCTGATGCTGGGCGTCCCTGAGGGGACAGGGTTACCGGAGTAGTAAACTCGCGGGCTCTATTTCGTCACCCTTTTTTCCTTTCAGCCTTTACCGCATTCAGCTCTCCGTCGATTACCTTCTGAAAAACATCGAAGGGCTGTGCCCCCACCAGAAAGCGCTGATTAATAAAAAACAACGGCGTACCTCGTCCGCCTAAATCGGCGGCGGTTGCGGTTTCCCGTTCCACCTTCTCCTTGTATTTGCCGGTTCCGAGGCACGTTCCGAAGGGTCCGGCGTTCAGACCCAGATCGCGCGCATATTGCCTAAGCTTGGTTTCAGTGAAGGCAAGCCCGCCCTGGCTCAGAAATAGTATGTCGTGATACTCCCAGAATCT
>WNFP01010880.1_pt1 | contig 10094 bp, 6 predicted proteins | sample 5400201 | NCBI WGS metagenome assembly WNFP01 (sample SAMN13153355, study PRJNA577476) | soil metagenome | isolation source: 115 cm saprolite under Madrone tree | place: USA:California | collected 2016-06-14
GCGGCGATAATCGCTTCGATCGATTCGACATCAGCAGGATTCGCCGATCTTTCCGCTATCTTCGACATTTACCTTTGCTGCTAGGCTTAGCCAGCCTTCCCTCTTACCGCTTCGGCACCTTTCAGATGCTTGTCTAGAAAATCGAGAATCGTTTTATATGCGCGAATCTCGTTGGCCTTTTTCGTAAAGCCGTGACCTTCGTTATCGAACAGAACATACTCGACCACGCCGCCTCTTTTTTTGATTGCGGCTACGATCTCGTCCGACTCCGGCTTAATCACGCGCGGATCGTTCGCGCCTTGCAACACCATGAGTGGTTTCGTGATCCTGTCGGCATGAAACAAGGGCGAGATCTCGCGCAACATCGATAATTGCTTTTCCGGGTCGCCGATCTCGGCGTAGAGCGATTTGCGCTGCGATTCCCAGTAGGGCGGAATGCTTTGTAGCGTGCGCACCCAGTTTGAAATGCCGAACAAATCCACCCCGGCTTGGAATTCCTCGGGCTTAAACGTCAGCGCCGCCAGTACCATGTAGCCGCCGTACGATCCGCCCAAGATGCCGATCTTCTTTTCATCCACGTAACCGAGCGACGCGAGATACTTTTTTGCTTCCACACAATCCCACAACGGCTCGCGCCCGTGCTTTTGATCGTCGGCCAGATAGAATGTTTTTCCATAGCCGCCTGAACCGCGGTTGTTCACGTCGATGACGCAATAGCCATGATTCACTAAAAACTGCGTGGATGCACTATAAGGCATGCGCGCCTGTCCGCCCGGGCCGCCATGCACCTTCACAATCGCCGGAACTTTCTGCTGCGCGCTTGCGCCATGCGGCTGATAGAGAATCGCCGGAATCTCCAGACCGTCGAAAGACTTGTAACGCACCACGCGTCCATCCACCAGGTCCGTCGCATTGATCTCTGGATTCAAACTCTCGGTCAACTTCGCCAGCTTCTTGGTTTTGAAATCGTAAACGTAAAGATTGGCCGGCGCGCGCGATCCGTCGTGATAAAATGCCATCTTCGTTTCGGTGTCGGAAATATTGATGCCGCTGATATCGCCTTCCGGTAAGGATGGAAGATCGACCATCTGGCCGCTTGCTTCCTCCAGGATTTTGATCTTGGTGCGCGCGTCTTCGTTCGTTGCCATGACGCGATATTTGCCATTGCGCGAAAATGCCATGAGTGAAACGTCCCAGGGCGCTTTCTCTACGGCCTCCCGCCGGCCCGTCTTGAGATCGTAGCGCGCGATATATTTGAATTCGCCGCCCTCATTCGAAAGGAAGTAGAGATACTTCGAATTTACATCGAACGTCTGTGGATCGTTCTCCACGTCGCCAGTATGCGGCGTGAGATGCTTCATATCTTTCGTCTCGATGTTGAATAGATAAACGTCGGAGTCGGCCGTGGTTTTGCCCGGTTTACCGAAGGCGATGAATTTGCGGTCGTTCGAAATGTCGCCGAATTGAAATCCGGTTTCGTCTTTGTAAATCAGCTTCGGCGTAAGATCGACAAGCGCCATTTCATAAATGTCGAAAAACTTCGGGTCGCGCGCGTTGGTGGAAAAGAAGAACGATTTCCGGTCCTGGCTCCACGTGAGAAAATTCGCTTTCGTCTTCTCGCCCGGAGTCAGGTCGCGCTCCGTGCCGTCGAGCCCTTTTAAATAGATGTGCTCGTTTTCGTTTCCTCCCTTGTCGTATCGGTAAAGGAACCGCGCGTCGTTGGGGAACGCCGAAACGATGTAAGTGCTTTCCTTGGTCGAATTGGTCAGCTGCTTCGGTTCACCACCTGACACTGGCGTTGTGTAAACGTTGAAGATTCCGCTCTTGTTGCTGTGAAATAGGATCGACTTCTCGTCAGGCGAAAATGTCGCGCCGCCCACCCGCGTCGTGGCCATGAACTGCTCGATCGTGTACTGCTTGACCGGAACCGGCTTGTCAGGCCTGGGACTTGGAGTTTGCGCGAAGAGTGAAGAGGGCGCCAAAGCCGCAGCGAGGAGGATTGTTTTGTTCATGTTTGCCTTAGTGGCGTTGCAATTCAGGGTGTTCAACATCTTTTCCATATCCGCTTGTCGGCGTTTTCTTAGTGACTTCCAAAACTTTGCGCGCCGCATTATGTCCAGGAACGCCACTGACCGCGCCGCCGCGGAGCGCGCTCGACCCGCAAAGAAAAACATTTTCCCATTCAGTCTCGACTCCCCAGGTTCCGACTTGTTCCTTTTTTGTTGCGAACGGCCACGTCGGCGCGTCCTGAAAAATGTTACCATGATACATGCCTAACGAATCCTCGATATCGACCGGACTCTTGCTTTCGATGCAAAGACTTCCGTCGCGCGCGATGGCGAGACAATCTTCCAGGCGTTCTTCCAACCATTGATTCATGCTTTCGAGAAATTTCTTTTCGGCTTGTTTCCGCATCTTCTCATTCTCTTTCGTGAACAACGAATAGGGCGCATCGAGTCCGAAAAGTGTCATCGTGTGGAAACCTTTTTCGCGTAATTCCGGCGAAACGATGCTGTTGTCTGTCAGCGTGTGGCAATAAACCTCGCACGGCGTGTTGTCCGGCAATCGGCCTTTCGCGGCCTGCTCATAGCTCGCATTCATTTGCTCGTAGCCTTCGTCGCTGTGAAATGTGCCGCACCACGCCTGTTCTGGAGGATATTTCTTCGCCTTCAATTTCGGCAGTCGTCGCAGGAGCATGTTGATCTTGAACACGCTCCCCTCGTCTGCTGCTTCGGGCTGGTAGGCTTTGCCTGAATATTTCGCCAGCACGTTGCGCCCGAAGTTTACCAGAAGAAATCCGGCGTCGACCGTTTGCTTGTTACCATCGACCTCGAACGCAACCGCGCGTGTCGTAAGATCAACATCGACAAGATCGACATTCGTCAGGAACTCCGCGCCGGCACTCCGCGCGGCGTCCTCCAATTCACGCGTCACCGCCCCCATGCCGCCAACCGGTACTTTCCATTCACCGGTCTTGTTGCCGATCAAGTGATAAAGAAAACAACGATTCTGGACGAGGGACGGATCGTGGGGGTGAGTGAAGATCCCAATTTTGGCATCGCTGAGGACAAGCCCGCGGACCAGATCGTTTTGTAAATAACGTTCGAGCGCTCGACCGAGAGGCTCTTCCGCCAGACTCCGCCATGCTTCGCGCGAGAGGTCATCGGTTTCGAACCGTCGTTTCATTTCCTCTTTTGAAACGAGCGGCTCGATCATCGAATCCCAGGCGTGCTCCGCGAACACTCGCGAGAGATGGTAGAATTTCTGCATCTGCTCGAACTCGGTCTCGCTTCCCGTAAGATCGACCATCGACCTTCGGCTCAGCTCTTCATCCACGTTGCTTATTAAGAGGGCGTCGTGCTGGCCGCTCTTAGTATAAGGGGTGAACGATCCGGTCGCCCTCCGGCGCAGCTCCAGCGTCAACTCGAGGTCGCGAATGATCTTCTCCGGAAACAAACTGACCAGGTAGGAATAGCGCGACAGTCGCGCGTCGTAGTCCGGGAACAGCTTCTGCGACGTGGTCGCGCCGCCGATGTAGTCGTTCTTCTCTAATAAGAGTACGCTCAGCCCGGCGCGCGCCAGATAACTCGCCGCCACCAGGCCATTATGCCCGGCACCCAGGATTACCACGTCGTATCGAGACTTCACAAAACCAACATCCACAGATTACGCAGATTTACACAGATTTTTCTCTGTCGATTTTGCTGTTATCGCTTCTTAATCTGCGGAAATTTGTGAAATCTGCGGACACACGCTTGCCTGACGAATCATGAGCGCGCTGCCTGAAATCCGAACCCGCTGCGTGATCGTCGGCGGTGGTCCGGCCGGAATGATGGCCGGCTATTTACTGGCGCGCGCTGGCGTGGGCGTTGTGGTCTTGGAGAAACATTCCGATTTCAATCGCGATTTCCGTGGCGATACCATTCATCCCTCCACGCTCGAATTAATGCACGGGCTTGGATTGCTCGATGAATTCCTAAAGCTGCCGCATCAGGAGTTCGCCCGATTGAGAGGAATTTTTAATGGCCACATTGCAGGCATCGCCGATTTCTCGCGTCTGGCGACGCACTGCAAATTCATCGCGTTCATGCCGCAATGGGACTTCCTGAACTTTTTCGCCAGCAAGGCCAACGCCTTTCCTTCGTTCGCGCTCCACATGCAACACGAAGTTGTCGATCTAATCGTCGAAGGCGACCGGGTGGTAGGCGTCCGCGCGAAAACTCCGGGCGGTGAACGCGATTTTCGCGCCGATCTCGTTATTGGCGCGGACGGCCGTCACGCCATCACGCACACGCGCGCTGGGTTTGAGATTCAAGAACTCGGAGTGCCGATCGATGTCCTTTGGATGCACATTTCGAAACGTGACGGCGATCCGGAGCAGTTATTCGGATTCTTTCGCCACGGCAAACTGCTCGTGCTCATCAATCGTGACCAGTACTACCAGGCTGGATTCGTTATTCCAAAAGGCGGCATCGAAACGGCTAAAGAGCGAGGACTTCCTGCTTTGCACAAGGAAATCGTCGCGCTCGCGCCTTTTCTGAAGGATCGCATTGCCGAGTTGGACGATTGGTCGAAAATTAAATTGCTCACCGTCCAGATCAATCGTCTGAAACAATGGTGTCGCGAAGGTTTGCTTTGCATCGGCGACAGCGCCCACGCGATGTCGCCTGCGGGTGGCGTCGGCATCAATCTCGCGCTCCAGGACGCGGTCGCGACCGCGAACCTGCTCGCCGCGAAATTAAGAACCGGACCAGTCTCGCTCACTGAGCTCGAGCGAATTCAACAGCGCCGGGAATGGCCGACGCGTGTGATCCAGGCGATGCAGGTATTCATTCACCGCCATGTCGTGACCGGGCGGGAGTCGAAGAGCGGAGACTCGCTCCCAATCTTGGTCAGACTATTGCAATGGTTCCCGGCATTGCGCTCATTGCCGGCACGTTTCATCGGCATCGGCCCGAGGCCCGAACACATTCATTCGCCGGCCATCTATTAAATCGATCTAAAAGACAGGATCAACAGGATTGCTCTGATTGGGTTTCGGTGCGAGCCGCGCATTTTCCACCAAACGCGCGATGCCAACGCTGCAAAGATCGACATCTTGCAGGTTTAGCAGCAAAATCGCCTTCTAAATCTTAGAACAGGAATGAACGATTTTTTTGCCGAGCTCAGACGGCGCAATGTTTACAAGGTCGCCGTCGCCTATGCAGTCATTTCTTGGCTCTTGATTCAAGCCGCTTCGATTCTGTTGCCGACTTTCGAAGCGCCGCCGTGGGTAATGAAAGTTTTGGTTGTGCTCCTCGGTCTCGGGTTCGTCATCGCGGTTTTTATCTCGTGGGCGTTCGAGATGACACCAGAAGGCATGAAGCGGACGTCCGATATTTCTCCGGACGAGGTCATTCCCTACTGGAGCAAACGAAAATTTGCGACGCTCATTATTGGCGTCGCGGTAATCGCTGCCGGTCTCCTCGCTTTTCAATTACTACGCGCCCCAAGATTGGCAATCACTCCGAAGTCGGACAACAAATCGATCGCTGTTCTGCCGCTATTGAATGAAAGCGGAGACCCGAAGGACGAATATTTTTCGGATGGCCTTTCGGAAGAATTGATCGCCGCCCTGGCGCAAATCAAAGATCTCAAGGTCATTGGCCGCAGCTCTTCTTTCCGCTTTAAAGAAAGGAAGGACGAGAGCAAAACGATTGGAGAGAAGTTAGGCGTGGCCACGCTGCTTGAAGGCACGGTGCGCAAGCAGGGCGAACGGGTGCGAATCGTCGCCGAATTGATTAATGCCGCGGATGGGATCGAGCTCTGGACGCGAACGTTCGATCGTGAGCTCAAGGACATCTTCGCCGTGCAGCAGGAAATTGCCGCGGCGGTGGCTTCTTCGCTTAAGGTGACGTTGCTCGGATTGGATGAACGGTCATCCGCAAATCCAGCAACCAAAAATACAGAAGCCCACAATGCGTATCTCCTCGGCCATTATCATTTTCAGCGACGCAATCTCGAAGACTATCGAAAAGCTGTCGGCTATTTCGATCAAGCGATCGCGCTCGACCCTGAATATGCTTTGGCATACGCCGAGCGTTCCGAAGCGTGGACTTTGGTCGGGGATAGTACCGGTGAAGGCAAAACCCTGTGGCCAAAGGCGCGGAGCGATGGGGAAAAAGCTGTCTCGATCGCGCCTGCGCTGGCTGAAGCCCACGCGGCCCTCGGCTGGGTTCGCTTTTTTACAGAATGGAAATTTGCTGAAGGTCTGAGCGAACTAAAACGCGCCAAAGAGCTGTCGCCCGCGAATCCGACCGCGAACGATCTGCTGGCGCGAGTCATTGTTTATCTTGGGAGACTCGGTGAGGCTGAAAAACAAGGTCGACAAGCAGTAGAATCGGATCCCCTTGCCTACGCAGCGCAGAACAACCTTGCTCGCATTCTTTGGTATGAGGGCAAACTCGACGAAGCCGATGCGGTTGCGCGCAAAGCAGCAAAGCTGCAGCCGACTGGTGCTGCCAGCCGCCGATGGCAGGTTTTAGTTGCAATTCAACGCGGCGACAACGAAACGGCGCTACGCGAAGCGCAATCGGAACCCGATGAAAGCTACCGCCGTTTCGAAATTGCGCTTGCCCAATATGCGCGCGGAGATCGAAAGGCCGCGGATGCGGCTTTGGCCGACCTCATCGCCAACGGCCGAGGACTGGATTATCAAGTTGCGCAAGTTTACGCCGTGCGCGGCGAGAAAGAGAAAGCGTTCGAGTGGTTACAAATCGCGTTTGATAATCACGACACCGGCATGCTGGCCCTATTAGTTGATCCGCTCTTGCGCAGCTTGAGCGATGATCCGCGCTACAAAAACTTGCTCGCGAGAATGGCCTTCCCCGCGACGTCATGAGCGAAAAGCCTTCGTTTTTCGCCGAGCTGAAGCGGCGCAACGTTTACAAAGTCGCGGTCGCCTATGCCGTTGTTGGCTGGTTAATCGCGCAAATTACGACTCAGATTTTTCCATTTCTGGAAATCCCGAACTGGATTGTCCGTTTGGTGATCGTGCTGATCGCGATTGGTTTCCCAATCGCACTCGTAATCGCGTGGGCGTTCGAAGCAACTCCGCAAGGAATCCAGCGAACAGAAGTTGCCGACACAATGCCGGCGACAGCAGGACAAAAGAAACACGCCTGGATTTTTGTCGTGTTTGTTGGAGCCGCGCTTTCGATCAGTTTGTTTTTTATTGGTCGCTACATCGGCCGAAATAATGCCGGCGCGCCGGAATTGCCCGCAAAATCGATCGCTGTTTTGCTTTTTTATTGGTCGCTACATCGGCCGAAATAATGCCGGCGCGCCGGAATTGCCCGCAAAATCGATCGCTGTTTTGCCATTCGATAATCTGAGCCGCGATCCCGATAACGCTTATTTTGCCGAGGGCGTACAGGACGAAATTCTAACTCGTCTGGCGAAAGTTGCAGATCTCAAAGTGATCTCACGCACCTCGACCCAGCGATTCAAAAGCGCGCCGGACAACCTGCCGCAGATCGCGAAGCAGCTCGGAGTGATGCATATCCTCGAAGGCAGCGTTCAGAAAGCGAACGATCAGGTGCGCGTGAATGTGCAGTTGATTAACGCGATGAGCGACGCGCACCTCTGGGCCGACACTTACGATCGGAAGTTAACCGATATTTTTGCGGTCGAGAGCGACATCGCAAAAACAATCGCTGACACACTGCAGGCGAAAATCACGGGCTCAGAGAAACAAATGATGGCGGCGCAGCCGACGAGCAACACAGAGGCGTACGAGCTTTATCACAAAGGCCGATCCCTTTGGGAAAAGCGCTCTGGAGACAACATTCCGAAAGCGATTGCCTTTTACAAACAAGCGATTGAGCGCGATCCAAATTATGCGCTGGCTTACGCCGGTCTGGCGAGCGCCTACATTATCCTTCCTTTTTGGGCGGGTGCGGACCGGCTCGACGCATACTCGAAGGCTGAAGACGCGGCACTCAAAGCTCTCCACCTTGATTCCAATCTAGCCGAAGGACACCTCGCACTTGGCAAGGTATACTTTTGGAAGATCGATTTGGCGGCATCCTTGCGCGAGTACCAGCGCGCCACCGAGCTCAAGCCTAACGACGCGGGAGCACATCACTGGCTCGGTAACGACGCCCTGGCCGCGCTCGGACGATTCGAGGAAGCCATCGCAGAGGTCAAGCACGCGGTTGAGTTAGATCCATTGTCGCCAGTTATTAACACGGACCTGGGGACAACCTTCTATTACGCCCACCGCTACGACGAATCCGCCAGGCAATTGCGAAAAACCCTCGAGATCGATCCAACATTCTTTTATGCGTATTTTAATCTTGGCATTGCGCTTCAAGCGAAGGGAGATCTCTCTGGCGCGATTTCCGAATACGAAAAGGCAAAGCAATTAAGCGACAACACATTTGTGTCGACACTTTGCGCTCAGGCCAAAGCTCACGCTGGTGACAAGGATGCCGCGCTGCGAATGCTGAGCGACTTGGACAAGATAAGTCAGAACCGCGAGGTGCTTGGCTACTACCGCGCGCTGCTTTATCTCAGCCTGAACAACAGAGGTGAAGCGTTGCACTGGCTCGAACAGGGTCTTAAGGAACGCGACGGCGCCGACATCAGCTGGATCAACGTAGATCCCCTGCTCGATTCATTGCACGGCGATCCGCGTTTCGAAGCGCTTGTGCAAAAAGTGATCGCGCCAAAAACAGAAACGAAGTGAATCCCGGCAATTTCTTCGCCGAACTGAAGCGGCGCAAGGTGTTCAAGGTCGGCGCGGCTTATCTGGTCGTGGCTTGGCTAGCGGTGCAGGCGGCCTCGATCGGATTTCCGGCATTCGATGCGCCGCCGTGGGCGCTGCGCGTCTTTATCCTGATCGCGCTGCTCGGTTTTCCGATCGCGGTGGTGATGGCGTGGGTCTTTGATATCACGCGCGAAGGCGTAAAGCTCGATTCCCGCGCTTCGGGCAGCAAGGGTCTGTTCGCCGTCGCGGCGTTGCTGGTCGTTCTGGCACTCGGCTGGTATTTCTACGGCCAACCATCGTTTCGAAAAGGCGACGTGGCCACTCCTTCGGTCGCCGATCGGAATTCGATCGCTGTCCTCCCGTTCGCCAACATGAGCGGCAAGCCAGGCGAGGATTATTTCTCCGACGGCATGACCGAAGAGCTATTGAACGTGCTCGCCAAGGTGCCGCAGCTCAAGGTGGTTGCGCGCACTTCGGTATTTCAGTTCAAGGACAAGGGTGGCGACATCCGCGAGATCGGCCGCAAGCTTGGCGTCACCAATATCGTTGAAGGTAGTGTGCGCCGTGATGGACCGGAGGTGCGGATCACCGCGCAATTGGTGCGGGTCGCCGATGGTTTTCACATTTGGTCAGAGACTTATGATCGCAAACTGGAGAGCGTATTCGCGCTGCAGGATGAGATCGCGCGGCGCATCGCTGCTGCGCTTAAGCTCTCGTTAGGCGTCTCGGCGCCGGTGGCCGCGCGCGCGCCGATCGATCCCGAAGCCTACGACGAGTTTCTCAAAGGCCGCGCGGTTTTCCGCCAACGCACCGACCTGCCCTCCGCGATCGCGCACCTTAAGGCGGCGGTCGCGAAGGCACCGGAGTTTGCCGCAGCCTGGTCGTCGCTATCGCTCGCCTATGAGGTGAGCTTTTGGTACACCGCACATATGACGCCCGCTGTCGGGGCCGAGCTGCTTGCCGGCCAGACAGCAGCGGCGGAACGCGCCGCCGCACTCGAACCCGACGCCGCGACCACCGAACACGCGCTCGGCAACGTCGCGCGTGCGCGGTTCCACTACGCCGACGCCGAACGACACTACCTGCGCGCGATGCAGATCGACCCGAGCTACTCGGATGTGCGCGAAGATTACTCGGAGGTGCTCTACGAAGTCGGGCGCCTGGAGGATTCGATGCGTGCCGGGCGCCAATTGGTGACGCTCGATCCCTACTTCGGCATCGGCTGGAACCGCATCCTGCGTAATGCGATCGCGCTCGACCGGCGCGCAGAGGTCGAAGAAGCCGTTAGGCAGATGCGCGCAATTTCGCCGGGCAACTTTATCGGCAAGTTGGGATTGCTCGACTA
>WNFP01021661.1_pt1 | contig 10091 bp, 5 predicted proteins | sample 5400201 | NCBI WGS metagenome assembly WNFP01 (sample SAMN13153355, study PRJNA577476) | soil metagenome | isolation source: 115 cm saprolite under Madrone tree | place: USA:California | collected 2016-06-14
TTGACAGAATACATCGAGACGTTGTTGGAGCTTTCGTTCGCCGAATAGGCAAATTTCGGTGTTCGCATGATGGGAGTGTTTCCTCCCGTCATGGCGATGGCGAGTGGAACGGCTCCAGCCCGTAGCGTTCCCCCACTGGACAGCGCACCGGTCGAGGCATCGATGGTGTACACCGAAATGTCACCGGAGTTTTGACTGACCACGTAGACGAAAGTGCCGGAGGGATCCACCGCGACCGAGATAGGAACTATTCCTGCGGCTGTCGGCGTCCCAATGGAGGTCAAGGCTCCTGTGGTGGCGTTGATGGAATACATCGAAACCGTGTTGTCGTCCCCGTTTGCTACATACGCAAACCTGCCGGAAGGATCCGCCGCCATGGAGGACGGACATGCTCCGGCGGTCACGGTGGCTGGGCTCATTGCCTGTAAGGTTCCATCACCGTTGATTATGTACATGGATATGTTGCTAGAACCACAGTTCGCCACATATGCGAACCTGCCCGAAGGGTCCACCGCCACCGAGGTGGGATTCGTTCCTGCGGCTATGGTCCCTGCGGACGTTAACGCTCCTGTGGTGCTATCGATGGTGTACATCGAGACGTTGTTGTCGAGCTCGTTTCCCACATAGAGGAATCTGCCTGAAGCGTCAATGGCGGCAGAGAAAGGATCAGATCCGGTCGAAACCATTCCGGAGGGCGCCAGGTTCCCAGTCGTGGCGTTGATGGTGAACGTAGAGACCTTGTTCGATGGACTCGTCACATAGAGAAATCTTCCCGAGGGATCCACCATCATAGAGATAGGGGAGAAACTACCTACTCCTACTCCTCCTATTCCTGCGGCCAGCGGCGGTCCGATGGAGGTTAAGGTCCCGTCCTTAGTGCTGATGCTATACATAAAGATGTCGCCGCTAACCTCTTCCCCCGCATAGGCAAACTTGCCGAATGGGTCAATGGCCAGAGCGGTGGGACTTTCCCCGGCTAGCGCGTAGCCGTTGTGTCGCAGTTGGCCAGTAGTCGCATTCACCGTAAGGCTGGATATAGTGCCAGAATTGATGTCCACCACGTATGCAAAGCGGGGCAGAAACAGAACAGTGAATGTCGAGGAATTGGAACTGCCTCCGCCAGGCGCCAGGGTGAACACAGTGATGGCCGCCTTTCCCCCCGCGGCAATGTCGCTCGCCGGAATCTGAGCGGTAACCTGGTTACTACTCGCAAAGGCTGTCGGCCGATTGCTGCCGTTCCACTGCACGACAGAGCTGGACAAGAAATTCGAGCCATTCACGGTCAGCGTGAAAGCTGGTCCCCCCACAACAGTGGTGGCAGGCGAGAGACCGCCGATTGCAGGAGTCGGGTTATTGATGGTGAAGGTGGAGCTGTTTGAGCTTCCGCCCCCTGGCGCAGGGTTAACAACGGTGATGGGCACGTTTCCACCCGCAGCAATATCGCTCGCAGAGATCTGGGCAGTGAGCACCGTCGAACTGCTGAAAGTTGTCGTTCGGATGCTGCCATTCCATTGCACTGTCGAAGACGAAATGAAATTGCTTCCGTTCACGGTCAGCGTGAACGCCGCGCCCCCAGCAGTGGCGCTACTCGGAGAGATCGAAGTGATCGCAGGAATGGGATTCGGTGTGGGAGGTGGCGGGTTTGAAGAGGCCGAGGAACCTCCGCCGCACCCATAACTAGCCGCGGCGAGGATCACGGAGATCAGCACTCCCCTCACGCGCGTCTTTCTGTTTTTGCGACACATGGCAACCTCCAGGCTTCATGAGTGGCCATTAACGGCTTTCACTATGTATAGCGAGAATGGCGCCCGAAAACTGTAACGGTCTGGATTGTTTTTTTTGCCCCCGAATGGCCGCGCCAGCCTCATTAATCGCGGCTCAACGGTTACTCAAGCAAGATCCGACCGGAAATTGCTACGGAACATCCAAAGCTCGAGGACCGGCCTGAGGCGGCGTTACAGACGTCTGCGCTGAACTGGGCGGGAATGACGGGTTGATGGGCGCGCCCCCCTTCATTTGCTATAGCGAGATCGCATTGGAAAAACTGTAATGGCAGGTCGAAATTTTAGGTGCAAGGCCCTTGCGCCAAGAATGTGGGCGCTGCTCTGAGTTAGGACAGCACCAGAATGAGGGGAAAGTGGAAAGCGCCCATTGGCTATGGTAACCTCGCTCGAAAAACCATAAGTTCTGGCTCCCCGGAGAGTTGGGTGAGCACACCTTCTGCACATGAATTAACGCAGCTTCTACGCGCCTGGTGCGACGGGGATGAGCAAGCGCTTGAAAGACTGACACCCCTGGTCTATGAAGAATTGCGCCGCACGGCACATCGTTACATGGCCCGAGAACGGCCAGACCACACCCTGCAAACCACGGCTCTCGTAAACGAAGTTTACCTTCGGCTGGTAGACGCCCGGGAGGTGGACTGGCAGAATCGCGCGCATTTCTTCGCGGCTTGCGCAAACATGATGCGTCGTATCCTCACCGATTTTGCCCGTTCGCGGCAGTGCCTCAAGCGTGGAGGCGAGGCGCAACAACTCCCATTCGATGAGTCTCTGTTCGTGTCTCCTGCACCTTCTTCGATCGTGTTGGCTCTGGATGAGGCCATGCACCGCTTAGCTGCGCTGGACGCGAGAAAGAGTCAGGTTGTGGAATTGCGCTTTTTCGGCGGGTTGGGCGTGAAAGAAACTGCCGAGGTGCTGAAGGTTTCTCCGGAAACCGTGCTGCGCGACTGGAGACTTGCAAAGGTTTGGCTGCTGCGCGAAATGAGCAGCGAGAAGCGCAATGAAGCCTGAACGCTGGCGGCGAATCGAGCAACTGTTTCACTCCGCTTTAGCTCTGGAAGAAAGTCAGCGCTCTGCCTATCTGAAAGACGCTTGCGCCGGCGACGAAGAGCTTCTCCGTGAGGTGGAGTCGCTACTTGGTCGTCACGAACAGGCAGGCGACCTTCTCGAGCTTCCAGCATTGGAAATGATGGGCAAAGAGCTCGCCGAGGAACAAGCTGCCACACGTCAACAGATAGAAGGTGAGAGCCCACTTATAGGCCAGGTAATTTCCCACTATCGCGTGCTGACTAGGCTGGGCGGCGGCGGAATGGGCGTTGTCTACAAAGCTGAGGACACCCGCCTGCATCGTTTTGTCGCGCTCAAGTTTTTGCCTGACGAAGTGGCTCGAGATCCACAAGCTCTCAGTCGCTTCCAGCGGGAGGCACAAGCTGCGTCTGCTCTGAATCATCCAAATATCTGCACGATTTATGACATCGGCGAACGCGACGGGCAAGCCTTCATTGTCATGGAATACCTTGAGGGTACGACACTGAAACATCTCATGCGCGGGCGACCGTTGCAGACGCAATTGCTGTTAACGCTGGCGATTGAAATTTCCGACGCACTCGATGCCGCACACGCCGAAGGCATCGTCCACCGTGATATTAAGCCAGCAAACGTCTTTGTCACGAAGCGAGGGCGCCCCAAAATCCTTGATTTCGGATTGGCAAAACTTTCCTCGAAACGGGTAATGCAGAAGCAAGCGGCCACATCACTGGCCACAGTTGACATTAGCGAAGAGCATCTCACAAGTCCGGGTACTGCTTTGGGGACGATCGCCTACATGTCGCCGGAGCAGGCTCTCGGTAGGGAGCTGGATGCCCGCACCGACATCTTCTCCTTCGGCGTGATGCTTTATGAGATGTCCACGGGGGGACTTCCTTTTCGGGGAGAAACATCGGCGGCGATTTTCAATTCAATACTTCATAACACGCCGGTCGCTCCTGTTCTGCTGAATCCGGGGCTTCCAGCAGAGTTCGACCGCATCATTAGAAAGGCGCTCGAAAAGGATCCCGATTTTCGCTTTCAGACTATTTCGGACCTCAGGGCGGATCTGCAGCGACTCAAACGCGACAGCCCACGGCATGCTCTGGACGCAACCGATGCCCCTGTGACTCCCCGTGCCAATCGTGCACAGGTGGCGCGCCGGTGGCTTCTTGGACTGGCGGCTCTCGTTTTCGCCATAACTCTGGGTTTCTTGCTTGTGCCGAGGAAACAGAAGCCGAAGCCGGTTGAGCAGACACCGATCGATTCAGTTGCGGTGCTGCCGTTCCCAACCGCTGCAGAACTTGGCGGCGACGCGGCCATTGGCCAGGCAGCCGATTTCGTCGGCGTTGCAATAACGGAAGGAGTCATTAATCGCCTTTCGACTTTGCCGGGGCTACGAACAACTGCGCGTAGTTTAACGGCGGGTTTCAAGGGCCGCGACCAAGACCTGAGAAAGATAGGGCAGGAGCTAGGCGTGCAAGGCGTCATCACCGGCAGGGTGATCGTGCGTGGAAGCGCCTTTAACATTCAAGTAGAACTCGTGGATGTTCTTACTGGAGCGCAGATCTTTGGGAAACCATACGACGGCAAGCTCCCAGACGATCTTCTAACCGTTGACCAACAGATCACAAAGGACATTGCGGAGAAGTTGCATATTTCGGTGCCAGGGGAAATTTCGCAGCAGATCCCCAACGGCTCTTCGAGCATTTTGTTCACAGCGGTGATCTATGGAAGTGTCTACGATTCGAAACAGAGACCAATGCCCGGTGTGGAAGTGAAGCTGCGAAACGCATCCAGAGGATTTACGCGCAGCACAGTGACCAACGGTGAGGGTAGTTACCGATTTGCTCAAGTTCCTCCCGGTGACGGTTACCAAGTCGTGGCTTCGAACGGAGGCCGGGTTGATATCCGCGAGGGCATAAGTGTTGTTGGGGGCGAGGAAAGGCCTGTTTGGCCTCCTCTGCAGCCGAGGACGCGATGAATGGTGCCAATTGAGAAATCGTGACTGCAACTGTGAAACGGACTAAACACATTTCGACGGTTCTTCTGCTGACCATTTTGGTTCTAGTTGGGGCAGTGCCTCCAGCTAAGGCACAGCACAAAGAAGACCTGTACAATCTCGCAACCGCGGCTGCGCTGGCTGGGCGGGTGGAGGAGTCGGTGAAATTCTATTGCCAGGTCGCCCACATGGACCCCTCTTACAAAGACTCCAAGCGGATGTGCACTATCATGACGCAGGAGAAACAGAAAGAAGAAAAGAAAAACGAAGAGCGCTTCACCGCGGGTGTCCAGCATTTCAACGGCCGCAAGTACGACGAAGCGGAGCAGAAGTTTAAGAACATCCGCTTCGGGTCGCGATTTGAAGAAGCCCAGCAATACCTAAAGGTGAGTTAAAGAACTCGGCACGGATGGTCAGCATCTGGCTCTCTCGACGAATAGGGAAGCCCTTCTGAATTGCGAAGTTGTAGTTCACGAAATTCGGCCCGGTGAAGCCGTTGCGAGGTGAGTCGCCGGTACAAGCTGTGTTCGGGGCTGGCCTGAACCCACACGTGACAAACGGACTCGCAAGGCCGCTTGCAGAGATAGCTGCATTAGGATTGCTCATGTTGAGCGTTGGGCCGCTGCCGACCAGATTGGCCCGCTGCGTCAAGTCGACGAGGGACGGTGGAGCCGTAAAGATGGTAAAGGGTTGTCCCGACTGGATAATGAAGATATCGCTGAGCTGCCAATAGTCCCACCACTTCGACAAGCCGAATCTCTTTTGCAACGAGGGAACCTCCCACGTGTGATCGAGCACTAAGCGGTGAGTCACATCGAAGTCCGAGCGCCCACGTTCGTCGGAAAGAAAGTGGAAGGGATCCTGCGGAAGGAAATAGGGCGTAACAAGGATTTGGCCCGCACCGGTCGTAGTTAGGGCTGCACTACTAAAGTCCACGTTGGGAAACGTCAATCGAGTGCAGGTTGCAGGGGACAAGAAGCATTCTCCGCTGGGGTTAGCTGTGCCGAACACCTCCTCTAAAACCGCATTCCCGAGCGCAACCGGCTCCGTATTATAGAGACTGTTCGAGGCGTTATCCAACGAGCGCGAGAAAACGTACGTTGCATTCACCCGCAAGCCGTACCATTCCGCCGCGCGTAGACGCATCACCAGGGAATGATAGTCGGACTCGGCCTGGTTGCTCATCATGAACACCGGGAAACCCCTGATTGAACCGTCTCCAGAGAAATTCGGGTTGGCAAGGTTGATGGGACTGAACTGTGTGTCATAGTGGCTGTTGAAGATCAGCGGCAAATTTCTTCCTAGAGTGCCGACGTAGCCGACTTCGACTGCTAGGTTCTCTGAGATTCGTCGCTGCACCGAGAGATTGAGTTGGATGGCGTGAGGTGTTTTGGCGTGAGAGGCGTCGCGTGCATAAATTGCGGACGGAAATGCGGTTGCGCTCCAGAAACCGTTCGGAGTCACTCCCGCTGGTGTGGGGAATCCGTCCATGGTGGCCGCTGCACGGAACGCGGGATTAATGACGCTATTGCCGAGACCGCACTGCACTGATGGGCATGGGCCACCCATGGGTCTCATGTTCACAAGCTCCCCGTAAAAGGCGTTGATGTCGGTTACTGGCCTGTTCAAGAGCAATTGTGAAACATAGTTCACGGGCAACTGGTCCCAGAACAACCCCACGCCCAGCCGCGCTACGGTCGTTCCGCTGCCGGATACGTCCCAAGCTACCCCAAATCGGGGAGCGAAATCCGTGTATTTCGCCGGAATGGTCGAATTGCCGACTGCAGAGCAGTTTGTCCAGGGACCCGTGGGGAAGGTCACGCTAGCCGGTACCCCTTTGAAAAAGGGGAAAGCAGCAGGATTGCAGGTGTTGCCAAATGGATCTACGGTGGCCGGGTTTCCCGTGCTGGGGACTAAGCCACCAGCCAACTGGTCAAAATTCCACGTCCGTCCAAGACTTTCCGTAGGCGGCGAGAAATACTCGTATCGCAGTCCGCTATTTACTGTGATATGTGAAGTCACACGCCACGTGTCCTGAAAGAAAGTCGCCGGAGCCCACGAGCGGAAGTCACCTACATAGGGCGAGTTGTCCACGCGGGCAAAATCAAAGGAGGGTCTCAAGAACGCGTCGGGGGCGGCGAAACTCACAGAACAGAATTGGTTACAGCTCTCGCTGTCGTGGGCGAACTCGCCGATGTTTGCCGAATACACGAATCCACGCTGGTATGCTCCGTTGAAAACTTCGTTTCTCAGCCAGCGCAACTCGAAGCCAGCCTTCATGCTGTGTCGGCCACGGGTGAAGTTGACGTTGTCGCCGCCGAACACGGTAGTGTCGACCGTGCTACTGGGAGTGTTGAGGGGTGGACCGATGCGAGCAAGGGGAAAGAAACCGTCTAAGCTCGGAGCCATTGGCGTGGGAGAGAACATAGGCGATAGGAATTCAGTCCAGCCCCCAAAGGTCCCATCTGCCCCTAGGTAGCTGCCGCTGTATTGAGGGTCCAGGCCGTTGAGAAGGATCGTGGGAATGGCCGCGTTGGGAAAACTGGCACCCACAACCCCGAGTCGCCGAGCGTCGAAATTGGAATCTTGGCCACTCTCCCGCACGTTGAAGCGGTTGAAGCCCACACGCAGTTCATTGATTATCGCTGAGTTAAAGCTGTGGAACAGAAGAACGCTCAGGTTCTGGTTAAGAGCGTGACGCACCGCTCCGTTGCCGGGGTAGCGGTCGGCTGTTGTGGGAGCTGGCAGCGAGTCATCATGTAACTCCCTGAGGAGCTGGCTCACGTAACGCGCCGACAGCGCGGTCTTGTCGCTCCTTACCCAGTCGGCGCGCAGGAGGGCGTTGTGCACATGAGTGTAGTTTGGGGCTTGGCCCTGGAAGAACTCCAGCACTCCAGGGACTCCCACGATGTTGGACGCCGGAAAGAGGGACAGAACGTTTTGAGCAAGTAAGTAATCAGGACTAGTGGGGGAAAATAGCATTCGCCCAGATGAGGTGGTCGGGTCACTGAGCGGGTTGTAGGTCTTGTCGAAGGCGCTGGGCACCCGCTCGAAGATAGGATTGGGGTTGTCGATACGAGTCCCTTCGTAACTTCCAAAGACAAACAACTTGTCTTTAATGGGTGCCCAACCGGCGTTGGCACCAAACTGTTTGGAGTCGAACGGTTGCTTGAATCTGTCATGCGTTTTCAGGATGCCGGCCGGGTCGAAGAAGGTGTCGGCACCAGCGCCGCTGGCTATGCAACTTCGCGGATTGACCAGTTGCCCGGCGATGGAATCGGTGCAGAAACCGTTGTTTCTGGCCGCGTTGACGTAGGTGTTGTAGGTCGTTGGAAATACGAGGAGAGCGGCGGGATTCGTGCCGATGATCGCGTCCACAGTAGGGGCACCCGCGTAGGCCGCCGTTTTATCAAAGGTCGTGCCGTTGTATACCGACAGTGGCCCGTTCGCATTAAGGGCGTCGTTCCCAAAATAACCGTAGGCGCTTCCATGAAAGGCATTCACGCTTCGGCTGGTAAGCACATTTATGACTCCGCCCATGTTGCGCCCGTATTCCGCCGTCGCATCCGCGGAAATCACGCGAAACTCCTGGATGGAATCGTTGACCTGGAAGGGTACCGCTTGGTTGGTACTCGAGGCCACGTTGTCCGACCCGTCGAGCAGAAAATCGTTGCTGCTTGGACGCATTCCCGAGATTGAAAAGGAAGCTCCTGTCAGTGGGGAGCCTTGCGCTAGGTCGTGCGTTTCAGGAGTCAACAGACCCAGAGCAAGGAAATTACGATTGTAGAGTGGTAGTGAGCGCAACTGCTCGCCGGTGATAACACCACTCACGGCAGTGCTCGCGGTGTCGGACTGCACTGCTTCTACCGCCTTCGTTTGCGCCGCTGGCTGGCCGGTAGTTTCGCCTAGAGGAGGCAGTATCGCGCGCTCATCGCCGACGTTAACAGTTATTCCGGAGCGGGCGTCGAGCTTCTTGCTGCCGTTTGTCGCCGTGATCCTGTAGCCATGAGCAGGGGGGACCTCGGCAAAATTGTAGGACCCGTCCGCCGCTGTTATCGTGCCACGGGAGAATCCGAGAGCGGAGTTTTCCAGAGTGACCGTGACGCCTTGCATAGGATTGCCCGAGGCGTCGTAAACGGTTCCGTACACGGTACCGTTCTGTGTAGCGGCGAACAGGAATGTGGCCGGCAACAGAAACCCGACAGCTAGGACCACGAGCGCTAGATTCCTACTCATAGAGCCTGCTTAAGGATCGGTGCTTTGCGAAAGCATCCCTTCGGCAAACGAATACTGTTGGCTAAAAACAAGGTTGACAATACCGGCGTGCCATTCACGAGCTCACGGTCCGGTCCTGTCTACCAACTTTTGCTGCCGGTTACACTCTCCGGCAGACTTGGCGTCGTAGGCGGGCGGTCATAAGTATGGGAGATTTCGCCCGCACCTTCTCTTAGTTTGTGTGCGGACACGTGTCAGCCGGGACCCATCCGCCCGCTGCCGCAGAACGGCCCCATTTTGCTCAGACGTGAGATGCGACAACGTTGGGGCATCATAGTCCAAGCTGGGTTCTCCTACAAGATCCCTAGCACTCCTCCGCGCTTGTCCGGCTCTACTTGTTTGCGGCGGCACATCTGATAGCGAGCCACTTCGGCGCGCTGCTCATCGAAAACTGTCCCAGCCGAGGGGTGCAGCGGACGAAATTAGGCCTAAAACCGAGCACTACGCTTGGCATCATTGTCCCAGGCACGTTCACACCGGTGCTAGCGAAGTATATGAAACAGCCGAGCTTCATTGATGTGCTCTTGATCCGAATCGACCGGATTCAACGGGATCTCGAGCCGATGAAGAAACAGCTCGAGGCTTGTTTTGAGTTATAGGCTCAGGAGGCAGCGATCTCGGCATCGTTTTAAGCCCAATTCCCTAACGGTAGGGCTCGTCCTTTTAGGAGTTTATCTTCGAGCGCCCCGCGTTGTGGTTCTGTTTGTTGATTGGAACTAGGCCAAAACATTCCACTTTCCAGCTTAGCCAGTACATCTTGAAGCTGCGTGGACTGTTCATTCCACGATGGACGGAACTGTGATTTGGAGATCGTGCACAGTAAGTGGATCGGAAAACTTGCTGTCTTGTACCAAACCAAGATTTCCGGACAATTGCGAAATACACTAAACCACCGTACAATGAGATGGTTGTGAGCGGTTCCGCTGCGATGTTGGGGCCTGTAGCTTAAGAGTCTGTTGTTGATTCTGCGTTGCTTAGGTCCATTTTCAGGCCCTTCAAACCCGCCT
>WNFP01007491.1_pt1 | contig 10089 bp, 9 predicted proteins | sample 5400201 | NCBI WGS metagenome assembly WNFP01 (sample SAMN13153355, study PRJNA577476) | soil metagenome | isolation source: 115 cm saprolite under Madrone tree | place: USA:California | collected 2016-06-14
TGGGTGGGTCGTGGCGTTCCTGGCGTATGTCATCGCGGCCACCGGGGACGGCAGCGTTTGGGTCGGGCCGACCGTGGTGGCGACCATCATGGGATTCATCGGCACCTGGACGAGCGTGGTCGGCAACGAGGTGTCGATCCGTCTCGGACGTCAGCGGCTCGTCCGCCTGGCCATGCTGTCGTGTGCCGTCATGGCGGCCGGCATCGGGTTCCTCGGATCCCGGTCGTATCCGCTGGCCGCCGCCCTGGTCCTCGTGTACGGGGTGCTGATCTGGCTGGACTCCTCCTCCCTCACCGCGGGGGCCGCGGGTAGCGCCGATCCCGCGCGTCGCGGCGCCACCCTCGCCCTGCACTCGATGGCGGGGTACGCGGGCGGCTTCGTCGGACCCATCGTGATCGGCTGGATCCTCGACCGCGCCGGCGGCATGTCCCCCGTCGCCTGGGGGCTCGCGTTCCTCCACATCGCGGTGATCGGTCTGCTCGGGCGATTCGCATTTGTCGCCCTGGCCCCTCGTGATCTCGCCGGAGACAGATCCGCTCGATAGGCACCACGGCGTAGTTCATCGTTCGCCTTGGTCTTTAATCCAAACGTCGCAGTATCGTCATCAACCCGTAACGGCTGACAGGCAATGCTCTCGGCGACGATGAAGTCCCCCGATCCTGGGCCCGAGGCACCCTTTTTTTGCCCGGAAACATCAAGCAAACCTGATGCATAGCATTCACCGAAAGGCAGGAGCGACTCCATGAACACTGGGCGAACTGGTAGGGGGCTGTGGTGGGCCACCGCGGTCGTTGCATCGTTCACCGTACTCACCTTTCTGAGCCATGGCGCGGCACAAACCACTTCGAGCACGAAGGTACGGCTGGAAGGCGCCGGAGCAACCTTTCCGGCGCCTCTGTACAAGAAGTGGATCGGGCTGTATGCAAGCCAGAACCCCGACGTCTCCATCGAGTATCGTGACGTCGGCAGCGGGGAGGGAGTCAAGCGCTTCCTCGCCCAGAGCGTCGATTTCGGCGCGAGCGATGGGGCGTTGACCGACGAGCAGATGGCCACGCTCAAGCCCGGCGCTCGTTTGGTTCCGGCAACCGCCGGCATCGTTGTCCTCGCCTACAACCTCCCTGGCATCGGCGGGCAGCTGAGGCTGAGCCGGGAGGTCTACGCGGACATCTTCCTTCGTAAGATCGACAAGTGGAATGATCCGCGCCTCCAGGCGATCAATCCGACGCTGAACCTACCGAATCGAAGCATCGCCATCGCGGCCCGTCAGGACGGCAGCGGCACGACGTTCGCCCTCGCGAACCACCTGAGCGCCGTCAGCGAGGCCTGGCGCTCCGGGCCCGGCGTCGGGTACCTGGTCGACTGGGGTGGCCGAGCCATGCGTGCCCGGGGCAACGAGGGCGTAGCGGCTCTCATGCCCGGAAGCTCGGCCTGTCTATGGCAAGCCTTCAAAACAAGGCTGGCCAGTACGTCTCGCCCAGCGATCACAGCGGGCAGGCCGCGCTCCTGAGCAACATCGCGCAGATGCCATCGAACCTGCGGCTCTATGTCCCCGATCCTGACGGCGCAGAATCCTATCCGATCGTGTCCCTGAGCTGGCTCCTGCTGTACGAGCGCTATCCCGATCAGGAGAAGAGTGCCGCGCTCAAACGGTTCGTCACCTGGGGACTCTCGTCCGGGCAGCCGTACGCCACCGAGCTGGGGTACATCGCGCTTCCGGCCGAGATCACATCCCTTTCTCGAGCGGCCTTGGAGCGGGTTCACTAGGTCCCCGCCCGGCTCACGATGCTGGCCGCGGGGCCTGCCCACGCCCAGATGCTGATGAACGGCGCCGGGGCAACCTTCCCTTTTCCGATCTATTCCAAGTGGTTCGACGAACACGCCAAGGTGGATCCCTCGGTCCGGGTCAACTATCAGTCGATCGGCAGTGGCGGCGGCATCCGGCAGATCACGGAGCGGACCGTCGATTTCGGGGCCAGCGACGGCCCCATGAATGACGAGCAGCTCAAGAAGCTGCCAGCGGAGCTCTTTCACATTCCGACGGTCCGGGGCGCCGACGTCGCAACGTACAACCTCCCGGGCAATCCTCAGCTCCGCTTCACCGGCGAGGTCCTCGCCGACATCTTTCTCGGCAGGATCACCAAGTGGAACGACGACCGGATCAAGACACTGAATCCGTCCTCGAATCTGCCGGATCAGCCCATCCTCAGTGGTGCATCGCGCGGACGGAAGCGGCACCACTTACATCTGGGTGGATTATCTCTGCAAGGTCAGCAAGGAATGGGAGCAGAAGACGCCGGGTGCCCTGGGATATGTCGAGCTGGCCTACGCGATTCAGAGCAAGATGCCGACGGCGCTGGTCAAGAGTCACGTAGGCAAGTTTATCGAGCCCATCATCGAGACGACGACCGCTGCCGCGGCGGGCGCAGCGAAGAACATGCCGGGTGACTTCCGCGTCTCTATCACTGACGCCCCCGGCGCCGACGCCTATCCGATCGCGAGCTTCACGTGGCTGTTGGTCTACAAGGATCAGCCGAACGAGGCGAAGGGCCGGGCACTGGTCAAGTTCCTCTGGTGGGCCATCCACGAGGGGCAAAAGTATCCTCCGACGCTCCTCTATGCTCCTCTTCCCGCCCCCGTGGTCGCCCAGATCGAGGCCAAGATCAAGCAGATCACGTTCGCCGGAAAGCCCCTGCTGGCTGCCCGGTAGCGCGGTGAGGTGACGCTTGGCAGAGGGGATGTTCGTCAGGGGACTCCGGGCCTGGTACGGGACCTCGCTCGTCCTCAAAGGCGTCGATCTGGCCGTGATGCCCAATGCGGTCACGGCCATCATCGGGCCATCGGGCTGTGGTAAGTCCACCTTCATCCGCTGCCTCAACCGCATGCACGAGACCGTGGCCGGTGCCCGCGCCGAAGGACAGGTCGTCCTGCTCAGCGGCGAGGATCTGTACGCACGGGGTGTCGATCCTGACGACGTGCGGCGCCGAATCGGGATGGTCTTTCAGAAACCCAATCCATTTCCCACCATGACCATCTTCGAGAACGTGGCGACCGGCCTCCGCCTCGCTGGGGTTCGGGCCCGCCGGCGATTGCAGCAGCAAGTCGAGCGGGCGCTCCGACAAGCCGTGCTCTGGGACGAGGTCAAGGACGACCTCGACAAAGCCGGCTCCAGCCTGTCTGGCGGCCAACAACAGCGCTTGTGCATCGCTCGCACACTCGCCGTCGAGCCGCAAATCCTGTTGATGGACGAGCCGTGCTCGGCCCTCGATCCGGGCGCGACCGCCAAGATCGAAGAACTCATTCACGATCCCAAGAAGGACCTCACGGTCGTCATCGTGACGCACAACATGCAGCAGGCAGCCCGGGTTTCCGAGCGTACCGGCTTCTTCCTGATGGGGGAGCTCATCGAATTCGGCGTCACCAAGGAACTGTTCACGACGCCCCGAGACCGCCAGACGGAAGACTACATCACGGGACGATTCGGCTAGATCGGGACCGACCTCTCAGTGTCGGTGCTGATGGGGCGACCCGTCGTCGCTAGTATTCGGGGTGTAACCGCGTAGCTTGTTGTATTCCTCGATCTGTTGCTCTGTGAGTATCGCTCGTGTCGCCAAATGGGCCGCCAGGTGAGCAGATCGGAGTTCGCCTTGGAGCTGAGCAATCCGGCTCACACGGGACCGAAGTTCCCCGTCGGTCATGGCACCCGACCGAAAGGCCGCTTCGAGGCGCGCCTCTTCGCCGAGTATTGCGGCGCCAATGCGCTGAGCCTCGCGCTTCATTCCCTCAAAGATCTCGGTCAGTCGTTTCAGTTGGTCACCACGTGTTTCGAACCTTCCCTGCTGTACCGCATCCAGTAGATGCCTGGGTCCCGGGTAGCTATTCAACTCGGCCGCGCGGGCGAGTCCCATCCCGGCACCATCTCGAAGGTCCTGTATCTCCTTGCCCGTGAACCCCCGGATCTCTGTCGAACGCTCATCCACATAGGGCGAGGTTAGGCGTTCCTGGGCCATAGCGGGCAGAGCCAAGGTTACGCACAGCCAACATCCGAAGAGCATTCGCATCACCACATCACCCCCTGTTCCAGCGTGTATGGGCCCGTAGATCCTCTTACGGATCTCCTTCCAAGTCTCCCAACCCCCAGCCGACAATGGGCCGGCCTTCCTCGGCCGCGTTTTTCACGACTATTTTTCGGTTTTTTTCCGTCGATTCTCACGGTGCCCAGCTCGGACAACGGATCCTTGTGGGTCGGCGGCAAGCGGCTCAAGCGCTCCTCTCAAACCACGTCGCGCACCGCGATGGTCGGCCACAAGACAGAGAGCATCTACCGCCGCCACGCGATCGTGGACGAGGCGATGCTGAAGGAAGGTGCTTGTGCGGTCTAAGTCGCTGAAGTCCGGGAGGGAAACAATGGTGGGCTGGGACGGGATTGAACCGCCGACACCAGGATTTTCAGACCTAGGCCCGTGTTCGCGTAAGTGCGCGTAAATGTTTGATGCCACAAGTAAGATCACGACGGCCACGTGCGCTGGAATGCGCTGGAGTGATCAGGAATGCGCGGGAGTAAGTCACAAATCTGGCACAACGTACCGGCTCTACGGCGGGCGTATCTGATCACTCCAAGTCCCCCATCTCCCGCTCTGCCTACGCCAGCCAGTAAGTCATCCCCATCTCGCGGTACATCGTTGTCGCCGTGGTGAGGTGTTCTCGGGCTTGCCCCGACTTGCGTGTGCGCAAGTAAAGTCTACCGAGGCCGAGGTGGCAGTGGGCGAGATTGGGCCGCATGCCGCGCAACTCGGCGCTCAGCAGTGCCCGCCGGTAGTGGACCTCCGCGCTATGGGGATCGAACTGGTCCGGCTGGGCCGCGATGTCGCCAAGCAGGATCAGAGCCCCCGCCGGCGTATGGTTGAGGGCCCGCTCGCCAAAGTTCGTCGCCTCGTCGAGGCGACCGAGCAGCAACGCGACACGCCCAAGCGCCACATAAACCGGGCCGAGACTTTCGACGATTCCCTCCGCCACCCTATGCTCGGCGAGTTCTGTGCCCTCCCGAAACCGAGCCAGCGCCTCGGTCGCCTCACCGAGCTGCGCCAGCGCCAAGGCGGAGCAAGCAACAGCACGCGGAAGCTGGAGGCGGATGCTCCCCCGCCGCATCACCGTGATCCCACCCTTGAGCAGTGAGTATGCCTTCCCCCAGTCACCCCTGGTAAGGTGGAGGCTGCCTGCCACCTGGTGGGCCCACCCGATTACGAACGGACGATGCGTCGCCTCGGCGAGTGCGATTGTCTCGGCTTCGTACCCGGTAGCTTGAGCAAATCGACCGAGTGCGCCGAGGGACCCGACGAGATAGAACCGGTCGAAGAGGTATGTTTGCGCGGCGTTCTCCAAATATTTGTACGTCGATCCAGTGCAAATCCTCGAAGATCACGAGCAAAGGTTGCTCGCAGGCTTCCCGAAGCAGCAATTCTTTGACAGCATCGAGGGTGTGTTGGCGGCGCTGGCCGGGCTCGAGCATCTGCCACGCGGCGTCGTCCACGGGCAGATCGAACAACGCCAGCAGCGCCGGCAGCGTCGGCTCAAGCGCACGGTCGAGCGTGAGCAGCTTGCCCGTCACCTTCTCGCGGATCTCGCGAGGGTCGTCTCCGTCCTGGATCTTCAAGTAGCCCTTGAGGAGGTCGATCACCGGCAGGTAGGTCATCTGCTTGCCGTAGGAGACCGATGCGGCCTTGGCGACCAGCCAGCCCTGCAGAGAGGGAGCGTGGATGGATTCGTGAATGAGGCGCGACTTGCCGACCCCCGCCTCGCCGACGATTGCCACTATCTGGCCAAGCCCGTTGGCTGCCAGCTGCTGCGTACGATGAAATTGCTCCAGTTCTCCGTCGCGGCCGACGAATCGCGTGAGACCGCGCTGAGCAGTAGCCTGCAAACGTGTCCTCGCCGGGCCCGCGCCCGTCACCTCGTAGATCTGCACTGGGCCGGCCAGGCCCCTGACCGGCAGGGGGCCCAATGGCTTCACGGCGACGAAACCTTCGGCGAGCTCCAAGGGAAGACGTCAGCAGAATGCTGCCCGGGTTCGCCAACTGCTCCATCCGCCCTGCGAGATGGGTCGTCTGGACGACGGCCGTGTAGTCCATGTGGAGATCGCTGCCAATGGACCGCACGACCACCTCGCCTGAGTTGAGCCCTACCCGTATTTGCACGTTCACACCGTGAGTATGGCGTGCCTCCTCCGCATAGCGCGTCATCAGCTCCTGCATCCGCAGGGCGGCGTAGCACGCCCTAACAGCGTGGTCCTCGTGAGCGATCGGTGCGCCGAAGAGCGCCATAATGCCGTCGCCCATCACCTGGTTGACGGTGCCCTCGTAGCGGTGGACGGCTTCCATCATGTGCTCGATGACAGGATCAAGGAGTTTGCGTGCCTCCTCGGGATCGCGATCAGCCATCAGCTCCATCGAGCCTTTGAGATCAGCGAAAAGAACCGTAACCTGCTTCCGCTCACCCTCCAGGGCGAGCTTGGAGGTCAGGATCTTCTCGGCCAGATGCCTGGGGATCTCGGACTGGGGAGTCCAGAATCTCGCGGTCCCGTCTCCCTGGCCGAGCCTAATCCCGCATTCGCCACAGAACTTCTGGCCGATGGGATTCTCGTGCTGGCACCGGGGACAACGCATGCCGGAAGCCTCCCAGCAAGTCGAGCCGTGAACGGTCGGATAGGTGGCGAGAGCTTAGTCCCGCGGGTCGCGGCGGTCAATGACGGTAAGAATGTAGGTTGCCTTGTGGAGGGAGTCTAACAGCCGTCCCCTGCCCTTATTGTGTGCCCAACGGACTGCCACGCTCTGGTGGTGACTGCCTGGACAGACTTGGGGTCAGATCCCTAGAAGGAATTAGCCCAGACTAGGAATTGTGGGCGACCAGGCACGGCCAGGCCCAGGCAGGGTAGCGGACCTATCCGTGGGCAAGAGGTCTCTGGTCCGTGTCAAGGTCGAGTATGATGCTTGCGCGGCCGCCGTCCTTCCGCGACGCAGGGGGAACCGCATGCCCCGTATGAGCACCGCGCCGGACCTAGCCAAGAGGGACGGACTCAAACCCCTTGAGCGGGCCGCCCGTCACCCGATGATGCTGGGGCTCTTCATCCCGCTCCAGCAGGGCGCCTGGAGCCCCTCGACCTGGACGCGCGGTACCTCATGGAGCTTTGAATACAACGCGGAGTGCACGGTACGGGCCGAGGAGCTCGGCTTCGATCTCGTGTTTGGCCTAGCCCAGTGGCTCGGCAAGGGCGGGTACGGGGGCGACATGCGGTTCCGCGAGCACGCCACCGATCCTCTCCTGGTCACCGCCGCCCTCGCGCCCCTGACCCGCAACATCATCCTGATCTCGACCGTCCACATCCTCTACGGCTGGCATCCGCTGCATCTCGCGAAGTTCGCGGCGTCTATCGACCACATGAGCAACGGGCGGTGGGGGCTCAACGTGGTCACCGGCTACAAGATGAGTGAGTACGAGATGTTCGGCATCACGCCAATCGCTCACGACCTCCGCTACGAGATGGCGGATGAGTTCTCGGTCTTGTTGCGCCGCCTCTGGACCGAGGACGAGAACCTTACGGTCGAGGGTCGTTGGTGGCGGATGAAGGACGCCTTCGTGGCGCCGAAGCCAGTCAATGGGGCGGTCATCATGGTGAACGCCGCGTCGTCTGGGGCCGGCCTGAACTACGCGGCGAAGCACTCCGACCTCATCTTCGTCACGAGTCCGGCCGGGGCCAATCTTGACCGCGCCTGCGAGGCACTGCCTCCTCACAACGCCAAGATCAAAGCGCTCGCGCGACGCCATGGGCGTGAGGTGAAGACCCTCATCAACCCGCACGTGATCTGTCGGGCGACGGAGAAGGAGGCGCACGCCCAGTATCGCGCGATCATGGAGCACCAGGACCCCGTGGCTGCCGACAACTTCTATGCCACCTTCATGGGCGGCGACCAGCAGTCATGGAAGGCGGCGACGCGCAGCGACTGGGTGATTGGCGGCAACGTGCATGTGGTGGGATCGCCCGAGCAGGTCGTGGACGCCTTCCTCCGAATCCACAAAGCCGGCTGTGACGGCGTGCAGGTCAACTTCTACGACTACCTCCCGGACCTCGAGTTCTTCGGCGCCCACGTGTTGCCGCTCATGAAGCAGGCCGGCCTTCGGGCCGGTTGACAGCGCAAGCTCCGAGGCTCCGTGCTTGTCAGTCAAGGCAAGCCCGACACTATTTAGCACTGTTCCGCCGACGAGGGAGGACAGTGTGCCGAACGGCTGGACTGGCCCAGTCTTCAAGCTGAGCCAAGATTATCCGCCGGCCAACCCCGCGGCGGGCACCAGCGCGGCTGTATCTGCACAGCGGGCGGGGCAGCAAAGTGTCACGACATCCCCGGTTAGTATGATGGTGGAAGGCTGACGAGGGAAGCAGTAGCCAGAGATCAAAGACCGACACGGGAGGGAACAGACCAGGATACCGGTCGGTTGAGGTGCACCGGGCCGCGTCGATGCGTCAGGAGCTGTAGCTGCGGGACGGCCTCGTGGTTCTTCATCCTGGTGACTGATAGGCTGACCGCTGCCTTGCAGTTCGCTTGCAACGGCGCATCCTTGAGCCGTGATCTAGTGGGTTGAGTTTCAGCTTGTAAGTGAGGCGAACGTTGTCGTGAAGTGTGGAGTAACTGTTGCAGAGACGGGGCTTCGGCGCATGACGTCACCGATGAAACCAGTACCAGGGCTCGTCACCCGGTGGATGTCGCGCCTGCGTTGGTTGCGCTGGCTTGATGCGCTCGTCGCGTGGACAGGGCTATGGGCAACGGCGGTGTGGGTCCTCGGGCGGGCATCGGCACCGGAAGCGGCCGTGTTGTCTATGGTTATTGTGTGTCTCAGCGTCGGGGTTCGTTCGCTTCGGACGCGGTGGCGTCCGATCAGCGGTTGGGTGGGTCTCGCGATGAGTCGCGGTCTGCGCGCGGGCGATCGCGCCTGGTACGTGCGTGCTCACCAAGCCGACCTGGTCCTCGTGACGGCGCGCCACGGGGCCCGATTAGTCATTGCGGGACCCAGCATCGCTCAAGATGAGAGTCTGAGTGTCCGGCGAACCCGAGTCCTCGTCTTGCCGGCGGAGGGTATCTGACGTCGCGTTAGCTACCTTCCAAGACGATTTCTACTGCCGACACTAACGAGACCCTCCACGTCCGCCCCGCCACATCTGGATCGCCACGAGGACATCGCCGTCGCTCCTGCAGCGAGCGGATCAGGTGATCGACTGATAGACCGACGAGCACCATCCCTCCGTCGGGCACAAGCCGGTGGACGTTTCGCTCACGACATGGAGAGAATAGGGGCGAGCCACAGACAGCATTCAACCGAAAGGTCTCCGATCATGAAACGAGCGGCACGTGCTCCGGCCCGGCCTCCTACGTCTCATGGTGGGCGGCCGCGCAAGCCGGCCAAGATACTGCCGGCGATACGACGGAAGGATCTCCCGGTCGTTCACCTCCCGCGCCAGACGCGATCACACGGCGGCAAGACCAAGCTGACGAATCACCGAGCAGCTATCATCTTGCACGCCATCAGCTGCGGCTGCTATCGAGAGACGGCGGCCGAACTGGCCAGCATCAAGGCGGAGACCCTCTCGCACTGGATGGGCTGGAGCGGTGAACCGTACGAGACCTTTCAGCGCCTCGTGCGGAAAGCCGAAGCTGGCCTTGAATCGCGGATGGTTACGATCCTCACTGGGCAGGCCGAAGTCCGACCCGAGCTGGCGCTGGCCATCCTCGAGCGAAAGTTCCCGCAGCGCTGGGCAAAAGTCACGGTGGTGGCGGCACCGCCCCAACATTCAGGCTTCAACGTCGCCGACATCCTCCAGAAAGTTCAAGAACGGATCGCTCAAGGCCACACTCAAGGTCAGCTTCCCCGGGCCACCATCATCAACGACGCCGGGAACCCAGCCAGACCACACGATCCACGTCCGCCCAGGCTCGCCGTCGTATCCGACCTGCCCGGGGATAGCGAGACCAAGCCCACATGGCAACATGGACTCCAGCGGCCGAAAGGTCGCCTAATGAAGCCGCTGGGCCCAGGTTGAAGATT
>WNFP01016806.1_pt1 | contig 10089 bp, 9 predicted proteins | sample 5400201 | NCBI WGS metagenome assembly WNFP01 (sample SAMN13153355, study PRJNA577476) | soil metagenome | isolation source: 115 cm saprolite under Madrone tree | place: USA:California | collected 2016-06-14
TCGCCGTGGTCGTCGTTTTACCATGCGTTCCGCTGACGACGATGGAATGTTTTTCTGGGAGAAAGACTTCTTCCAGAATTTCGGGCATCGAGCGATAAGGAATCTTGCGGTCCAGCACTTCTTCCAGTTCCGGATTCCCTCGCGCGATAATGTTTCCGATCACCACCAGGTCGGGCGCCGGCTGCAAGTGCGCTGCATCAAAGGTGTGAAAAAACGAAATACCGAGGCTTTCGAGCAGGGTTGAAGCGGGTGGGTAAACTCCGGAATCCGAACCGGTCACGCGGAAGCCGCGTTCGCGCAGCATCCCGGCCAGGGGCGCCATCGCCGATCCGCCAATCCCAATCACATGTACATGTTTTGATTCGCTCAAGCGACCACCGCCGATTCCAGGAATTCGAGCGTGCCTTCCCCGTCTGCGTCCAGGCGCGCCTTGATGCCCAGCGGTATCGTGAGCATGGGCCGCACTGTATGCCCAATCGGAGCACCGAAAACGATCGGGACGCCAAACGGCCGCAGAATTCTCGCGCAGACCTCCTTTACGGTTGGGGCTCCGGCGGCCGCTGGTTCGCTGTCCGGAAAATCTCCCATCACAAACCCGCGAACGCCTTCAAACTTTCCAGCTTGTTTCAAATGCATCAGGACGCGATCCACCTGATAGGGCCGCATCGCGCGGTCTTCGAGAACCAGGATCGAATCCTTGGTGTCCAATTCCCACGGCGTTCCGATCGTGGCTTCGAGCAGCGTCATGCATCCGCCTAATACTCTGCCCATGGATTGACCGGCGAGGACGGGCTCACCTCTTAGCCGCAACTTCCAACCGCCTTCCGTTCTGCCCACCGCTTGAAGAAAAGAGCTTTCATCATAGCCCTTGCGCGCGCCCGGACCAGCATTGAGTCCAGCAGCTACCATGGGACCGTAAAAAGTGATCCAGTTGCACCGTTGCCAGAGAAAAATCTGCAGAGTAGTGAGGTCGCTGAAGCCAATTACCCCCTTAAGATTCGCAAGGCTCTTTTCCAGTTCGAATTCCAGCAGGTAATTTGAACCATAGCCGCCGCGCAGCGCGACAAGCCCATCGACCCGCTCGGAATTCAGCGTCCCGAGAAAACTATTGGCGCGCTCCAATGGTGGACCGGCAAAGTAGCCTTCCGCTTTGGTGTCCTGATTGGCGACTACCTGGAATCCGTGGCGTTTCAACTCTGCAAGCCCAGCGATCATCTCGACAGACTCCGCAGGAGACGCCGGAGCGAACACTCCCAGGCGTGAGCCGGCGACCAGCGCCCTTGGTTTTCGAGGGACCCCATTGCTTCCGTTCATTCTTGATGGCCCTCGACCGGGGCGACTTCGGTGATCACGCCCTGGCGATTGAGCTGGGAGACAATCTTTTCTTGCTGGGTATGGCTGACGTCGGATTCAAATTCGACAATGGAGTTCCCTCCCGCCATGGAAACCCGAAAGTGCTGCATGGGAATTTTCAGGCCTGCCATCAGTCGCTGGATTTCCGTGGCGACACTCTCCGCGTGGCTGGTAGTGACGCGGAAAACCATGTTTCGGCACTTCAAATGGAATCGCCGTGCCGCCCAACCGATGCAGACTAGGCCAAAAAGCACGAGCCCGGTGGCATAAACAGCCACGGAGTACAGCCCTCCTCCAGCGGCCATGCCGATCGCAGCCTCCACGAATACCGTCGCGGCCGTGGTCATCCCCACCACGCCGCCTGCTTCCCGCAAGATCGCGCCCGCGCCCAGAAAACCGATGCCCTGGACGATGTTCGAAGCGATTCGAGTACTTCCGGAATCGCCAAAACGGTGGGCGATCTCGCCTGATAAAATCGTGAAGAGCGCGGTCGCCAAACAAACAAAAAGGCTCGTACGAACACCCGCGGGCCGTCGATTCAGATCGCGTTCAATGCCAATGACCGCGCCGAGCACGGCAGCTACGGTCAGCCGCAGAAATATTTCATGAACAGAAAGCATTGCCAGCGGTACCCACTGCCCGCCTGAGCAAAATATTAGCTTTTTTACAGTTTGAATTGCGTCAATTTCGCAAAATGGCGTGCCCTGGCGTGTATCTCGCTACGCTTCAAATGACGTAGCCGGTCCAGTCCAAATTGCTCAACGGCAAAGCTGCCGAGCACGGAGCCGAAGACCATCGCGCGGCGTAGAGCAGCGTCACTCTTGTCGCCGTTTCCAGCTAGGTAGCCCATGAAGCCGCCAGCGAAGCTGTCGCCTGCGCCAGTAGGATCGTGCGGTTCTTCCAGCGGGAACGCCGGCACGCAGAAGACGCCACGCTTGTCCACCATCATGGCGCCGTATTCCCCGCGCTTTACGATCAGCGTCGTGGGCCCCATCTTGAAGATATGCTTGGCCGCGCGCAGCAAATTGTGCTCGTTGGAAAGTTCGCGTGTTTCCGAATCGTTGATCATCAGGATATCCACGTGTTTCAACGTTTCGCGCAGCTCTGCGTTCGAACGTTCGATCCAGTAGTTCATGGTATCGAGCGCGGCAATTTTGGGGCGCTTCTTCACCTGGTGAAGCACGTCGCGCTGCAGATCAGGCGCAATGTTGGCGAGGAAAACGAACCTGGAGTCGCGGTACTTTTCCGGCAAGCGCGGCTTGAATTCCGCGAATACATTCAATTCCGTCGTCAGCGTTACGCGTTCGTTCAAGTTTTGGGAGTAGCGTCCGGCCCAGAAGAAAGTTTTGCCGGCGGCACGCTCTAGCCCATCAATGTCGATGGTTCTGCCGTGAAAAATCCGTGCATCCACTTCCGTGAAGTCGTCACCCACGATTCCCACGAGGTTTACGTGCGCAAAAAAACTGGCAGCCACGGCGAAATAGGTGGCCGCGCCGCCAAGCGCGCGCTCCACCTTTCCATAAGGGCTTTCCAGAGCGTCAAACGCAACGGAACCCACGACGAGTAAGGACACAATATGCTCCTAGGAAATGTATTTTCCGATGATAGCGGCGAGCCGCTTCTTTGTTGCCTTGGGGACAATCTTCAAATCCGTAACCAGCGCATGCTGCAAAGCGGACCCGCACTTGCAGAACCTGCCCGCGGGCATCTCTCGAATCGCGGTTCGCAGCACCCTCTGGGCATTTTCCGCGTTCTGATTCAACGTAGCTATGATTTGCGACGCCGTGACCGACTCGTGTTCCGGGTGCCAGCAGTCGTAATCAGTGATCATGGCGATCGTCGAGTAGCAAATCTCCGCTTCGCGCGCCAATCGCGCTTCCGTCACGTTGGTCATGCCAATCACATCGAAATGAAGCTGCCGGTGCACTCCCGCTTCGGCCAGCGTGGAGAATTGCGGCCCTTCGATGCAGATGTACGTCCCGCGGCGATGAACCATGACGGCCTGATGGACGCAGGCATCCGCCAGAACGCCTGACAACTGGCTGCATGTCGGATGCGCAAACGCCACGTGAGCAACGATTCCCTCTCCAAAAAAAGTGGACTTGCGATTTTTCGTGCGGTCGAAGAACTGGTCTGGTACCAGAAATTCCCCCGGACGCAAATCGTCTTTCAGCGAACCGACAGCGCTCACGGAAATAATACGCTCCACGCCCAAAAGCTTCATGGCATAAACGTTCGCGCGGTAATTGATTTCGTCTGGCAGAATGCTGTGCCCGCGGCCGTGGCGTGCCAGAAACGCCACGTGCTTTCCTTCCAAAGTACCGAGCACGATAGCGTCCGAAGGGTCGCCGAAGGGCGTCTTCACGCGAATCTCGCGCGCGTTCGTCAGTCCGCTCATCGCATAGAGTCCGCTCCCACCGATGATGCCGATCGCTGCCTGGGCTGTGGATTTCGCGCTCTTCGACTTTTTGGCCTTCCGTGCCCCCATCTCTCTCTCCTTTAGCCGTGAAGGCCGCTCTTCTTCAGGATTTCATTGACAGCCGAAAACGGATCCTTCTTGCGGTTCGCAACCTCTGCCGCAAGCTCCGTAAGCCGCGCCTCTCCACCTGCTCCGCCCAAAGCCCGCTCAAGCAAGCGAGACTCCAGCAATTCGATCAAACGGTTTTTCCAATGCTCGACGTGTTTCCGTTGCCGCTGGCCGCTCGATTCAAAATGCTTTTGAAATTTGGCCACCGTCTCGGCCAACTCTTCAATACCCTTGGTCTCCGTTGCCACGGTGCGGACAATCGGAGGATGCCAGCCGTCGCGCGGCATCACCAGTGACAGCATGGCCATCAATTGTTGCTCGACGCGGTCCGCTCCTTCGCGATCCGCTTTGTTCAAGACAAAAACGTCGCCAATCTCCATCAGACCGGCCTTCATGTTCTGGATGTCGTCGCCCAACCCCGGCACGAGCACGACGAGAACACAATCCGCCAGCCGCACAATATCAATTTCATCCTGGCCACATCGCCGGAGTGCCCCTGCATGCGAATGCGATCGCCCAGAATGGCGCCGCCGGAATACGGGCTCGTCGGGTCGACTGCAATCACGCCAACCTGTTCGTGCTTCTTACGGTGATACGCAACCAGACGATCGACGAGTGTACTCTTCCCCGTTCCCGGTGCGCCCGTAACTCCGGTGAGATACGCCTGACCCGTATGCGGAAAGAGCATCCGAAGCAGCGATTCGGCTTCCGGCTGATGATTCTCAATCGCCGTGATTGCGCGGGACACCGCACGTACGTCGCCCGCGCGCACCCTTTCCGCCCACTTCTCAACGGGCAGAGCCATACTTTTCCTGTGGAGACTTCTCGGGAGCCAGGCGCATTTCCCTATTATTTCTTGCCAAGAAGCTGCCGGGCAATCACCAATTTTTGGATTTCGCTGGTGCCTTCGCCGATGGTGCAAAGCTTCACGTCGCGATAATACTTCTCCGCGGGATAATCCTTGATGAAACCGTAGCCGCCGTGAATCTGCACGCACTCGTTCGCCACTTGAACGGCGATTTCGCTGGCAAAGAGTTTCGCCATGCTCGATTCACGGGTGAAGCGCACGTCTTTTTTGTCCGCGAGCCATGCCGCTTGATTGACAAGCAGCCTCGCCGCTTCCACCTGTGTGGCCATGTCCGCCAGTTTAAATTGCACCGACTGAAAGTCGCTAATCGGCTGGCCAAACTGCTTTCGCTGTTTCGCGTACTTCGTGGCAGCTTCAAGCGCGCCTTGAGCCATGCCCAGCGCCAGGGCCGCAATCGAAATCCGCCCGCCATCCAGAATTTTCAAACTGCCGGTGAATCCTTCGCCTTCCGCTCCCAGCAGATTTTCTTGCGGCACGCGGCAGTCGTTGAAAATCACTTCGGAAGTGTCGCTCGCGCGCATCCCTAGCTTGTTTTCTTTTTTCCCCGGACGAAAACCCTTCGTTCCTTTTTCCAGTATGAACGCGCTAATTCCGTGCGAGCCTTTCGACTTGTCTGTGACCGCCATGGCCACGCAATAATCCGCATAGTGGCCGTTGGTGGTGAAGGTTTTCGCGCCGTTGAGCACCCAATGGTCGCCGTCGCGCACGGCGGTCGTCCGCGTCCCGCCCGCGTCTGAACCGGCCTCCGGCTCGGTCAGCGACCACGCGCCGATCGCTTTCCCCGAAGCGAGCGGCAGAAGGTACTTCTTCTTCTGCACCTCGGTACCAAACTTGAAAATATGGTTGGAGCAAAGCGAATTGTGTGCGGCGACGATCAAGCCCACCGAGCCATCCACTCGCGCCAGCTCTTCAATCGCGATGGCATATTCGACGTAACCAAGCCCCGCTCCGCCATATTGTTCCGGAAAAATCACGCCGAGCAGTCCCATCTCCGCGAGCTTCGGCAGGATCTCCACCGGAAAATGGGACGCTTCATCCCACTCCATCACGTGCGGTGCGATTTCGCCCTCGGCGAATTCCCGCACACTGCGGCGAAGTTGCTGCTGTTCTTCAGTGAAACTGAATTCCACGGTCTCCTCAGCAGTCCATTGCGGTTGGCAATAAACAGACAAACTTTTGTTTATTTATGATTCTACATGAGCGCGGCTACCACCCCACGGCGTAATGGTTGGCTTTGTTCTGTTCGTCAAGCCAGGTTTTCAGCGGGGCGAAGTAGTCCGCCAGCGCGGAGGCATCCATCTGCTTCTCCCTTGTCAACACTTCCAGGGCCTCCGGCCAAGGCTTGCTCTGCCCCATTGTCAGCATCTTGTTCAACTTCTCTCCGGCGGCTTTGTTTCCGTAAATCGAGCAGCGATGTAGCGGTCCGCTGTAGCCCGCCTCGCGGCAAAGGGCGCGTTGAAACTGGAATTGCAGAATGCGCGCCAGGAAGTATCGCATGTAAGGCGTATTCGACGGCACGTGGTATTTGGCGCCGGAATCGAAGTCAGCTTCCGTGCGCTCCACGGGCGGTACGATGCCTTGATACTTTCTTCGCAGTTCCCACCATGCTTTGTTGTAATTCTCCGGCTTCACCTGGCCTGCAAAGACTTCCCATCGCCACTTGTCCACCAGCAAGCCAAACGGCAGGAATGCGATTTTCTCCAGCGCCTGTTGCAGCAGATAATCAGTATCGCCGGACGCCGGCGGCACCGCGTCGATCAACCCGATCTTCTTTAGATACTCAGGCGTGACGGAAAGCGCAATCGTGTCTCCCACAGCCTCATGAAATCCGTCGTTTGCGCTGTTCTGGAAAAGCGGCGGCCGCGTGCTGTACGCCCGCTGATAAAAGTTATGCCCCAGTTCGTGATGGATGACCCGGAAATCCTCTTCGGTGATCTGGATACACACCTTGACGCGCAAGTCGTCCTTCGAATCAATGTCCCAGGCGCTAGCATGGCACACTACGTCCCGATCGGCAGGCTTCGTGAAAAGGGATCGCTCCCAGAAGGTCTTTGGCAGCGGCGCAAAACCGAGCGAGGTAAAAAATGCTTCGCCGTAACGCACCATCCCCCTCGCATCCGTCTTTCGCTCTTGCAAAATCTTCGTCAAGTCGTAGCTCTGCGCAGGCTTTGGCGAATCCATCAGTGAATAAACGTTGTTCCATTCCTGGCTCCAAATATTTCCCAGCAAGTGCGCTGGAAGCGGCCCGCTAGCGGGCACGATCTCATTTCCATATTTCTTTCGCAGTTGACCGCGCACATAAGCATGCAGCGATTCATACAACGGTCTCAATTGTTCCCATAGCCGATCAGTTTCCTTCGTAAGCTCATCGGGCGGCATGTCGTAATTCGAACGCCACAATGCACCGGCATCCGCAAATCCCAACTCGCGCGATCCCTTGTTTCTGAGTTCCACGATTCGCGCGTATCGCTGCCGCATCGGCGCTCCCACCGCATGCCAGCCAATCCACACGCGCTTTAATTCCTCCGCGTCGCGGCTCGTAGCCATTAGCTTGCCGACTGCCGTCACGTCCAGGCACTTCGCGGCGTCTCCGATGGGACACCACTTCCCTTTTCCGTAGTCACCGTCCAGCGACGCCAGCACCTGAGCCAATTCTTTCTGCTCTTTCGGGTCCGCGGGCGCGGGAAATCCGGATGCCAGCTTCAGCAGCAACATCTTTCGCGCCATTTCTGGCGGCAGCGTGAGCTTGTCAAATTCGTGCGCCTTCTTGGACTTCTCTGCGCTGAAAGTGTTCAGCTCCTGGTTGGCCTCCGCCGCAATTTCCTCCGTATCATCGGTAATGAAGTTTTCTTCCACCCACGAAGCTCTTTGCGCCTTGTTCGTTAGACCGAAATAGCGGTTTTCGACCTCCTCAAGAAACTTCTGGGCGTTAGCTACCGTAGGAGGGTTTTTCTTCTCCGATAGTTTCGCCAACTGCGCATTCTGCGCCGCCGCAGCACTCGCAAATACCAGTGCTGTCAGCACGCAAGCAACAATCCGTAGGCACTTCACGTCGCGTCGCTTCATGCCCCCGCCTTCTGCGTCCTGGCGACGACTTCCTTCAATACCACGAGTGCTCGCTCGATTCCTGGCCGGTCCACATCACAGTGCGTAACGACGCGTACCGAATGCAGCGCCGTATCCTGCGCCCACACGCCGTGCGGATGAAGTGTGTCGCACAACTCCACTGCCGTTTTTCCTGTCTTCGAGCAATCAAAAATCACAATGTTCGAGCGAACTTTCTTCGGATCGATGCTAAGCCCCGGAATTTCCACGATCCCTTCCGCCAGCCGTTTGGCATTATCGTGATCGACGTGCAGCCGCGCCGGAGACTTCTCCAGCGCGATCAAGCCCGCCGCCGCGATCACCCCCGCCTGCCGCATTCCGCCGCCGAACATTTTCCGGTAAATACGCGCCTTCTCCATGAACGCCTTCGTCCCCGCAATCATCGATCCCACGGGCGCGCCAAGTCCCTTTGACAAACAGAACATCACCGAATCCACTTTTCGCGTCATCACCGCTACGTGGTCCCCCAGCGCCGTCGCTGCATTAAAAACCCTCGCCCCATCCAGATGCACCTTCAACCCCATCTTATGCGCATGGTCGCAAATGTCTTCCACCACCGCCGTCGGATATACCGTTCCGCCCGCCATATTGCTCGTATTTTCCAGGCATACCAGCGCCGTCTGCGAATCGTAATAAATCTTGGGCCGGATGACCGCCTCAATCTCCTTCCACGTCAGAATCCCGTCTTCTCCGCGCGCCACTCGCGGCATGCACCCCGCAATCGCTGACATCGACGCCAACTCATACAAGTTCACGTGGCTTCGCTCCTCGCAAATCACCTCGTGGCCGTGATGCGTCCACACTTTGATGGCGATGAGATTCCCCATGCACCCGGTCGGTACAAACAGCGCTGCCTCTTTTCCAAAAATCTCTGCCGCGCGCTTTTCCAGCCGGTTGACCGTCGGATCCTCTCCGTAAACGTCGTCGCCGACCTCCGCCTCCGCCATGGCACGACGCATCTCCGCCGTCGGCCGCGTCACCGTGTCGCTTCGCAGGTCCACCACTCCATCCGGAATCTTCCCCGCCTCCGCGACTTGATCCGGATCTACCCTTTGATTCCCCTTCGCCACCGTGTAACTCATATTCCTATCTTCTCCCATCCGCGTACCATGTTGTCATTCCGAGCGCAGCGAGGAATCTGCTTTTCTCTCATTCCCCTCACTGTCAATTCTTCTTTTTCTGAACTCTGCGTTCCTCCGCGTTCTCAGCGTCTCTGCGTTATCTTTTTCTGCTCTCGGTTTTCTTCATCTCATCAACTCAACAAACACTTCATTCGAGACACTCAGCTTCTCCGGCGCCAGTCGCACCACGCTGCCTTCCCGCTCCACCAATCCCGCCGACGCAATTCGATCGAATCGACCTACCAGAGCTACCCCGTACTCCCGCTCGATACGTTCCAGATCAATTCCATCCAACTGCCGCAACCCAAGATACAATTCCTCTTCCAGCGCACTTTCCGCCGTCAGCGTTTCGTGCTGCTCCACCGGCAATCGCCCACTTTGTACCGCAGCCACATAAGCCGCCGCATCGTGCGCATTCGCCCACCGCTCCGTCCCTGAAAACGAGTGCGCCCCCGCCCCAAACCCCAGGTACGGCTCGCGCCGCCAGTATTTTAGATTGTGCCGCGATTCAAACCCCGGCTTCGCCCAGTTTGAAATCTCGTAGTGATGATAACCTGCCTCCCCGAGCGCCTCCTGCGCCATCTCATAAAACTCCACCATTGCATCTTCGCTCGGCACTGCCCCGGCGCTATAGCGTCCCCCACCCTTCAGCAATTCCTTCCCCAGCCGGCTGCCAGCGTCAATCTCCAGCAAGTAAACCGAAACGTGCTCCGGCGCCAGCGCCGCCAATTCCTCCAAAGACTGCCGCCAACTCTCTTTCGTCTGGTGCGGCAACCCTGCAATCAAATCAAAGCTGATATTCCCAATGCCCGTCTCGCGCAGGATCGGAACCGCACGGTAAATATCCGCCCGCCGGTGCATCCGGCCCGCAGCAACCAATTCCTTGTCCGCAAACGATTGCAGCCCAAAGCTCACCCGGTTAATTCCGGCGCGCACCCACGCCGCCGCCTTCTCAGCTTCAACCGTCTCCGGGTCCGCCTCCAGCGTCACCTCCATCAAGTCCGCGCAAGTACTTCTGTACGGCCCGCCTTCTGAGGCGGGCCGCTGGCCAAACGATACCCGAATGGTATCCAAAATCCTTTCCAAATGAGCCGGATCAAGCAGGCTCGGCGTCC
>WNFP01005607.1_pt1 | contig 10088 bp, 15 predicted proteins | sample 5400201 | NCBI WGS metagenome assembly WNFP01 (sample SAMN13153355, study PRJNA577476) | soil metagenome | isolation source: 115 cm saprolite under Madrone tree | place: USA:California | collected 2016-06-14
CACAGTCACATCGTGACGTACCCGAACGGCAAGCGCACCATCGTTACCGTCTATAATGGACAGTGGAGAGCGTAGTGGCGAAACAACTTCGTCATCTAGCAACCACTTATGACTTCAAGTCAATGGATGAATTTATTCCAGAGGAACCGAAAGTTAAGCTCGCGAATTTAGACTTCGGGGTTATTACACACCATCCAACAGGGCGAGTCCTTATCCCTGAATTGAAACAAGTTGGTGAGTCGCTAGGAAATTTAATCACTCTCGATGATTTAGCTGGTGTTGGTCCAAAGCAAACAGTTGTTGTAATTGAGAATTCAGGGGACACGACAGAAATCGGCGCGTTTTTATTTGACCCAGTTAGGATACGTATCTGGCGCAGCGGATGGCGAGAAGATGCAGATTGGCAAAAGTGCGACATAAAGCAGTTTAGAAATTATCTTCGCGCTTGGTGGTATGGCGCAAATTTCGGAGACCTACAGTGACAACCGAACAACGCAAGCCGAAGAAAGAATTGAAGCCGAAGCACGTCATTCATCTCAACTGTATGCTAGCCTGTCAACGTTGTTCACGAAGTTGGATTGTAGCTGATTTGAACCCGGAGCGTAAGGTCGTACCGTGCCCGGTATGCGGGGAACCAAACGATATTCGAGAGGCAATCAAGAGGGCAGTATGACACTCATTTTAGGACTCGGTAACAAAGCACGCCACGGCAAAGACTCGTTTGCCTCGGCAATCAACGGCCACTTTGTGACTTTGCATGCAACTGCGGGGAAGCACGGATTGACAAACTACAAGCCTGTGGTTATTCAGCACCTTGCTTTCGCAGACGCATTGTATCGTGAAGTCAACCAGTGGCTCGCTACAGACTCGGGCAAGCGTTGGGCATCAGGAGAGAATCGTGTAACCTTCAACGCGCAAGTTAATCCACTTGTTCCAATTCCAGATTGGGTTCAGCCGAACCCGAAAGCCGAAGTTAGCGCCCGCGCTCCGTTCGGTAAGCACCCGAAGTTGCTGCAATGGTGGGGCACAGAATATCGTCGCACACAAGACCCGGAGTATTGGACAAGGCAATGGAAGGTGGCAATTAACCCGAAGGCAAACATTGTGCTCACGACCGATATGCGCTTCCTTAACGAAGCATGGACGGTAAAGAGTGTAGGCGGTTTCACAGTCCAAGTGAATCGCAAGAATGCGGATGGCACGATGTTTGTAGACCCGACTCGTCCGGCGAATCATGTCAGTGAAACGCAACTGGATGGATACAACTTTGATTATCAAATGACTGTGAAGACCGGAGACCTCGTGCTGTTGGAAGAGTGGGCAATTACGCTCGTGCATTATCTGCGAGCGTTGAAAGGACACAAGTGAAAGAATCGAGCGCATCAATCGAAACCTTTACCGGAAAGTTATTTGATATTCGAAATCCGAAACCTGAGATGGTTTGTATTGAGGATATTGCACATTCGCTATCTGGGCTACCACGATTTACGATGCATTGCAAGTTCCCGTATCCTGTAGCCCAACATTTGCGCATTGGAAGCTACTTCGTTCCGAAGGAATTTGCGTTTGATTACTTCTGCCATGACTTCTCGGAAGCATATCTGAACGATATGAGCCGCCCGATGAAACACTTTACAGCGGTAGGCAAAGAGTACAGAAAAATAGAACGTCGAGTGCAGTCGGTAATTGCGGAGGTGATAGGGTTCTCGAAGAGAGAGCCAAAAATAGTTAAGCTGTTTGACACCCGCATGCTTTATACGGAAAAAGCGCAGTTAATGTTCAGTGGAAACTTCCATCACGAATGGACGAATCAAAAGGATGGAAGAGAGCCGCTTCCGGTAACTCTTGAGTATGCAGATTTTTGGACTCAAAAGAAGTTGTTTTTGGAACGATTCAATCAATTGAATGAGGAGAAATAAGCAATGCCAATTTTGGATACAGTAATTCGTACCATCGCATGTGATGGGCCGGAATGCACAAAACAGGTGCTATTCGACCGCAAGGCAGAGAAAGAGACGTTCGATAATCAGGATAACGTGTGGCTTAAATCCACTCGTGTTGTGCAGAGCGCAGACGGGCGCAATATCGTGTATTGCTCCGACATCTGCGAAGTGAAGGGCACAGGCACGGGCAAACACAACATCCCGGAGCCATCGAAGATTGTAACGGCTGCAAATCCAGCCGCGATTGCCGCAGCAGCCGCAGTAGCAGCAAGTGCACGACAGGCCGACCAAGCGATTCGCGATGGTCAGCCCACCAAAGTTCAATTGACGTAACATGAATCACGTCATTCGATTCAACGGACACATCACATGGGAGGGCCGCTCGAACGGTCTTCCCGAAGTGATTTATGCTTTCATCATCACGGAAGATGCGAACCCGGGCTTCATAAACAAAGTAATTGAAGACCAATCAAGAGCATTTATCGCATCTCAAGCGATGTATGTGCAACGCGAACAAGGCAAGATTATTGACCTGCGCCAAACACCACAAGACCGAATGTTGGTTCCGTTTCACAACATCGTGTTTATTGACGCGAGCGTGTTCCCAATGACGGGGGAACTGTCGGCACCAGATGAAAAAGGCGTGGAGCGATTGAAGAATGGCGAAGAGCCAGTCAAGCAATAAAGTGCCCCCAACCACAGCACTGATGGGAGAGCCGAATTTGAGAAGATTTTGTAGAAGGTGCCAAAAGACAAGAGAGTGTAGTAAGCACCGAAGAGTTTGTAAGATTTGTAATTACAAGAGAACAACTTTGTGGTGCGAGAAAAACAAAGACAAAAAGAAAGAGCATTACACTCGCTGGAGAGCCGCAAACCCAATCAAAGTTTTAGAATCAAGGCTTCGCTGTGAGTACAAATTTTCAGAACGCGAAATTAAGAAAATTCTCGCATGGAAAGGAAGTAGGTGCATTTGCGGAAAGGTGTTGACAAAGCTAGGGCGTGGTTGGAGTGATGGGCATATTGAGCACAATCACAAAACAGGAAAGTTTAGAGGCATTATCTGTGGTAGATGTAACTATGTCTTAGGTGCCGTTGAAGAAAATCAAAGGTTGCTAACAAATATGAAAAAACATCTAAAAAGAGGATTGCGATGATTGTGGCGGGGTTAGACCTAGAGGCCACCGGCCTCGACAAAGTTAAGGACCGCCCAATAGAAGTTGGCGTGGCTTTGTGGACTACAAAATTCAACCGTAGTCTTGATACTCGCGCTTTCCTCGTCCAGTCTGACGGCGTCCCTGTCACCGACGAGATTACTGAAATCACCGGCATCAACCAGAGTATGGTTGATAAGTTTGGTTACACACCAGAAGAAGCATTCGATGAATCAATGTACTTTGTGGAACGCTCGGACGCTATCGTCGTCTTTAATGGCAAAAGATTCGATGTGCCAATGCTTCAACAGTTGGCAAAGCGCGTCAAGAAACAATTTCCCGACAAGTTTATTATTGACCCATATACCGACCTACCCATGCGCGGACAAGAATTGATTACGATGTGCGCGAAGATGGGTGTCTATTATGACCCCCACGAAGCGGGCGCGGATGTTGGCGCGATGCTTCGACTCATGGGCAAGTTCGATTTCTCGACCGTGCTCTTGAGAGCAAAAAGTCCTACAGTTGTTGTGCAATCAATGCAACATCGCAGTGAAAACGATAAGGCGAAGAAACACAAGTTCAGGTGGAACCCCGAAAGAAAGATTTGGTGGAAATCCGTAAAAGAAATTGACCTTAATGACCTCGCTGCGGCGGTCAACAACGAGTTCGGTTTGCAGGTTCTTGATTTACAACCAGAGGATTTGGAAGATGACTAAGAAGTGTCGAATTTGTAAAAGACCATTCAAAGCATCAAGAAAGAACGCTCGATTTTGTTCTGTGCGCTGTTATCGAAAAAGTCCTGCGGCAAAAGCGTGGCAGAAGGTTTATGATGCTAGTCCCGCTAAGTTGAAGTATTGGTATAGCGAAGCTGGTCGTTTGGCATGGCGCAGAAATGCTAGCAAGAAGCAAATTCTTGTGGCTTTAGAGAGGTTAGGAGTACCACCGCAAACAACCGAAGTAAGAAGTTTATATCACGAGTTAAGAGAAGCCGTTAGCTCTAATGAGTTAAGAGCGAAGAAGGTTCTTCGAGGCGGCAATCCAGATGCTCGCGAAGGATATGTTGAGTTTAAGTTTGGTATTGATATTTTGCGAGCCGACCAGTTAATCTCTAATATTTTGAATGGAGACCTCTCAAAAGTTCGTTGGCTGCCATCGTGGGACGCATTAGAAAAGATTTTAGATGGTGGACTTAATGATAGTTCGTTGTTTGATTCCTACTATGATTTCATCACATGGTGTCAAGACGCGAAAAAGTTTTAGGCGACATGCCTGAATAGGCTACCTTTAGACGCAAAACGCGGGGGTAGAAAAGGAGCAGTAAATGAGCAATAGAGAAGCGGTGCAAGATGTGGCAGGAAAAAGAGCGACTGGCTTAAAGATATACGCAGTCGCTTTTGACATGAAGGACCGTGGCTTATACGACACTGTAAATGTTGCGGCAAAAACGTTGGAAGAGGCGATAATCAAGGTGAGAAAAGATATCGACATCGCTGCACCTTTGATTTTTGTCGAGCTTCTAGCAACAGAAACAAAAACATCATCATAGTAACTCAACGCGCCAAGCGCACAGGAGATAAGCAATGGATATCGGACAAGGAAAAGTATTTGAAAGACCGCAAGGTGGGGCATTTGTCGGCACAATTATTGACGTAGTTGATATGCCGAAATTTGCAACCAAGTACGGGCCAAAGGATAAGGTTCGTGTCTTGTGGGTTCTCGCACACATCAATGGAGCGCCGTATCTCGACAAGGAAGGACAACCGTTCACAATCGCAGGCTTTTACAACGCGACTCAGACGGATAATTCCAATCTGACGAAGGCTCTTCGACAGATTTTGCAAGCACAGCCGCCGCTCATCACCAATACACCAGACCTCGCACGTTTATTGCTGGGTCGTTCGAATCAGTTGTTCCTCACTCAGGAACCAGACCAGAGGAAAGCGAATGAATTTGTCACCTTCGTTGCTGGAATTTCGCCGCTACCACCGGGCGTAGTGCCACCGAAGGCCCCGGCAGGTTTTGTTCGTTATCAGGACAAGCCGAAGACACAAGCAGGCCCGAATGGTCGTCCGGTGCAGACGTATGCACAGCCGCCAGCACAGGCCCCCGCGAATAACGTGTCGTTGGCAGCGCCAGCCGCCGTGTCATCGAACAACGAAGCGTTCTAGTTTCCCTCGGCGGGGACACCTCCCGAAAGTGGTGCGACAGGTCGGAGAGAACGGCCTATAAAATTTCCGAAGGGCGAAAATCCATGCAGAAACGCACAAAATGCGAGCACGGAAAATTTAAGTGGAATTGTCTTCTTTGCGGCGGTCTTAAACTTTGTGAAAAACACAAACGAGTGGCCCGCACTTGCCGTATTTGCTATCCGAAGTTTTGGGCACAACGAATTTTATCTCGTCATAAACAAGATGCCCAAAAACGCGGCTATAAAGCCACAAACATAACACCCCAGGATTTACTAGGACTTTTAGAAAGTTCTCCTAATTGTTGTGGCTGTGGCGGAATCTTGGATTATAACGCTGTCGGTTTTGATGCACCTTGCTTACACCACAACCATAACACAGGTAAAGCGGTCGGTTTTGCTCATCGAGAATGTAATTCTTTAGAGGGGCAATTACAGAAACTAGGAGAACGTATTTCTATTTTTCTGAAAAATTTCTTTCCAGAACAGGTGAAATAGTGGGATTCAAAGAGATTGCTGAACCTCTGGCTAAGATGAACGTACCAGTTACCCCTGTGCGCCCCGGCACTAAGCGTGCTTTCCTTCCAGATTTTCCTACCACTGCGACTACTGACCTGAATCAGATTGCTGCATGGGATAAACTCTATCCAGATTCTAACGTTGCTTGTGTAGCACGCGCAGAAGATGGTGGGATTTGGTTATTTGAGGTTGACTCGCCAGATGTAATACCTCGCCTACAGAAGCAAACCGGACGAACGATGCCCGACACATTCAAAGTACGCTCTCGTCCCGGTCGTGGTCATTTTTATTTTCGTCATAACGCAGCATCTAAAAATCTAGGCAACATTTCTCAAACGTATGTTATCGGGCAGGATTGGTCTGTTCGTACGAATCGTGAATACGTAGTTGGCCCCGGCAGTATTCACCCAGATACAAAACAACTATACACCGCGCTTAACTGGGGCGTAGAAATCGCAGAAGCACCGGATTGGCTAACTAATTGGCTGCTCTCGCAAAAGATTCAAAAGCAGAATACCATAACTGCGACAGCGCCGGAAGCGCCACGCAACGAGCGCGGGTTGGTTCCTCACGGCGCAATTCACGGGTATCTTCTCACGGAAGCTGGGCGACTTCGCAATCTTGGGTTAGGAGAAGAGTCTATCCGTATGGCCTTGCGCGAGCTAGTCGAGAAGAACTGCCAGCCGCCGATTGACTGGGACAGAGTTGATACGATGGCGAGGTCTATTTGCAACTTCCCAGCAGGCGAGAATAAGACAATCGCGTTGACCCAAGCATCAGAACCAGCGAATCAGTTACCATCAAACGCGGAGCCGGAAGAGACTATCAGTTATGAGGCAATCGAGTACCCAGTCTTTCCGCACTGGATTATGGAAGGCACCAGTATCTACGAAGGTTTCGCGAAACCGTACTGTGAAAAGAATTCGCGTATTGATTATTTCATGTGGGCACCTTGTGCCGCGATGATGATGAATTATCTCGGCACCAAAATCACTGTCCCTTACTCATCGTGGAAGCCATCATTCTATATTGTTTTGATTGGCCGACGCGGACAAACCAACAAATCATCTTCGATGAAAGATGGTATGCGCTATCTGAATTTCGGAAGCGTGTTAACTCACTACTCAAAGAGTCTGAAAAATGCGGACGGTAAGTCCGTTGTATGGGAGGCAGGTTCGGCAGAAGGTCTTGGCACCGACATGATGCGTATCAACTGCAAGAATGCTATCCTTTTTTACGACGAATTATCGGCGCTGGTATCGAAGGCCCGCATCGAGGGCAGCAGCTTGTATAGCGCGCTGTTGAAACTGTACGACTCGAATAATTTCGGCAATTCCGTCAAGACTAAGAGAGATGCCTTTGAGGTGGAAGAGGGAACGTATTGCGCAACAATCATCACCGCGACCACCGACAAAAAATTTATGGAGCTATGGTCGCAACTCGCTGGCGAAGATACTGGGCTTAATGACCGCTTCACTTGGATATTGGAGCCAAAAGAATTGCCCCGTAAACGTTTGGAGCACGTAGTCAACTTCAACGAAGCCGCGTTGGTCACACGCAAATTTATTGACAAGGCTGTGGAGAAGAAGACCTATCAATTCTTTGATAAAACACCGCTGATGAAGACATTGGAATTGTATGATAACCGCGCAGCCGCCCGCGCAGAGAAGTGGGCGCTATACTTCGCTATCGACCTCGGTCTGCAAGAAATTGATGAAGACTGCGTGGAGCGTGGCATCGAGATGGTGAAGTACGAATACACCGTCAAGGATTATTTGGAGGTCACCGACGCTAAGAATGATGAGTCGGCAATTCAACAAGGCGTGGTTCGTCTGCTTAAAAAGAACGGCCTAGTGATGGAGAAGCGCGACGTGGAGCGCGCTTTGAATGCGTACAAGTATGGCTTGAGTATTTGGAACAAGTCTTACTATGCATTGGTTAACAGCGGATTCATCGTAGAAGAAGGCAGGGGCGTTAAGGGCGACCCGCGCATGGTTCGATTGCTGCGCACAATGAATAGAGACCTGAATGATTGAAATTCACTGCGATTTTGAATCACGCAGCCCAGTCACACCTTCGAATGTGGGGTTGCATAACTACATCTTTCACCCGGAGACGGAGCCGCTGTTTCTTTGGTATCGCATTGGTGAAGGTGATTACAAGTGTTGGCGTATCTGGGAAGACCCAAACATTGCCGCCATTCCAGCGGATTTGTATGATGCACTCAAGAATCCTGATGTGATGGTGGTCGCATACAATTCTGCGTTCGAGCGTTATATGCTCCGAAAATTGGGCACCGAGATTCCGGCTAGTCGCTTTATTGACCCACAGATTGGGGGACGTTATCTTTCTCTTCCAGCTAGCTTGGAGGTACAAGGTCGAGTGATGGGCCTGCCCTCAAATCTTGCGAAGGATAAGCGCGGCGATGAGTTAATCAAGTTGTTTTGTGAAAGAGTCGTGGTGAAGGCAACAAAGAAAAATCCAGTTGCTCGCGAGTATTACAATGATTGGAACTCACATCCGAAAGAATGGCAGGAGTTCTTAGACTACGGTCGTCAAGACGTGGTTGCAGAAGGCGAATTGCTTCGTAGAATGCGAATTCTTCGCGCTCTCCCACTCCCAGAATTCGAACAAAAGCTGTGGCTGCTCGACCAGTTGGTGAATGACCGTGGCATGCCTGTGGACATAGGCTTTGTGACCAAGATGTATAAGTTGGCCGTGAAAGCGAAACAGGAAGCAAAAGAAAATTTCGAGAAGATGACAGGTGTGAAGAACGCCAATTCACCAGACCAGATTAAGAAGTGGGCGAAGACACAAGGTTATCCGTACGGCACGTTGCGTAAAGACACCGTCACTTCTGTGTTGAAAGACCCAGACATCAAGTTGACGGATACGTGCCGCGCGGCATTGAAGATGAGAGCGGAAGCGGCCAGCACGAGCTACCAAAAGCTAGGCAAGATTTTGGAGGCTGTATCGCCGGACGGTAGACTTCGTGGACAATTCATATTTATGGGTTCAAGCCGTTGCGGTCGCTGGTCGGGAAATGCCGTGCAACTTCACAATATGGCACGTCCCGCTGTGGTAGGCAAGACTGACACATTTCCGGGTTACGATTTCGAAGACCAGAAGGTTGTGAAGGAAGCGCGTGCAATGATTTATGCGGAAGATTATGAGGGAATCAAAGTGAAGTACGGTAGCGTTCTGCTTGTTGTGAAGAGTTTGATTCGCACGGTGTTCGTCGCGCCATGAAATGCGAATACTCACATAATGGAAATAAGTGCTCTCATCCGGCATCCAAGATTCTTAGGGCTGGTATTAGTAAATACCATGTTTGTAAGAAACATTATTACGTATGGAAGAAAATGATAAACGGCTCGATGCTTTCTCCGAATGAGAAATCAAGACAAGAAGATAAAGAGGAGTTCGGATGTTTTTCGAAGCCAGCGAAAACCAGCGAATTCTGGAACTGTCGTGAGGTTTGAAGAGTGAGTACACGAGCACAAATATCTAAAGCGTGGCGAGAAAATAATCGCAGACGTGGGCTATGCGTAGGTTGTACACGAAAAGCATCAAGAGGTTTTGCCTTATGTAAATTGTGTCGAATTACAAGAAGCGAGTTTCAGAAAGACCGCATGGCTAAGGGAATGTGTTTTCGTTGTAGAAAGGTCGCCGCATCAGGACGAAAGAAGTGTCTCGACTGTGTTCTGAAAGTTGCACTTTATGACCTTCGTCGAAAAGGATTGTCAGAAAAAGAACTGCAAAATGCCGCAACCGCATTTAGAAATTATCAAGGCATTTGTGCTTGCTGCCGCCTTCCAATCAGCGTGGGTAAAGAACGTTTTGACCACAACGACGAAAAGAAGCGTTTTCGAGGAATTATCTGTCACGGATGTAATGTAGCAATCGGTTTTGCCGAAGAGAACATCCAAAAGTTGAAGGGGTGTATCCGTTACTTGGAGAAGCAGCGATGAGCACACGTTTTAACGTCTGCGACCTTTAACGCCATCGAGACTCGCGTCGGCGCGTGGCTGGCGGGCTGCACTGATTTGATGAATGTCTTCGTCCCTTACACGGACCAATTCGGCGTTTATCAACGAAATGGGCGCGACCCATATTTATCGTTTGCTTGCAAGATGTATTGCTGTGAGTACGCGCCGCTTTATGCTGATTATAAAAGCAAGAATGGTAAGGACCGCAAGGGCGATGCGAAGCGTAAGCGTCAAATTGCAAAGCCGGGAGTGCTTGGCGCTATCTACCGCCTCTCTGGTGGCGGCTGGGGCCTCGCTG
>WNFP01015209.1_pt1 | contig 10086 bp, 8 predicted proteins | sample 5400201 | NCBI WGS metagenome assembly WNFP01 (sample SAMN13153355, study PRJNA577476) | soil metagenome | isolation source: 115 cm saprolite under Madrone tree | place: USA:California | collected 2016-06-14
GGAAATGTAACGAGTGGATCGGATCATCCAAGTACACCGCCGGGCACAATGCCTTCGTTGACTTCAGACTGATGTTTGTTAGGATTCGGCCCAGCGGCAGAAATTGATGGCGTAGAATGAATCTAGCGTCACCCAACCGGATGGTTCATGTGTACTTTGATTCTCTCCGTCGAACAGTGGAGCGAGCTAGCGCCGCAACCGATCAGACCCACCAAAAAGATGAAATCGTTTTGAGTCTGTTTCTTGCTGTCACAGCGGTAGAGGTTTTCGTCAATATATATTTTCGAATTGTCGTCACTGTGCAAAATTTCCAGCAACACGAGCAGTTAGTTATAGATGATCTGGATGTTTCACAGCCGTCTGGGCCAAAGGGCATTGATTATAAGCTCCGTCACTGGCCTCCAAAGATTCTAGGAAAAAGTATCGCGTGGCAGACAGGGGTAGCAAAGGAGTTTGACGAGACTCGCGCGGCTGTTTTCAAGGCCGCCAGCCTTGCTCGGGTCAGCTCCTTATCCGCTTTGCGCCGCAAAGCTAAAGTTGTAGGCGCGCTCGATGGGCACTTGCTTTTTCACTTTAGCGACCAGGCGAACAATGTCGGGATCGTTCCATTGCGTTTCTTGTGGATATCGCCATGGCACACGCCCATGCCCTCCTCTGATTAAGATCGACGCGGAGCATCCGAGACGAAGCTGCGTGCACATCACATCGCATCATAGCCAAAGTCAAGTCAATATGTGAGACTCGCGAAACAAGAAATAGGGGCGTCGTTGACTAGCTGGAATAACTTAATCCAATTTCACCTCGGATTGTTAGTCCCAAACAGTGCGAACCAAGCCGGATTGCTGAATCTCCCCATCGCCGGTAATGAGGGGTAAACCCACGTCTCTCGCCTGCGCCACAATGAGACGATCATAGGGATCCGAAAGAGTCGTAAAGGACGCGGCCTCGAGAAGCAGCTGCATGTCGTTGACGCCCAAATCAAAATTATCTGCTTGGGCAAGAGAAATGACAAGGTCACGGAATGGCAGAGGAAGGCGAACCTTGCCTGCTTCGGAAAGAAGCATTACTTCTTCAAGAACAGTAAACGGGACAAGCACCGCATCAGCTCCGCGCTTTACTCGTTCAAACGTGCTGCGCGCTCTTCGGCCAAGCCTTCTCTTCCGGCCCGTGATATGATGGATTAAGGCGTGCGTGTCGGTGACGAAGAGCATGCGAGTCAGAGAGAACGACCCGCTGCTTCCAACCTTGATTTCCGCAAGGCGCGAATAGCTTCATCGATATCTCCAACAGCCGTGGCGATGCCCTCGATGTTTAAGATGCGTTTCCCGGCAATTTCCCTGACATGTTTAGCGGTGCCTGATAGTTGCCGGTATCGATCGATCCCGATGATGACCGCGACCGGCTTTTGTCGCTTAGCAACCACGTAGGTGTCTCCATGTTCGGCCACGCGATCGACAATTTCACTCAATCTTGCCCTTGCTTCAACAAACGGCATTACTTTCTCTTTGGCCATGAACACCTCCAAATGTACACTTTAGATGTACACTAGGGTGTCACCACAGTCAACTCAGAGTTGAATTCCCCCATGTCCTGCCTATCACTGCCGCGACTACGTGCGTCCATAGCGTCGCGTCTTTACTTTTGATATTTCCCTATCCGGCCTACGCTCGAGGGCAAAAGAGGGCCAGGTCTGCAATCACACATGCCGCAATGCAAGACGAGACCCCGACAATGCGACCCATCCACATGGGGACGAATTCTCCAGATTCTAGCCGGTCTTGCCAACACGGACGAAAAACTCAAAAACCCGGCCTACATGACGTTGTGCTGGCTGACGCTGTCGCCGTCGTCGTTTTTCAACTCGCGGAAGACAATGGTGGAAAGAACGGTGAGAACGCCGAGCACGATGAAAGCCTGGTGCACTCCGTGGATCATCTGCGAGGCGTCGGAGTGAAACCGATCAGGGATGAAGAGCGCCGCTACCAGCGAGGCCACTGCAACGCCGAAGCTGATCGACATCTGTTGAACGGTGCTTGCGATGGTGCTTGCCATGCTGGTGTCGCTTTCAGTGACGTCGGCGTACACGAGCGTGTTCATACTCGTGTATTGCAGGGAGGAAAAGAATCCGAAAGAGAAGGCTTGAAGCACGATGAGCCATACCGGCGTCCCCGGCCCGATGGTGGCGAACAGTACGAGGATGACGCCAATGATCACCGTGTTGTAGATCAGCACCCGGCGGTAGCCAAAGCGCGTGAGCACGAAAGGCATGGACATTTTCAAGCTCATTGCTGCGAGGGCTTGAGGCATAATAAGGAAGCCGGATTGGACCGGTGTGTAGCCGAGTCCGACCTGGTAAAGCAGGGGAAGGAGAAACGGCATTCCGCCCACGCCCAGGCGGGTGATGAAGCCGCCGGTGACTGCGGCGCGGAAGGTTCGGATGCGAAACAGGCCTAAACGCAGCAGAGGGTGTGGTATCACACTCGCGTGGCGTCCATAGCCCAAGAGTAACACGATGGAAAGCGCCAGGAGACCCAGTACTTCACGACCGCCCAGAGAGTGCTCACCGAAGACTTCCAGGACGTAGGAGAGCAGGGCGACGCCGGAACCGAAAAGAATCAGTCCGATAATATCGAGTTGATCGGTGCGTTCGCGATAGTCCGGAAGGTGGCGATAAATGAAATATAGGTCAAGGAGGCCGATCGGCAGGTTGATGAAGAAGATCATCCGCCAGTGAAGGAATCCTACGATGAGGCCACCGGCAACGGGCCCCAGCATCGGGCCAACGAGAGCCGGTACGGCGACGAAGCTCATGGCGCGGATGAGCTCGGATTTGGCGAATGTTCGAACCATGGTTAGGCGGCCGACCGGCACCATCATCGCCCCGCCGCAGCCTTGAAGAATACGGCAGATGACGAGCATGTGGATGCTATTCGAGATTCCGCAGAGGACCGATCCGATAGTGAAAATGGCAATCGCAGAGGAAAACACCCGGCGGGTTCCATATCGATCCGCCATCCAGCCGCTCACGGGAATGAAGACTGCGAGGCTCAAGGTATATAGCTTGAGAGAACCGCCTTCATGCTGAGAGGCGCCACCTTGAGCGCCTCCGCGATCGCCGGCACCGCCGTGTTCAGGATGGTAGTGTCGAGTGCCTCCATAAAGACGGCTATGGCTACCAGCCACGGCAAAAGTTGTTTGACGGAATTGTTGGGAGAATCTTGGGGCGGCATCGGCTGACCCCAGCCGGAACGCCTGGCTCCGGACTCGGAGAATCAGCGCGGGAGAACTTCCGGAAACTTCGGGGATAAGAAATATATTTTCACGGTTAACCTGAAAATGCCAGTCCACTTTAAGATTTTGCCCAGCGTGTCCTTTTTGTGCGCTTTGCATTGGCTGGTGGAGAGCTCCGGGCATCTTCTGGACAAATTCGCAGTGTTTGCCGCAATCCTATACCAAGTATTTCAAACCCAGAGAAAGGCAGAGGGTCACGCTTTTACAAATCAACCAAGATAGTCAACTCATCGAAGCCTGACCATTCAGCCAACTCCGTAACACTAACGAGCTTTGAAAATCGCGCGGAATTCCTTTGCAAGCTCATTTGCTTGATCCGCCAAAGACAGATCAGTGGGGATCAACTTTAAGCCCTTGGTAAGCTCGGGAGGATCTGGCGGCACGTCCGGGCGGGATGAAATCCGGCTGCGATCGCGCATGATAGTTTGAGCTTCTTTCGATAACAGAAAATCAACGAACAGGCGGGCCGCATTAGGATGGGGTGCCCGTGCGCTGACTGCCAGCGGCTCGACTGTAGTGAGGACGAATTCCATCGGCACCCAATCAACCGGCGCGCCTTTTTTCTTGAATTCTTCGGTATGCGTTCCGTATAAGTTCATGCCCAACGCAATCTCGCCTGAGGCTACTCCCTGGACGGCCAGAGTAAAGCTGTTACGAAGATCCACGCCCTGAGCTCCTAGCCGCCGCAGAAAATTCATACCTTTTTCTCGGCCCATAACCTTCAGCATCATCCCGAAGGTCTCGAAATCTTCGTCTCGGAGGACGATCTTGCCGTTCCACTTAGGGTTGATCAGCTCCTCGTACGTGCGGGGCAGTTCTTCTTTTTTGACAAGCTGTGTGTTGTATACGAGCACAAGCGTGTGAATAAAAAAGCTCGTCCAAGTCCCACCGGAATCTTTCATCGATGCCGGGTAAGCTTTTGATTCAGGCGAAACGTACTTATCGAACAGGCCTTCTCTCTTGAGAATATTCCCGGCGATGCCCGGTATCTCAATCACGTCTGCATTATAGACGCCCGCTTTAGTCTCCGTCAGTATCTTCGTCAGTAAAGCATCGGTTACGAGTCGAAGTGTTTCGATTTTAATAAAAGGATACGCCTGCTCGAAGCGTTTGGTGAGTAATTCAGCGTCTTGAATTGACAAGGCCGTATACCAAACAAGCTTGCCCTCCTTCTTTGATCCTTCGATAAGGCGTTTGGTGTGGTCGTCTTGACCCCATACACGCGGCATATTGAAAAACACCATGACAAGGACTGACGCAAAGAAAATAATTCTAAGTTTCATTGGCGCGACGTCCCCTCCCTAATGGAACGGTTGCAGAATTAGTCAGTTGCGCGCTCGAACACCAAACGGCCGTCAACGTAGGTCTGATCGACTTTTATCTCTCGAATTTTTGCCGGTGACACTGAGAGGATGTCATCAGACAGAACAACCATGTCGGCCAGCTTCCCTTCTTCGAGCGATCCCTTTTCGTCATCTTCAAAGGCGGTATACGCTCCATTGTAAGTGTAAACTCGCAGCGCTTGCAGAATACTCAGACCTTCTTCTGAATTCAGCACCTCGGAGTTTTCTTCCGGACCGAAACGATGATTGACGAGAATATCGATGCCGATCAATGGATTGTAAAGACCAACCGGCCAATCCGAACCGCCAGAGATAATTACGCCGCGTTTGGCCAGAGATCTAAAAGGAAAGGCGAAACGCGCGCGGTCGCCCCATTGGCTATAAACTCCTTCTCGGCCGACAATTTCCATGAGCACAGGTTGCGTGTTCCAGATCACCCCTAACTCGGCCATCCGATCCATCGCCTCAGGATTCCAAAGATAGGCGTGCTCGAGTCGGTGACGCAGGTGGCGGTTGGGAATTTGCTTGCGCGCGTAAGCGATTGCATCGAGGCCGCGCATAATGCCTCGATCGCCATGACAGATGAGACCGGCTTGCCAATCGTTCGAGTGAACTTTCAACATCAATTGGTTCGCCGTATCCTGGTCAAGTCTGAAGCTACCGTACTGGGTACCGGTTGGGTCGTTGCTGTACGGTTCTGAAAGAGCAGCTGTTTGCCCGATGACGCCTCCGTCGATGCCGATTTGGACAGCTCCAAATTTCAGCCAACTGTCGCCAAATCCCGTGGCAAATCCGGTGTCGAACATTTTTCCGCCGGTAGTATTCGCTTCCCATTTATCTCCATAAACCGGATAAGGACCCAAAACGACACGCAGCGGCAGCGGATGCTCGACCCGAAGGCGCTGCCATGCAATGGTCTCCATTGCGTTTCGGACTGCCGCCTCGAATGCCGTCGTAATCCCGCAACGATTTAGTTCGCCGGCGATCCAACTATAGCCTTCGAGCAAATCCTCGAAGCTATACTTCGGCAAGTTGGGTTTAATGAAGACTTCGCGCGTGTTGTCCCACATCGGTCCGAGAGGCCGGCCTTCACGGTCGCGTTCCATGGGGCCGCCGGGCGGATCCGGCGTATGATCCTCCACGCCGATGCGGCGTAGTCCGCAAGTGTTAAAAGTCCAACCCATGCCTTCACGATTGGCAATGCCGACCGGATTGTTCGGCGAAATCCCGTCGAGGTCGAAACGATTGGGATTACGTCGGTCCTTCAGGCGAGCCGATTGAAAGCCTCGTCCGAGTATCCATTCACCCGGCTTCGCAGCGCGAACTCGCTCGGCAATTTTTTCAACGATATCCGAGATCGACGGGCACGCAGCATAGCTACAGTTCGCCCATAGCCGCTGCGGCGAGTTCGTCATGTGGATATGATTTTCGATGAAGCCGGGAACTAAACTCCGCCCATTTAGGTTGACGACTCGCGTATCGGGTCCAACAGTTTTTTCAACGTAAGCACGATCGCCGACGCGCAAAATCCGGTTATGGCGGATCGACACGCTTGAGAAATTGAAAACGCTATTTCTGGCGTAGACATCGAACAATCCTATCCTTCGAATTTCTGGTAGTGGCCGTATGTTAAGAAGCAATCGGGTTTCAAATGTTCTCCAAATGCTTCAGACAGTAAAGAAAAATATCGGGCGGTCGGCATGCGTTTCAGTGGCGCGGCACCATGATCTCTTATCAATCGATTTCGAAAATTTAGCTATATGCCTAACAGAAAAGGTCTACAAGCGCCGTAGACAGAGAATACCGGATCAAGTCTGCCGCGCTTTAAATCTCGCGTTTTCATAATCACACCAACGAGCGCAGCAAAAGCCCACGTCGCGCGGCTCGCCGCCGCCGTCAACGAATTGGCTGCAAAGAGATAGCGCTAACGTCCCCACTTACCGCCGCGGCTTAAGAAATTTCTTCCCTGTGTTAGACTGTGAATTTCGGTTTGGCGAGCGCTGGCCCGTAGGAAGGAAACAGTCTTTGGGAAAAGCAATCGGACTTGACTTTGGCACAACCAACAGCGCCCTCGCGATCGCCAAGCCCGACGGGACTGTGCAACTGGCGCGATTCAATGGCGAAGCGACGTTCCGATCGATTCTCTATTTCGACGAACACGACGGCGCTCAAACCAGCAAGCCCCGCGTGGTCGCCGGGCCCGACGCGATCCAAAGCTATCTGAACGCGAAGACGCCGGGCCGGTTGATTCAGTCGATGAAGTCCTACCTCGCCAGCCGGTTGTTCAATAAAACTCAGATTATGGGCGAAACGCACTCGCTCGAGGACCTAATCGGTATCTTACTCCGCTATCTACGACAGTCAGCCGAAGCAGAGTTCGGCGATCTGGGTTCCACGCTAGTCGTCGGCCGGCCGGTACATTTTAGCGGCACGCAAGATGAAGCTGATGACGAGTTCGCGGTAAACCGGCTACGCGCCGCCTTCGGCAACGCCGGTTTCAAGCATGTGCACTTTTTACCGGAGCCAGTAGCTGCGGCTTACAAATACCAACAGCGCCTCGATCACGATGAGCTCGTGCTGATTGCCGACTTCGGCGGCGGCACGAGTGATTTTTCTTTGGTTCAACTGCAAGCCAAACCGTCCGGCGCAGGAAAAGCGCAAAGCGCGGTCATCGGCACCGACGGCGTCGGCATTGCCGGCGACACTTTCGATAGCAAGCTGGTGCGCAACTTGGTCGCGCCGATGTTGGGTCTGGGCTCCAAATACAAGAGCCAATTCGACAAAGTTTTACCCGTGCCAAACTGGCTCTACGAGCATCTCGAACGCTGGCACTACCTGTCTTTTTTAAAGACAAAGAAAAACATGGAACTTCTGCGGCAGATTCGTTTTCGAGCCCTGGAACCGCAAAAGATTGAGGCGCTCATCGACCTGGTCGACCACGACCTTGGTTATCGATTGTATCAATCAATCGAACGAACCAAGTGTGTACTGTCCGATAAAGCTCAAACACAGTTCGGCTTCCATGAAGCAGCAGTGACAATCGATAAACCGGTTTCGCGTTCGCAGTTTGAAGGCTGGATTAACCCGGAGATCTCGCAGATCAGCCGCTGCGTGGAACGTTTGCTTGCGACGTGCAATGTCGCTCCACAAAACGTCGACGCCATCTTCATGACCGGCGGTTCGTCCTTCGTCCCGGCAATCCGAAAACTATTCGCGCAGAAGTTCGGCGCGGAAACACAGATCCGCGCTGGCGAGGAATTTACATCTGTCGCCGAAGGCTTGGCGATCCACGCATTGAAGGTTTTGGACTAAGTATCGACGCCCTGAAGGTTCACGGAAAGCAAGTACGAATAGGGCTGAGTTCCAGTAAATGGGATTTGTGAAGATTCCCTCCCTCGGACAATAGTAAAGATGCGAGGTAACCGTCCCCAGGGCTGAGATGGACATTGGCTTCGGTCTGGAGTAGAGAAGTTTTCTAAATGAACTGAGTGTAGGAAAGGTCGAAGGTCTCTCCATGACGTTCGGGGACGCGGAGTCGTTTTCATAGACCCTTCTGATGAAGTGCCGCGAGCGTTTTTTTATTTTCTGCGAGACTGCTGGAGGCACAGTCTTAATAACCTTCGGGCCAACTAATCGTTTCTTTTCCTTCGGGTTTTGACACACCGCCATGTTCGGACGACACAGACTATGAGCACCACCGAGACTCAATCGCCGCTCGACGCTGCACGAAAGCTGGTTCCCATGATCCGATCCTGCGCGGATCAGATCGAGGCCGACCGGGAGTTGCCGCAACCACTCTTCGAGGCGCTGGCCGACGCCGGCTTGTTCCAGTTGGCACTTCCGCGCGCCCTGGGTGGCACGGAAATCGATTTGCCGACCTATGTGCAGGTGCTCGAAGAGATCGGCAAAGCCGACGCGAGCACCGGGTGGGTCGTCAATCAGTGCGCGATCTTCGCGACCTATGCGGCACGGATACCGCGCGACATTGCTCGCTTGATTTGGATCGATACGCCGCGCAGCATCGTCGCGAACACGCGGAGCGATACTTGTTCGTGCCTGCGGCTGAGACCGAGCTGCTCGACACCTGGCATGTCCGGGGCATGCGCGGCACGGGGACTCACGACTTCGTCGTGAATAATGTCTTCGTGCCAGCCGAGCGAACCGTTCTCCAGGCCGGCGCTCCCCTGCTGGAGACCGGACCTCTTTACCAAATTCCCCGCAGCTTGCTGTTCGCCGCGGGCGATGCCGCGGTAGCCTTGGGATTGGCCCGCTCCTGCCTCGTCACGTTTTTCGAGCTTGCCGGCGCCAAGAAACCGCGGGCCATGCAGGCGATGCTCCGCGATCAGCCCCTGGTTCAAGCCGCGGTTGGGCACGCCGAAGCTCACCTGCGATCCGGACGGGCCTTCCTGACGGAAGTGGTTCGCGAGCTTTGGACCGAAGCGACGCCGAGCGGCGCGGTCACCTTAGACCAGCGTGCAGCCCTACGTCTCGCTACCACGCACGCGATTCATCTAGCGGTCCGCGTTGTCGACACCGTTTATCAGGCCGCCGGCGTAACGGCGATCTATGAGGGGAACCCGATGCAGCGCTACTTTCAGGACATTCACGTAATCAGTCAGCACCTGCAGGGGCGACTCTCACATTACGAGCTGGTCGGAAAGCACTCGCTGGGGCTGAACGTCGATCATTCACGGCTTTAGCTAGCGCACGCTTTGGGTACTCGATATCAGGATAGAGAGGCTCAAAACAAAAAGCCCCAACCTCTTTCGAAGTTGGGGCTTTCGATTTAAATCCGGCAGCGTCCTACTCTTCCATACGGCGACCGTATAGTACCATCGGCGCTGGAGGGCTTAACGGCCGAGTTCGGGATGGGATCGGGTGTGACACCTCCGCTATCGCCACCGGAAATCGTTAAGAGTTCTAAGTTATAAGCTATTATAAGTGGAAGCTTAAAACTCAGCCTATTCTCTCACAACTGAATACGGGTGCTGCATCCACGCGGTGTCGCATTAGTAAATATGGTCAAGCCGCACGACCAATTAGTACCGGTTAGCTTCAGCCATTACTGGCCTTCCACATCCGGCCTATCAACCTCGTAGTCTACGAGGGGTCTTTAGAGGTCTTACGACCTGGGATACCTTATCTTGGAGGGGGCTTCCCGCTTATATGCTTTCAGCGGTTATCCCGTCCGCACATAGCTACCCGGCGCTGCCACTGGCGTGACAACCGGAACACTAGCGGTGCGTTCTTCTCGGTCCTCTCGTACTAGAGAAAACTCCCCTCAAGTATCCTGCGCCCACGGCGGATAGGGACCGAACTGTCTCACGACGTTCTGAACCCAGCTCGCGTGCCACTTTAATCGGCGAACAGCCGAACCCTTGGGACCTACTTCAGCCCCAGGATGTGACGAGCCGACATCGAGGTGCCAAACACCCCCGTCGATGTGAACTCT
>WNFP01005609.1_pt1 | contig 10085 bp, 8 predicted proteins | sample 5400201 | NCBI WGS metagenome assembly WNFP01 (sample SAMN13153355, study PRJNA577476) | soil metagenome | isolation source: 115 cm saprolite under Madrone tree | place: USA:California | collected 2016-06-14
CGCTGTCACTGCTGGCATCCACGCCGTCGGCCCCGTTGGTGCCGGTCGCTTTGACCGCAGGCGTACCGCTCACACCGCTGGCGAAGGTCCCAGCGCCACTGTTGAGCGTGCCCGTGCTCAGCGTGCCGACGACGGCCAGGTTGTTGCTCATACTGACATTCCCCACAAAATGGCCCGCCAGGCCGCTGCTGCTGGTGGCGACGAGGCCAGTCCCGCTCCCACTGGTGGCGGAGATCCCTGTGCCGCTATCACTGGTGGCGTCGACCCCGTCGGCCCCGTTGGTGCCGCTAGCACTCACCGCAGGCGTCCCTGCCACATCGCTGGCAAAGACCCCCGGGCGGAGAGGTTTGGCAGTCGGGGCCGTCCCGCTGCTCGACTCCAGTTTTTCTTGCAGGCGGGCATATACCTGCTCCAACTCGGCCAACCGGCTCACCAACTCCTTGAGGGTTGGGTCCTCTTGTGTTGTGCCCATCTGTTGCTCCTTTCTGCCCAGACCTGGTGCCTGAGCAAACCGCACCCGCGCATAAGAGGGCACGAGCGTGGTTTCCATCGCTGTGTCTCGGGTTCATCACATCACTCGCACACGTGCACTCCAACATCAGGAAGAGAGACAGGAAGCCGGCAGCCGCGGCTCTGGACGAGTAAGTAGGATAGACTCTGGCAACATCGCTTGCCCAGAACCTGGATGGTGGAGTTCCCTTGCTCCTCGGCTACAAAGACAACCGATTTTCAATGAGTAGATGCTCCTCCCACGGAAGGACAAGGCGCCAAAGAGGTGAGAGATCATTCCAGGTCAGACTGCATCATGAGGTACCCATTAGACAGTATAATTGAGGGGCTTAGTTGTGTCAATCAGATAAAGGACGGGCAACCGCACTGGTTGCCCATCCCTTGATTACTACGCCGGAATCTCTTCCCACACGCCCTTAGAGAACTGCTCGTTGTACAACTTAGCGTACAGCCCACCGAGTTCCATCAGTTCATCGTGTGTTCCGCGCTCGACAATCTCGCCTTTATCTACCACCAGAATGATATCCGCGGCCAGGATGGTTGAGAGGCGGTGAGCAATCGCCAGCGTCGTGCGGTCCTTCATCAACGGCTCCAACGCTGCCTGGATCAGGCGCTCGGAGTGCGTGTCAAGCGCGCTGGTCGCCTCGTCCAGGATCAAGATGCGCGGGTTCTTGAGGATAACACGAGCAATCGCTATACGCTGCTTCTCGCCGCCGGAAGGCTTAAAACCGCGCTCGCCAACGGTGGTGTTGTAGCCATCATCGAGTTCCATGATACGATCGTGAATAGCTGCCGCCTTGGCCGCTGCGATCATCTCTTCTTCTGTAGCACCGGTGCGCGCGTACAGCAAGTTCTCTCTGATCGACGCATTGAAGAGGTACGTTTCCTGCGTGACTACGCCGATGATCTCGCCCAACGAGGCCAGCAAGATATCCTTGACATTATGCCCGTCAATCTCTACAGCGCCGCTGTCCACGTCATAGAGTCGCGGGACAAGGTAGGTAATCGTTGTCTTGCCAGCGCCGCTCGGTCCCACGAGCGCCGCTAATTGACCCGGCTTGATATCGAGGGAAACGTGGCTGAGCGTGGGACGTGGTCCAGACTCATCCGAGAGCGCTACAGGCTCTGGTGAGACGGCACGTTTCTCTTTCCCATTCTCATTTTTGCCGTTATCTTGATCTGGTCCGGTCAATCCACTCATTATGCCGGTTTCATCGGGCTTATACGTAAATGAGACATCATCAAATGTGATCTCACCACGCGTTTCGCCGGCTTTGAGGTGCAGCGCGTTGGGCGCATCCTGGATTTCAATCGGCAGATCCAGGTACTCAAAGATGCGGTCAAACAGCGCCAGCGCTCCTTGAATATCTACCTGGATACTGAGCAACTGGCCGATGGGGAAGAAAAGCCTGCTTTGCAATGTCGTGAATGCGACGATGCCACCAAGAGTGATGCCTGGGTGCAGCGGGTTATGGATAATCTGCCAGCCTGCTACGAGATAGACGATAGCGGGCGTGATGGAGAAAAAGATGCCAATAAACATGAAGAACCAGCGGCCTATCATCTGCTGGCGTACTTCCAGGTTGGTCAGGTTCTGATTCTCCTTTTCAAAACGCTCCTGGGCATATTGCTGGCGCCCAAAGGTCTTTGTTAACAGAATGCCGCTGACCGAGAGCGTTTCCTGCATCATGGCAGTGAGTGAGGCCAGGCTCTGTTGCGTTTCCTTGCTCGTCATACGGCGCACATTGCCTATCTTGTAGGTGATCCACAAGAAAATTGGTAACAGGCCGAGCGATATGAGCGTGAGCGGGGGGCTGATGAATAGCATCGCAATGATCGTGCTCAGGGCCGTTGAGATATTAGAGACGATGCTTGTAGCAGTATTTGTAACCACAGCCTGTACGCCGCCTACATCATTGGAGAGGCGCGACTGGATTTCACCTGTACGTGTCGAGGTGAAGAAACGCAGCGACATGCTTTGCAGGTGCTCATAGAGTTTGTTGCGAAAGTCGCGCATTACCTGCTGGCCGATAAGGTTATTCAGATAGGTTTGTCCGACGCCAATCAAACCGGTAACAATAGGCATAACGATCATAATAGATACCAGAATGATCAGCAGGGTACTGTTGCCCTTGCCGATAGCGTCATCGAAGATGAACTGGATCATAAAGGGGTTGACCAGCCCTAAAACAGTCGTAAGAAGAATGGCGGTCAACACCAGAACGATCTGTACTTTATATGGGGTAAAGGCTTGCGCTACGCGCCTGAGCGTGCGCGCATCGGTCTTACGCCCGCGTTTCTTTTGTTCTTCAAGATAGGCGGTCATTCCGCCGCCCATTCCATGAAATGCCATTGAGTATATACTCCTGATTTCTGAGTGACCTGGCAGCCGCTATACTTACTACTACTTTTTCTACGCTCCGGGCTCTTACTATGAGCCAGGTCACCCTTATAAACTCTTAATTGTCTTTTCTACAGTATAAAAAATTGCCACGCTAATTTCACTGGCCATGTGGATGGTTTTACCCTGTAGATTCTGACAGGCACAATCTGTGTATCAGCCCGGCAAGCAATGCTCCGCGCACTGGAAGAGAATCCACGCGCAGAAATTCCCTCTGTAGATCGTGCATAAAACCACCCACGGGACCAAGGCTATCCAGAATAGGAACACCGGCTTCCACCAGCAGGTTGCCGTCTGAGACGCCGCCCTTGCTTTCAGCTATAATATTCAGGCCAAGCCCTATGCCCTCCGCCTGGACTATTTCTACCAGGCGCATGATCTGAGGAGTCGCTTCATAGGGTTTGCGTCCTCGCGTACGTGCCAGCCGCGTGTGTGTATCAGGTACGCTGCATCCCGCAGCAAGCTGTTCGAGCGCTGCTGCCGCCAGGTTGAGCCCATGTTCGTTGTAAGCCCGTACGGAGATATGGCAACGTGCGTAATCCGGCACGACGTTTAGTTGCTCATTGCTACTGATGCGTGTGACATTAAAAGTGACGCCGGGGAAAACGGAGTTCAGGTTATGTACGGCAATCATCTTATGGGCTAGCTCGATCACAGCGGAGCGTCCACGGTTTGGATCGGCCCCTGAATGCGCTGGCACTCCGCGTATTTCCATCACATATTTGTCGACGCCCTTGCGTGCCTTAGTGATGATCTCCACCGAACGAGAGGGTTCGAGTATCAGCCCAACATCTACCTGCCTGGCGATTTCATGCAGAAGAGCAGCACTCCCTGGAGAACCAACTTCCTCATCAGTATTAAACACTACAACGAGCTCGCTGTATTCCTCAAAATTGGCTTCTACGAGAGCCTTCAAGGCATAGATACCCATCAAAACGCCCGATTTCATATCGATGACTCCTGGGCCTGAAGCGATCCCTCCCTGCAGCTGGTATGGTCTGGTTGCCACCGCGCCCTGTGGATAGACGGTATCCACATGTCCAACCAGAAGCAGGCGCAGGTGTCCTCTCCCTTGACGCCTGGCTACAAGATTGCTGCCGAAATGATCGGTGGGGTGCAAGCTGACAGCAAAGCCAGTATCGCTGAGCCACTGTTCCAGGCAGGTGACGATCTGATTGATACCCTCTACCTGGCCTGAGCCCGAATCGATGTTCACGAGTAGTTCCAGGCGCTGCAAGAGTTCAGGCTGGAACGACTGCAACGTAGGGAGGTAGCCCTGGGCATAGCTATGCATACGCAGTCCTTCTCTGCTAAAAGGAAGAGGTGAATGAAAACAGTTTGTATTGTATCACATGCAGTTGATGGCTGCGATTGAACGGGCACCTGGGGAAGGTGCCCTTATAGACAATGCTTTCCTGAACGGAAGCCTTCAAATCTCCAGTGGAACCTTTAACGTACAATGTTTGGACGGGCCAATGCGACACCGACGATTAAGCCTACAATGAAGGCCAGCAGCATGAGGATAAGGATCGTTTCGATCATTTGGCACCTCCTATCTTCAATGAATGTTCTTTCTCGCCCACTCCCTCGTTCGTGCAAACGCAAGGCTCACGTTAGATGCGTGCCTGCTGCGCTCTACAGCGTCTTTTGGAAGTGGTTGCTGGTAATCTTGCAAACGTATACCTACTTCCAGAAAAGCTTTTTGCAATGGCGTAGGTTGTACTTCGAAGTCCATACGGTTTGCCAGGTCAATCAGGAGAGCCGTGCGCTGTTTATGAGAAAACTTGACGGCCTCTAGTGAAAACTTGATATAGAGCCACTCTAAGAACATATTGTTGAGCGCCATTTCTGATGGATCAAGATGGCTTTGCAGAACAACATGTACTCCGGGCGAGTCATCATCGTTTGCAATACGTACCAGTCGCCTGTCGCGCCGCCTCAAGTCTTCGTAGTAGTTACGTGCAATCACTATACTGAGACCTTCAGGAGAGGCGACAGGGATGCCTTCGCCGGATTCTGCTCGACGAATACACTTTAAAACTCGGACGATGGCTTCTTGTACAATATCGTCTACGATGTCATCTTCCTGACCACGCCAGGTAGCTATACCGGAGGTGTACACTAAGCGCCTAACATACAGCCGGAGGAACGTGTAGAGATTGATCCAAAGGGCATCGCTACTCAGATCATCCGTGGTTGAGCCAGGAAGTTGGAGGTATGTATCCATGAGAATCTCCTTATTACTCAGAAAAACTCAGATTGGCTACAGTATTTTACCTACAAGGACTATCTCGCCCCGCCACAACCATTAAAATCCTGTAAAAGATTTGAGAAATCTTGATGAAGATATTAAAATCCTGTAATTTTATTTTTGATAACCAAAGGTTTTTTAGGATAGCGATCCAGATACCTGTACACATGGATAAGTATACTCAGAAATATTGAAATTGTCAAGAAAATATGAGGCATTTTGGATACAAAGATCACCATTTAATAAATTTAGAACAAAAATTTGAGATTTTTTCAACCTAATTTAGTAGAGAAGTACAGGTTTTCTAACAAATATTATAGTTATCATTAGTTTTGTTAAAATTATGTTAAGGAACAACGCCCTGGCCGATATCATCTTAAGAGCTTATACGTACTGATACGACGAGAATAAAATGAGATAGATAAGTACTATTTGCTTGACATAGTTATTGTGAGGGTGTAAAATGGCTTAGAAAAATTGCCCACCTTATACAAGATTTCTGGTATTCTGTGTACCTGGAAGTACATAATGCATTAGCTTTTATGTAAAGTTGAGCTTTTCTTGTACTAAAAAATATGATGTCTGGCGTTAATAATTGTGTATTGCTTGTAATACACGTTTGGGAAGTTTAACTTGTCTATGCGGAGAGCCCACGATGAACGAGCCGAATGTTGAGCGCGTCAGGATGTATCTGGAAAACAAAGAAGTTCAAGAGCGGATCCAAAGACGCATGCTGGATGCACGCGCAAAAGCGACCGTGACTATCAGTCGCGCCGCTAGCCTGTTCAGCTTTACTGAAAGCCAGCTCAGGGAGTGGGAGAGGCGTGGGCTGCTCAAGACCGATAGGCCAGCGCTCTCACAAGATAGCAAAACTGCAACCGGGCACCGGCAATATGCTCCTGAAGAACTGGATAAGCTGGCACTTATCCGTGACCTGATGAATGAAGGCTATGCCTTTAGTGAAATTCCGCCAAATATCGATGAGATCTGGAAGCAAATCCTGGATGAGCAGCAAAGTCAGACATGGCGAATTCAAGAAACCGAACATATTCCGATAGACAGGCGTGTAGAATATACCGATCAAGAAGTCTTCTGGCGATATTTTATCTCACAGGTGTTACGCTTCTCACTCTTGCTCATCTGCGAAGGTGTACCAGACACAATCGCCGGGTTGGCGCTCCCCCTACAAAAAAAGGCGAGCGCTGAGGTCGTGACTGATCCAGGTGAACTGGACAAACTTGGTCTATCCTTGATAGGATGGCTTGGCCCCAATCAGACATTTTATGCCTTTCTTGATACAGCTCCCTCATTTGAATTCCCCAGTGATTTTCGCATCGAGCCTTTACGCGCCGTGAGGGAAGGGAAAACGTACTATACGCCTATCTTGATTGTGCAGAGGAGAACCTGGCTGCCACCTTTAAGAGATGTCGTTCGAGAGACCATACAGCGTCTACTGGGACTTGTGTATGAGCAAATAGAACAATGGCGGCCTTCTTTCGACTATGGGATGCGGGACTGGACGTATCAGGTCACCGATTTTAGAAGTGGCCCTACCGTGACTGATGCGATGCTCAACGGTTTAACAAATATGGTCGTCGCGCTGGGGGGGAAAACGCCCGGTGGCCGGGATCGGTGGCACTTCTGCAATCTCTTTCTGCCGCAAGATACTTCGCTACCGTTACAACAGCGTATTCTCATGGTGCAGGCGCATAGCAAGCATGCGCCGGTGGGGGTGAGTACGATGAGGTTATCTGTAGCACATCCTGGCCTGACCTTCCGAGCCTACCAGACCGGGCATGTCATCTATCGACCAAGAGTCATGCCTCCGGACCTGGCTTATAGAGAACTGGAAGAATCAACGTGCTCTGCCATCGCATTGCCAATAGCAGGTGAAGATGGACTGGTGGTAGCCTCGCTCTATATTGCCTCCGATGAAGTAGATGAATTCTCTAAAACAGATCAACGAGCTTTGAGACTGATCACTCGTATGATGGAGGATCTGCTAGCAACGTACCAAACTCGCCGGCAAGTGACGGGGAGGCTTGCGGACGTGGTCACGAATCCAGGACTGGTGGATACCTCATTCAGGGACTTTTTGTCAGAGAACGATTTTATCAATGACGTGGAAGGCCTCCTTACAGGCATTCATGCACAGGAGTTGACCGAGCAGCAAGCGGAGGAGGTTGTTTCCTTGATCGCAATCGATATAGATAACCAGGGCAGTCTCGCAACAAGGCTGGGAGATCACGTAGCGAGAAATCTCAGCAGGGAAGTAGGATCACGGATATTGGGGCAACTCCGCCTTCTCTCTTATCCCGAGCTACGACGGTTATACCATGTAAGTGCAGATAGGTATTATCTCTTCCTGAAAGGGATGCCACTTGAAGAGGCACGGAATTGGGCTAAAACTCTGCATGTTAACTTGATAGGAGAATACCGTATTAATACTCGCCATACCCCTTTGGGTAGGGTATTACCACGGGAAAGGTTGTTCGAACTACCAGACGTGACAGTACGTTTAGGTGTAAACTGTTATAAGTATTGGAAGCTAAAAGAGGTATTGGGAAGATACCCTGCTGAGAATACTGTAGCTGAGGTTAGGTCAGTGATCATGCAAAATCTCGATCTAAGCCTTGAAATAGGGCAACACGAGGGCGGGAATGTCATCATTAGCTGGGATCCTGCAATTTGGGCATATAGACGGTGGTCTCCATCTGAATCGGCATAAATAGTAAGTTATAAAGAGGATTACATATAAACCGGTTTGCATGTTACTGCTTGCACAGCCTGTGCGTGTCGTATTAATACTATACCTATCACCACATGCTTCTAGCTTGTTTTTAGGAAGAGATACTGAGTCCACGGCTCTATTTTCTCCAAGCACGGAACTGAAAAGAGGTATAGTATATAGTAAGGAGAATACTTTCTATGGTTGAAACAGTCTTCGTTTTCGGGTATTCAGGTAGTGGAAAAACAACTGCAACTCGTTGCGTTGCAATGCTGATCAAGGAAACAGGAGGGAGATGGTCTACGCCACGCTTTAACGATTATGCAATAATGTATGAATGGTTTACTAACGATATTAAACACCAGTGGTTTCTTCCTACGGAACATGCTGGTTTCGAAGTTCTAGTTCCTGAAATATATGATCTAGCCATAGAGGAGTTAACAAGAAAAATCTGCGAACACAAGCCTTCTGAACACGAGTTGATGATTATTGATTTTGCCAGGTGGGACTATAGCAGTTCATTAAAATTGTTGGGGAAAGACTTATTACAGTCTGCTTATTTTCTTTTCCTTAAAGCATATCTTGAAATCTGTGTGCAGCGTGTTCAGCAGCGTGCTCGCAATCCACTTACGATAGATGACCATTTTGTTCCTGAAAGCGTTTTCGAATGTTTTCGTAGGCAGGGTGAAAACTATATTGCTTCTACTGCTTCTATCCTCAAAACGATGTATGGAGTCAATGAACAGAAGATCTGGGTTATCGACAATAATACAACATCTCAGAACCTCTACAAAGAGCTAGAGAATTTTGTTGATTGTATCAAGTCAAATCATGCAAAGGAAAAAAATGCAGGACTTTCGAATCCAACCAATGAGCCTGCATTCATATAACCTCAGTAGTGAAAAGAACGGTAGTGTCCATGATATCTTTAAGAGATTAGCTGCTCTTTGTACACATTTTATTAATACTTGAGGCTTCCAACCACCTACCCATGTGCCACCTTACTATGTCTGTGCCTTTGAGTCTTATCAAACTCGGTCCTCTGTATGTTGTCTGTGCTGTAGGATGGCGTATAGACGAAACAAAATGTTTACGTCTTGTGGTGTAGAAAAAAAGTTCCAAGTCGGCATTGACTTATGTTACAATAAGTAATACGTCGTCATATTGGAGGAACGGAGAGCATTTTTTATGGCGGTGAAACTTTTCGTTTTAGGATTGCCAGGCAGTGGGAAATCAACGGTTGCCCGTGAAATTGCAGAGTATGTAGACAAAATGGGCAGGAAAAGCACACGTATTAACGATTATCCAATACTAGAGCAGATGTTTCATGATGATGCTGAGCGCAAACAGTTTAAGCCTGCAGATCGTGGTGGCTTCGATATAATTGATCTCACTGTATTTGATACCGCTCTTAAGATGCTAGAGAAAGCGACTCAACAATATATTTTACCTACAATACCAGAAGGGATAATTTTGATTGAATTTGCGCGTAATGATTACCAGAAAGCTTTTCAGCAATTCAACCAAGATTTTCTGCAAGATGCCTATTTTCTCTATCTCGATGCTGAAATAGAAACCTGCAAATGGCGAATACGGGATCGCATCAACAATCCAGCCTTTGAAGATGACTATAATGTTTCCGATTACATTTTTGAGACGTATTATCACGAGGACGATGGGAAGGATTTACCCGATTTTCTCGAAAAGGAGCATCGGATTGGTAAGCAACGAGTCAAGATTATTGATAACAATTGTTCATTAGAAGCAGCCTCGAAGAAAATCGATCAATTTATTGACACTATCATTGACTCTGAATCTACTCGTACGAGCACCCCAGCTCAAGCAGAGAAGCTGTTGGTGGGAATATAATAGCTTCATTTGAACTTATCCACAATTTAGAACATTTGTCCACATATTTATCCACATTTGCGCAGTCTTGCGAGCAGAAAATCGCACACTTGTAACACAACTATGAAATCTTTGTAAAAACCTATTGCTTCTTGCACAAATAGCTGGTATAATCTCCAACGTTAGAAAAAACAATATCCCTTGCACCTCGTGGTTAGGCTACTGATGATATGATGTAGCGTTTTGGACTAATTGGAACGAAGAGGTTTCTTTATGGCAGCGAATTATGACTTCAGCCGTTCTTCCCTACTTGTAGCAGAGTATCAGCGCGAAATGGAACTCTATGC
>WNFP01009071.1_pt1 | contig 10085 bp, 8 predicted proteins | sample 5400201 | NCBI WGS metagenome assembly WNFP01 (sample SAMN13153355, study PRJNA577476) | soil metagenome | isolation source: 115 cm saprolite under Madrone tree | place: USA:California | collected 2016-06-14
CGTCTTCCGTTGTTGCCGACCTGCGGTCAATGGGCTTCGCACCGATGCAGCAGATCGAGCACGCTGGCCGAGCAAATCAAATCCGAGGGAGACCTGATGTACGAGCAACGGGTGTCCGCCATTCTCTTGCCGCAACGACCCTGGGAGGCAGAAAACAGCTTGAAATGGGAGCGGCTCGGCCGGTGTTGACTCTCCCGGGGGCGCGGCCTGCTAGCAAAGCTAGGATTGCGCGCCCAAGGGCAGGTTACTCCTAGTGAAGATAGGCGAGACGATTTGCCACTTGGGCATTCAGGAGAAACTCAATCCGTCCGAGACGGTCATCCAGGCCAAACATCCTTTCTACTAGTAATGTAAAGGTTTTGGCAAGGACGCAGCCCCCGGCATCGCAATACCCTCCAACAAAGGCAAGCCCGAACGAAAGCCAAGAATCTCTCCAATGATTTTTTGACATGACAATGATTCAGCCGCGAATTATTCGATTAGTGTTGTCCCAGATTCCGTCTTGTGGGCCGTGGTCGCTACTATATTTGTATATCGCTACGGCTACCAGCAGAGTGTAGGCGCTTATCCACGCGCCAACGAATCCAACGGCGACTCCAACTATCGTGTCCATCACGCGTAGGATGGGCTGCTTCCAACGCATGAGGCAGTTACAAAATGCTGCCCTCGTACACCTGCTCGAACAACTTCACATTCTGTCTGTAATCCACGTGAACGCCGACAAGCACGGGGCCCGGAGTGTCGAACGCTTTTCGCAGGGTAGTAATGATCTGATCTGGACGGTCGATTCGAAGGCCTGTGGCACCAAATGCCTCCGCATACTTGACCGGGTCGACCGGCCCAAAATCAACGCCGGAGACGCGGTTGTACTTGATGCGTTCTTGCGAACCCACCATGTCGTAGGAGCCATCGATCCAAATCATGTGCACGAGGTGGGACTTCAATCGAACCGCGGTCTCGAGCTCGTTTGCCGAGAAAAGGAAACCGCCGTCGCCTGAAATTGAAAGGACCTTTTCCTGAGGACGCACGAGCGTGGCTGCGATACCCCAAGGCAACGCAACGCCAAGCGTTTGCTGGCCGTTTGAGATGAGCAACTGACGCGCGCGGAAACTGTAAAGGTAACGCGCCAGATACATGCTGAACGCTCCCATGTCCGAACACACCGTCACATCGGGTGTGAGGATGTCCTGGAGTTCCGCTATGAGCCGCAGCGGATGAATCGGAACTGCCGAGAGGGAGGACGCCTCGACCCTCATCTGTTCTCGGTCTTGAGCTATTCGAGACAGGAGAGCCTTGGAAGAGGGATCAACTTGAGGCCGATGCAAAAGCGGAGTCAATCCGCCGAGTGTTTCTTGGATGCTCCCAATGAGTTCGACTGCGGGATCGTAATCGTTCTCGATTTCAGCGGGAACAACATCAACATGCACGATCGTGCGATCTCGACCCTTGTTCCACAGAGATGGCCAGTATTCGACGGCGTCATAACCGATGGTGACCACGAGATCTGCCGCATCCAACACCTCGTCTGCTGGCTGATTTGCGAGCTGGCCCACGCGGCCTGCAAAATAAGTAAAGAGATCCTGAGAGATCGCCCCCGCCGCCTGAAAAGTTCCGACGACCGGCATCGAGCACGCGTTTAAGAACGCGCGAATGGCATCGGCGGCCTTTGGCTTGTTGGCCGTAAGGCCCAGAAAGACAAGCGGGGTTCTTGCAGAATTGATCAGGCGCGCTGCTTCGCGTAGGGACGCTTCCGCCGCTCGCCCCTGCTCTGTGAAATTGCTTAGACCGATCGGTTTGCATTGCGCTTCTCCGGTCATTACATCCATGGGAAGGCTGACGAACGCGGAGCCCTGTCGAGCCGATTCGGCGGCGCGAAACGCTGCGGCAAGCACTTCGGCGGTCGAAGCCGGCGAATCTACCTCCGCTGCGTACTTGGTTACCGGCTTACACACACTTACCGAGTCCATTGTTTGATGCAAAGATTTGAGACGATCCGTCACTGAGACAGCACCCCCGAGCGCGACCATTGGATCGCCCTCCGAATTAGCAGTTGCCAACCCAGTTACCAGATTGGAGACGCCGGGTCCCGATGTCGCAATCGCTACTCCGGCCTTGCCAGTCATGCGTCCGATGCCTCCAGCAATGAAGGCTGCATTTTGCTCGTGACGGCAGACCACCGTCTGAATGGAGGAATCGACCAACGTATTGAATACTTTGTCGATCTTTGCGCCTGGCACTCCAAAAACATATTTCGTGCCCCGGGCCTCAAGCATTCGCACGACGACATCCGCACCTGTCATTGTTTGTTCTGCTGTCTTTGCCTTCATCGATTTTCCTTTCGAATTAACTACTCAGCTTTTTGGAGATCCTTTGTCGTGTCCACTGCCAGGTTCTCTTTTAAAAACGATCATGAAATGGAAGTGATATCCGGGGATGCTGAAGGAGCTCGAATAACGCGGAGACCATACGCATACGAGCGTGCCCTCGATATTTTTGAAACGGAATTCTGGCTGAGTCTCGGCCGCGGCGAGAAGCCGTGTGCCTTCGCTGGCAGCCTTCACTGCGCGTGTGTGCATGCGCTCAAAAACGCCGTCCACACGCAAGGCGTAGAACAGATTTTCGGATTCGCGGTGCGGATCGCAGGCTCGCTCTAGGTCATCGAGACTGCTGATACCCCCAACTTCAAAGTTCTCATCCGGCTGAAATCGGCTGACAACAGCGAACGGAACCTGGAAATTATCCCGCCGTGCCTCCACCGTGCCGTCGCCGCGCACTTGATAGATGATCCCGTCAAGCACCACCATTTCCCCGTCGAGATGTTCAAAAGTTCCCAGCCCGAAGTCGCCGTTGGCGAGCAACTTCCGTGACGACACGGCTCCCTCAGACACTCCTTGCACGAGGGCTACAGATGTGGAGATTTGATAGGCGCGATGGCGGCCGCTTTGAAAATATTGGCTGAGCGCCGCGGTAACAAGGCTGTCGGGCGAAGTAGCCCGGCGGGCAACAGCATTATTTAGAATCCTCACGAGGGAATCCGGGATAATCACACTTAGGTTCGGCATGACATAACTTTCTTTTGATCTCTTTGGTCCAGTGAGCTTCGACATCTTGGGTCGTTTCTCATTTTCCTATCCGCCCGTTTGGCGCCCTTGTTCTCTCCGGATCCACTCGCGGATATACGATGCACAGTTGCGGAGCTCGATACCCTCTTGCGCGCAGCGACCAAGAAAGTGAACAACTGACGCTGAGGGTTCGACGCGCGGTCACAGCAGGAGCGACCTAACATGCGCACTCTTGAAGCCGTCAATGCTGGTTGGCAGCATACGGCGCATTCTGCATGATGCGAACGTCCATCGACTCAGTAACCGCCACTCCAACCATCTCTCCTGTGTGGTCATCGATGAGGCGAGAGGGACCTTCGAAGAGGATATTATTCAGTGTCTCGTACACATCGAGCTTGCTGAACGGATCCAGCGTGTAGTGACGGCTACCCTCTACCTCGACGGGGAACTCGTAGCTCCAGCCCCATGACAGCCATACTCCTCGCTCGGGCGTCCTGAGGTAGCCGTTCTGGCGGACAAGAAAAGAGTCCAGCCATTGTGAGGAGCCGTCGGCTTTCTGATAAGTCGCGACCTGGTAGCCGTTGGCGAAGTTGTACAGATTGACCCGAGCGCCGTTGGAGAATCGCAGCGAAGACCGGGGACGCGACCGTCAGGTGCATGGTGTCGCCGTTGTAGGACCACTCGGACCTGTAGTCGCCCGCCACGAAACGCAGCGAGTTGGTCTTCGGCTCCCAAGTATCCGCCTCATTCACCACCGCTGCTGGAAAGCCACCGATATGGACGGTGTCACGGTAGTCCGTGAAGCCGGTTAGAGCGGCGATTGCCCTTTGGTTCGGCGGAAGGTGTGCGGATGCCGGACTGGTCTTCTCGCCGGTGAAGTGGAAGGGACACCGAGCAAGGAAATAGAGGTTCCCCGCCGTATCGTGGACTGTTGCGGTGAGGTACCACCACTCGGTAGTGGACTCGCTCTGTTTGCCATGAGGTTGCCACTCCTCGACGGGTGACCGAAGAGCGGGCCCTGCGATGCTATAACTGAGTGTGGTCATGTTGACGTTCTCCTCCAAATAGTGCATACCCAAATGAAAAGGTGGCACCCAAACCCTGTATTGGCCTCTCAGGCGGCCTTGAACTGGTGCATGCGGCCGGCGAGAGCGGGATAAAGCGACTCCGCATTCCGATGAGCGATGGAATAAAGGTCCGCGTCGCTGAACTCGTTCCAGCTCTGCACATCCTGAATGGCAGGTGGAAATGTCCAGTTCGGCATGAACGGATGGTCGAAGCCCATCACTAGATGGGCGGCCGGCACCATCTGCTGTAGAGCGAAGAGCTGCGCGGGAGATGTTGCCGCGGTCAGGTCGTAGTAGAAAGAGGCCAGACCTTCGCGGATCTCCGCTGGAGTCAGGTGCGCGCGACCCTTGCCAGGACCGAAGACCTTTTCTAGAGTTTCGATACGCGTCATCAAATATGGAATCGTTCCCCCGCCATGGGTGGAGATGATATTGATCTTCGAGAAGCGCTTCTTGGCCCCACTGAAGATCATATTGGTGAGCATACGGGTGGTGTCGAACATGAACTCCAAAATCGATACGTCGATACCGAGATCGACGGAGCGAGATGCCTTGGCTGGGACTGGGTGGACAAACAAGGTGACGCCGCGGCGGTTCATCTCCTCAAACCATGGGTTGTACCGCGTATCGCCCAGGTAGACGTCATCGATGCTTGTCGTGGTCGCGACGCCGTCAAGCTTCAGCGTATCGAGTGCGTACGCCATCTCTTCGAGCAGACCGTCTGTCGCCGCCAGCGCCGGTAACGTCGCCAGCGCTCCAAAGCGCGTGGGATGTTTTGAGACGATGTCGGCCAGTTGTTCATTGATTCGCCTCGCGAGTTGGCACGCTTCAGGTCCTTTCGCGTGATCAGCCGAATCAGGGAGCGATAGCACAGATGCGGCGATTCCATTCGCATCCATGAGTGACAAAGACTCCGCGATCGACCAAGGCGGCAGCTTGTCCATCGGCGCCTGCGATCCGAGATTTGTAATGATGTGGGAGTGAACGTCGATGATTTTGCTTAGGCTAGCCATAGAAGAATCTTCCTTATGTGTTCCTGTGATGGCGAATCACGGTTACATTTCTCTTGTCTTTCGTTCTCTCGTGATCCACTCGCGGATATATGGTGGGCAATTCTTGAGCGTGATGTTGTCCGCTTCGCAGCGCTTGAGAAACCTGACCGCGTCTTGATCCACGAGGGTTAGATCTCTTAAGTCCAAGATGATGCGGCGACCGTCCGCTTCTGACGTCATTAGCGTTTCCAACCCGGCTAGGTTTTCTGCGTCCATTCGTCCGCTCAGCTTAATGACCACCTCTCCGTTCGCTTCCCTCGTAATCTTTAGCATCTTCCTTCCCTTGAGCTGCAAGATGTTCGGGCGACTCTGGAAGCAAATAGAGACGCGCCGCTAGCTGTTTTCCGACGAGCTTGCAGTTGGTGCAGTTTCGCCCATACCGGCATAGGTGCACTACGGTAAGAACTTGTAGCCGGCGCCATGCATTGTCCGAAAATGTACCGGACGCGTAGGATTGCGTTCGAGTTTTTGGCGCAACCTCAGAATGTGGTTGTCAACCGTTCGTGTGCACGGATAGTTCTCATATCCCCACACTTCGTTGAGCATCTCATCGCGCGAAATCACGCGCCGCGCGTTCTGTATCAAATATTTCAGCGTCTTGAACTCCATGGCCGTGAGCACAACAGGCTCGCCCTTGCGGAGAGCTTCCATGGTGGAAAAATTGACGGTCACATCGCCAAACACGACCGTGCTCCCCCCGCTGGTGCTCTTGAAGCGCTCCACCGCTTTTCCGAGGACTCCAAGCAGCTTTGTCATCTTGGAACGTTCGCTCGACGACTTCGCCAGCGAAATTCTGCGCAAAGCAACTTGGTCTGCGGCTGCGGGCTTAGGAATAAGGACTATCACCGGAAGGAAGCACGCCAAACGGTGGGTTTCCTTCAAGTCCACACTTGAGATCGGAGACAGCGACTCATCGAAGAAGATTTCCGCGTCTGGCTGCGCAGAGGCCCGCGGGATTTTCGCAACCTGGCCCTTCATAACTACTGCCGTGGACGCTTCCTCCGAGGTTTGACGGTGCGTCTGAGCTGCGTGCCCAAAAGGTGGCTTTACATTAAGTATCTGCATCGTATTTAGCTCCTTCGTTTGATCCAAACTCGGTTGTTTTCCGGGCTCGCGGCAATGTTTGGGCACAACGGCTAGTTTGCGGCGTGCTTTATGATGTGGTCGGCTGCTACCGGCTCTTCTGAGCTGAAAAGCATTCGCTGCCCTCGTTGTCTTTAGCATCCACTCTCTCCTGAGAATTCTTACCTCTGTGAAGTCCGTCGCACACCCCTTAGGAGGCAATCACAGTGCCAACGTTAAGCAATTGGAAATAGACCGCTTAAACAAAGATCTAAGTTGCGAGTTTCGCAAATCTGCGAATTTCGTAAGGGTACGCGCTGGGTTCGCTGAGGAGGTATCTAAATACGATCTGTTGAGGGATCTGTAGTTTTGAAGCGATTCTTGTTGATCTTTAGTGACCTGATCTTCGACTCTAGAGTAGATCCTGGAACACCGAGCTTGGCAGCGGCACCTAACTGTCCCGACACCCGTCCTCCGCTTTCGCGCAGGGCAGCCTCAATGATCTCTTTCTCTTCGGCAGCAGGCTTACGAGATAGCCCCAGTTCGCTTTTGCGTCTAGTTACATGCGGCTGCCGCGAAACCCAACCTTCATCGACTGAGAGATTCTCTGTTTCGCATATAATTACAGATCGCTCGATGACGTTCTGCAATTCGCGAATGTTGCCCGGTCAAGGATACGACTGAACCAATTCCAAGCTCCTTTCGGATGGACCCAGTTCCACCGACACGTTCGAATTCATGTTCCTGCAAAACACGCAAGACAGCGATGTGGGTCTCGGCTGGATGCTCGCCGACTTCATCGACGAAGATCGCGCCTCCTTCAGCCATCAAGCACGTCGCTCCATTCCAGGTGAGGATCGTGGTTGCTACTCAGTGAAATATGACCGGCAGAATTGATCACCGCGAAGGAGAACTCGCCTGGGATGGTACCGCATCACGGAAACTGCGGCTGCTCAGTTGCATTGGCCAATACCTCGTGGTCGATTTTGAGATTCAGTCATACACCCCATAGTGCAACCAGGCACAAACGTCCCGCAGCAGAGGTCAGTAGTGGAGAAAGGAAACGGGTTTGCCGGTCCGTGTCCTTTCTCCGATGTCTGAATGTGTCTTCTTATTTCTCGTCCTGCGAGTGGTCGTCCTGATCGTCGGAGTGCTCGCCGTGATCGCGGGCCAGACTAAAGGCGAACACTTTGTTATTTCCGGTTCCTTGGATATTTCGGTAGCCCGATCCCCAATAGAGACTGCCGTCCACAATAGACGGCCCATCGATCACCGTGCCCCCGCTGGCGAAGTTCCAGAGGATATTTCCGGTTGCCGCGTCCAGCGCGTACATCTGTCCTGAATTGGAGCCGGCATACATGACGCCGTTTGCAACACTCACCGAACCTCTGTCAATGGTGTTGGCAGTGGGATCTGCGGTCTGCCAAAGGATCTTGCCAGTGGCCACATCCAGAGCGCTCCATGCACCCCAGGTTATGTGCTGTCCCGACGGCACCAAGGTGTAAGGGAGATGGTCGCTATTCGCGATAGCAACATAAATTCGCTGACCATCGGTGGCGGTACCCCACTCGATGCCTCCGAGCGAAGCGCCCGGCCCGACCGGTGTGCTCCAAACGATATTGCCGTCATCGGGGTTGAGTGCCCAGAAGATGCCGCTCTTCTGGCCAAAGCCGACAATATTGCCCAGCAGATTGGGTCCTGATCCCCCCAGATCGAAATCGGGACTGGAGGGTACAGGACAGTTGGCCTTGGGTCCTGTGGGAGTAAGGCATGCCACCGTCCAGGTATCAAGACCTTGCAGCCTCTTGGACCACTTGATCTGCCCTGTCTTTAAATCCAGCGCAAGGGCGGTGTCGAAGAAATCGTCAGCTGCGGTGCAGTTCGCGGTGGGAGTTGCGTCTTGGCAAGCTTCCACATCTGCGGGCGCAGTGTAGTTGTTTCCAGTGCCGATGAAGAGCATGCCGCGCTTTGGATCAATCGCAGGTGGTTGCCAAATCGCGCCGCCGCTGTATCCTCCGGTCTGTCCGCCGTTCTCGGGCATGTCGAAGGTTTTCCAAAGCATCGCGCCGGACTTTTCATCGAGCGCTACGATACTGCCGCGAAAGCTGCAACACGGATACGTTGGGTCGAGCGCCAGAGTTTCTTCGCTCGACGAGACGCCAATATAAACAACGCCGCGGAAAACAACGGGTGATCCGGTAATGATTGCTGCCGGATGAGTTTCCACCTGTGTCATCCACTGGAGTGTTCCCGTTTCCCGATCCACTGAGATCACATTCGCGCCGTTGTGCACCTGCTTGGAACTCAGAATGTCACCAATAATCAGTTGGTCGCCATCGATCGCAGGACTGACACGTGAAACAGCTCCATCGATACCATCATAATCGGAGATCTTATGAGACCAGATGAGGCGACCACTCTCCTTCTCCACTGCGAACAGATTGCCACCCCAATCGGGGAAGTAAACAGCGCCACCATCCACGGTCGGAGTTGCGGAAACATCGCCACCCGTTGCGAACACCCATTTGGGGCTGAGACCCTTGACGTTGGCAGGACTGATGGAATGCTCTGCGGGCTGGCTCCAAGTGTTGCTTAGATTCTGTCCGGCTAGCGGCCATTGGCCGGATCGGGACTCATGTGAGCGGTTCTGCGCGCTCATAACAGATGCGGATATTACAATAATGGTGAATACCATTGCTGGTAACGACCAGTTCTTTCGCCGGAAACCAAGTAATTCCCAAGCTTTCATCGATCTTTCTCTCCTTTATATTGGTCAGAAATCTCGTTGCGCCAGCCTTTGAATCTGAAATTCACAGGACAGATTCCCTTACGCGCGTGACTCGGTAAACGGATTTTGAGCTGATAGACTGGCACATCGATCCACAGAAGAATTCACTACTTCCATTGCTTGAGCATCTCCCTTCTCTCACAAATTTCTACCTGTGCTGCAGCGTGAGGCAGTCATACGCTCTTGGTGATCGCAATCACAGTGCCAACGTTAAGCAATTGGAAATAGACCGCTTAAACAAAAATCTAAGTTGCGAGTTTCGCAAATCTGCGAATTTCGTAAGGGTACGCGCCGGATTCGCTTAGGAGGTATCTAAATGCGATCTGTTGAGGGATCTGTAGTTTTGAAGCGATTCTTGTTGATCTTTAGTGACCTGATCTTCGACTCTAGAGTAGATCCTGGAACACCGAGCTTGGCAGCGGCACCTGACTGTCCCGACACCCGTCCTCCGCTTTCGCGCAGGGCAGCCTCAATGATCTCTTTCTCTTGGGCAGCAGGCTTACGAGATAGTCCCAGTTCGCTCTTGGGTCTAGTTACATGGGGCTGCCGCGAAAGCCAACTCTTATCAACCGAGAAGTTCTCCGCATCGCACACGATTACGGATCGCTCGATGACGTTCTGCAGTTCGCGAATGTTACCCGGCCAAGGGTACGACTGAAGCAATTCCAGGCTACTCTTGTTTACTCCGCGAATGCTCTTTCCCGCTTTTCTCGCGTAACGATCGATGAGGTATTCAACTAGCAAGGGAATGTCTTCCTTGCGTTCACGCAGAGGAGGCACCTCGATCGGAAAAACGTTGAGTCGGTAAAAGAGGTCACTCCGAAATGCGTTTTCCGTGATCGCCGCCTGCAAATCACGGTTAGTAGCGGCAATCACCCGAACATTCGTTCGGATAGAGCCAGTTCCGCCGACGCGTTCGAATTCGTGTTCCTGCAAAACACGCAAGAGAGCGATCTGGGTCTCGGCGGGAAGCTCGCCGACTTCATCAAGGAAGATTGTGCCTCCTTCAGCCAGCTCAAAGCGCCCTAAGCGTCGCTGAGTTGCCCCCGTGAAG
>WNFP01018794.1_pt1 | contig 10085 bp, 10 predicted proteins | sample 5400201 | NCBI WGS metagenome assembly WNFP01 (sample SAMN13153355, study PRJNA577476) | soil metagenome | isolation source: 115 cm saprolite under Madrone tree | place: USA:California | collected 2016-06-14
ATGGCGGCTACTATGACCGTGCGGCTCTCGATGCGTTGCTGGCGCGCGCAAAAGTGGCCGCAGCCGGCGTCATGGAAGGGAAGCCATAAAGCCGGGGGTCTTGTCGCATGCATCGGAGCAGAAGAGCCGCCGCCATTTAGAAAATTATGAAGGTCGCTGCTACAATCCGCCGCCGATCAAATTTTACGGTCTCGCCGTTTTTCTTCTTCCTCGTGTGTATGGCCATCGCGCAAGTCTCGCTGGCTCAGGAGCGCGAGCGCGGTGACGAAATCGTCGCCAATCTCGCTGGCGGTCGCGTCATTATTCACGTCGCTCGCGACAAAATCGTCTTCGCGGCCATCGATCAAGCTGTCGAACCTAACTCCATTCCTCCGCGTGTCCTGAGTATCGACGGCAGTCACATCGGGGTTCTTCTGGGTGCTTCCGAATGGCGCATTCCCGCCGACCCCAAACCCGTGCGTCTGGACAAGGATTTTCCTCGCGTCCCGGGCAAGAACCCACACTACGCCGCCGATCCCGACGAAGTCGCGCCAGATCTAGATGTTATTGGTGTCGCGTTTCTCGAGCGTCTGCGCCCGCTAGTCTCCCAACTCCACCACAGGATCGAATTCAAACCCGATGAGGCTCTCTTTGAAGTAGTCGTCATCGGGTTTGCGCCGGAGGACTACGGCCCCGAAGTCTGGACCGTTGAATACCGCATCCAACAGGACGAAATCGCGACTCGCGGCGACTTCTGGCAGACCCGTCTCCTTCGCCCGCGTTTCACGCAGCTCTATCCGCCAGAAAAGCACGCGCCGAAAACACTTATCGAAATTCGCTATCCGGAGACTATTCAAGGTCCAACGTTGCAGCAACTCATTCAGGGAAACGATCCGGACATCGAGAAAGTCTATCGAGCGGATCCCAAGTTCACGAAAGTCGCGGAAAGCATTGACCGCGGCCAAGCCAACAAAGCAGTTCCGGAAGACGCCACGGACTTTCTCCGTGCCGTGCTGCCACTCGTTTCAGAAAAGGCCAGCTTTATTCTCGGCACGGTGAACGAGGGCGGCTTCGATTGGGTGGTTCCACCAGGTGAACCAGTCGAGAAAGCCAAAGAAGACAAAAACCAGCCACCAGATGCGCCCTCGCTACACCGAAAACCCAAGCCATAAAATCGCAGACACGCGAGGCACGGCCTAGTCCCCTGCCACTTTAATTCGGCCAACCGATCGGCCGATGTCCTTGCGATAGTGCATGCCATCAAAATGAATCTTCTCCGACGCCTGATAAGCCAGCGTCAAAGCTGTTTCTAAGGAAGCTCCTGCCGCTGTCACCCCCAGAACGCGCCCACCACTGGTCACAAGGGAATCGTGTTGGCGCCGCGTGCCAGCTTGGAATATCTCCACACCAGTGTCATCGCGAATGGCGGTTAGTCCGTCAATTCTCATTCCAGTTGCAAATTTTCCTGGATACCCACCCGAAGCGAGCACCACGCACGCGCTTGCTCCCGGTTTCCAATCGAATCTCTTGGGATCAAGCCGCTTTGCTGCAACATCCTCTAGAACCTCCGCAAGGTCAAAATCCATCCGCGCCACAATCGCCTGAGCTTCCGGGTCGCCTAACCTGCAATTAAACTCCAGCACCTTTGGTCCATCGTTGGTCAGCATCAAGCCAAAGTACAAAAAGCCTTGGTACGGGATACCGTCACTCGCTAGGCCCTTGAGGGTCGGTTCCACGATCGTCGAGATCACTGCGTCGCGCAGGTCAGCTGGCAATAACTCGTCCGAAGAATACGCACCCATCCCTCCTGTATTCGGGCCGCGGTTCCCTTCAAGGACTCGCTTGTGATCCCTCGTAGGGACCATCGGCGCGTACCGCTCGCCATCCGTCAGAATGATGAAAGACAACTCGTCTCCGCCGAGCGTCTCCTCCAGCAAAACGCGATGGCCTCCAGGTCCAAGCTCATTCTTCTCCATCACCGACTGGAGGAAATGCCTGGCAGGCTCCGCATCAGGCGCAAGGATTACTCCCTTGCCCGCACACAATCCATCGGCCTTGATCACCAGCGGCCAATCCACGGCGTTCAAAGCGGCATACGCATCTTGCGGCGTGTCATAAGCGCCATACATTTTCGCCGTTGGAATGTTGTGTCGAAGCAGAAATTTCTTCGAAAAAATCTTGCTGCCTTCGAGCTGTGCAGCCTGCCGGGAAGGGCCCACAATGGCCCAGTTTCGCTTCAGAAACGCGTCCGCAATCCCATTCACCAGCGGCAGCTCCGGCCCCACCACCGTCAAATCCGGGCCAACTCTTTCTGCCAGCGCCACAATTGCCGCAACGTCCCCGGCGTCCACTCGAATGCATTCCGCGTCCTCAGTGATTCCGCCGTTCCCCGGCGCGCACCAAATTTTCCCGACGCGCGCGCTTTGCTTCAGCTTCCAGACCAGCGCGTGCTCGCGCCCTCCGCCCCCAATCACCAAAATCTTCATCCAGAAGACCTCGCGAAAATTCAGTTCGAACGATAGTCGCCCGATAACAACGTGTCAACCTACGCGCTTAGACTGCGCCATCTCTCTGCCATGCAATCAGTCTCATCTTTTTCCGCAGCGGAAATAGCAATTTAGCTTGTGTAGCGTAAGCCGCAATCTTTACTTATTCGGGTATGGCTCTCCCCTTTTATCTTCGTCATGGCGGGAAGCCTCTAAACTGGATCAAGCGACGGGTCATTCCAACTCTCTCGACAGGAAGGAGCGCGCATGATACTGATCCCCCTCCGCCACGAAAGCATGCAGGGGCGCCGCTGGCCCATCGTCACGTTCACCCTCATCGCCCTCAACATCATTGTCTTCTTGGCGACCCACTGGACGATCGAAGCCCAGGACGCTCAAATTCCCCAGCGCGCCGAAGTGCGCAAACATCTCGTCTACCTCGCAGCCATGCACCCCGAACTGAAAATCGGGGAGGAAGAGCGCAAGTTTGTCGAGCCTATCGCGACCAAGTACCCGGCTGACTGGAAAGAATTGTCATCCCCTGACCGCAAGCCGGAAGACGCTTGGGACGCCAATATCCGCCAAGTCGAGGAGCCTGCTGAACTTCAAGCGGAGATGGACCGGCTCTCGCAACAATTTGAAGACTTCGAGAATAACACTCTGTTGGCTCGTTATGGCTTTGTTCCGGCCCACCATACTGCCATCTCCTACATTACTGCCAATTTCCTGCACGGTGGTTGGCTCCATCTGATCGGCAATATGTGGTTTCTCTGGCTCGCCGGCTTCATCCTTGAAGACAATTGGGGCCGTGCCATCTATGCCGTCTTCTACCTCCTCGCCGGTGCCGTAGCGCTCCAGTTTCATGGCTGGATGTACCCCGATAGCTATGGCCCATGTTTGGGGGCCTCCGGCGCTGTCGCCGCTCTGATGGGTGCCTTCCTGGTCCGCTTTCCCAAGCTCAGAATCGAAATGTTCTTTTGGGTTTTTTATGTACGCGGACGATTCAAAGCCGCCGCTTATTGGCTGCTGCCGCTCTGGGGCCTCATGGAACTGTTCTACGGTTCCTTGTCCGGACAAGCTGGCGGCGTAGCTCATTGGGCGCACGTCGGCGGCTTCGCCTTCGGAATGATTGGTGCCCTTATTCTTTCTCGCTCAGGCTTGGAACACAAGGTGAGCTCAGCCATCGAAGAAAAAGTGAGCTGGTCAGCCGATCCCGCCATCGTTCAAGCCACCGAAGCAATCGATCAAGGCAAGCCCGAAGAAGCTATCAAGAAACTCGAGGAGCACGTTGCTGCCAAACCTGACGCTGCCGACGCCTTGGTGCTGCTGCAGCAACTGCACTGGCGCCGCGGCAACTCGGCCGGCCACCAGGATGCCACTATCAAGCTTTGCCAACTCCATCTCAAAAAGCAGGATGGCGAAGCTGCGTTGCTCGATTACGAGGAGTTTCAGAATACAGGCGGCCAGCACCTACCGGCCTCAACTTGGCTCGATCTTTGCCGGTCTCTCGAGGGTCGGCAGGACTTTGAGCGCGCCGTTCGAGAATATGACAAGCTCGCAACAGCCTATCCAAAGGACAGACCATCCCTGCTAGCGCTGATGGCTGCGGGCCGGCTTTCTCAGAAGAAACTAGGCCGTCCCGCGGAAGCTCTCCATTTTTACCGAGCCGCTTCCGCTTCCCCTGTCCCGCACCTCGACTGGGAATCGAACATCCAAGCGGGGATCAAAGAGGCCACCGCCGCACTGGCTCAATCGGCAGTCCACGCCGAATAAGCGAAGAAGAGCGCTACGGAGGGCGCTCTTTCCGACTAACTTATAAGTTATTATATATTATTTGGTAATATAACGTTGCGGTATCTGACTCGAGACCTAACAATATTTGGAGTTCGCAGGTTTCTCGGATCGGCGACCTACGCTTGACCGACCGCTCGAATGGGAATCGTCACTCCAGAGGCCGCGTCCGAAGAAGCCAGCATGTGGCAGCGCCCATCAAAGATTCCGCCGGGATCAATCACCATGCACGGCGAATGAACTTCGCCCGTAACCACGCCCTTCGCCTGAATCTCCACGCGCCCTTTTGCGAAAATCACACCGTCAAAGCGTCCAGAAATCACCACGCGGTTTCCTTCAATCTGGCCTTCGACTTTGGCGCCTTCACCCAAAACCACAGTCTGCTCGGAAATAATGTTTCCCCGCACATTGCCGTCGATTCTAAATGTTCCGGTGAGCTGCAGCGTGCCTTCGAGAGTCACACCCTGATCAATAAATCCGGTCCACTCTTCGCTAGCGCCATTCTTTGAGGAACCGGGCCACTTCCATGCCATGACTTTTCTCCTAGAGCGACTCTCCTACTCTAGCCTTCGGTGCGCACAAGTCAACGCATCGCGCAGAGCGAGTTGTCCAAAAGATACGTTTGAACGAGAGCGATTGCCGCAGGTGAAACGGACTCACTTCATCAAGCGATCGTAAATCCCCATCAACTGCGCGTCGTCGTAATACTCCACCACGAGCTGCCCGGGGCGCATTTTGGTCTTCTGCCGCAGGAGAACTTTCGTCCCCAGATTCCGCTGCAATTCATCAATCGCTGCCCTAATATTCGCGTCCATATGGATCTCGGCCGCGGGGCTAGCGACACGCGAACGCCGGGATGCCAATTTTTCAATCTGCCGAACCGTCAGCCCGCCTCGCGAAGCTCGCTGTGCATAACGCATCCTCAAAGGGGAATCAGCCACGGCTAGCAGAGCTCTGCCATGCCCCGCAGTCAGCTTGCCTTCTTCAATCCATTCTAGAATCGCTGGTTCCAACTTCAGCAGCCGGATTGAATTGGCAACCGTCGCGCGATCTTTTCCCGTCCGCTCTGCCACTGCTTCCTGCGTAAGCTGAAATTCCTCCAGCAATCTCTCAAAAGCTCGGGCGGCTTCAATAGCATTCAAATCCTCTCGCTGGATGTTTTCCACCAGCGTCATTTCCAAAGCCAGCTCATCCGGAACTTGCCGGACAATCGCCGGAACTTTCGCCAACCCCGCCCGTTGTGCAGCCCTCCAACGCCGCTCGCCGGCAATCAGCTGAAAACGACTCCCAATCGGCCGGACTACCAAGGGTAATCAATGTCGATTTGATGTTGTCCGCCCTGCATTGCCTCCCGAGCAGGCATAGCTGCAGCAGCGCTACTGTTCGTGGCGTGAGGTTGAGCTAGTGGAGTCGGCGGCGCGGAAACCTGAGGTTCAAGCTCCCGAATGAGCGCTCCGAGCCCCCGTCCCAGTGCGTTTCTCGGCATTGGCAATGACCTCCTGGGCGAGTTGCGTGTAACCCTCTGCCCCTTTGCTATGAATATCGTACATTATGATTGGTTTTCCGAAACTTGGCGCCTCGGCAAGCCGCACATTGCGTGGAATAACGCTCTGAAATATTTGCGTCCCGAAAAAACTGCGCAGATCGGTAGCGACTTGCCTGGATAAAGTTGTTCGCTCGTCGAACATCGTCAGCAAAATCCCTTCAATTTCCAAGCTGGGATTAAGCGTCCGGCGGATTCGCATCAACGTATCCAGCAGCTCGGAGACGCCTTCCAAGGCCAGGTATTCGCATTGAATCGGTACCATCACTGCGTCCGCAGAAACCAGCGCGTTTAAAGTCAACAGATCAAGCGCTGGCGGGCAATCCAAAATAATAAACTTGTAGCGCTCTCGAATCTCGTTCAGAACCGCTTGGAGCTTATACTCGCGATTTTCTGCCGATACCAGTTCTACTGCAGCACCCGCAAGGTTCTTGTCGGAGGGGACGACATCAAGGCCGTCCACTTGCGACTTTTGAACAATTCGGTCAAAAGGTTCATTCAGAATCAAGGTGTGGTAGAGGGTTCTGCGGGAAGGGTCTTTGGCAAATCCGATGGCCGCCGTAGCATTGGCCTGCGAATCACAATCCACCAGCAAAGTAGACTGTTCAGAAGTAGCGAGGCAAGCCGCCAAGTTAACTGCGGTGGTGGTTTTTCCAACCCCGCCTTTTTGATTTGCAACCGCGATGATTCGCGCCAACAAGTCCCCCAATTTGCGAAAAGTTAGCAGAGTCGCGTCAAGGATGCAACTTGTTTCACGTGGAACGTCCACTGCGCTCCTGAATTTTTCAACCGAACGTTCCACGTGGAACAATTTTGCATCCGCCTGATCGAGTCACATGTGTTCCACGTGGAACAGCTATGCCCACTCGAGAGCGCCCGAGGATTGTTCCACGTGGAACGCCGCCGCAGTCTGTTGCGGGAGTTCACTGCACCTCCAAGCGTTCCTAGATCCCATGTTTCAAGTGGAGCTTTCCTTCTCCTCGCCTGCATCGTTGCAATTGGCCTCATTGGTTCGTATCACTGATTGTTCCACGTGGAACACACGTGTCACTTGTTGACCTTCGGCTTTCAAGCGTCGATCAAAGGAGCAGTCTACTTCCCCCGGCCATTTTCGCCGGCCAGGTGCCCTAAGAAGGCAGAGGAACACAAGTCAGATGGGCAGGCTGCGACGCAAAATCGATTAGGAATGGGCGGTCTGAGTTCTCCGCCAAAATGCCGAAAGTCTTTATCTTTCAAGTCGTTGCCACGACGCCCTCGCTCTTTCTCGTCCCCACGAGCAAATACCGCTGCAAAGAATGCGGCACGGGGATCGGCTCCCGCCATTCCCATCGCGTCCCGCTGCGCGCCCGGTCGAGGTCGCGCCCCCCAATCCACAAGATAACTTGTTTAGCTGCAACACGTTCCGAGGCCGCCCAAGACAGAAACGGCTCAAACTCTCCCACCGCTCGTGAACACACGAAATCCAGAGGCATAATCTCCTCGCCCAGTTCCTCATACCGGCTCACCAGCACGCGTGTGTCTGGAAGTGCAATGTTTCTAAGCACTTCCGTCAGAAACGTGGCCTTCTTCATGTTGCATTCAATGAGGACGGTGTGCAACCTCGGTCGCATGATTTTCAGTGGAATTCCAGGAAATCCAGCCCCCGAGCCTACGTCGGCGAGCCGACCATCTCCCACAGGCACAGCCACGGCCGCATACATACTTTCGCAAAAATGACGATATAGTATTTCCAGAGGGTCGCGAATTGCGGTCAGATTTATCTTCTCATTCCAGGCCAGCAAAATCTTCATATATTGTTGAATACAAATGATTTGCTGGTCATTTGCAGGCAATTGGAATTCGCCAAGAGCGCGGCGAATCGTCTCCGCTGAAAGCACCGCTGGGCTGGGTGTTGTCATAAGAGTTAATAAAATTCTACGCTTTGGAAGTTTCCCCTTCTCGGATCGGTACTCCTGCTCTAACTAGGTACTTCGGCCCCGCCACTCCCGCCACTGCATCCACTGCAATATGCCATAACATTGCGGGAACTACCCCATCGTACGCGATTCGCGCTGTCCCGAACACTGTGCCAATGACCAGTGTGCTCACCAGCCCACCTCTCCCCTGGTAAAGGTGTGCCAACCCAAAAAGAACAGAGGACAATAGCACCACGCCCCAACCGGGCAACCCTTCTCGCGTCAATGCCGCCATGGCAAACCCACGGTACAGGAATTCCTCGCACAACCCTGCGGTCACCGCCAACCCCAAGTAGGGAACCAACTCCACTCGCGATTGCGGCAGAATCCTCTCGGCGAGTACGCGCATGAACTCCCGCGCCTTCCCCGACGACCGCCCCATCCGCCGCAAATTGAGCCATTGCAAACCTCCCAAAGTCGCGGCGCCGACAATCGCCGCGATCAGGATTCGCCAGCGTCCATGAATCACTAAACCCAACTCATCCGGAGTCAGTCCCCTGGCCCGGGCCCGCCAAAAAACGACGGCGACGGCCAGCCACTGAAACGCAATCGTCGAAGCGTAAAGCGAAAGCCGCTCTCGCGAGTTCGTCCGCGGAAGCGCCATCAACTTTTGCAACCGCCGCCGCCCCCTCAACGGCAAGAGCACACTGAGGGCGAAAAAGATTAACCAGAAGTCCCAAGGCATCCCGGGATGAAACCACGTTCGCTAAGCCCGGCGCAACTCTTTGCCGCAACTTCTAGGCCCGCCCCACCGTGTTACCAGCGCAAAGGTCGCAGCATCGCTATAATGGTTAATGAATCAGCGAGGTGAACTCTTGGCGGCACAAGTGAAACTCACAGCCATGGCCAAAGCAGCAGGTTGCGCGGCAAAACTGAATCCCGCGACTCTCGATGCCGTTCTGCGCAAACTCCCGCGTCAGACGGACCCGAATGTTCTTGTCGGTTTCGACACGAACGATGACGCCGGAATCTATCTCATCGGCGAAGACCTCGCACTGGTCCAAACCGTCGATTTTTTCACGCCCATCGTCGACGACCCATTTCTGTTCGGGCAAATCGCTGCCGCCAACGCTTTGAGCGACGTCTACGCCATGGGTGGCCGGCCAGTTTCGTCATTATCCATAGTCGGCTTTCCAGAAAAGGGCGACCCGGAAATTCTCGAACAAATTATTCGTGGCGGTCTCGCCAAAATGAACGAGGCCAAGTGCAGCGTGATCGGCGGCCACTCCATCCGCAATGAAGATATGCTTTTCGGCTACGCCGTCACGGGCCTCATCAATCCGAACCGTGTTTGGCGCAACGTGGGAGCGAAGCCCGGCGATGCATTACTTTTTACCAAGCCGCTCGGGACCGGCGTGATTACCACGGCGCTAAAAAAAGATCGTGCCTCAGCGGAATCTGTCGCTGCGGCCGTCTCAGCAATGAGCACTCTCAACGCCGCGGCCGCCGCCGCACTTCAGGAAGTTGCCGACAGCGCGCAAGGTGCAAAACCGATCCATGCCCTCACCGATGTGACCGGATTCAGCCTTCTCGGCCACGCTCGGGAGATGGCGCTCGGCGATCCAGCTAACGGCCTCGAGCCCGTCTCCTTTGAAATCGACCATGCGTCCTTTGCTTATTTTCCAGGCGCCCTTCGGGCCGCCTCTGAAGGCCATCTCTCCGCCGGTTTAAAAAACAATCGCGCATTCATCGGCGAATGCGCCGTTTTCGAATCGAGCGTCCCCCCCGAATATCAGGATCTTCTCTTCGATCCGCAGACCTCTGGCGGTTTTCTTGCGGCCATCGCCCCAGACTACGCGGATTCCGCCCTGGCGGCCTTCCGACGGCACGGCGTCACGGCGCACCGCATCGGCCGCGTCATCCGGAAAGCCTCGCCTTTGATAAAAGTGGTTTGAAACTGTCGATTATTCTGGCCGTATTAGCGGAAGGAGCCTCGCGGCTCACTAGACAGGGGTCGTTTAGAAAAAGCGCATGGACACGATTACACACGGCCTCGCCGGCGCACTTATCGCGAAGGCGGCCTTGTGCGGCGAGGACATGTTCGCGTCGCGTCCCATGAACCGCGCGCGCATGGTCACCTGGTCGTTGATGCTCGGCGCCATTTTTCCCGATTCAGACATTCTTCGCGACTGGTTCTCAAGCGATCCACTTCTCATCGTCACGTGGCATCGTAGCATCACGCATTCCCTCGTCTGCATGCCCTTCTTCGCGCTGGCTTTGGCCGCACTGACGCGCTGGTTCGCACGCTGGCGCAAATGGGATGCGCCCTCCTTCCGAGCCTTGACGGGCATCTACGCTATCGGCATTCTCAGCCATATTTTTCTGGACCTG
>WNFP01005610.1_pt1 | contig 10084 bp, 6 predicted proteins | sample 5400201 | NCBI WGS metagenome assembly WNFP01 (sample SAMN13153355, study PRJNA577476) | soil metagenome | isolation source: 115 cm saprolite under Madrone tree | place: USA:California | collected 2016-06-14
TGTCGGCAGCAGCGTCGTTACCGATCACGATGGGGTAGTTCATCTGGGATTTTGCGCCGTTGACGTCGAAGCGCTCTTTCTGGACCCAGGGAGTCACAACCTTTGCGCCTTCTTCGTCCATGGCGATACCAAGGACGGTGAAACCCTTGGCGGCATATTTTTGCTGCATTTCGATCAGCCAGGGAATTTCAACCTGGCAGGGCTCGCACCAGGTGGCCCAGAAATTGACTAGGACGACTTTGCCCTTGTACTGAGCAAGGGAGAGATCTTTGCCGTCGAGATCTCTTAGCGTGATTTCCGGGGCGGGCTTCGGGGCCTTGGGGTTAGCGGCAGAGCTACCGGCCGAGACGCTCAGGACACCTTTTCGGGACTGGCGCGTGGCGCGGTCGGCGAGATAGGTGGCGGCGATTACGGCGACGACCGCGATGATGACCAGCAGAGATTTCTTCAACTTCGACTCCTCCAGATTTAACTCTTCTACTATCTCGTATCCATTATCTCGCAGCGGGGCGAGGACGGCAAAAGCGGGAGCTTCATTTTGCGCCGGTCAGCGATCTCTCCAGCCATAGGACGATGCTGTTGAGAAAGCCGAGCTTTCCGGCCATCCAGGTGAGGCGGTTGACGAAAACCAGGCCGCCGACAAAGAGGAGCAGCGCGCCGCTGAAGAGTTCGACGGCGTGAAGATGCTTTCGGAAGCGCTGGTAGAAGCGCAAAAATTGGCCGATGCCGAGCGCGGTGAGGAGGAAGGGAACGGCCAGTCCCGCGGAGTAGACGGCGAGTAGGAGAACGCCGCGGGCGATTGTGTCGCTTGCGGCGGCGAGGGCGAGAACCGTGGCGAGGATCGGTCCGATGCACGGCGTCCAGCCGAAGGCGAAGGCGAAGCCGAGGAGGAAGCCACTCCAGATACCGGGCTGCGTACTGCTGGTGCGAAGGCGAACGTCGCGATTGAGCCAGCGGGTCATGGCCGGGCCGAAAAAGCCGATCAGGGAGAGCGAGAAGAAATGAACGTAGCCGAAACCTGCGAAGAGAGGTCCGCCGCGCAGGAGAGAGATGACCCCAAGAAGCGCGAGCACCACGCCGAGGATGAGGCCGGTGCGGACCGTCAGCTTGATGAGAATGCCGAGAAGATGCAGGCCGAAGAGCAGGATTAATGCGCCGGCGATGGGAGCGAGGAAGGAACGGTTCTCACGAAGAAACGTGCCGACGGCGCTGGCGGAGGCGCCGAAGGAGATGAAGACGACCGAGAAGCCGATGACGAAAGCGACCGAGGAGGCGAAGAGACCTGCGCGGGGCGGCTGACCTTGGCGGAGTTGCTCCATGCCGATGCCGGAGAGCATGGAGATGTAGCCGGGAACGAGCGGGAGAACGCAGGGAGAGAGAAAGGAAACCAGTCCGGCCAGGAAGGCGCCCAAGAGTGAGACATCGGTCATTCGAGTTTGGTCCTTCGTTCCATGAGAGTCCTGGACTGTGCTGACGTTACAACTAGCTTACGTTCGGTGCGCGTTTTCGGATTCTTTGTTACGCGTGAAACTGTCCTGCCCACGGATCCGGTCGTACAGCACCACACTACCAGTTCGCGCGTGCACTCTCTGCGCCGGGGTTGGCATGCAACGCTTAATTCTCCCACAACTGCGCAAGTACTTGCTGTGAACGCGTTTGACTGCGGCTCTCGGAAGCCTCGTCCATCGGAATGCGGCCGCAATGAGGGGACCCGACTGCGGTGCTGGTTTATTCCCATACCCGAACCATTACTTAGACGCGCGACGCGCATAGCGCGGTAGCGAAAAGGCGACAGATGATGCATTTGACTTGCGGCGCGTGTGGCGCTGGCAAATTCGGTCATTCATAAGTCACTGACACCGCGAAGTTTAGCAAGCCGGTGAGTGGTGATTGCGGTGCATTCTTTCTCGGCGAGGCTTTTGTGAGCTGGACGCCGAACAAAGTGACGGCATTGCGCGTGGTGGTCGGATTTGCCGCCGTTGCATTGTTTGGACGCGGGGCTTGGGCAAACCTTGCGGCCGTGGCGCTCACTGTGACGTCGATAGCTCTCGACGCGTTAGACGGGCACATCGCGAGGAGGAAGAAGCTGGCTACGCCGATGGGGGCGCAGATCGACATATTGGGCGATCGCATGATCGAGAACGTGTACTTCACATATTTTGCGGTGGTGGGAATGGTGTCGCTGTGGTTGCCGGTGTTTTTCTTTGCGCGTGGCGCGGCAACCGATTTTTTGCGCGGCCTGGCTTTGCGGGCGGGGCATTCGGGATGGGGAGCGAACGCGATGCTGCAGACGTGGTGGGGGCGCGCGCTGGTGGCGTCGCGATGGAGCCGCGGACTATATGCGTGCATGAAGTGCGTGTGTTTTTGCTACTTGGGATTGGAGCTGGCGCTGACGCGAGGGCCGGTAGCGCTGATCGGCGAAGTGGCAGCGGATGCGCAGATGCTGATTGCGACGGCGGGACAGGTGTTGACGTGGGTTACGGCGGGATTTTGTTTCGTGCGAGGGCTGCCGGTGCTGGTGGAAGGATGGAAATATTTCGCGGATGGGGTAGTCGTACGCGGCGGGAAGGGCATTGCGAGGAAGATCGCATGAGAGGAAGCGAGACAGGAGGTGTCGTGGCGGCGTTTTTTGATTTGGACGGGACGCTTATACCGGAGCCGTCGTTGGAGAGGCGATTTTTTGCAGACCTGCGGTACCGGCGGACGATCCCCATCGGCAATTACTTTTTGTGGCTGGCGAAGGCGCTGAGGCTGGCGCCTCGAGGAATTCAAACGATGCGGCATGCCAACAAGATGTACTTGCGCAGCGTGCGCAGAGACGGAAGTGAATTCTCCGACACAGAACGGATAAATAGAGCTGTCCCACGGTTCTTCCCGGCAGCCATCGACCACGTAACCTGGCATGCGAAGCAAGGGCACGGGATTGTCCTGGTGAGCGGAACGCTGGCTCCCTTGGCGGACGAAATGGCACTGGCCCTGGTGGTGCGACTGGCGGTACGAGGCATTGAGGCATCGGTGGGGGTCTGCGCTACGCGATTGGAAGAAAACGACGGGAGATGGACGGGGCGGATTCTTGGGGACGCAATGTTTGGCGAGGCGAAGGAGCGTGCCGTGCGGCGAATCGCCGCGGAAGGAGGGTTTGATTTGTCGCAGTGCTATGCGTACGGAAACTGCGTAAACGATCGATGGATGCTCGAAGCTGTTGGGCGGCCAACGGCGGTGAACCCATCGCGGGGAATGGAGAGATTGGCGAGGCGGCGAGGGTGGTCCGTGTTGCTGTGGGCTGAAAAAAGCACTTTGACGCAGACGGTGCAAAAAAGGCACAGAAGAGATCAGGCAAAGAAGGTTGCATGAGTAGCGCGCCTACACCGGGGTATCACAAGAACGAAGTCACCGCTTTTTTAGAGCGCGGAGCAGCGGCTCATGCACGTGAGGCTCGCTTACGTTATCCGACGCGCTCGGGCCCAGGCGTTGGGCAAGTCCTTTCCGATCGAATGACGGCCTTATTCGCGGGCTGCGACACGTTTGAGTGGGTGGCCCTGAGTTACCTGCTGATATCGAGCGTGCTGATCGCGATTTTTGCGGAGAATCTGGCGCATCCCGTGCGGCTGCTCAGCGTGCAGGGGCTGGTGGCGCTGCTAATCGTGGCTTTGTGCCGAGCTGAGGATAATGTCTGGGCACCGCCGAAGTTAGATACAGGGACTGAAGAACGGACAACCAAAAATGGCTGTCCCACTTTCACACAGAGATTTTGGCACTTTTGGCGGCACTGGTATCCGCATCTCTTCTTTTTGTTTTGCTTTGAAGAGTTGGGCGTGCTTGTGCACCTGGTGTCGCCGCGTTGGCAGGATGCGAAGCTGATTGCGTTCGATCACTGGCTTACAGGTGTGCATCCATCGATTTGGCTGGAACAGTTTGCGACCCCGGGGCGCAATGAGTTCATGCAATTCGCTTACTTGACGTATTTCGTCTACCTGGTGGTGCTTGGCGGGATTCTGTACTACCGCGAGGATTGGCGCGGGTATTGGTCGGTAATGACGTATTCGGCGGTGGCCTATGCGATCGGATATGTAATTGCGATTCTCTTTCCGATTGAGAGTCCGTGGTTCGCGATGTCGGGTTCGTGGCACGGCCCATTGCCCGGCGGGCCTTTTACGGCGGTGATCAATTTCATCGAGCACTATGGGCGCGTGCGCGGGGCGGCTTTTCCTTCCGAGCATGTAGCGGGATCGTTTGCGGCGTTGTGGGGTGCGTGGCGTCATCGGCGCTGGCTGTTTTGGGCGATGCTGCCGCTGGTCTTATGCATGTGCGTATCGACGGTGTGGGGGCGCTATCACTACGTGGCGGATATTTTTGGCGGGATGATCACCGGAACATTAGGATATGTGCTTGGGAAATGGCTGATGAGACGAGGAACCGGGCGCGTCAGATTGACGTTCCCACTGGCGGGTGATGAAGATGATACCCATGAGTTCTCTCGAATACATGCGCGATCTGGAGCAGGGCCTTTTCTTGCCAACCCTGGCCGATGATCTGCAAGCCGACTGGTAAACCTGACACCGTGAAGCCGCAAGGCACCGAGATCGCGGGGATCTCCGCAAAATTTGCCGGCCGATTCAGCCGCAGCAAACCTGCTCGAACTTTTTCTGCTTCTCCCTTTATCGATACTTCTTCGACACCAATGACGGCGGCAGGAAACGGCGTAGTAGGAACAACAACAGCGTCGAGCACGCCGCGGAAGCTGCGGTGATCAAATAAGGTAATCCATGCGGCCTCACGCTTAGCCATCGCCGCAAGATAATCGGTCGCGCGGATATCGGAGCCCAACTCGAGCCTGGTGCGAACATCGTCTCCATATTCCGCCGCGCGTGCGGGAAACCAGCCAGATCGCTGATGAAAACCAGTTGCTTCAGCCAAGGCAATATTCGTGCTCGGCTCCGTCCAGGCGTGCACGGAAGGTGAGCGGTATTCGTGCAATACCACGCGTTCATTCTTTCTGTCTGTTAGTGCGCGCATCAAAATAGCGCGCACTTCGTCGTCAACGCGATCCCAAAAATAATCTGTAGGAATTCCCAGGTGCACCGTCCGGCACGGCTTTTTGCGGATTTCGTTTGTGTCGCTAAGTTCAAAAGGAACGGGGACCTTCTGGGACGAGCCGTCCATATAACCACTCTCGATGGCGTCAAGAATCAGAGCAGCATCCACCACCGAACGTGCCAATGGACCGACATGGTCCAACGAAGCGGACAGAGGTACAACCCCAGCAGTTGAAACTCGGCGGTAGTGTGGCTTGAGGCCTACGATACCGCACAGGCCGGCGGGGATGCGGATGGAGCCGCCGGTGTCTGTGCCGATGCTTCCGTAGCAGAGACCGGCAGCAACGGCGGCTGCGGAGCCGCCGCTGGAGCCTCCGGGAATGCGATCGAGAGCCCAGGGATTGCGTGTAGGGCCGTAATGCGGGTTGTTGGTTGTCACGCCATAGGCGAACTCGTGGAGGTTCGTCTTACCCAGGAGGATTGCGCCGGCTTCGCGAAGTTTCGCCCAGACCGCCGCATCGTTTTCGGGGACGAAGTCTTGCAAAATCTTCGACCCGGCGGTGGTGCGGATTCCTTTGGTGTAGATGTTGTCTTTGAGTGAGATGGGGATGCCGTGGAGCGGGCCGCGGTCGCGGTGGCCTTTGCGGCCGCGGGGGGCGAAGAGCTCGGATTCGGCTTTCTTGGCATGTGCGAGGGCGAGGTCGGCGGTGACGGTGATGTAGGCGTTCAGTTTTGGATTGAGCTGGTCGATGCGGGCAAGCATCAGCTTGGTTACTTCGACGGGAGACACTTTTCGCTTTCGGTACAGGCGGGCTAGTTCTTCGATGGAGGCGAATGCCAGGTCAGTGTCGGTCATGGGTCGGTGAAGATGCCGGCCTGAAGGCACGGCGCTACAAAGCAAGAGAGGAATTTAACACAGAGGGCACGGAGGAGGCACAGAGGGCACAGAGGCAAAAAGAGGGAATTAGAAGATTTTTTCCTGGTGGCGAAGATTTCCGAAGGTGCCGATGTTGGCGACGATGAAGGCGACGCGGAACTGATTGTCGGTGCGCACCTGGCCGAGGGCGAAGCGGCGATATTCGAGAGCGATGCCGCAGCATTTGCCGTTGTAACTGACCTGCACGAGTTGACTTTGCAAGGCGCTGTTGGTGATGTCGTAGCTGATGCCGCTGGTGACGTTGAAGCCGCGGCGAGTCTCGCTGCCATAGCCCATGAGCACGCGCACTTGATTGGAGAGGGGTTGCAGGATGGGATCGGCTTGCAAGCGAAAATGGGCAATGGTGGCGAAAAATTCGCGATACGGTTTTATTTTGACCAGTGTGCCGATTACTGTGACTTTGCGGAGCTGCGGATCGTACTCGAGGGTTTGTTCGGTATCAAAGAGCCCGCCGGGGGTGATCCTGAAGTCGCTGACGATCGGCGAGGAGTTGCGCGGTCCCAGGGCGAAGGCGAAGGGCGTAACGGAATCGAGGGGCTCGAAAACGTTGCGCTGGTTGTTGAAAATGGCGCCGCCGAAGGTGGGATCGAAATAATGCTTCTGCACCAGACGCCAGGAAACGAGCTCTTGTGGCTGGTCGTCGCCCGATTTCATCCAGAAGCGCTGCGTGACACCGTATTCGACTTCATTCGTGTCGGTGCGCGTGGCGTCGGCGTCAAAACGGATGAATTGGAAAAAATTGTTGACGCCGGTGATATTGCGATAGGTGACGTGCGGCTCGATGGTGTGCTTGTACCGCCTACTGCGTTTAGTCTTGTCGGAGGAAACTGCACCGAAGAAACGTTCCAGGGTCGGGGGGCGGAGATCGAAAGTGAATTCGCCGTCGTTACGCGTCAGGGATTGAGTGCTGACGATACCGGCGGGAGTGAGGGAAGATCCGTAGTAGGTGGTGCGAAAAGCGGCGGTAGTGGTGGCGCTGAGCCATGGGCCGAAGTGGAGCGGCACCGTGACGCGGGGGGCTAGCTCAAACCGCGGAACGAAATTAGAGGTTGCAATAGGGACGAACGTGGCGGTGGGAGTAAAACCGACATCGTCGCGCTTGAGGGCGCCGGCTAGTGCGTCAAAACCGAAGTAGACCGGAAGATGCTCAAAGGGCGACTGCTCGACGGAACCGAAACGCACTTGCGGCGCGTTACGCACCGAGATGCTCGTTTGCGGACTTGTGGTGAGAAAGCTACGGTCACTGAGCGACGCGAGATTGAAGCTGAAACCGCGAAAATTGTGGGTGAGAAATGTTGAGCTGCGGACTTCAGAGTTTATGGCTTCGCCGAAGGTGTCGGAAAAAGCGAGCCGGAAGGTGAGCGAGGAAAGCTCGTTGATGTCCGCAACAAACCGCCAATTGCTTGGCAGGAGTGACTGTATGGCTACGCGCTGTTCGTGGCCGCCCTGATGCAGGCGATCTATCACGCCGAAATAGTTGTAGCGGAGGGAAGTGCCCTCCCAAGGCGTAGCGCGGAACTGGCCGCGTTCGGAGGAGCCGCGCCTGCTGAGATACTGCGCGCCCAAGGTGGTGTCCATCCAATTGACGGGCGCCCAGTAAAACTCATCGCCGAAGACGAAACCTTTGCTGGTGCTGTTTCCGGCGACGGGTACGAGAATGCCCGACTGGCGGAGTTTTGACCCGGCCGGGGCCGTGGCGTAAGGCATCCAGATGAGGGGAACACGAAATAAGCGGAAATTGGCGTTGACCAGAGCCATGGTTTTGCCGAGGCGGAGGCGCGCGCGGGGCGCATAGAACTGCCATTTCGGGCGCTTGGGGTCGCAAACGGTGATCCATGCTTCGCGAATGATGTAGAAGTCGTTGCCGAAGCGTTCCACCAGGTGCGCTTCGAAATAGAGGGGATTGTCGGTAACGAGGATTGTGGGGTTGGGCCGGCGCTCAACTTTTACGGTGCCGCGAACGTTGGTAAAGGTGCCGCGCCCCGTTCCGACGTTGTAGTGGGCTTCGTCGGCTTCGAAATGCTGGCTTTCGAAGTCGTATTGGACGTGGCCGCGCGCGAATGCCTCGTTCGTCTCATCGTTGTATTCGACGTGATCGGCGCGAAGGTGCTGGCCGGCGTAGTGGATGTCGACGTCGTCGTCGGCGATGAAGAGGTTGCCCTGGCGGCGCTGCGGGCCTTTCGCGGAAAGCTCGGCGACACCGCCCTTGGCGGGAGGCGTGTGGATTTGTTGCGCATTTGCCGGCGCCGCCGTATCGAAAAAGAACACGGCCAGAGAAAGCAACGTTGTCAGCGGCACGAATCGAAGCTTGGAAGAATTGCGAGCATGAGAGTGGCGATTCACGCGGAAGATGTGGCCAATAGGATAAGTTCGATAGCCTAGCATGGGGTACGCGGGTTGTGTAGCGGATGGCGAAACCGTGGTGCGGCGGCACGCGTCTTTGTCACTATACGAGTGGGCTCACCATACAATTGGGCGCACCACGGGACCAGGTCGTTTCCAGAAACAAATGATGCGTGTCCGCAAGCTGCGGAGTATGATGCCGGGCCGCGCGATGAAGGGGAGGATCATGAAGCGAGTGCCGTCTGTTTTGAGGTTGGCTGTGGCCGCAGGGTTGTGTGGCGGAGCACTTTTTGTTGGCGCGGAGGCTCGCCCCGCGGACCAGCCGAATGCCATGGACAAGCTGAAAAATCTGGAACTGCGCGAGGTCGGCCCCGCGGTGATGGGCGGTCGAATTGACGATTTCGCGGTGGTGGAGAGCAATCCGAATATCGTTTTTGTGGGCGTGGCTGCCGGCGGCGTGTGGAAGACCAGCAATAATGGCACGACATGGACGCCGGTGTTCGACAAAGAGGCGGTGTCGACGATCGGCGACATCGCGATTGCGCCGTCTGATCCTTCCGTTGTGTGGGTAGGAACTGGCGAGCCGAATAATCGCCAGAGTTCGTCGTGGGGCGACGGCGCGTACAAGTCGGTGGATGGCGGGAAAACGTGGCAGAACATGGGGCTGGCCGCGACGCGTCACATCGGGCGCATCGTGATTCATCCGCGCAATCCGGACGTGGTGTACGTGGCGGCGCTGGGCCACTTGTGGGGGCCGAATGCGGAACGCGGCGTTTACAAGACGAGCGACGGCGGAAAGACGTGGTCGCAAGTCTTAAAGATAAATAACGATACCGGTGTGAGCGACATCGCCATGGACCCGCAGAGCCCGGACATCCTCTACGCTGCCGCGTATGAGCGGCGCCGCACGCCCTACGGATTCAATGGCGGCGGACCGGACGGCGGCATTTACAAGACAACCGACGGCGGAGCAACCTGGAAGAAATTGACCAAGGGATTGCCGTACGAGAATGGCGCCGGAGACGTTGGCCGCATCGGCCTGGACATTTATCGCAAGGACCCGAACATCGTCTACGCGATCGTGCAACACGAGAAAGGCGGGACGTACCGCAGCGACGACAAAGGCGAAACGTGGAAGAAGATGGGCGATACCAATCCACGGCCGTCGTACTACAGCCAGATTCGTATCGATCCCAATAATGATTTGCGCATCTGGGAGCTGGGCGCGCAGATGTTTTATTCCGAAGATGGAGGAAGGAAATTTGCCACGGATCGTGTGAAGGGCATTCATGGCGATTTTCACGCGATGTGGATTGACCCGGCGGATTCGAATCACATGATCGCCGGGAGCGACGGCGGAATCCACTGGAGCTATGACAGCGGGCGGACGTGGGATTTCGTCAACACGCTTGCTATCGGCCAGTTTTATGAGATTTCTGTCGACAACGAGCGGCCCTATAACATTTGCGGCGGGTTGCAGGACAACGGAAGCTGGTGCGGTCAGAGCCAATCGCTGACGCGCGACGGCATCACCAATGAAGACTGGAGTGTGATTCACGGCGGCGACGGATTTTACGCGGCAATCGATCCGGTCGAGCCCTGGATCGTGTACACGGAGTCGCAGGACGGCAACATTGACCGGCGCGATTTGAGGACGCAGCAACAGCGCTCGATAGCACCGGAAGCGAAATTCGGTGATGCGCACTACCGATATCAGTGGAATTCGCCCGTGGCCGTTTCCGTTCACAACCACACGACGATTTATTAC
>WNFP01008381.1_pt1 | contig 10083 bp, 6 predicted proteins | sample 5400201 | NCBI WGS metagenome assembly WNFP01 (sample SAMN13153355, study PRJNA577476) | soil metagenome | isolation source: 115 cm saprolite under Madrone tree | place: USA:California | collected 2016-06-14
GATGCCGGGACACGCAGTGATTGCTTCACTCTAACCGCCCCCTGAGAAACGGCAGCGTCCTGACCTCGGAGATATTTCGTATCACGTATTCGGATTCTTCTTCCGGGCCGGACGGCAACTGCTTTTTGAACTCGCCATGGCGTATGCGGACCGTGTGCATTCCAGTTCATTGCCGGCGCAAATTTCGCGCGAAGGCCGGTCGCGCACAACCAATATTGCATCGGATGATCACCGTGATCGGAAGCCTACCATTGAGCTTTACCTTGGCTGCTAACCCGGTCAAAACAACGTTTGAATAGACATCATTCATGGGAAACACAGAGGCATGGAGAAAACAGGACGGTTCAATTGCTGTCAAAATGAGTTAGTTTTTTGGCCGGAGCTGCACGCTATCCGGTGATTTCCACAAATACCACGCCTATAATTGCCACCCAAATAGTCTCGGGAGGCGGTTTTGATGATAGACGGGCGCCGATGCTTTCAAATATTCATGCTTGCTTTCAGTTCCTGCCTGCAAGTTTCGGCGCTTGCTCAGAACCATGCTCCTCCGGCGCATCCAGACGATGCGGCCCGGCTGAGCCGCATCGCCGACGAATATTGGCGATACCCGCTTACCGACACGTTCTATGCCCACTTCCTGGCTGGCATGGACCTTAAAGATCTGCCGGACGTCTCAGAAAAGAAGGCAAAATCTGACGCGGCGTTTGCAAGCCATATTCTCCGCGAGTTACGTAGCGTGGACCAGGCAAAGTTATCGCACAACGATTTCATTACACTGAATGTCCTTCGCTGGCAGGCAGAACTGGAGCAAGGGTTTGCCAAATACTACTGGTTTGATTTTGGCATCTCTGCTCATGCCTCAGCCTTACCGCTGGTACAAAGAATTTTGGACCGCCGGCAATTCCAAGCCAAAGAAGACCTGGACTCCTATCTCAGGCTTCTTGGGCAAGTAAGCACCCTTATCGCCCAAACTCGAGCGAAAGCTGCGGGACAGGCACAGCGGGGCATTGTCCTGCCCAGGGCCGGCATTCCCGGCGTGCAAGCATTCCTCGCGTCTTACATTCAAGAACCAGATAAGAGTCCCTTCTCTGTTGCGCCGGAACGGCTGAAGGCAATCGATCCTGCGTTAGCAGGGCCGTTCCGGGAAAAAATCAGGAATATGATCCAGTCAGAAATCAATCCTGCACTGCGTGCGCTGGTAGATTACGTAGGCAGCGGCTATGCCAGGAAAGCGCCGGATGGCGTGGGAATGCAACGGTACCCCGGAGGCAAGCAATACTACCGGTTTATGGTCCGCGCTTATACCACCCTGGAGATTTCACCCGAAGAGCTTCACAGGATCGGCGCTGAATCAGTTGAACACGATGAAGCACAAATGGGGGAGCTTTTAAGCAGGATTGGGTTCAAAGGCACACGGAAGGAATTTCGTGAGTTCCTGCTGACAGACCCGCGCTTCATCGCAAAGAAGCCAGAAGAAGTTCAAGAGCGGCTGATGTCTTACGTGCGGAGCATCGAACCAAACATTGCTTCATACTTTTTGCATATACCCAAGGCCGGATACACGATCCAGAGGCTGGAGCCAGGACTGGAAGGGGATTTTGCTTTCGGATTTTATGTGGAACCATCCGCCGGGCAGCCGCTTGGCATCTTTTTTTTCAACGGATCACAGTTAAACGAACGGTCCATGTACCGGGCAGGACCGCTCATCCTGCATGAACTGGTGCCGGGGCACCATTTCCAATTGAATCTCACGGCTGAAAATCATGGCTTGCCGCCGTTCCGCCGCTACGCTCCGTTCCCTGCATATAGTGAAGGCTGGGCTGACTACAGCTCTCAATTGGGCAGCGAGATGGGCGCATATCACGATGACTATGACCGCTACGCCCTGCTGGCCCAGAACATGCACCAATCCGTGCGTCTGGTGGTGGATACAGGATTGAATTATATGGGATGGAGTTTGGAGCAGGCCACAACGTATATGCGCGAGCATGAATTGGAATCTGAAACTCAGATCAGGACCGAATTATTGCGATATACCACGGGTACGCCTGCCCAGGCCCTGGCGTACAAAATGGGCAGCCGTGAAATCCTGGCGTTGCGCGAAAAGGCCCGGAAAGAGCTGCGAAAGAACTTCGATATTATCACGTATTCGGATTCTTCTTCCGGGCCGGACGGCGACTGCTTTTTGAACTCGCCATGGCGTATGCGGACCGTGTGCATTCCCAGTTCATTGCCGGCGCGAATTTCGCGCGAAGGCCGGTCTCCGACTACTAGGATATCCTGGGGCTTCAGCCGGGTCTTTTTCTGGATCTTGCGGAAAGCTACTTCTTTGGTGAGCACATTGCCGCGGTCAGCGTAATAAATTTCTTCCACCGAAGGCTCGCGATCAAGGCCCAAAGCCCGCACTTTCGCCTGCTGAATTCGGGGCTCTCCGAAGCTGACGATGAAGTTCTTGACCCCGCGTTTGTGTAGAAAGCGCAGCAGCGGCAGTGATTCGGGAAACAGCTTGAGCTGTCCGACAGGACAGTTGAAATACGCTTCACGCGCTGCATTGCCGATGCTTTCAGGGTCTTCAGCGCCGTAATATCGTGTTACCTCAGCGTCAATGTAGCGCAACATGGGATCAGTACGGAAGGCGAGCATGCGCAACCGGTAGACCTCATCGACCTCGGCATTGAGCCCGGCTTCCACCATGGCCTTTGCCGCGTGACGATGGGCCACGCGCACGCGCTGGCCAAGACAGTCATACAGCGTATCGTCCAGGTCAAAGATGACGCAGCCGATGCGTGCCGCGGGACGGCTGATGCTCTTGCGCCTGGCTTTTGATTTGGCTTTTCGCGATGCGGCGTTCATACGATCAGACTGATTTTCCATTGTAATCAGGAAAATCATGCGCTTGCCTCTTATAGGCAGAATGATTGATCGTCGTGGCTGCATATTTGACGTTTTGACGGGGCAGCTATGATGATTTAGGTCATTGGAGCAAATGTGAAAAACCTATCCCGCTTGCAAACAGCTGGTGTGCTTTTGCTTTTGTGCGTCTTAGGCTCGTGCCTCGCGGTCTACACACACGCGCATACCCAGGCAACCAATGCAGTCCCAAAAGGAGCAGTCATGGCAAATCATGCCAGCGGGGCATTTGATGTGAAGATCACGCCGCAGCAGCCTGACAACACGGTGTCAGAAGCCGCGAACATCGCCAGAATGACGATCGACAAGCAGTTTCACGGCGACCTTGAAGGCGCCAGCAAAGGCGAGATGCTGGCTATAAGTCCTGACGCGAAGGGCTCGGGCGTTTACGTTGCGCTCGAACGCGTAACTGGCGCCCTCAAAGGGCGCAACGGCAGCTTTGTTCTTCACCATACCGGAATCATGACGCGCGGTGTTCCACAGCTGATGATCGAAGTAGTGCCTGATTCAGGCACCGGCCAACTGGCGGGCCTTGCCGGGAAGATGATGATCAACATCGCGCCTGACGGGAAGCATTCCTACGACTTTGAGTACACGCTGGCAGAAAAGCCATAGCATCCCGGCTTGATTACGGACGGTTGCCACGTCCGCTCCAAATGGAACCCCGGACGGCGATGACTGTCTGATCAAAACTCTGTGTCTATACAGAACAATCGACCCAATGCTAGGCCCGCTACACTGTTACAATCCAAGCATGGAGGCAAAGCTGCTGCTCATCGCCTGGCTGGTGAGTGTGGTCTATAGCAGCATTCCGCTTTTCTGGTTTGCCATCCATCCCTTTGCGGACTCCTGGCGCAGGATGCAGCGCTCCCCGTATTTGCTACTGCTTCCCATCTGGTGCGTCATTATGCTTCTGTTGGATGGAATGACCTGGCCCTGGCACACGGTGCTGCTTTATTCTTCCCCGTGGATGCTGCTGCCGGCTTCCGTTTTCTTTGTGTTCGGCCTGTGGACGTACACCGGAATCCGCTCCAAGTTTGGCACGCGCAAATTGACAGGCGAAGCTGAACTGCGTCCTGCGGAGCATGATCAGCAACTGGTGACCACCGGGCTCCACGCGCGCATGCGGCATCCTATTTACATTGCACATCTCTCCAACCTTGCTGCCTGGACTCTGGGCAGCGGCTTATGGATAAGCTTCATTCTGCTGGGCATCAGCACGCTCTTCACGTTTCCATTGATGATCTGGCTGGAAGAGCGCGAACTGGAAAAACGGTTCGGCGAAAACTTTCATGCCTACAAGGCCCGCGTCCCTATCATTCCATCTCCGTTCCAGGGACATACGCGTGGAAACAAATATGACAGGAGTGTGAGTTGAGATTTGAACTCTTTGTGGCTGCGCGCTATCTCCGGGCCAAACGCCGTCAGGCGGTGATCGGCGTAATTACCGTGATCTCGGTCATCGGCGTCACAGCCGGCGTGGCTTCGCTGGTGATCGCTCTTTCCATCAATGCCGGGTTTCAGAAAGACCTTCAGGACCAACTGCTGGGCTCACAGTCACACGTCAATCTGGTGCGCATTCAGAATGACGGCATTGAGAACTGGCGCTCTCTCATCGCCCGGCTGGAAAAACACCCTCATGTGAACGCTGTGGCCCCGGCCATGTATGGCGAAGTGCTGGTCTCACGGGCTGCCCGGGCAAGCGGCGCCCTGCTGAAAGGCGTTATTCCAGAATCTGAAAATAAAGTCAGCGAACTACTAAAATCCATAAAACTTGGCTCAGCCGCCCCCCTGGAACCCTGCTCCCAGACCGACCAGGAGTGCCAGACCGGCAAAACCTTGCCTCCGGTGGTGCTTGGCAAGGATCTGGCGGAAACCATCGGAGCCACTGTGGGCTCCATTATTCTTGTAACCAGTCCCCAGGGGGAGTTGTCCCCTTTTGGGCCGCTTCCCAAGTACCAGCAATTCAAGGTGACGGGGATTTTCCGTTCCGGCTTCTATAACTATGACAGCGCATGGGGTTTTATCCGGCTCGCCGATTCACAGCGGCTGTTTAGCATTGATGAGAATGTGATTTCCGTGATTGAGTTCAAGCTGGATGACCTGTATAAAGCTCAACAGGTGGGTGAAGAGCTGGAAAAGGCCGCCGGGCCGGGCTTTCTGGCAAAGAACTGGATGGAAGAAAACCGCGCCCTGTTCCGGGCCCTCCGGCTGGAGCGGGTCGTCACATTTCTGACGATCGGCCTGATCGTATTCGTTGCGGCCCTTAACATATTGATTTCGTTGATCATGATGGTGATGGAGAAGACCAAGGACATCGCTGTGCTGGTTTCCATGGGCGCCCGGCGGCGGCAGATAAGGGCAATATTCATGTTTCAAGGGGTCCTGATCGGGATGATCGGAACCCTTGCCGGCCTGGTGGTGGGTTACGGGGTGGCAATTGCCGGAGCCAGATACCACTTCGTTTCCCTATCTTCTGAAGTCTATTCCATTGATTACCTGCCCTTTGCTCCCCGTGTCCTGGATGGTGTTCTGGTGGCAGGCGTGGCCTTGCTTATTTCGTTTGTTGCAACTTTGTATCCTTCCTGGTCGGCGGCGCGTGTTTTGCCCGCGGAAGCGTTACGCTACGAATAAGAGGATTGCCCTAAACGCCTGTAATAAAGGCGGGGAACCTTAAAAAAAGTGGGAAGATGTTGCACCATTGGGGGTTGTATTGGCGCCAGTTAAGAAGTCTAATGGGGTTTCAAGAAAAATCAGGCAGAGACAAATCTCTGAGATTAACTTTGGCCATGTGGGTTCTAAATAGTATGCAGGGCGCTACAGGGCAAAAGGCAATGAACGTGCTATTGATATGGGGCGGTTGCACCGTTCGGGCGGGTCAATGCATCCAATAGAACAAGCAGCTCTGCCACCTGAAATCCTTCGTGTCGACAGACTTAAGAAGGTTTATAAATCAGGACAGACGGATTTAGTGCTCTTTGAAAACTTGTCCTTCCAGGTGAGGAAGGGGGAAATGCTTGCCATTGTTGGTGAATCTGGTTCAGGTAAAAGCAGCCTGCTGCACATCCTTGGTGCTCTTGATCGTGCTTCAGAAGGTGACGTATACTGCGCCCAGATTCCCGTAGCGAAGTTAACGGACGATGCCGCCGCGGATTTTCGTAATCGGCAGATCGGTTTTGTCTGGCAGTTTCACTATCTGTTGCCGGAGTTTTCGGCGCAGGAGAATGTTGCCATGCCTTTATTGATGAGAGGAACCACGTATCGGCAGGCAATGGAGAAAGCTGCCGGGTGGTTGCGTGAAGTTGGATTGGAAAACCGCAGTCATCATCGTGCCGGAGAGCTTTCCGGAGGCGAGCAACAGCGTGTGGCATTGGCCAGGGCCCTGATCACGGGACCCGGGATACTGATGGCCGATGAGCCTACCGGTGACTTGGACAACCGGACCGCGGAAATGGTGTTTGGACTGGTGCAAAGACTTCATCAAGACTACCGGCTCACATCCCTCATCGTCACCCACAACCTTGAGTTTGCCCGTCGTTGTGATCGCGTTTTGCGGCTGCATCACGGACTGGCCGAAGAGGTATTGCCCGCTTCGCTGAATTAGCGAAGGAGCAAAGGGGACGGGGTTTAGATTTTTGTCTGCTGGATTTCGGCAGATTGTGGTTTGTCCGGCGCAGCAAGCTGGGCCATCCGTGACGGTGGCGGCTGGGCTGGACGGAAAGCTTCTTTCCGGAGATATGCGGGTTCGCGCCCGGAAAGAGAGAATGATGTTTCCGGCAGAGGTGACTGGAGACATCGGGGTGAGGGGAATATGTTCGAGCGGTATACAGAGAAAGCCAGACGCGTAATCTTCTTTGCACGATATGAGGCCAGCCAGTTCGGCTCTCCGTACATTGAGACGGAGCACCTGCTGCTGGGCTTGTTGCGTGAAGACAAGGCTTTAACCAACCGCTTTCTGCGCTCTCATGCGTCGGTCGAGTCCATCCGCAAGCAGATCGAAGGGCACACCACGATTCGGGAGAAGGTCTCCACGTCAGTGGACCTGCCTTTAAGCAATGAGTGCAAACGGGTGCTTGCGTATGCGGCGGAAGAAGCCGAACGCCTCAGCCATAAGCACATCGGGACCGAGCATCTTCTGCTGGGACTTCTGCGCGAGGAAAAATGCTTCGCTGCGGAAATCCTGCATGAGCGTGGACTCCGCCTGAGCGCCATTCGTGAAGAACTGGCGCGCAGCACGCAGGAAAAGGCCCAGCCCCAGCGCGGCGCCAACCGCGAATCGTCTCTTCTGGCAGAGTTCTCGCGTGACCTCACGCAGGCCGCCATGGACACCCAGCTTGATCCGCTGGTGGGCCGTGAGGGTGAAGTCGAGCGCGTGATCCAGATTCTTTGCCGCCGCACAAAAAACAATCCGGTGCTGATTGGCGAACCGGGCGTCGGCAAGACCGCCATTGTGGAAGGCCTGGCCCAGCGCATCGCGGATGGCGACGTTCCGTCATTCCTGTCGGACAAGCGCATCCTCGGCCTTGATCTTTCCCTGATCGTTGCCGGCACCAAGTATCGCGGACAGTTTGAAGAGCGCCTCAAGACCATCATGAAAGAACTGATGGAGAACCAGAACAGCATCATCTTTATCGATGAGTTGCACACTCTGGTCGGGGCCGGATCGGCGGAAGGCTCGCTGGATGCCGCTAACATTCTTAAGCCTGCGCTCTCCCGCGGTGAAATTCAGTGCATCGGCGCAACCACGCCGGGCGAATACCGCAAATCCATCGAGAAAGACCGTTCGCTGGAACGCCGCTTCCAGGCCGTAAAAGTCCCGCCGCCGAATGAAGAGCAAGCAGTCAGGATCATCTACGGCATCAAGGAGCGTTATGAGAAGTTTCACGCGGTGAGCTATACGGATGAAGCCATCCAGTTTGCCGTGTATCACTCCAACCGCTATATTCCGGACCGCTTTCTGCCGGACAAAGCCATCGACCTGCTCGACGAAGCGGGCGCGCGCGTCAAACTGCGCCAGACCTCGCTGCCGGAAGAGATCACCGAAGTCCAGAAGCGGATCAAGTTCATCGTCCACCGTATGGAAAACGCCATTGCGAACCATGAGTTTGAAAAGGCGCGCTTCTACTCTGACGAAGAGCGCAAGGAGCGCGAGAACCTGCGCGCCCTGCGCGAAAAATATCACCTGGATGAGTCCTCCACCGGCGTTGTGGGCCGCGAGGACATTGAAGAAGTGGTGAGCCGCTGGACCGGCGTGCCCGTCACCTCTATCAAGGAAGAAGAGACGCAGAAACTGCTGCGCGTGGAAGAAGAGCTGCACCGGCGCATCATCTCGCAGGACAAGGCCATCAGCGCCCTGGCCCGCTCAATCCGCCGTTCGCGTGCAGGTCTTAAATCTCCACAGCGTCCCATCGGCTCGTTCCTGTTCCTGGGACCGACCGGCGTGGGTAAAACCGAGGTCGCCCGCACCCTGGCGCACTTCCTCTTCGGCAGCGACAAGTCGCTGATCCGCTTTGATATGTCAGAGTTCATGGAGAAGCATTCGGTCAGCAAGCTGATCGGCTCGCCTCCGGGCTATGTTGGATACGAAGAAGGCGGACAGTTGACCGAACGCGTGAAGCGGTCGCCTTATTCCGTGGTGCTGCTGGATGAAATCGAGAAGGCGCATCCGGATGTGTTCAATATTCTGTTGCAGGTGCTTGAAGATGGACAGCTCACCGATGGCCTGGGCAACACGGTTGATTTCAAGAACGTAATCATCGTGATGACCTCGAACATCGGCGCCCGCCACCTGATGAAGCGCAAAGGCCTGGGCTTCCAGGTTGACAAGGAAGAGTCCGTCACGGAAAAAATTGAAGAACTGGTGAAGCAGGAAGTAAAGAAGACTTTCAATCCGGAATTTTTGAACCGTCTGGATGAAGTAATCATCTTCAACGCCCTGGTCGATGCCGACCTGATCCAGATCCTGGAACTGCTGGTACAGCAGCTCAACGGAAACCTGGCCCAGCGCCACATCACCATCACCGTCAACGAAGAAGCGAAGAAGTGGATACTGGAAAAGACTCTGGGCGACCGCAGTTACGGCGCGCGCCCCTTGCGCAGGGCCCTGCAGCGGTATATTGAAGACCCGCTGTCTGAGGCGCTGATCCAGGGCACCATTACGACGCGTCCTGCATTCATAGAGGTCTACCTGGAAGGCGCCCAGCTATTCTATCGCCAGGTGGGCGATGGGGCAGAAAAGAGCGACGGCGTACTGCTCTACAGCAATTAAAGCAATTAAACGGTCACAAGCCACAAAAAAGCCGCCGGACCATTCCGGCGGCTTTTGTTTTTGCAATGAACGTATTAATTTTCAGTCGGCTCCGCTTGGCTGCAGACGGGCGTCTATTTGTTTTTTGGCGCTGGCTTGGCTTTAGACTTGGTTGCCGGATGGGCCTTCAGATAGGCCTTGTTGTTCCTGATTGCCGTCCTCTGCAAAGACTCCAGAGATTTGATGGCGGCAAGCGTGGAAGGCGCCAGTCGTGAGCGGCGCGCTGCCAGCGTAGCTCCCGGTGCCGCCGGTGGAGCGTAGGCATTGATCGCCAGTGACCAGAGAAAATCATTTCCAGGAGTTGATCCACCGTTCGGGTGCGCGGTGGAGTTGTGGCAGTTCATGCATCCGCTGAAAATGCTTTTTTGATCAAATGTCTCCATGGTGACGTTGGCGAAGCTTGACGTTGGATTCAAACCAGGAATGGTGAACTTCGGACTTCCAGGGTTTTGCGGGGAGTTTCCGGGGGTAGGCCATTGTGTCATCACCAGCTGATAATACTGCCAGGGAGAATTCGGTGCAGCTTTCGCCAGCAATGCCTGATAGTTGGCGTTGGTGGCGGGCGTGGTGCCGGGGGCGATTCCAATCGGCATTACCCGGGTTACATTGAACGGCGTTGTCTTAGAAGCGTCCGCCGGCATCGTCGCCGGAGGAGGCGGATTACCTGGGCATCCGTTTTGATTTCCAGGCTGGCCCGGAACACAGTACGGGGCCTGCACCGGCATGGGTGTTCCATTCGCATTGTTCAGGTTGAAGACAGTGTTGGTGGTAGGAGTAGCGCCAGTCATTACGGGCACATTATCAATCTGCTCAAAGGTTGACCATATCCACTGCGGACGACTGGGAGTTTTCGCCACGATGTGCAG
>WNFP01008964.1_pt1 | contig 10083 bp, 12 predicted proteins | sample 5400201 | NCBI WGS metagenome assembly WNFP01 (sample SAMN13153355, study PRJNA577476) | soil metagenome | isolation source: 115 cm saprolite under Madrone tree | place: USA:California | collected 2016-06-14
AAAAAGAGTATACGAAACTAGTGGTCAGTCCGCTTAGGTTTTGATGAGGGAGGTGGTAAGCTGAAGAGAAATGAGGAGAGAGTCCATGAAGGAACCTGTGAGGCTGACGGAAGCCAAGGAGCAACATTTACATATTTTTGTGCATCATGAGGGTCGCAACTAATTCAAAACTGTAATAAGAAATCAACTAAAAAATCAGAAAATAGTAAGAACCTACCAAAAAAACTCTCTTGAAAAGAGAAAGACAGCTTGCTCTTCTGCTCTCAACCATGACTTTCACCTCTTTGAGCAGTCTCTCCATGTTAAGAGGGGATAGTAACGCAACCCTGTTTCCGGCGGCCAAATCGATAACAATGATGCACTTATCCCAAACATCTATTGATTGACTTATCATTCAATGATTTCGCCACAAAAAGCCAGGCCCCGATGTGACGTGAGACCTGGCCCTAGAACGAAGTGAGAGAGCATAGGCGAAGCTGGCCCTCGTTTCTTGTGCTTCAGTAAAAGGCTTTATAAATCCTATTTTTTTGGGTCTTAGTTAGTTGCCGCTTGCCGCTCAGCAAATCTTTAGCTACGACTTCGCTAACTTCTAATAAAGACATGACTTTGCCAACGTTTCCATCCCCCAAATCTCTTAACATATCGAAACTACTGTCCATCACTCTTCTTGCATTACAGCTTCTGCACAATACTCGCAGGTTGTTTAAATCGTTTGCTCCGCCTGTACTAACTGGCATGATGTGGTCAATTTGAAGATTGCGTGTCTCGCCACAGAAGACACATTTATACCTGTCTCGTTCCATGACTGCTGCTCTGGTTTTCTTAGGGATAGGAAAGCGTAACTGTTTAGGTTCCTGTATGAATTTTTCTATGAATTTTTCGTTGTATATTGCCCCTGTATGTTCTATATTCGTTATACAGTGACACCCTCTACTACGAACCTTACAATAGGGGCAAAGAGGGTACTGTTTGCTCCCCTTACGGTATATGCGCTGTTTAGCGTACATCTCACTTTCTATGAACACACATAACCCCCATCCACATCGACGGCAGTACCACAATTGATACAAACGCGCTGATTTATCGCATGTCCTGTTGTGCTCAATGTCCCGATTTAATTCGTCTTCCCTGGTAAACATCATTATTCTACCCCCCTTGTGACTTATCCTAGCTCTCTGTTCCCTTTGGAACGGTTACATGCCTGGCACAACAACTGCACATTATTAGCCGTATTGCTACCACCCATACTGACAGGGATAATATGATCGAACTCAAGAGCCACCTGAGAACCGCATCGCTGGCACCTGCCACCGTCCCTATTCCATACTTCCGTCATCACTTCTCGTGGGATGTAACGAGAAAGTGCTGGTGTCGTAGGCTCTTGTAGTTTAAGTTCCTCAATCCCTGCATTTAGAAATGTCAGGACAGTAGAAGTCGGAAATGTTTCACTAACCTGATATGTAACTCATGGTTCGGTCATTTTCAGGTTGGTTTTGAAAATTCAGCACAGAGCTGGTCATACAGCTCCGGCGACAAGTCCAAGAGTGTTAAGAGACGCTTTTGCAACTCCGACAGTGGTGTGACATGGCGGTGAAGCTCTTGCCCAATAGTTACCAAGGACAAGTGAATATTCTGAAAAGCCCCCAACAGGGCTTCAGCCGTAGGACGATTGGTGGTTCTTTTCGGATTACCGGCATACAATCCTGCCACCGTTGCTTTGCTGTCAGCCAGACGCTGGCGGCAGCTCCACTCCAGCAGGGTCAAGATGCGCAAGCCAATCGACAGCAAGCGGATAAGGCCGGTCGCTCGCTGGTCACTTTGCAGATACATGGGTGTCAACGACAACGGTTTGCCCTTCAAGCGTCCGAACCCACGCTCCACCAGATATTCTTCGCGGTACGCCAAGACTGCTTGCTCAAGCGGCAGCAGCTCTTGGGCTTGATTCGTCGCATAGACACGCCAGCCCAACCTGCGTATGGCTTCTTCCACGGCGTGTGCATCCACCGCCGTGTACAGGCGCACACCTCGTTCGACCCGTACCGCAGCAGGCCGGTTCCCATAGGCACGCACCCAGCGTTCTTCCACCTGTTCTTCGATCGTGACCTTCAGCAATCCTTCGACCCGATGCTGTTTGAGGAGGGCTTGGGCGGCCTGCTGCAGCGATGGGCTGTCGTCGTAGCGTTTTTTGCCCTGTTTGTGCTCATTCAGGTGTTCCAATTCAGCTTGCGCCTTGACCAAACGGGCGTGCAGCGCTTCTGTCGCGGCTTTGGCGAGCTTTATGGACCGCACGATCAGATGCCTCTCGATCCAGGTGATGGTCTTTCCCTTCACTTCGGCGCTCAGAGTGACCGTCTGTTCGTAGCCTTCAGCAATCAGCTCAGGCTGACTTGCTTCCCGTTCACGCGTCACCATCGTCAAGGGTTGCGTGCCTGCCCAGACTGGCTGCAAATACCCATCCAAGACGGCATCTGGCATCTGCTTGTTGGACAATGGACACAGATAGCAGTCCTGGTTGGCCTGCAGAAACGCGCGCGTTTCCAACGCCGCCATCTTGCAATCGCCCACATAGAGCAATCCATGCTCGTTGAGGCTTTGGCTGACTTGCTCAATGGCTGGAATATACAGCGGATCGTCAGCGCTTTCCCCCGACACGACTTGCGTCGCCACCGGCAAGCCCAACGGATCCAAGGCCGACAGCATCACGCTTCCGTTGTGGCAGGTCGGGGCGGTGGTCTTTGCTGTACCCCAATAGGAACAGCCCCTCCTCGCTCACCGTCCAATACCCGCTCGCTGTCGTGCTATCGACCCGCACGCGTGTGGGCTTCAGGTTGTACACCCGCACGATCTGCCGGGTCAAGGCTGCTTCGAATTGCTGCCACTTCTGGTCATCGCGGAAGCGCATCCAGCACAATGCTCAATCGATCATCACTCCATTCCCGATCGCGAACTGTCTGCCCGCTGCTTCTGTGCAGCGTTTGTATGCGCTTGGCAACCCAAGGTTGTACCTGATTCATCCTGTGATCGCCTTCCGACAAAATGTGCGTCAGCCAGATCGTTGTAGTCCAGCCCAGGCTCGGTCCCTCCCAGTTGCCATGAGGCTGAAAGTAGTTATCCAACAACTCTGGTACACCCATTTTGTCGCTCTGCGCCAACAAGACCGGAATATCGTCCACTCGTTCTGTCGTCATGGTAAGCTTTTCTGTCATTCAGGTAGCTTATCGCAATTTCAAAATGTTGTCACTATTTGGCCGAACCATGAGTGTAATATGTGCCAAAAATAAGAACTCCTGGATTTTGAATATCCAGGAATTTGCAATGATCAAAAAGCTCATCCGGCAGTTGATGAGATTCTAGCCTGGCACGACCAGGCTATCTGCCTCGCGAGAGCCAACGGTAGGCAAGATTTGCCGATGGTCACATGCATTTGTTGTTCTTGTTTGACCACTCGAGCTGGACGGTGTAGTTGCCGATCTGCTTAGTTTGCCAGGCGCAGATGTCTCCTATCTCCCCATTGTTGTCGTCATACCAGCCTTCTCCTGGAATCGCGTCTGTGATGGCTTCGCTCAGTTCGTGCGAACTGGTTGAGGTGAGAGCGTTGAACGCCTGAAGGTTACCAGTGCAGCCCGGGCAGCCAGGGTAAGGCATGACGGCGTAAAATATCTGGCCGTTGATGTCGTTATGGTACCCGCAGAACACCTGGCATGATGCCCCTCCGCCCTGTACTACTTTGACACCTGGCGGTAGATAGACGAAATAGAGCGTGTTCTGAGTGGGCTGCGGAAAGCTGGAGTTCGTGGAAATCTCCTGCTGGAGCATGTGCTGGATGGCATGGTCGGATACTGAATGGCGCAGTTGCGGCGTTGTAATCGTGACCGTGCCGGTGCGTTTGCCGTGACCAATCGGTGGCATTCCCTGAACGTTGTACTCTGCTAATTGGTCCAACAGTGCACTTGTTAAAATGAAGTCGAAGAACTGGTTCAGATTGTTGGCTAGATCGCTCTGTGGCGACTGCTGCCAGGCCGCACCCCAGAAGACGGTGAAGACCTCGACTGAAGAGAGTATCGGTCCGTTTCGATAGGTGAGTTGTGGTGGTACAGTAGGTGCTGCTTTCAAATCATCAGGCAGGTACAGTGGCACGATACGGATTAAGTCGCCAGGTGCGGGTAGGACTTCGCGCGTGGGCATGGTTACCTCCAAAATTTACTCTATTGAATTGTACAGCTAACAAAGTATAACCAATTCTTCTTGAATGTTCAAGTATTCTGCGAGGCAAGGTGTGTGAATTACCGCTGAGAGATAGAGATTCCGATTCTGTCATACATTTGTAACATTTAAGGGCTATGCTACTAATGTATGTCTGCGTATTCATATTCTATGAGGACGCCGAAAGCGAGTATACATATGCAGAAAGAGAGACAAAGAAGTATGTCACAACAAGAATTGGAATTTGAGGGAATCCACCGTGATGGCCCAGGCTCTACCTATAACAGGTACAACGATTACTCTACTGCTTTCCAGGGACAGAAAATTTCAGTGGGTCGGGCTTCCTCGCCAGGACAACGTTTGGTAATAGCGCTAGTTTCGCTGGTGCTGCTTGCGTTGATGACCTTTGGCGTGATAGGCATAGGGTTTCTCGCGAATGTAGGTTTAACAGGCGGCTTTCTGTTTCTGATCTTACTTGTATGCTTCTATGCCGCAGTAGTCATCATCAATGTTGTATTTAACCGTGGGGGCTACATGTAGAAAACGCCTGAACACACACTACGAGAGATCGAACCAGAGGGCTGGAAGGAACAGAGAAGTAGATCAAAGCGGTTTCTACCTGTTGCGTATCGATTTCGCCCACTCTTCTAGTTCCTGTGCCTCCCCCTCGCGTGCGGTATTGCGTCTCCAACAGGTACTGGCGTAAGGCGGTCATGTATGCCCGTACCGGTGGGTGCCAAATCTGCATAAAGAACAGGAAGCGTCGTTTGGAGGGCAAAAACCCACTAATCGGTGGACGAGCACAAAGGGACCTTACGAAGGCGACCTCTTTGCTTGGGAATGGGCAAGGGAGGCGGAGCGACTTTGTAGCTCAACACCTCAAAAATGCTCCAGACCTGATCGGTCAACAGGTGAATGCTAGTCCTGGCTCTTGTTCTCCGGCTGGGAGAGGTCGATGGCAATGTAGAGCACGGTATCCCACGCGTTGTGGATGCCGATGAACAGGAGCAGCACCGTCACTGCGCCGATGACGAACAGTGCCGGCACCGCATGGCCTGGGAGCACAATCGCCGCGACGAAGAGTGCGGTGTAGGAGACCAGCGGCAAGACTGTATACCACAGCCAGTCTTCCAGCACCGGTTGATACTCCGTCTGACGGCGTGCCCGCCGGAGCACGATGACGACGTAGATCACCCCCCCGAGACCGCAGAGGCCGAGCAGCAGGTCAGCATTCCAGAGCGCCTGCCACGGCGCGCTGAGAATCGCGGCGACGAGGAGCGCGAGGCAAAAATGCACGACGGTTGGCGTGCCGAAGGCCCCAACCGACGCGCTCGACCTGCGCTGCCCAGTCCCTGCGATCAAGGCGATCACCACGAACATCAATCCCGTCAGCGCCGCAGCAGCGGAGCCGATGATGACATAAAAGTTTTGCCAGGCGGGAAGTAGCGACATCCCGGTCTCTTGCACGATGGATCCCCCTTTCGATAGAAATGCACATGTTGTTGAACGCCTCTTTTTAGGTGAACAATTGCGTCAAAACGGCGAAATCATGGCATCCCGCGGATGTATCTGCCCTGCCCTCAATCTCACTCCAGTAACGCATCAGGCACAAGACGTGCTACCCCCTCCATGATCACCTGCGAGATCACATCCGCCATCTCTTCTGACGACACCGTCGTCTCCTCCTGGCTCCACTGGATCGCGGTTCCAAATATTGCCCAACTGACAACGCGGGCGATCGTTTCTAACGGCTCGCCCCTTCGCCTCTCTCTACCCCTTGCCTCTTTGAGCCATGTCAAGAGCAGTTCGGTCAATTCCTCATGAGCTGCCCGTTCAACCATCGGAGCAAGAACGAGCGATGGCTGATGCTGATGGCGATACTTCTCCTCGAAGGCGTTCAAGACAGCTTGAATGAGCAGACGCAAAGTCCTTCTCTCCCATCGAGGTTCAGGAGGAAGGACGCTTGCCAGTTGCTGGTGAAACCGCTCACGGACAACTGCATCTGCCAGCATATATTTATCCGTAAAGTGGAGGTAAAAGGTCCCTCGATTGACGTTGGCCCGCGCAGTTATCTCCTGGATACTCGTCGCCGCAAAGCACTTTTCCATCTCCCGGAGACTCGTCAGAGCCTTGCCCTTTTCTCGCACCACGTCCACGAACGCCTGCTGTAACAGCTGGCGCGTTCGCTGGATACGCCGATCTTCGCGCCTCTTCTGGGTCACCATACCCTCTGCTCCTGTCCCTCGTTTCTCAACAATTTCTCGCTCGTGTTCAATACTCAACACCACTACAGGTATTGCTTATTGATTGTTGTGCCACCGAACCCTAGTATTATAGGCGAGGTTGCAAAGGCAAGCAACTGACAGACCATTTGACACTCGCTTCAATAAGGAGAACACTATGCCGTCATCAGCATTTACGAACGACACGTTGATCAGATACTACACAACAGCCATTGATGCCCTCTGTGAGATCGCCAACTCGTACTTTTTTCTCGGCAGATTAGGTGACGCCCTGCGCTTGCTCCATACGTCTGTGCACATGATAGAAGCAGGCGAGGTAGCGCCTCAAGCTCGCCTCAAGCTCTTGCTTCTGTATGGAAAGGTCCTCACCGTCGATCACCTTATTAACAGAGGTGACACAGATCTCATGTTTTCGACCATCCTCCAGGCAAAACAGATCGCCGAGGCGGCTCAGGATCAGCAGGGCATCGCAGACGCCTTGAGTTTGCTCGGCCAGGCCCACTGCAACGCTACCACGGTGGCCATCGTGAAGAGTGGCGCCCTGCCCTTCGGCACGCAAGGCCAGGGGAAATATGAGGAAGCCCTCGCTTATCAGCAACAGGCCCTGGGGCTCCAGGAAGCGCTGCACGATACCCGAGGGATCAGCGAATCACACTTTGGCATCGGCCTGGTGTATCAGTTCTGGCAGCAGCATGATCTGGCTCGGGAACACTTTGTCAAGGCCATCCAGGTCGCCGAGCAGTATGGGCACATCCTGGAACAAGCCGAACCCAATCGTCACCTGACGTTCGACGCCTTATTTAGAGGAGACCTGGATCAGGCGCTCACCCACGCTCTGCAAGCGCTTTCCTTCCGCGAAGCAGGCGGCTTCAGGCCTTACCAGCCATTCGATCACCTCGCACTCTGGGACATCTACCTCAAGAAAGGGGATACGGCCACTGCGCAGTTCCACATGCAGCAAGCATCTACCCTCGCTTCAGAAATGGGACTTTCAACGCTCGTGTCTTCCGTGATCAACACTACAAACCGTCTGGAAGCTCAGAAAGAGGAAGCATAGCAAGAGGCCAAAAGAAAAACTCCTGAGCTTTCAAAGTTCAGGAGTTTTGGCAGGGCGAGAGGAATCGATGAGATCAACTTCGTCCAAATCTCCACCACTTGCCTCGCTCAAGGGTTTTTAGACGGTGGCAATTTGCGCAACGCACTTCACACTTCGCGATTTCGGCTTCTATGGCAGACCAGGAAGCCGCATTCTTGATTAGGTCAGATATGGTTGTTGTTTTGTTTCCGCGTACATGATCAAATTCCAGGCAGCGAATATCTGTCTGACCACAATCAACGCATGGATGGGAAGATAGGTAGGCATAAAGCTTTCGCTTGTTCTCATCGTTTGTACGAGAGATACGAGCTAATTCAGCCCGGCAAGGTTTGCATAGGCTCATATAAGACCCCTTTGCCTTTTGCCAAGTGAAATCCCTTTCGGCATCACGTTCTTCGCCGCATCGTGAGCAGATCTTTTTCATAGCTTTCACATGGTCAAACTCAAGAACATGAGCGTCAGTTTCATCACAATCAACACATGGATGCTGAGATAAATATGCAAAGAGCTTTGTTCTATTATCCTCACTAATCCGTTGGTTTCGTTTTTTTGTCTTATCAATGTACGCTTGTTTGTTGTTCTTGTAATGTTTTCTACTATATTCTGCCATGCAAAAGCGGCATAATGCATGCCGTGTGCCTTTGGCTTTGTCTTTCAAGTTGAAATCTTCAATGTCTCTATCTTGATTACAACCATTGCAGTGCTTCTTAGTACTACAGCAACACTTAGGAGGAAAATGTGGTAGCATGCTTGAGAAAGGTAAAGCAGATGACCACAGAAAAACGAGAAGAAACTGAGCAAGAGAACAACCGGAGTCCGCTCGTCAACGGGGCGCAGGAATTAGCAGCGCTGTATGTACGGATCGCGCCGCACTTTCGACGGGCAGAGGTGCGAGAGCGGGCCCATCACTTCCTCGAGGGATTGCTAGGGCGAGTAGAGCGCAAGAACGGCTGGCAATTGGCGGAGGAACTGGGCGAAAGCGGCCCGCAAGGGGTCCAGCGACTGTTGAATGCTGCCCATTGGGACGAGGAGGCGGTGCGCGATGAACTGCGGGGCTATGTCATGGAATATCTGGAGGAAGAGCATGGGGTGCTGGTGATCGATGAGACAGGCTTTGTGAAAAAAGGGAAGAAATCGGTGGGGGTAGCGCGGCAGTATAGTGGAACCGCCGGACGCCGGGAGAACAGCCAGATCGGGGTGTTTCTGCTCTATGCCAGTGCGAAAGGCCAAGCCTTTATCGACCGGGCGCTCTATCTGCCGCAAGAATGGACCCAGGACCCTTTGCGCTGCCAGGAGGCAGGAGTGCCGGAGTCGGTAGGATTTGCTACCAAGGGGGCCCTAGCCCAACGCATGCTCACGCGGGCATTTGCAGCAGGAGTGAAGGCAGACTGGGTGGTGGCCGATACCGTCTATGGCTATGATGAGATGCGGGACTGGTTGGAGAGTCAGCACCAGAAGTACGTGCTGGCGGTGCCCGAGACGCACCAGGTCTGGAGCCGAGGTGAACCACAACCAGTGGGACTGCTTTCGGCGCTCTTGCCGCCCGAGGCGTGGGTGCCGCTCTCTGCTGGAGAGGGAAGTCAGGGGGCGCGGCTCTATGAGTGGGCCTGGCTGCAGTTGCCGTACGAGCGAGAGGAGAGCCAAGGATGGACGTCATGGTTGCTGATCCGACGGAATCTTTCCGATCATAGCAAGCGAGCGTATTATCGAGCCTGGGGACCGGCCCAGACTCCACTCACGACGTTGGTGCAAGTGGCAGGCTCACGCTGGACGGTGGAAGAGGGCTATGAACAAGCCAAAGGAGAAGTGGGCCTGGATCAGTATGAAGTACGCAGCTGGACCGCGTGGTATCGCTTCATCACCCTCGCCCTACTGGCGCATGCGTTTTTGGTGGTCATGCGCCTGCAGGCGCAGGCGGCGGAGCAAAAAAGGGGGCCAATGAGCGAGTATTACGAGCGATAACGGTGGCAGAGATCCATCGTCTGTTGCACGCCTGGGGCGAGCCAGGGTGGCGACGAACGCTGCGGCTGCACTGGTCCGGGTTCCGGCGCAGGCATCAAGCCAGCGCGGCCTCGGCCCATATGCTTCGTCGGGCCCGCCAACATCCCTTTCCCTCAGTTGTAGTGGCAAGGCCTCTCTGCTTGCTGGGTGTAGAGGAACTGACGCCGGAGCGTTGGGAGCGCCTGCGTCCACTCTTGCCGCCCCAGGCGCTCACCGGCCGTCCAGCCGGCGATCATCGACTGATCGTGGAGGGGATCGTGTGGGTCATACGAACAGGATCGCTCTGGCGCGCGTTGCCTGAACGCTTTGGACCCTGGCATACGGTAGAGAGTCGCTACCGACGCTGGTGCAAGGACGGGCGGTGGTCTCGCATGCTGCAAGTCTTGCAACGACCCGATATTCCCATCACCTCTTCTGCTTAAGAGATTTAAGTGTCGCTGTAGTATTAGGAAAGACATGCAAAGATGGGCGAGAGAGCTTCCATAGGTATCTTCGCACATAGCAGTGTCATCATGGTACATCTCGACCACCCACTGTCCT
>WNFP01009148.1_pt1 | contig 10083 bp, 5 predicted proteins | sample 5400201 | NCBI WGS metagenome assembly WNFP01 (sample SAMN13153355, study PRJNA577476) | soil metagenome | isolation source: 115 cm saprolite under Madrone tree | place: USA:California | collected 2016-06-14
ACCGGGTTCCCGGCCGCAATCAAACAAAGATTCTCTTCCATGCCTTTTTGAATCACATTATATTCATCTGCATCACCTCGCAGATAGTCCGTTAGCCCCGGAAATCTGGGCGCGCCGAAAGCCAAATGCAATCGCGGTGCACGTAAATCTGCATCGATGAGCAGGACACGCCTTTCCGGCTGCTGAACGATCGATTGCGCTAGATTTGACGCAACAAAGGTCTTTCCTTCGGCAGCGATGCTGCTCGTTATTAAGAGCCGCCGCAGGGTGCGTGTGGTGGCACTCTGGAATAGACGCGAACGCAACGTGCGGAACCGCTCAGCCGCGCCGCTCCCGTTGCTGGCATTTTGAAAGACATTAGATAGACCATTGAGCCGCCAAGTTGGATGGGCACAGCGCTTAACAAGAGCGTCATACTGTAGCGGGCCGTCGTGGTCAGCGACAGCGACTCGACCCTGTTCAGGAAGTCTCGGGAGGTTTGGTTCGGTTACGCCAGGTCGAGGGATCTCCGCTGCAATTTCCACGGCACCTCGTCCCGATCCAATTGAAAGCTGCGTGGACCTCTCTCGCGCCGCCTTCTTTAGAGCTTCGTGAATTCGACTCATCGTTTCCTCGGATCAATTTGTGCCAAACTCACTCGCTGGCAACCGCGTGATGTTCTGAAAGTGCCGTACCGCCACCGTCGAAGGCCGGTACTTCCAGCATGGGGATACCCACAAGAACTGGCACTTTCAGGCATGCCTCCACATCGTTCTCGGTATGGAAAGTCTTATCCATTATCATGAGGATGTAGAGGATTATAAGCGCCAAACCCAGCCCGGCACCCACGCCATCGCCTACAAAATTGATCTTCTTAGGGAAGGAAGGACCGGCTGGGAGGCTCGGAGGGTCCAACACGCGAAATTGTTCGCCCTCCTGTTGATGAGCCAAGCTCGTTGCCATCGCGGAATGCTCGCGATTTTTGAGTAGTTCATTGTAGAAATCTGCCGCGCTTTGGTAATTTCGCATGAACTCTTTCAGTTGTTGCTCCACCATGGGGCTGGCCTGCACGCGGCCTTGAAGAATCCGGATTTGGTCCTGTATTTGTGTCTGTCGCTTCGTCAAATCCGCAATGTTGAGATCCTGTTGCCGTAGACTCGCTCGAAGTTGCTGAATCTGAGGCGGTTCGACGGATGGCCGTTTCTCTTTGGAAGGACTGACGATTTCCGGCGTCTCCGCGATTTTCTTTTTGAGTTCCTCGAGCTGATTCCTTTTCTTGATCACATCCGGGTGCTTTGGAGTATATAGACCTTCGAGAGCGGTGAGTTGCTCCTGAACTAGCCGAAGCTGGTTTTCCATTGTTTCAGGGTTTTGCCCGGTTTGAGAGGCTTTCCAGGTTGCTTCCTGCTGTTCTAAAAGAGATTCGCCAAACCCCTTATCTTGTTGGGCGCGGTTAAGCGCTTGGCTATTTGCCTCCAGTTGCGAGTTGAGGCTCATGAGAACACCTAAATTCGTCTGCGTCTCTTCCGGAAGTGAGCCCATGTACTGACGCTTAAATTGGGCCAGCTTGGCGTCTTGCTGGTCCAGTTTGGCCTTGGCTTTATCCAGTTCTTCGCTCAGAAACGACGTTGTGCGAACGGCTTGCTGCTCCAGAGCACTTGCGTTTTGTTCCATAAACATCGAGGTGATGCTGGTACAAATCTGTTGCGCCGACTGCGGATTGTTGAAGGTGACTTTGACACTGAATCCCGGCATGCTGCGATCTTCGGTGCCCGCCATCGGCGCCAGCGGCGATATCTCGATTGCTTTCCGCAAGCGATCAATCAATTCCTCAACGTGAACCTTATTGCGGTCCTCGTGATAAAGGCCAAACTGCTCGATGACCGGCTCAAGGCGAGTCCGGCTCAAAATCTGCTCCTGCATTGACGCGAGACGTCGATTCAAGTCCTCCGTCACAACCGGCTTCACATATTCCGTCGGTACCGTAGGCTTGGCCACCAGCACTAGGGTCTGAGAAGTGTATTCCTTCGGAAGGAACGTGGCGATTAGCAAACCCAGTCCCCCACCAACCACAACACACGTTGGAATTACCCACCAGCCCTTACGGATGACTCGCCGCACGTCTTCCATGCTGAATTCGCCATTCCGAACCATGCATTCTCCTGTTGCGAGGCGTACTGATGCGTTTTAGAGGTGAGCACGCTTGGTACCATGATCGGCCCACAAACACATGACGAATAAACGTCGTTTTATCAATGACTTATCCGCAAGATAGCTCGACGCTGACACTTTTCTTCACTTGCGGCCCGGCGCTAACGCGACATTCCTTTCAACTCTCTCGAAAAGTGGAACTTTTCTGCCCCAAATATCCCTAAACTTGACCCTTCTCAGGCGGCCGGGCGCGCAAGGCCGTCTCTTACGAAGGGCTTCATCTAAGTATAAGTGGCATACTTTCATGCACTTGCCAAAGGTCACCCCAAACTTATCGAGCGCTCTCTCGGATACTAAATTGCTGACTAGCCACTCCATGGAACGTACGCAATCTGCTGTTAGCTTCAAACACTCCGCCCGCTCGACTCGAACTGCCTTGACAGTTCTCGTTGCGGTACAAATCTGTCTTGTCTTAGCTGGATGTCTTCGCGACCCCAGTGTCCGAAAACAGAAGTTTATGGAGCAGGGGGACCGTTACTTCGCTCAAGAGAAGTATCCAGAAGCATTGTTGACCTACGAGAGGGCTGTCCAGATCGACCCTAGGCTAGTCGCTGCGCACTACGGGATAGCGAAGTGCCACCTTAAGATGTCCAGTTGGGCGTCAGCCTTCCAAGAACTCCAACGCACGATTGACCTGGAGCCGCAAAACTGGCCGGCACATTTGGACCTCGGTCAGCTGTATCTGGCCGGGGGAAGAACCGCAGAGGCAAGGGATGAAGCAAAATCGATTTTGCAAAGCAATCCTGGCCATATCCGGGCACTGATCCTTTATTCGGACGCTGCAGCACAGCTCGGTGACCTGAAATTCGCACTTCAGGAAGCAGGCGAGGCAGTCGATAAGGCACCCGAAGATCCGATCGTTTATCTCAACATGGCGGGAATTCAGCAAAGAGCGGGGCAACTGCAGGGTGCGGAAGCAAGCCTGGTGAAGGCGCAAAAGCTGTCTCCCAATTCCACAATTCCGAACCTGGCTCTCGGCAACCTATACGCTTCCCAGAAACGCTGGGCAGATGCGGAAGGCGAATTTCGCAAAGCGATTGCGATTACCCCGAAAGATCCAGCTCCGCGGGCAGCCCTTGCCAATCTGTACGTTGCGCAAGGTCGTGCGGACTTGGCCGAAAACGTTTTGTTAGAGGCAAAGGCTCAGCTAGCGAACGATCCTGCGGCTTACCCAATGTTGGGCGCCTTCTATCTCACTCGTGGTGAAAATCCGAAAGCACTGGCAGAATTCGCTTCCCTAGCGAAAGACCATCCTGATGACCTCCGAGTCCGCAAATCGTACGCCCAACTGCTGATTATCGATCGTCGCTTCGACGAAGCAACAAAGCTTACCGAAGAAATTCTAAAGAAGTCGCCCCAGGATGCGGATGCGCTCATCCTAAAGGGTGAAGTTCTGCTCCACAACGAAAAGTTAGACGAGGCTCTCCAAGTCTTGCAACAAGCGGTTCGGGGCGCTCCCTCAAATCCCGTGGGGCACTATCAGCTCGGAATGGCCCACCTAGCCAAGGCAAACGTCAACCAAGCGGAGAACGAATGGAGAGAAGCGGTCCGACTGAGCCCAAATCTTGCCGAAGCTTGGGTCGCTCTGGGCGGCAGCGCGACACAACGCCATGATTGGACCGTTTTACAGGCAATCGCAGAACAGTTGAAGAGAACAACACCCACAATCGAGGGATACCTCTTCCACGCCACGGCTCGAATCAACCAGGGGGACCCCGCCGGCGCAGAATCCGACCTCAATGAATTGATTCGCCTGCGTCCGCAGAATCCACTTGGGTATAACAAGTTGGGCCAACTTCGTGCGTCCCAAAAGCGTTGGGATGAAGCCCTAAACTTTTACCGCGAAGCGCTAAAGCGTTCTCCCGACTTCCTAGAGGCTACCCAAGGAATTGTGGATGTAAATTTCCGGCGTGGAAAGCCCGCCGAAGGGCTGCAATTTCTTGCCAGCCAAATTGACGCCCATCCCAATAATGGCCCGCTCTACCTTCTACAAGGCGAATCGTATCTAGGAAACAAACAACTCCCGGAGGCCGAGCGTTCGCTGTCCCTGTGCGTGCAGATTGATCAGCAAAATACCGCCGGTTTTGCATTACTGGGACGTGTGCAGCAGGCAATGGGTAAACAAGCTGAAGCGATAGCAAACTATCAGCGCGCCATCGCAATCGCTCCGAAAAATGCTGGCTTGTATACGTCTTTGGGCGCCAGTTTCGAAGCCCAAGGAAACTGGAAAGGCGCTCAAAACGCCTACGAGCAAGCTTTGGCCATCCAGCCGGGAGAGCCCCTTACCGCGAATAACCTCGCCTACCTGATGCTGGAGCACGATGGCAACGTCAATGTGGCACTCACTTTGGCGCAGGCCGCACGTCGTGAACTCCCCAACGTACCCAACTCCGCCGATACCCTTGGATGGGCATACTTTCGCAACGGCGCATATTCCATGGCCGCCCAGCAGTTCGAAGATGCTGTGAAAGGCGCGCCGTCCAATGCGACCTACCACTACCATTTGGGAATTGCTTACCAGAAATTGAATGACCCAAAGCGCGCACGAAAAGAATTGGAAAAATCGATTAATCTCGATCCGAAGGCCGCGTCCGCTGAAAAGGCTTCGCGTGTACTAGGGGAGATCTCCGGCACAACGTAGTCTTCACTGTGTAGTCTTTATGGAATGACTGCTGGAACCTGGTTGGAGAAGATGCTCTCTCCGTTTGGATCCAAGGCCGTCGTTACAAAATAATAAGTCAGCCCATTCTGTACCGACGAATCGGTATAAGCCAAGCCGGTGACTGGCGCGCTATTCACCCGAGCGAATAAACTTCCGCTTATAGTCGTGCGATAAACGTTGTAGCCCGTTACCGTTGTTGTTGGGCTGCTGCTCCACGTCAATGAAACCGAGTGAGCTGCCTGAGCCGTGGCCGTGAAATTGATCGCGGCCACGTTCGCCGCGCTCAAGGTTACTTGCTGGCTTGCTGGGGTGTACGAGAAGCCCCGGCTCGTCGGAGTCACTGTATAGCTTCCACTCAATAATCCCGCAAAGGTATAGGTTCCAGAGCTGCCGCTCGTTGACGTGGCAGCCGCCGGTCCGCTAAGCGTCACGGTCGCGCCCGCTCCACCGGTGAGTGGGCTGATCGTCCCGGAAATGCTAAATGTTTGTTGCGATGTCGCCGTGAAATTAACCCCCGTGGCATTAGCTCCATTAATGGTGACTGCTTGCGTTGCAGGAGCATAAACGTATCCCGTATGGCTTGGGGCCACTACGTATGTGCCGTTTGCCAAGCCGGTGAATGTATAGTTGCCGGAGCTGTCGGCGTTCGAGCTGGCGGCGCTAACTCCGCTCAGCACTAGCGTTGCTCCACTACCCCCGGTGGATGGACTAATTGTCCCAGAAATCGTAAAGGTCCCCGCAGGAACTGTTACTTGCGCGCTTTTCCCGCTTGTTACGCCTCCACAACCCCACGTTAGGGCTAGCGCCAGGAGCAACATTGCCCAGACAGAGCAACTCTCCCCCGAATATCTATTGCGTCCGAATGCATGGGCCCGTGCCTTCAGTGACACCATGTTCATATGTGAGTCTCTCCGGAGACTATGCGCCCCTAACACATTAGAGGGCCCACGTGGGTTCCGTACCCTGTTTTAACGTCTAGTTTAAGTACAGGTAGTGATACCTGTCCCTAAGTTTGCTTCCACCCGGCTAAATGGCCGGGTGACTCAAGAATGGTTTTTGGGATGGCCTATCCGCAACCGGATGATCAATTCATTGCCGGTCTTACAACGCCAGTCGATCTCTTTGCTCCTTGGGATTAGTTGGTGTGAAACTCAGCTTTGAAGAGATCTCCTCTTTAAGATCTCGTCATTGCGCTGAACGGCACTCACGGTGTGGCATATCCTAATCGTAGCCGGACTTTCCGTCCAGTCGGCTCCAGTTTGGTCTTCGGGGATCGCCTGAGTTCTTTAAGTCTGAGGATAGTTTGGAGTTTTTAGCAGCGGAGATGGGTTTGTACGATCGGAAATCAGTTTCGAAATCAATCGGTCGACGAGGCAGTTGCCAGATGACCCGCTTCAGCGGCGGGCTGCACGATGCCGGCCCCACGTCTTGACGCCAGCCCGGCATCTCGGATCTTGTAAATCAGGGCGCGGTAGCTAATTTTCAGCACTTCAGCGGTTTTGCGGCGATTCCACTGGTTGCTTCGTAGCGCCTCCAAAATGACGTTCCGCTCCATTTGTTGAATGGCCTCTTTAGCAATATTCCTCAGGGTCACATTTCCCGTGGCTGTCGAGCCTGGGGAGGATATTTTTCGCCGCGCCGGGACGTCTTGGGACGCGAACGCATCCTGCCCGATTAATACAAATCGGGCGATGCAATTGGATAGCTCTCGCATATTTCCCGGCCAGGACAAATTTCCCAGGTAATTCAGCATTTCTGGCCCCAGGGGGTCGCACTCCTTAGCGAACTGCTTTTGATACATCAGCCGAAAATGCTGGGCGAGCGTAGGTACGTCTTCTCTCCGTTCGCTCAATGTGGGCATTCTTAGCTGGAATACGCTGATCCGGTAGTACAAGTCGGCCCGGAATCTGCCGGCCGCGATCTCTCGCTCCATATTGCGATTGGTCGAGCAGAGAAGGCGAACCTCCACAAAATTTTCCGATTGCCCCCCAATCCGCGAGAACGTTCCATCCTGAACGAACTGGAGCAATTTGCTCTGTAGCCCCATATCCAAATCTGCGATTTCGTCTAAAAAGAGCGTGCCCTTTTCCGCTAGCTCGACGCGTCCCGGCTTTGATGTATGCGCGCCCGTGAACGCGCCCTTCTCATATCCAAATAATTCGCTTTCCAGCAAGGAGCCAGGAATGGCTGCACAATTCACCTTTACGAATTGACCCTCTTTGTAAGGCGAACGCCCATGCATCCATCGGGCTATCATTTCCTTGCCCGTACCAGGGTCCCCGGTCAAGAGAACTGGCACAGTCGTATGGCAAATCTTCTCCACGCGCTTGCGGACAGCCAACATCGCTACGGAACGACCGAATATGATTTCGTCCGGAGGCAGAAGGCCGGAACTGCTCGGCGACCCGTTCTTACTTTTTGGACCGTGGGGCATCTGGGCGCAGTAGATCCTTTGCAACACATCTGACGATGCATCTACAGGCCCAATGAGAGTGCAGGGTGAATAGGAGAAGGGTTAATCTGTCCCCTATGTAAACTGCTGATTAATGGCGAGTTACGGGATGTACGACGAGCAGGTACTAGGACCGACTTGGTTCGGAGCGTAGGGCCGAAAGAAGAAAAAAGTGTCCGAAGTTTCGACCACGAGTTCTCTTGATACCACTAATACGATCAAAAGAATGCTAAAAGACCGGTACGGTAAGTTAAAGTCTGACTTGAAGAGACTAAACGGGGGGAGCTTATAGGCCCGCCTTCTCAAATTGTGTCGGCAAATCAGCTCTTTCCATTCTCTCCGCGAATGATGTCATAACGCTCGATCACCGCCGCCACTCCCATTCGCGAGCTGCCATCTTCCATGCGTTTCTCTACGCGGACGACCTTTCCTAGCGCTCGCACGAAAACATCAGAACCATGGGTAATCTCTGCCGGAAGCGTCAACGTGATATCCAGTTCCGAGCCGGGCTCAAGATCCTGGTCCAAAACGAAGTAAACGCCTCTTGTAGAAACATCACGGGTCTTCCCTTTTTGCGTATCGTCGTGCGATCCGCCGCTCCGTCATTACCCCCATCCTCCTTGATCCCCCGCATCGGCCCCAATTACGTTGGCCTTTGATTCGCCGTTCGCTCTGAATCGGCAGATCGAATCTCTGTCGGCACGTGCGCGTGAATTCTCGCCGACAATACCGGATTCGCACATCTGACGCTATGGGAAAATTGGACCGGTACCTACAGCCGTCCCGGTCCTTGCCTTCACTGGTGCCTGAGCGGCTTATGAGCTACGAACGCCCGTTCCCACCGACGCCGCCTCTTCGGCCGCGACTGCAGCCGGCACCGACCGCCGCGTTCTCGGAGTATCCAGATTGAACTGACGCATTTTGTAGAGCAGGGCTTTGTAACTAATCCCAAGCATCTTTGCAGCGTCTTTGCGGCACCACCGAGTCTTCTCCAAGGCGTCCGCAATTGCTTCCATTTCGGCCTCGTCCTTCAATCCACGGACTAAGGCCTTTAGGCCTTGTTCTCGAGGAAGAGTCGGCTCCGGACGCGGAGACGTGCGCTGCCTTGCCGCTGACATTTCAATCAGTTCGCGGAGGCTGCCTTCATCATCTTCCAGAATCACGTACCGCTTAACGAAATTCTCCAGCTCGCGCAAGTTTCCGGGCCAAGGGTAATTCACCGCCGCATCCAGCAGGTGCTTCGACGGGCCCGGCGAAGGCTTCCCGAATTTCTCGCTGTACTTTTCCAGGAAATGACGGAACAACAAAGGGATCTCCGCAATTCTCTCGCGCAGAGGTGGCACTAAGATCGAAAGAACATTCAAGCGGTAGTACAAATCCTCGCGAAATCGCCCCGTCTTCATCGCTTCCTGTACATCCACGTTCGTGGCGGCAAGAACGCGCACATCCGTTTCGATCAAGTGCCGCCCGCCCAGCCGCGAATATTGGTGGTCCTGAAGAACGTGCAAGAGCTTGGCCTGCAAATGCGTGCTCATCTCCGCGATTTCATCGAGGAAAATCGTGCCCTTATTGGCCAGTTCGAATTTTCCGGGCTTGGACCGCACCGCGCCGGTGAACGCTCCTTGCTCGAATCCGAATAACTCCGATTCGAGCAATTCGCCGGGCAGCGCAGCGCAGTTCACTTTTACGAACGGTTGATTGCGCCGCTTTGATCGCAGATGAATCATCCGCGAAACGACTTCTTTCCCCACGCCGCTCTCCCCGCAAATGAAAACCGGGACATCCACGGGCGCGATCTGCAAAATCTGCTGGCGAATTCGGACCATCTGCGGGCTGGCCGCAAGGAAACTCAAATCTTCTGTCACCTGATCGCAATAATCGCGTAGCGCTTGATTTTCCTGCGTCAATTGGTTCTTCTGCCGCGACTTCAGCATCGCCGCATCTAACTCGCTCTTTTCGAACGGCTTGGTCAAATAGTCATGCGCGCCAATTCGAATCGCTTCTACGACGGTCCCGACTTCATTCGAACAACTCAGCATGATTACATTGAGACTGCGATCGAGTTGCATCAACTCCTTGAGCGTGTCCAGACCGTTCATTTCCGGCATAAGAACGTCGAGGATAATGAAATCCGGCCGTTGACCTGCATTCACCTTGGCAAGGGCCTCCTTGCCGGAGCTCACGGTCTCCACTTCGAAATCATCGACCTCCAACAACGTCTGCAAATACTTCCTTATGCTCGGTTCATCATCGACTACCAGGATTTTTTCTTTCAATGCCATCAAATTCTCCTTATGTCCCAATCATCCGAAATCGAATAGCTACCCGACCATCATCAGTTCTGGTCCATGGGAAGTAGAAACGTAAACCTGCTTCCGCCGGTTGGCTCGCTTTCTACCCATATTTTCCCGCGATGCGCCTGGATTAACCGCTTCGCAATTGCCAGTCCCAATCCCATCCCGGTCGTGTTGCGGTCGACACGCACAAAGTCCTCGAAAATCTCCTGATGATGCTCCGCGGGAATTCCAGGACCACTATCCGCTACCGAAACTTCTACGCTATTGGGCCGTGGCAAGCGAAACCGCCGTCGCTCCTGTATGGGAGCAACCTCGGCCACTCGCCTTTCCCAAAAATGGGGACCAGCATGAAGGGCTACCGTGCCACCGGCGGGAGTATGCTTGAGGGCGTTGTCTAGTAAATTCGCCGCGGCCTGTTGCACCTTCTGATAATCAAACCGAAAATTAGGTATCGAAGGATCGAACGACGCCTCCAGCTTCAC
>WNFP01005615.1_pt1 | contig 10081 bp, 8 predicted proteins | sample 5400201 | NCBI WGS metagenome assembly WNFP01 (sample SAMN13153355, study PRJNA577476) | soil metagenome | isolation source: 115 cm saprolite under Madrone tree | place: USA:California | collected 2016-06-14
TGCTTGGTTTCAGCTTGAAATTGATAAGACTCAACCGGTGGGACTGTCGCCATGATTTTCTCCTGAAGATTTTTTGCTATCACCGGCCATTGTCTGTTGGCAGGTCAATGATTATATGAAACCCGAAGGTTTCTATTCTAAAACAATCTTTTTAGTTAGATCACTATCACAACAAACGGCGGCCCTGAAAGTAAAGATCTCTAACCACTTCACAACTTTCCGAATCATTCATTGATGCTCCGGTTTGTACAGCATCTGCTGCAACCGGTGTTCTCTGCCTTCAACCACCAGGGCCGACTTATACCCCATAGGCGCGTCGATGTCATACATACTCCAGCGCGATACTTCGCCCGGATCAACGTCCACGTGAAGAAGCGCGGCGGCAACTCCCGGACCGAAGGCCACTTCAAAGCTGTCCAGGGGGACCGAAAGGCCCTCACCTAATGCCTTGATATATGCTTCCTTGCGTGTCCAGCAGGAAAAAAAGGCCTCTGCCCGCCGCTGGGGAGGCAGCCCCTGCAGGTTGCTCACTTCTGCGGGAGAAAAAAAACGCTCCGCGATGTCTTCGGTTGCGAATTCGAGATTGATCCGCTCAATATCCAACCCCAGAGTTTGCCCTCGCGACACGCCCAGGAGAGCAGTTTCATGTGAATGGGACAGGTTAAATTCTATTTCATGTTCCTTCAACCCGTCTGCCAGTTCCGGCTTGCCTTTTGCGCCATAGGAAAAAACCAGCTCTTGCGCCATACAACCGGCATAGAACCCAAGTATCTGCCGCATGGCTGCCCGGGCCAAAATAAAACGATTCCTGTGCTCTTCAAAATAGAAGCGGTCCGCGCGGTCACATTCATCCTGAGAAAGCACGCCCCGGCAGTGTTGAATGTAATCGGCTGGTCCAGCGAGTCCGATTCGCCAAATGTGGACCTCATTTGCACTCAACTTCAAATTGCGATCCGCCACAGCGATGGTGGTAAACATGGCAAAAGCGGCCACTCCTTGGGAATTCTACTCGGAGGTTTGATGATGGCATTCACCCCGGTTCATCATCATTGTTTACGCCGCCAAACTCACTCTGGACCGCATCCAGAGTGCTGAAAGAGGCGGCTGTGAGTTTATCGCAGCCTCGCCCTTTGCCCAAAGAAACCCCGTGCCATTCGTTTTCAGGAAGGTGGATCCGTAGTCCCATCTGTTTTGTAATGCTGCCCTTAGTTCAGACCTTGCTCCTGCATTTTCTTTCTCAGGCTAAGGGGCCGCATATCCGTCCAAACCTCTTTTATGTAAGCCAGGCACTCCTCTTTGGTGCCGGACTTGCCCGCATCTTTCCAGCCCAACGCATTGTCTTTGTGGGCAGGCCAGATGGAGTATTGCTCTTCGTGATTTAACACAACCTTATAAATCGTCTTATCTTCTCTATCATCAGACATTCGTCAGATTTCCTCCGAGATTTCTTACTCTCCGATTTTGGAAAAAACTCTGCTCTACGCGACCCCGCCAAAATAGCTCGGGGACCAAAAATGTCCCGCGTGGATGCGGAAACTTTCCCACAATCCTGGAACATTATAATAATGCCGATTCCCGACAGCCAACAACTTCGTTGATATTTCTGCAGTGCCTAATTTGAAAGCCAATGTACAGAGCGGCCAGAGCCCAAATTAGTACACTGCCGGCATTTCTGCTGCCTGTACGCTTTTACCAGCTATCGCTAACATAATAGGTCAGTACAGGGCACTCTGCTTGCAGCACTACCCGATAAGGGACTGTGTTGCGGAAACGGGTGCTGATCTCTCCAGGTTTGCGAATTCCAAACCCGATCAAATCAGCCTTGCCGGCGCTTGCGTGGGCCAGTATTCGTTCCACAGGGTCCCCTGCTTCCACGATCATCCTGGCTTCACAGCGTGGATGAATCTGCGAACAGAACATACGGTGCATTGCATGACGCAGGTTGTCGGACTCGTGGGTTGCCGCAGAATGTCTTCGATCTTCCTGCGGAACAACATGCAGCAATGTGATGCGGGACTTGTTCTCGGTGGCTATCGCGGCCAGATGGGAAAATACGGCCCCGGATTCGTAAGAAAGATCTGTGGGAAAGAGAATTTCTTTTACCCGGGACTGTGCGTCGAAACGTTTTGCCATATTCGGGCCCACAGTTAACACCGCGCAAGGCAGGCTCCGGAACAGTTCGTCTGCCAGGGAGCCTATTAAAAGACGCTTGAGCCCTATACGGCCATGCATGCTCAGGATGGCCAAATCGATTTGATTCTGGCGCACGATCAGGCCAAGTTCTTTTGCCGTATCGCCACAAGTAACAATCGGGGTGACAGGCAGGCCATCAAGATCCTGAATGCGCACGAATTTTTCCAGCACTCCGCGAGCGTCGCTTTCCTCCTTGTCATCCACCATGGAGAGTTCTTCGGAGGTCACCATGGAATACGGCAGTGGAGCCCAGACATGGGCGGCAAAAATCTTTGCGCCGTATTTCCGCGCAATGGCCGCAACAATAGGTAACGCCGCACGGGATGCTTCCGGAAAATCAGTAGCATAAAGGATATTTTTTAAGCGCAAGGCTGACATAACGGGAATAAGCATCTGGGACCTTCGTCTGATAAAGACACGCATTCTCTAAGGAGCAAACAGCAATCCGCTAAGGCTTTTGGGGTATTAAAAACCCCACATGCCGTTTTTCGGCATGTGGGCAGGTGTACCCTCTCCACATTGAGCTCTATTGATTGAATGCGATTCGCGTTCCCGATCCCGGTGGCACGCAGGTATAGGTGACCTCCTGACCGGCAGTAGCGGCCAACCCACGAAGAGCGGCGTCCGAGAGATTTGCCGAACCATCATCCGGAATAAAGCCGTTGCTGGCCGGATCGAACAGGAAGCCTTTCACTCGCCCGCCCAGCACTGCTTTGGCCACCAGATCGCACTCCGTCACCGTACCGCCCAGTGATTTTGAAGTAAAAGATGTGCCGGCCCGCTGCTTGAACAGGTCAATGCGCGGCCCCACGGCAGCTGAGTTGTTGCTGGTCAGGGTGACTTGCTGTCCCACGATTGGCGCCAGGTCACTGTCATAGGCAAGCATGAACTGCTCCACGTCGCGGCGCGTTCCATCGGCGTTGAGCAGCGGGAAACCGGACGTAGGCAGTGGCCGGAAGACAGCGGCAGTGAAAAACCGGAACATGGTATCGATGGACCCATCATTGGTAAAGCCGAAGCCGCGGATCTGATCGCCGGTGTTGCCGCTGTCCGGAGCATCAAAGGTGTCGACTTTAGGGTCGCCGAACATGCCGACCTTGGCATACATGTTGCGCAAATGGGGGATCTTGAAGATTTGTGGAATCACTCCTTCAAAGCTGGCATTTTTGCTGGTGCCAAACTCTCCCTGGGCTGGATCTAATTCGTGGCAGCCGTTGCAACTGAAGCCTTTGAAGGTAGTCAGCAAACTGCCGGCAATTGGAACATTCAATCCATCCGCGGCACGCGTACCGAAGTAAAAATCCTTGCCTCGTTGCTGGGCCGGCGTAAGCGAGTTATCCAGACGGCGCACCGGGTTGGGCGGTGTAAATACCTGGAGTTGGAAGTCAGTAAAGCTCTGCATCTCCGCTGGCGAAGGCTGGTTCGTTTCGCCGAGCAGCGCTTGAAATGCCACACTAAAGTTGTTGAAGGCCAAATTGGAATCCACTGGATCGATACCGAAGATTCCATTCGAGCGATCGCCACGCCAATGCATGGCCCCGGAGTTCCGCAAGCCGCGCAGCGTCTGCGTCGTCATTGGGCCTTTCATGGGATGGAAATCATCCGCATTCCCGGTACCGTTGATGGGGCCGCGGAAGTTGAACAGCGTTTTGCCGAGTTGAATTGAGGCATTGTCGCCAAAATTGATCGGTATTGGGCTCTTCCTCACCACATCATCGGGATTGCCCAGGTCCCACGCGAGATCATCCATGTCGCCGAAAATGTGGCAGCTCGAGCAGGCCGCTTCCCCGTTGCCGAAGAAGCGCGTCGCATCGTAAAGCATGGGGCGGCCCTGGACTACCGAGGGCGGCTCAGGATTAGGCATGCTCTGCTGTGCGATCTCTTGCCGGCTTGCCAGATCAATGACCTTGACCGCATTGTCAAAGCGCGTCATCACATAGAGGCGGCCACGGGCTTCATCCAGCACTACGCCGCTCGGTCCGCCGCCGGTCACAGGGATGTAATTCGCGCTGGCCGTGCGCGGATCAAACGAATTGTTTTCGAGTGACGCCGTATCGAATACGCCGATCTTGCTGGAACCAAACGCCGCCACATACAGCGTCGCGCCGTTGCTGCTTACGGCCATGTCCAGAGGCATGGCCAGGCTGTGATCTTTTGCGGTGGGATCAAATCCCGGACTGCCCGCCAGCTTGGTGTAATCGATGTGTTTGTTGAGATGAACGGGCGTGACCGTGGAACCAGAGATCACCGTAATGTGCGCCTCAGCAAGATGGCCCTGCACCGTATGGCCGCCAAACTGTCCCGGCCCCTCAAACCTGACATGGTTGAACGCTTCCGTGTTGGAGACATAGAGCTTGCCGCTGGCTGGGTTGGTGACCATGTTAAACAGGGTGGTACCAACATGGGCGAAGGAATTTGTTTGCGCAAGCGTGTTGGCATTGACCGCAAAAACGTCCTGGTCAGGCAGATTGAAGCGGATTGCGTGGTCCCAGGTTCGGTGTAGTTCATCTTCCCACTGTCGCGTGGCGTTATTGAATTTGACAATGATGGCGACTTCCGGCGCCTGCTTGCCTTCAACATTGGTTGCCGGCCCGGGATTGCCTCCCGGAGAAACAGAAAGGTTGGAATTCACGCATGGAGTGTTCGGCTGAAAGCCCGGACAAACCAAAGGTTCAAGAACAATGCTCGTCTGATTGCCGGTCTTGAATCCGGCAACATACACCGTGCTTTTGTCGGTGCTCACGGCCAGCGCACGCGGCGTGTCGGTAAAGAAACTCATGATCTTGATGGGCGTGCCCCCGAGACTCGCGGCCAGATTGGCTGGATCAAAAACCCAGACATCCGCGCGCGGAACGCCCGGCGTGGTGAACTGCGGATCGCCTGTTCCCGGCACGTTCGCAAGCGAGGGATCTATGCGCTGCTGGCCCCGATGCGCGGTGGTAATAAAGGCGCGCGCCGGGTTGCCGGCAAACACGATATCGCGCGGCTCGTCGCCCACCAGCAGCGTGCGCGTCACATGCGGCGTGCCATTCAAAGTAACAATGCTGACACTGTCGGAAATGTGGTTCACCACCCAGACCTCATTATTATTTCGTGCCGCCACCGCCACCGGCTCCATTCCAACCGGCACTCGGGTCTGCAGGCTCAGGCCCGTGGCTGTAATGTTGAAAATCTCCAGCATGCCATTGGGCGTGTTCACGGCAAACAGCCTGGTTCCGTCAGGTGACATCGCAATCGGACGCACCTGCCCGCTCTCAAACTCCACGAAGGAAGGCCCGTTGGACCCACCTGAAACTGAAACGGGGAAGAATTCCGCGCATGTGAGCGCGCAAAGAGCAAGCAACCATAAAATACCCGCCCACTTATTGATCTTGAGTAACGGCAGTAAAACTCGGCGCATGGAAGACGCTCCTTTATTTAAAGCTTTACGCCAGTTTCAGGGGCGGCAAACCGGCAGGGGATTTGCGCCTAGAAACGCGACTGGGGCAGAAGTCTACCATAAAAACAACGGAATGGTCAGTTTAATGAACAATCAATTAGTTATTTGCGGTACGCGCACGGCAGGCTCATGATGTGTGCCAGTCAACAAGTTGCCAGATTGGGAATGCTGTTTCACCGCAGGAAACAAGCGGGAAACGCATGGGGTCAGCGTGAAGGCTGCCCCTTCGCTGCTCGACGGCCGGCCAATTTCCCGCTCGGGGCGGGTACTTCCGGCACGGTCCATAACCCGTACAAAAGAATATCAATGAACCGTTCCACCGCTTCCTCATCCGGAACGTCCAGATGCCGGTTGCCGTGCATAAGGCGTTCAATGACAAAGTACGTGTGGAAGTAGAAGTAGATCATCGCCATGACCAGCGCGGGGTCCTGCCCGCACCAGCCCGCTTGTTTCTTTACTTTACTGGCCGCGGCGCCCAGAAGTCGCCGAAACTGCTCCGGGATGTCATGAAACGCGGTCAGGAAGTGCTGGTTCTTGAACTCAATCACGTCAATGTACATGAGCAACCAGTATTCGGCATCGTCATAGACCATGGAGCGCATGGCGGCGGCAAACAACCGCAGGTCGTCTTTGGAAAATGGCGACTCCAGCGCCTTGAACACGCGGTCAAGAAACTTGCGCATGGAATGCCGGTAGCTCTGCACCAGGCCTGCAAAAATACTCTCCTTGCCCGGGTAGTACATGTAGATTGCGCCTTGTGAAACCCCGGCCTTCTTCGCAATGTCACGGATATTGGTGCCGTGAAACCCTTGCGTGGTGAATAACTGAAGCGCAGCAGCTTCAATGCGCAGCTGGTTCTCGTCGATGCGTTCTCGCGGAATCTCAGGAAGGAAAAGAATCGGCGGCTTGGTTGGATTGGCTCCATTACCGCCCCTGGCGTGAAGAGGCGCGTCGGGCGGCGAACTCCAAAGCCGTCCGGACAAGAAGCGCAGATAGTCGATGCGTTCAATCTCCGTTTGCAAGGTTTGTTTTCGCTCTGTGCCGTTCGTGTTTCTGGCCGCTTTTCCGGAGCCGGCCGATTTGCCGGACGCCGTCTGCGACGCCCCCCACAGGCCGTGGGATAGCAGATCGATAAATCGCTCCGTGGCTTGATCGTTGGGAATCCCCAGATGACTCTCGCCCTGCATGTGCTTTTCCATCAGGAAGTAGGTGAAGAAGTACACATACATTGATGCAAGCACGAAAGCGGGGTCCTCACCGCGCCAGCCGGGCTGTTTCCTCACCTGGTCCAGCGCGGGCCCCAGCAGCCGGCGAAATTGCTTTGGCACATTGTGAAAGACCTGCAGAAAATGCTGGTTGCGGAATTCAATTACGTCAATAATGAGGAGAATGAGAAAAGATTCGGAATCGTCAAACATCAAACTCTGCACGGCAACGGCAAGCTTCTGCAGACCGCACCGGGAGAGCGGGTCGCCGGGACCAGAAAGCATTTGTTTGCGCCATTGGTCCATGTGGGAACGGTATTTTTGCGCCAGCCGCGCGAAGATCGATTCCTTGTTGGGAAAGTAGGTATAAAGCGTGCCGGTGGAGACACCTATTTTCTGCGCAATTTCACGATTGTTGGTCCCATGGAACCCCTGCGTGGTAAAAAGTTCGAGTGCTGCCGCTTCGATTTTCCGCTGGTTCTCTTGGGTCCGCTCTTTGGCAAGCTTCGGCACAGGTAGCAGAATTATATTATGGCGAAAAGAGCGTGGAAATTAAAGCGATGACTCCCGGCTGCATTTCTGCAAAACAATGACTGTATATGGTGATTTTTAGCCGCCAGCGGTTTCACCATAGAACGCCTCAAAAAAACTCTGTCTTGACAATATTCGTTATAACGACTATTGTTAATGCGGCATGAAGAAAGCAATTCAATCGGGAAACAAGCAGTGGCCCGCGGCCTCTCCGGAAGAGAAAGTGTTTCTGGACCTGGTGCGGACCACCGACATTCTGTCCCGTGGCCCGGTTGAGGTGCTGAAAACTGCGGATCTCTCACCGACCCAGTACAACGTTCTTCGAATCCTGCGCGGCTCTCCTGAAGGGCTTCCGTGCGGAGAGATCGCCGCGCGCATGATTACGCGCGACCCAGACATTACCCGGCTGCTCGACCGCCTGGAAAAACGCGAGCTAATTTCACGCTGCCGGGAAACCCGGGACCGGCGAATGGTGAGGTCCCGGATCACGCCGGAGGGACTCAAACTCCTGGCAGGGCTCGATGGAGCGGTGCAGGCCGTACATCGCAAACAATTAGGCCATTTGGGGCCGGCACGCCTGCGGGCATTGACGGAAATTCTGTCCGTTTCCCGCAGCCAGGTGGGTTGATTTTTTTGGGTTTAATATTTGTTGCAACGATTATCGTTGAAACACATCTAACGCAGAGAGGAAAGAAAGGACAAACTATCATGAGCACACTAACTGCACCGCAAACCGCCACTACAACCTGGAACCTTGACCCGGCCCACTCGGTTGCCGAATTCAAGGTCAAGCACATGATGATCTCCAACGTGAAGGGGCAATTCGCCAAAGTCACGGGCGCATTGACGCTTGACGAATCCGACCTGACAAACTCCCGTATTGAGGCCCTGATTGAAGCAGACTCAATCACAACACGCGATAACCAGCGCGATGCGCACCTCAAGAGCGCCGATTTTTTTCACGTGGAAAAGTTTCCCACGCTGTCGTTCAAGTCCACGCGCGTCCGCGTGGTCGGGGATGGAGAACTGGCAGTGGAAGGCGAGTTGACCATTCGGGACGTCACCCGCAAGGTGCTCTTTTCCGTTGAAGGGCCAACCGCGCCTGCGAGGGACCCATGGGGCAATACCCGAGTCGCGGTATCGGCAACCACCAAAATCAATCGTAAAGACTTCGGCCTGACATGGAACGCCGCGCTGGAGACCGGTGGCATTCTTGTCGGCGACGAAGTGACCATCACGCTTGACGTCCAGTTCGTGAAGGCCTGAATCGTCCGCGGCCAGGCACACATCTAATTGTGTGCCTGGAGCAGAAAGGTGAATTATGTCACTCCGCCCAGTTCAACAGATTATTCAAACCAAGCCAACCATCGAAGGCGCCGGGGTCAAACTGCAGCGCGCCTTCGGTTTCGGCAAGACCAGGGATTTCGATCCTTTCCTGCTGCTGGATGATTTCCGTAATGACAATCCGGAAGATTATCTGGCGGGATTTCCCTGGCATCCGCACCGCGGGATTGAGACGATCACATACGTGCTCGCCGGATCCGTGGAACACGGCGATAGCCTGGGCAACAAGGGAAAAATGATCGCCGGCGATGTGCAATGGATGACCGCCGGCAGCGGCATTCTCCATCAGGAGATGCCGCGGGGCGATCAGCAGGGCCGCATGCACGGGTTCCAGCTCTGGGCCAACCTGCCTTCGTCTCTGAAAATGACAGACCCGCGCTATCAGGACATCCCGGCCAGCGCGATTCCCGAAGTCACCGACGATGACGGTACCCGCGTGCGCGTCATCTGCGGTGAGTTCTGGGGCAAGCGGGGACCGGTGGAGGGCGTGGCAGCCGATCCGCACTATCTTGACGTATCTGTTCCACCAGGACAGACAAAGCGGCTCCAGGTCGAGACCACGCGCAACGCATTTGCCTATGTGTTCGCCGGCTCGGGCACGTTCCAGGACGCTTCACATCCCCGCGCGGTTTTAACCGAGCAAGTCGCGAAACCGGACGCACGGCCCGTCAATGCGCCGCCCGTCTACGACGCCGGCAATCACTCGCTGGTGCTCTTTGACCGTGGAGATGAGATCGTGGTGCAGGCAGGTGACGCAGGCATCCGATTCCTGTTGGTGTCGGGCAAGCCGATTGAAGAACCAGTCGCCTGGTATGGCCCGATTGTGATGAACACTCAGGAGCAGCTACGGCAAGCGGTTGCCGAGTTACAGGATGGCACGTTCATCAAGCACCGCTGAGCGGTGCTGAATCAGGCGCGAACTCATAACCGTAGAGTCAGGCCTTGCCCCATCCACCGCCTGCGGGAGACTCAATGCGGACTCGCTCGCCCTTTTTGAGGCGCACACTGGTTTTACCGGGAAGGACTTCAACAGAACCATTGCTATGCACAACCGACGTGCGTCCGGCTGCACCATCGGCGCCGCCCGCCAATCCGTACGGTCCACGGCTGCGACGGTCCGCCAGCAGCGTCACTTCGGCATCGGCCAGCAACTCCACTTCGCGGACAATTCCGTCACCACCCCGGAACCTGCCGACGCCTCCGCTGCCCCGGCGCAGCGAATATTGCGTGATCCGCAGAGGATAGGCATACTCCAGGGCTTCCGCTGGAGTATTCAGCGAATTGGTCATATGCGTGTGAACGCCGCTCACGCCGGGACGGTCCGGGCGCGCGCCCATGCCGCCGGCAACCGTTTCATAATAAGCAAAGG
>WNFP01006651.1_pt1 | contig 10080 bp, 11 predicted proteins | sample 5400201 | NCBI WGS metagenome assembly WNFP01 (sample SAMN13153355, study PRJNA577476) | soil metagenome | isolation source: 115 cm saprolite under Madrone tree | place: USA:California | collected 2016-06-14
CAGCCGCGATGAATCCCATGATCGCGCTCTCAGTCACTAATTGACGCAGCAAGCGGCCTCGTCCTGCGCCCAGCGCAGACCGCAGCAGCAGTTCCTGTTCGCGTTGCGAGATGCGCGCCAGAGTAAAGTTCGCGACATTGGCGCAGGCTATCAACAGAACAAATCCCGCGGCCGCCAGAAGAATGATCAGAGTAGGGCGCGCCTGTCGCACCAGTTCCTCGCGCAGCGGGCTGGCGGTTGCAGTAACACCGGAATCGGCCGGATAGGAGTCGGGATACTCCTTCTGCAAGCGTCCGGCTATGGTGGCCATTTCGGATTGCGCCTGCTCTCCAGTCACTCCGGGACCGAGCCGGCCGAAAACGCGCAACAATCGCGCTCTGCGGTTCGCGATGGTCCGCGCCGCAGAGCGAAATGGACACGCCGAGGAGGGCATGTAAACGTCATTGGTGTTGGGATATTGCGGAAACGGCGGCAGCACGCCAACCACTGTATGGACCTTGTCATTCATCTCGAAGGTCTTGCCCACAATTGCGGGATCGGCGTGCTGGTTACGCTGCCAGTATTCATAGCTCAACACAAGCACGGGCGGCGCGCCCAACTGCTCATCGGCAGGCAATAATGTGCGGCCAAGCACCGGCTTCACGCCGAAGAAATCGAAGAAATTGGCCGAGACCACGCCCGTGCGTACGCGCTCGGCTTCCGCCTTCCCCAGAAGCGTGAACGTCATGGAGTGATACTCCACCATCCCGCTCAAGCTGTGGTTCTGCTTGTAGTCATTGAGCTCGGTGGGTGAGAAGCCAATGTTGTCTCTGCCGATCCTGGGCGCCGGCTGTTTGAGTACTACCAGTTGCTCTCCATGCGTATAAGGAAGAGGACGAAGAAGAATGCCGTTAATCACGCTGAAGATCGCTGAATTGGCGCCAATGCCCAATGCGAGCGTGATGACAGCGATCGCGGTAAAGCCGATGTTCTTGCGCATCATGCGCAACGCATAGCCGGCGTCCTGACGCAGCATCTGCCAGTGTTCGCTCGGCGCAGTGTGCAGAATGCCGCTGATGGTTTCCGCCCACAATTTCACAAGCCCGATTTTGCCTTCGTGCTTTTCGGTATCGGCGACCTGCTCGTGAAAGGTCTGCTGCATTTGCCTGCCAAAGTCGGCGCGGAAATCGAACGGTAAGATACGCAAAAGAAATCTGTAGGCCCGGTCCATCTGTGATTGTGTTTCAGGACTCATAAACTCTCTCCACCTGAAACGGTCTTGGGCTTGCGCAGAACGTTCTTGGAACGCGCCAGGGCCACCAGCTTCTCGTGCCGTTCAGCTTCGGCCAGCGCTACCTTCTCACCCAGCGGAGTCAGCCGGTAGTAGATCCGGCGTTCGTCGTCGTTGTCCGACGCAGGGCGCCGCTTGGATTCTTCGATCATTCCCTCACTCAGCAGGCGCTTGACGATCCCGTACAGCGTACCCGTGCTCAGCCGTACCTCGTCCCCGGTGCGCAACGACACGTCCTTCAAGATGGCGTAGCCGTGCTTGTCGCCATCCGCCAACGCCAGAAGTACGTGGAACAACGCCGGAGTAAGGGGTAGATAGAATTCGATTTCTGGATTCGGTTTCACGAGACGCCGTCCTCCCGGAGACTATGGCGTATCACGCTATATCGCGACGCGCTAGATTGTCAACTGATAGACGTGGGGCCGGGGTGGGGGGTTAGCAACAAATTGAAATAGTGGAGACCAGAAAGGTGTCATCCCGCTTTATCCACCAAGCGGCAGCACAAGAAGTGCTGTGAAAAACGTTCTCTGGAATTAATCTGCGGCTCTCGATTTTCTCCAACCGGCATGGGATACCTGTCATCCTAGAAATGTCAAAAGGAGGTGTCCATGGCCAGACGCAGGGTCCGAAATCAGAAAAAGAGTTCCGCGCGCGGACCAGCCGAACTCGGGGTAGCTCCGCATGGCGAATCAAAAGTCATCGAGATGCCCATCCGAACGGACCAGCGCCGTGAGACCAAAAGGCAGAACATAGCGCAGACGCCGAACACCCGGACGGGCCGCCTGGCTCCGTCAATCGCCAGCGCGGAAATCTCGAGAATAGATAGCGGGAAGGAAGCCCGGCGGAACACGAAGACGCAGAGTCCGGCGACCACGGACACATCCGGAAAATCGCAAGACAAGACCGTCGAGAGCAGCACTAGAAAGAACACACGCAACACAGCTTAGATAAAACAGCCACCGTAATGAATCGCTTCGTAAAATAACCTAGAACCGTAATCCGGCCGCTTGACCAGTCTCCGTTGAGGGACTCTTCGTTCAAAATTCCTTTTCCCTCAGAGAGGGGACACACACCTAAGCCACAACCTCGTGCAGTAAGACAGAAATTTGCAAATTCAAATTAAGGAGAAGACCATGGCCAATCTTACGCGTTGGGACCCCTTTGCCGACCTGCTTTCGTTTCCTGACCGCCTGAACCAACTTTTGAATCAGGGCACGCACGTGAGCCGCGGCAAGAGCAACGAGCAATCGCTGACCTTCGCTAACTTCATTCCTCCGGTGGACGTAATGGAAAACGACAACAACATTATGGTGCAGGTCGAGCTTCCCGGCGTCAGAGAAGAGGACGTTGAGGTACGGATCGAGAACAACATGCTGACCATCAGCGGCGAGCGCAGGCTGGAAAATGAGGAGCAGAGAGACAACTTTCTTAGAGTCGAGCGCGCCTACGGGCGCTTCTACCGCTCCTTCACCCTGCCCAGCAACATTGATCCGGAAAACGTGAGCGCAACTTTCGACAACGGCATATTGAAAATCACGATTCCGAAACGCGAGGAGTCCAAACCCAAGCAGATCAAAATTGAGAGCGGCACTACCAACGGGGCAAAATCCGCCGGCGATTCCGGTACAACCTTGACCCAGCAGCAACAACAAAAATCCGGCAGGGAGAAAGACAAAGAGAAAGCCGCATAAAACCAGCGGGGCTGGGAGAACCCCGGCCCTACTTTTTCTGCTGCGCCAGATAACCGTTGATCGCGTTCTCCCACTCTTTCCCATTTTCCTGGTCGGACTTGCCGAACTGCCTGACGTGAACATTTGCGTCCGCATTCAGGGCTGTACGTTCGTAAGCGGCGCTCACTCTGGTGTTGTTCGCGCCGATCGGCGCCAGATGAATATCAATCTTCGTAACCATGATGCCGTCAATGATCGAGACATACTGCACGTTGCCATTCTCCAGATCAAAGACGGTATTCACCCAGACGCTTTGGTGATGGCCGTGGGCCACAGTAAAGACCGCGCCGGCCTTGTCCTCAGCGGGTTGTGGATAAAGAAACTGTGGCTTCCAGTCGGGTCCGCCCCAGGCACGCTCCGTCTCTGCTCCGAAGAGCGGCGCCGCAACTTTGTAGGGCGCGCGGACGGTGAACTCGAACATATTGTGCACGTGCGCCAAGGGCTCTGACGATGCCGACACCGGCTTCAGACGGTGCACCGCCAGGCCAAAGACTGTTACTAACGCCATTCCGATCAGCAGAGAAAGGGGGTTCATTGCTTCTTCTCCTTCAATTTGTGGCTGAGTTGCGCGGTCAGTGTGAGTCCATAGATCTTTTTGAACTGTTCAATCTCTTTGAGAGTCTCCCGGGAAAACGGCGCTTTGCCTTCAAAGGCATGCAGCACGATTCCCTCGATCAGATCGCCGAGCGAGAGGTCTTTCAATTCGGCAACCGCTTTCAGGACTTTCAATATCCGCTTTTCCATGCGGACACCGGTCTGTACGCGTTCCACTTCAACCATAATGGTACCAATGTACCATGGTACATATAAAAACGCAAATCGAGCCGAAGTGCCGGAGCGGCGGATTTCATGAAGCAGCTTTGAGTTTGTGGATGAGTGCGGCGGCTTTTCGCAAGTCTTCGACGAAGCGCGCCATCTCTGCATGACGAGTCTCGTCGTCCTGCGCACGCAGAATTGAGGAAGGATGCACGGTAGCCATCACGTGCGGCGCAATGTCAGAATCCAGCCACTGGCCGCGGCTCTGGCTGACGCGGAAGTTGCGGCCCAGAATGCCCTGCGCGGCCGTGGCGCCGAGCAAGACCACTACTTCCGGCTGGATTATGCGTATCTCGGCGTCCAGCCACGGGCGGCACGCCGTGATCTCAATCATGTTCGGTTTTTTGTGGATGCGGCGCTTGCCCCGCGGCTCCCATTTGAAGTGCTTGACGATGTTGGTGACGTAAACGTCATCGCGGTCGATGCCCGCTGCAGCCAGCGCTTTATCCAGCACCGCTCCCGCCGGGCCGACAAACGGCCGCCCTTGCCGGTCCTCTTTGTCGCCGGGTTGCTCGCCGACCAGCATCACGCGCGCGGGTTCGCTGCCCTCGCCGAAAACAGTTTGTGTGCCCAGCTTCCACAGATCGCAAGCTTTGCAAGATGCAGCAGCCTCGCGCAGTTCAGCAAGACCAGCGTTGCGAGGAATGAGCGGTTCGGCCGTCTGGATTCGAGCGCACATACTTTATTAGATGCGGACATCAGGGGACTGAATAGCCGGGTCATGTAAACTGCGGGCGGAAGCCGGGGGAGTTGACGTGAAATTTCACACCGAGTATCTGACCTTCAACACCAAGAAGCATCGCGAGTACATCCATATTACGCCGCAGGTGGAGAAGATCGTCGAGAACAGTGGAGTGTCCAACGGCATGGCGCTGGTTTCTGCAATGCACATTACGGCCGGCATCTACGTGAATGACAATGAAGAAGGTCTCATCCAGGATATTGACCAGTGGCTGGAAAAGCTGGCGCCGTTTCGCGAAGAATATCTTCACCATCAGACCGGCGAAGACAACGGCGACTCGCACCTGAAAGCGCTGCTGATACATCATCAGGTCATTCTTCCGGTGACAAAGGGCAAGCTGCTGCTGGGCACGTGGCAACGGGTCTTCTACGCTGAGTTTGACGGCCAGCGCTCCAAGCGCGTGGTCGTGGTGGTGATGGGCGAATAGGGCGCTACTGTACCCGCTGTTTGCTGCTGGCGGGCGACGGCGCGGAGGGCAGCTTCAGCGATATCTCCGGAGCGCCTTCGGCGAGTGTCATCTCAGCACCGATCGAGGAAACGATCTCCTGGATATGCGGCAGATCTTTAGCCAGCACTGTGCGGGCGTCCTGTACGGCTCCTGGCTGATCGGCGGCTTTCCAGCGCAGGTTAAGGGTACAGCGGCCCGCCTGTGTCTGGGCTGAGACCGTCAAGATGAGTGCGCGAGTATTTTTTCCAACGAGTTTGCCAACGAACACCACCAGAAGTTGGCGCAGGACCGGGCTGCTGGTCACCTGGATGGAAGATTCGCCCTGGCGGTCAACCGCGAGGAGTCCGGAATTGGTAAGGACGACGAAATCGTTGAAAACGTCGTTCAGCAAATTGTCCAGGGAGAGCCACGGACCACTGGGCATGGAGACCTCGCGCACCAGCGACGAAATGGTCTTTGCCAGCCCGATCGCGCGGTCAGCCTGCTGCTCGATATTCTTGAGGTCCGGAGCTGGAACGGAGACAGTGCCATTGCGCATGGCCATTACTTCCAGAAAGCAGCGGACGCTGGTCAGCGGCTGGGCCAGATCGTGGGCCACAGAGTTGATGAGTCCGCGCAAAGGCGTTTGCTGGACCACAACCGCTTCTGCGGAATTGGCTACGCTATGGCTCTGACTGGGAGTGAACTGGGGCAATTCGCGGCTGGCCCTGCCGGTATCGGAGGGGGCGTGCACTACGGACGCGGGTCGTCCCAAGCGATATCCGATTCCGCGGACGGTATGGATCAGTTGTTGTTCTCCGGCGACTGCGGTTTTTCTGCGCAGGTAGTTCACGTAGACATCCACCAGATTGCTGTCCGTCTCCGGTTGCAGGCCCCAGGAGAGCCGCAGGAGTTCCTGTCGGCTGACCGGGTCTCCGGCGCGACGCATGAGCAAGTGCAAAAGCTCAAATTCTTTGGGACTCAACTTGATCTCACGCGATCCGCGGCTGACTTTGCGTATGGCCGGATCAAGTTCCAGATCCTCCACGCGCAGAACGTTCAGCGTGGGATCAGCTTTGCGCCGCAGCAACGCGTTCGCGCGCGCCGCAAGTTCCTGGAAGGAAAATGGCTTGGTGACGTAGTCGTCAGCTCCAAGATTCAGAGATTGAATGCGGTCGGAGACCTTGTTCCGTGCACTCAGCACCATCACCGGTGTGACCAGTCCCTCAGAACGAAGCTTCTCCAAGAGCTTCAGGCCGTCAGTGGCGCCAAAGTTCAAGTCGAGGATTATAAGTTTGTAGTTCTGCCGCCGCAGTTCGGCGAGCACACTGCCTTCATCCAGTGCCGTGTGCACGGAATATCCTTCGGATTCCAGCGATTTAGACAAAAACGTTGCAAGGTTTACGTCATCATCGGCTAATAAGATCGACATCGGACATGGCCCTTCTGTGGGGTAATCGCAAAGCCTCGCGCAGTGGTATTCATGCAAAGAATGCCCTGGAAATTCGCGTTTCGCACCAAAGTAACTCTCATGTATAGCCCTGTAGAAGCCAAATAGCTATTTCTGTGGGAGGTAGCTGGTTGGCCCTTAGTAAGAGCATACCAGCATAAGACTAATCTTTCATTTGAACAAAATCTATTTATAGTTCAATCTTGTAGATTACTTATGGCTAAATGCTTGATTCGCGGGTTCTTTCTCATTCAGGATGAATCCTGTAACATGATCTGTTTGAACTCCCTGAAAGGTCCCACACAGGACTCATGTCGGCAAAAGCTTACAAAAACTTCATAGACGGCGACTGGGTCGAGTCCCGCAGCGGACAGACCTATGAGAACCTCAACCCTGCGGACACCCGCGACGTCGTTGGCGTATTCCAGCGCTCGGATCAGAGAGACGTTGAGGACGCCGTCTCGGCGGCAACGAAGGCCTTTGACCGCTGGCGGTTGGTTCCGGCGCCACGCCGGGCCGAGATCATCTACCGCGCCAGCGAACTCCTGCTTGAACGCAAAGAGGAGTATGCCCGCCTGATGACCCGCGAAATGGGCAAAGTCCTGAAGGAAGCCCGCGGCGACGTGCAGGAAGCGGTGGACACCGGCTATTACATGGCCGGCGAAGGCCGCCGGCTGTTCGGCGCGACCGTGCCTTCGGAGCTGCCTAGCAAATTCGCCATGGCCGTACGCACGCCCATCGGCGTGTGCGGCATGATCTCTCCGTGGAACTTCCCCATGGCCATTCCGTCATGGAAGCTGTTCCCGGCACTGGTCTGCGGCAATACCTGCGTGATCAAGCCCGCGGAAGATACGCCGCTCTCCGCTATCAATCTCTTGAAAGCGCTTGTTGACGCCGGGCTTCCCAAAGGGGTCGTGAATCTGGTCACTGGCTTCGGTCCTGAGGCGGGCGCGCCTTTGGTGCAGCATGACAGCGTCAAGGCAATTTCCTTCACAGGTTCCAGTGAAGTAGGGCGTATTGTCGGCGAAGTTGCCGCGCGCTCCTTCAAACCGTGCTCGCTGGAGATGGGTGGCAAGAACGCCATCATTGTCCTTGATGACGCCAATCTCGATCTCGCGCTTGAAGGAGTGCTCTGGGGCGCCTTTGGCACGACCGGACAGCGCTGCACCGCAGCCAGCCGCGTGATCGTGCAGGAGGGCGTATATCGCCAATTCGCTGACCGGCTGGTCTATCGCGCACAACGTCTGAAGGTCGGCAACGGTCTTGACGAGAGCGTGGATATGGGTCCGCTGATCAACCAACAACAAGTTGAGACTGCGCAGAAATACGTAGCGATCGGCAAGAATGAGGGCGCTAAGTTGGAGCTGGGCGGCAAGCGTGTGACCGGTCCGGCATACGACGATGGATGGTTTTTTGAACCCACGATCTTCACCGGCGTGGATCCCAGAATGCGCCTTGCCCAGGAAGAGATCTTCGGCCCGGTGACGGCTCTGATTCCATGCAACAACTTCGAGCACGCCATTGAGATTTCCAATGGAGTTCAGTATGGACTCTCCTCGTCGCTTTATACCCGCGATGTAAACAAGGCCTTCAAAGCCATGCGCGATATTAACGCCGGCATCACGTACATTAATGCGCCAACGATTGGGGCGGAAGTGCATCTGCCTTTCGGCGGCACCAAAGCAACGGGCAACGGACATCGCGAAGGCGGGCTGGGCGCGATTGATTTCTACAGCCAGTGGAAATCGCTCTACGTAGACTTTTCCGACCGCCTGCAGCGCGCGCAGATTGATACGGAGTAAGGGCTCTCCTCCCCTCTGGTGTTTTTCCAAAGGAGATTTGGGAGCCACATTGCTTTCCTGAAATCCGTGCTAAGGCACTACGTTGATATCCACGCTGGATTTATGCAAGACCTGATATGTGCCGGAGCTTATGTCCTCCACAATCAAGCGGTGAAAGCCCGCAGCCAGCGTGAAGCTCTGGTTCACTGACGAGCCCCACACAACTGCCAGCTTTTGTCCGGTGGTGTAGTCCCAAACCTGCATCTGGGAGATTTGCGCGCTCGACTCCCTGGCCGTGGCAGTGACCAGGACCTGGCTTCCGGTCGTTGCATTCTGCGTGGGACTACTGATCGTTACGCCATCCGCAACAACGGTGATATCCACGCTGGATTTATGCAGTACCTGATACGTCGCGCTCATGTCTTCGACAATCAATCGGTGGAAGCCCGGAGCCAGGGTGAACATCTGATTGATCGAAGAGCCATTCACCACGGCGAGTTTCTGGCCCAGAGTATCGTCCCAGACCTGCAGTTGCGAGATTTGTGCGCTCGACTCACTGGCCGTGGCGGTGACCAGGACCTGCGTGCCCGTGGTTGCACTTTGCGTGGGACTGGTGATCGTAACTCCGCCGGTAACGGCACTGACGGTGATGTCCACGCTGGATGTATGCAGTACCTGATACGTCGCGCTCATGTCTTCGACAATCAACCGGTGAAAGCCCGGCGCCAGGGTGAACGTCTGGTTGACCGAAGAGCCATTTACCACGGCAAGTTTCTGGCCCAGAGTGTCGTCCCAAACCTGTAACTGTGAGATTTGCGTGGACGGCTCGCTGGCTGTTGCTGTGACCAGCACCTGCGTTCCGGTAGTTGCATTTTGCGCAGGCGAAGTGATGGTGACGCCGCCTCCAGTCGAAGAAAAGAAATCGTTCATTGCACTCACATTCGCTGACTGGCCAAGGACCGGAGCGATTCCCATGGCGTCCAGCAAAGTCCGGAGAGTGTTTTCGTGCTTGTATGGAACGGTGGAAACGGTATTAGGCGTGACGCTGGAAAAATGGCTGCTTCAACAGGGGAGCCAGGTTCGCGCTCAGGAAAGCATCGGCCTGTGCGGGAGTGCCGTCATGGGCATCGTGCATGCCGTCGGGGACAATGATAGAAAATTCGGGCAGGGTGCCGTTGGCTAAATCCACGGCAAACTGCGAAAAGTCCACGACCCTGGCTTGCGAGCCATTCGCGTTGCTCAAGACCTCGTCATACCAGGTCGCAGGATTGTGGCGACGGTAGTAGAAGGTGCCATTCGCCAGGTCAGGCGTCGTGACCGTCCCCCCTGCTGTGGCGTAGGACTGGGCATAGAGCTTCCATGTGATCCCGCTGCGGTTCATCTCCCGGAATAGATTGTCATCGGTAATGGGAGCGGCACATGAGTCGCCACTGCAGCCGAAATCGTGTGTGCCGGCCGGCAACGTGCAGTTCGCGCTGGAGTGACAGCTGCCCGACATGAGCCACAGATAGTCCATCAGCGACCCGCTGGTATCCGAGATGAAGTTCGTGGCGTGGCCGTTCGCATTGCCTTGCGACACCAGCCAGGGCATGTTCGCCACCGTGGTGTTGAAGCTGGTGTTCTCTTCAATCACCAAAACGACATGGGATGAACGCGGGACCTGGGCCTCCGCGGAGAAGGCCAGGAACAATCCGAAAATGAAAATTACCGCGACACGAAAATGGAGGAGAGCTGGCAACGCCGGTTTGGATTTCATGCGGCCTACTATCCACCCGAATGAGACAGACACAATCTGGCAGACCGCCTTAGAAGCCCGCGCAAAAAACCCCGAGATGCGTCTTTTAACCCAACATCAACAATCGTT
>WNFP01016649.1_pt1 | contig 10080 bp, 11 predicted proteins | sample 5400201 | NCBI WGS metagenome assembly WNFP01 (sample SAMN13153355, study PRJNA577476) | soil metagenome | isolation source: 115 cm saprolite under Madrone tree | place: USA:California | collected 2016-06-14
CAGGAAATCGCTGCCGGAAAATATCGCGGACCGCTGCACGGGATTCCCTGGGGCGGTAAAGACCTGCTCGACACCGCGGGAATTCCCACCACATATGGCGCCGAGCCATTCAAGAACCGCGTACCGACGGCGGACGCGGCGGTGGTCAAGCGTCTGCATGATGCAGGCGCGGTGCTGGTGGCCAAGCTGAGTCTGGGCGCGCTGGCTCTCAACGACATCTGGTTTGGCGGACAGACGATGAACCCGTGGCTGCTGGAAGAAGGCGCGTCAGGCTCGAGCGCTGGTCCGGGCTCGGCGACTGCTGCGGGCCTGGTGGGATTTTCCATCGGCAGCGAGACGGGCGGAAGCATTGTGAGTCCGAGCATGCGTTGCGGCGTTACCGGACTGCGTCCGACTTACGGACGCGTGCCGCGCACCGGCGCGATGACGCTCTGCTGGTCGCTCGACAAACTCGGTCCTATGGCCCGCAGTGTCGAAGACACCCTGCTCGTGCTCAAAGCCATCTCCGGTCCGGATGCCGGCGACGTTTCAAGCGTGCCCAGCAAACTCGACTTCGACGCCAACGCTTCCGTGCAGGGATTACGCGTGGGATATTTTCCCGGATGGATGAAAGAGAATCCCGCCACCGACGTAGACCGTGCGGCGCTCGAGACCGTGAAGAAAGTGGGCATGGTTCCGATGGAAGTTTCAATCCCCGACTGGCCCTATGACTCGATGCAGCTGATCCTGTTTGCCGAAGGCGCGGCGGCGTTTGAAGAGATCACGCTCAATCATCAACTCGATCAGTTGAAAGCCCAGGTGTCGGACGCTTGGCCGAATCTATTTCGGCAGTCGCGTTTTCTTTCCGCCGTGGACTTTGTGCAGTCGGACCGCTTGCGGCGCAAAGTGGCGGTGGAGATGGCTCGCGTCTTCTCGCAAGTGGACCTGCTGCTGGTGCCGTCGTTACGCGATGAGATGCTGACCATCACGAACTTTACTGGACATCCGTCACTTACGTTGCGCGCGGGCTTTGTGCAAGTATCAGAAGCTCGGAGTGATTGGGCTCCCGACCCGGCGAATCCGCTGCCCAAGTTTTCGCCGCCGCGCCGCGTGCCGCATGGCGTGACGCTTATTGGCCGACTCTTTGAAGAAGGGACGATGGTGCGGGCTGGGCTGGCATTGGAACGCGCGTTTGGTGTGGGTGGCGAGAGGCCGGCGGGATTTTAATCATTGGGTAATTGCGTAATTCGGTAAGTGGGTAATTGAAACACAATGCAGCCCCGAAGGGGCGGAATAGCCTAGCCCAGGGCGGGAGCCCTGGGTATGCGTATCAAAAAATAACGAGCCCCGGAGGGGCGACACATGGCTTGTGCCCTGATGATCGTGGACGGCCGAAGAAGGGTGTCGCCCCTACTGGGCTTGAAAATTTATTTCAATGGCTACCCAGGGCTCCCGCCCTGGGCTAGGCTCTTCCGCCCTTCGGGCTGTTGCCTTGGTGCCCACTAATCTTCTTCAACCGCAGATGTTTTACCGTCGTCAAGAAAAAATCTACTTCCGCTTCAGAACTGCCTTCACCGCCTTCACAATATACGGCGCAGTCAATCCGTACTTTTCCATCAACTGGTCCGGCGTGGCGGATTCGGCGTAGGTGTTTTGAATGCCTACGAACTCCATTGGTACCGGGTGCGACTTGGCGGCGGCACGGGCTACCTGTGATCCCAGACCGCCATCGAGCAGGTGCTCTTCCGCGGTCACGATGGCTCCGCATTCGGTTGCTGCCTGGGCTATGGCGGCTTCGTCAACGGGCTTGATGGTGTGCATGTCGATCACGCGTACGTTGATCCCTTCGTCAGCGAGCTGGGCCTGGGCTTGCAGTGCGTAGCCGACTTCGAGGCCGCAAGCGATGATGGCTGCGTCGCGTCCGCTGCCGTGCTGCTTGGCTTTGCCGATCTCGAACGTATCAGCCGGGCCGTAAATGATGGGAGCTTTGGGGCGTCCGGTGCGCATGTAGACCGGACCAACGTGTTCGGCCATGCGATGCACCAGAGCACGAGCACAGAATTCGTCCGACGGATTTAGGACCACGAAGCCGGCGAGAGCGCACATGAGCGCGTAGTCTTCCACCGACTGCTGGCTGGGCCCGTCCTCTCCGATGGAGATGCCGCCATGGGAGCCAACAAATTTCGCGTTCACGCCGGGATAGGCCACGCACATGCGCAGCTGGTCATAACCTTTGTCGCAGAGGAAGACGGCGAACGACGACGCGAATGGCAGCTTGCCGGCGAGCGCCAATCCGCTGGCGATAGAGACCATGTTGGCCTCCGCGATGCCGACCGTGAAGAAGCGGTCAGGAAATTCCTTTTGGAACTTGGCGCTGAAGGTGGATTTGGCCAGGTCCGCGTCAAGGACGACGACATTGGGGTTTGCCTTGCCCAGCTCAACCAGCGCCTGCCCGTAGGCCTCGCGCGTGGCAACACCCATCTTCAGTTCGAATTTGGGTCTCGGGTTGGTGATTGCGGTTGAGCTCAAAAGTTTTCTCCTCATTCGTTTTCAACGAGGGGCAGTCTCGTTTGTCCTGTCGCACGCTCTACTTGAATTGTCATTCCGAAGCGCCGGTTTTTGGCGCGAGGAATCTGCTGTTTTCCAAGTCAACGAGAAAGCAGATTCCTCGCTACGCTCGGAATGACAATCCATCAAGGACAACTTGCCCCCAAAAACATTCGCGTCATTTCGCGTACATTCGCGGCTAAAGTTTCTTCGCCGCTGCTTCCAGTTCTGCCACTGCTGCCGCTACCTGCTCCGGTTTGGGCGCGACTCCATGCCACTCCGGATTGTTTTCCATGAACGAGACGCCCTTGCCCTTGATGGTGTTGGCAACGATGCACGTTGGACGTCCGCCCTTTTCCACACGCGCGCTTTCGAGCGCGGGAATGACCTGCTCGAGATCGTGGCCGTCAATTTCAATCGCGCGCCAGCCGAAGGCTTCAAACTTTTCCGCGAGCGGCGCGGGGTCGAGAATGTCTTTGAGAAAGCCGTCGAGCTGCTGGTGGTTGTAGTCCACGATCACCGTGAGGTTCTGCAGCTTGTGATAGCCCGCGAACATGGCGGCTTCCCAGTTCTGGCCTTCTTCAATCTCGCCGTCACCGACCATCACGAAGGTGTGGTAGTCCTTCCTGTCGAGCCGCGCCGCGAGCGCCATGCCAATGCCGACAGAGATTCCCTGGCCCAGCGAGCCGGTATTGGCTTCGAGCACGGGAAGAAACCGTTTATCAGGATGGCCTTGGAGCGGCGAGCCGAGTTTGCGCAGAGTGGCGAGGATGGAGTGGTGAATGTATCCGGCGTCGGCGAGTACGGCATAGAGCGCAGGACAGCCGTGGCCCTTGGACAGGATGAAGCGGTCGCGGTCCGCCCAGTTGGGGTCTTTGGGATTGTGACGCAGCACGCGGAAATAGAGACCGAGCAGCAACTCAACTTCAGAGAGCGAGCCGCCGGGATGTCCGCTGCCCGCGGCGCCAATCATCTTGATGATTTCGATGCGCAGGCGGACGGCACGGCGTTTCAACTCGGCGATGGATTCGGTCCGAGTGGCGGGCAAGGCGTCAGTTAGTGTGCTCATCTGGCTCCCACTGCTCAAGTGAAATTTTGTTCGCAAAGTGCTCGGACTGGGCGAGGCACACTACAAGAGTAGTTCAAGTTTAACTTTGGGATGAGTGTGGGTCAACGAGAGAGACGCTGTGCAGCGTTTTTGGTGCAGCGGAACGGAATTGCCGCGAATGCACGCGAATTGACACGAATTGGCCTTCGGTACCAGGAACAATCCGGCGGCTAACTTGCAAGAACCGGGAAGCTTGCAAGCCGCCGCCGGACCCTCGTACATCGTTAGAAAATGCTGTAGTCCACGATGATGTTCATCTCTACCGGGACGGGATGCCCGTCCTTCTTGCCGGGTTCGAAGCGCCATTTAGCTACGGTTTCGATGGCTTTTTCGTCGAGGCCATAGCCTAAGGAACGTTCCACGCGAATGTTTTTGGGATGGCCGTCAACGTCAATCACCGCTCGCAGAACCACCATACCCATGTGCTTGGTCTTGCGCGCTTCTTCGGAAAACTCAGGCTCGGGAGTGTAGATGGCGCGCGGCGCAGTTGCGCCTCCGCGCCCAACACTGTAAGCCCTGCCGCCGTAGTTGCCGCCCGATCCCGGACCATAACCTGTGCCCGAGCCGCTGCCCACCCCAGTGCCTTCACCAGTTCCGACGCCGGAGCGCACGCCCATCCCGCCGGAAATCCGCGTGAGATCGGAAAGCTGGTCGCCAACCTGCGTATTGGGTAAGCTCATCGGCGGCGCAACGACTGTTGGTTCAGCGGCAAGCTTCGGCGCTGGAGGCGGCGTATCAAGAATCGGAGGGACAATCTGTACGACGGCGGCCTTTGGAGGTGTTCCCCGCGACACTGCCGTTTTGTCATGACTGGTGCTGCCACCGCCCCCGTTGGGCTGCCTCGTACCGGGAGGCATCGTGAATGGATCAACGTCAAGTCTTGCTGATTTTCCCTCATCGACCCGCGGCATGTTTTTTACGGTCAACACCCCCAGCCCGACGAGCGCAATCATTGCGGCGTGCAGCGTGAGTGATGCCACGAAATTCGCGCGACGCACCGGATAAATCCCATGGCCGTCGCCGAAGATCGCCGTGAGCACCGCCGGCTTGGGTGTGGCCGCGCGCGAGGTGCGCTTGCCATTCGAGACCAGACGTCCTGAGGCTTCCCACTCCAATTCGCGGCTGAGTTGCGTTTTGAAATCCGGGCGCGGCAGCGCGCGCAGGCTGTCCGCTATCTCGAGCAGTCCGGCGAGTTCCGTGCTGGCCGCCGAGGCGGGGGCGCCGCCGGCGATCATCTGGTCGATCGCGGTATCGAGTTCGTTTATGAGGGAAACGTTATTCATGATTGCTCCTCACCGTATCGCGCAGAGTCTCCATCGCCCGGAACTGCAACTGCTTGACGGCGCCTTCGCTGCGTCCCAGCTCCTGGGCAATCTCGCGCACGCTTTTACCGTCGACGAAGCGGCGCTGGATCACCAGGCGCTGATCGTCGGGCAGGCGCTCCACAAGCTGAAAGAGCATGGCCCCCCGTTCTACCTGATCGTCCGTTCCCGCATGCTGCTCGAGCGCGTCGTTGTCGGTTGCGACTTCGAGTTGCCTGGCGTTGCGCTGCCATCGGTCCGCCACCGCATTGGCCGCGATTCGCAATAACCACGCCGCGAACGGCACGCCGCGCCACTGAAAGCGGCCGAGATTGCGAAGCGCCTCATGAAAGACCTCGGCCGTGATGTCTTCGGCTTCCGCGCGGTCGTGGATCCGCCGCGCCACAAAGGCGTAGACACGGTTGAAGTTGCTCTCGTACAGCTCCGCGAAACGGCTCGGATCGTTCTGGGCCGCTTCAATCAAGAGCCGCTCATCGGCCAGATTGGCAACAGCGTTCAAAGTTGCGCTCCCGGGGAACCTACGTCCTTGCTTTCTGCTTATCTAATCCGCTTGCAGGACAGAAAGGTTACGGCGCTCTTTCAGGTATTTTGGAAGAGCATTGGTAGATCGCGGATGGCTGGGATTCTTGCAGGAAGGCAATTAGCAAATGGCAATTAGCAATTAGCAAAACCAGAACGGGAATGCCTTCATTTGTACTGGATAACGGTGAGCGCCAAGAGGAAAATGAAGCAGTTTGGCTAATTGCCAACTGCTATTTGCTAATTGCTCTCTTCTTCCATAAACGCAAACTCTTCCTGCGGGGTGGTACATATCCAGACTGGGGCGAAGGATAGGCGATGCAGCGGTGTTGGGCCGTAGTCGCGCAACGCTGCCAGATGTTTCGGCGAGCGGTAGCCTTTGTTCGACGCGAGATCGTATTCCGGATAGACGGGGTCCCAGCGGCGGATCATGGCGTCACGCTAGCCGCGGCGATCGACGCCGAGAGCGCGTCGCCATGAATGATCTTGGTCTGCGGACACTCCCACTCGATCCGCACGGCATCGAGCAGCAAATGGTCGGGCGCGGGAGCAAGCTGCGCGACAGCCTCGCGCATGGCAAGCAGCGATGCATGATAGATGTTGATCTGGTCAATGCGCGCAACGTCCACCGCCGCGACAGCATAGGCAATGGCGTGCTCTTTGATTCGCTCGGCCAGGGTCTCGCGGGTCTTCTGGTCAATGAGCTTGGAGTCGCGCAGACCGCGAATGCGGTAGCCGGGTTCGAGGATCACCGCGCCGGCGACCACGGGGCCAAAGAGGCAGCCACGGCCAACCTCGTCCACGCCGGCGACCAGGGTTGCGCCTGATGCCCAGGCTAATTTTTCAAAGCGCGTGGTGCACTTGAGGCGCTTGAGCAGCCGCATCTTGATCGTGCCTTTGGAATACGCTTCGCCGGTTGTCGGATTGATGGGAGGAGGCGTCTTGCGTGTCTTCCTTTTTTCTCGCGCGCGTTGGGGTGAAGTCGACACTATTCCCAGACTCCGCCGTCCGACGATTCCTTCCAGACCTGATAGCCTTGCAACTCTTCGGGCTTGACTTCTGAATAGGTGAGGAACAACGGCTCGCGGTCCTTGAAGGTTTGCATCTTGAGCGGCAGATGTCCCATGCCAAAGCCGTCTTCGTCGTGAATGCTGCCCAGCGTGAGAGCGCTGATATCAATGCTGCGCGGGCGCGCCTGAAAATGCTGCTTGTAAATGCGGACGTGGGCGATCTCCGGTTCCAACTTCAGCACCTTGGCGATGCTGTACACGTCGCCATCAAGGATCGAGTAGTAGCCGCCTTCAAAAAGTTCGGACTCGGAATGTTTTACGGAACCAGACGGCATAGACCAGCATGACCTTTAGGATGTTGAGGTCATTATCGCTCGAAGGGAAGCGGGACGCAAAACGAACGAGAGACGTAGCGGGGCCACGTCTCTGTTGTGATTCTGGAGTGAGGCTACTCTGATTTCTCTTCCGTCGCGGCAGCCGTCGCTACCTGGACGCGGTCCACTTCGCGCAGGCGTGCGGCCTTGCCCTTCAGGTCGCGCAGGTAGAACAGCTTGGCGCGGCGGACTTTGTTCGAGCGCACGATCTCAACCTTGTCGACCACTTTGGAGTTGAACGGGAAGATACGCTCCACGCCCTGGCCAAAGCTGATCTTGCGCACGGTGAAGCTGCCACCTGGGCCTCCGCGGCGCGAGATGACCGTGCCTTCGAACGCCTGTACGCGCTCTTTGTCGCCTTCTTTGATCTTGACTTGAACGCGGACGCTGTCGCCCGGCTTGACTTCAGGAATGTCGGTACGCCGCAGCTTGGCGGCGAGTCTTTCCATGATGGGATGCTGAGACATGTGTTTTCCTTCTGGTCCTCACATTTGTGAGGCGATAGTACTTAGTATTTGGTAATTGGGTAATCTGGTAAGTGGGTAATTTGAAAACGCTCTCATTAATAGTTTTTTCAATTGCCCAATTTACTAAATTACTCAATTACCCAATACTAACTACTCTTCTTTATCTCCTCTAAAACCTTACGATCTTCCTTGCTCATCACCTGCGCGTCGAGCAAATCCGGGCGATTTCTCGCTGTCTTTTCCAGCGCTTTGCGGCGACGCCATCCGCGAATCTGTTCGTGGTTGCCGCCCATCAGCACTTCCGGCACGCTCATTCCGCGAAACTCCGCGGGCCGCGTGTAGTGCGGATAATCGAGCAATCCGCCAGAGCCGCACGTGCTGTCCGGACCATCTGTGCCGGACTTCTGCGTTGCCGTAAAACTTTCCTGCATCGCCGAAGCTTCGTTGCCCAGCGCGCCGGGCAAAAGCCGTGTCACCGTATCCACAATCACCGCCGCGCCCAACTCGCCGCCAGTTAATACGTAATCTCCGATTGAGATCTCGCGGTCGGCCAGGCCTTCCGCCACTCGTTCATCTACGCCTTCATAGCGGCCGCAAATCAGGACCATGCGCTCCAGCACTGTCAGCTCCTGCGCGACTTGCTGCGTGAACATTTCGCCTTGCGGGGAAAGCAAAATCACGCTCTCTTTCGCGCCGGGTAGCAGACGTTGCTCGCGCGACGCTATGCCCAGTGACTCTACACACTGGAACAGCGGTTCGGGCTTCAGCACCATGCCTTCGCCTCCGCCAAACGGACGGTCGTCCACTGTCCGATGCTTGTCCGAGGTGAAGGCCCGCAGATCGTGGATTGAGATTTCAATGAGCGAGGACTCGCGCGACTTGCGCACGATCCCGTAATCCAGCGGCCCGCGAAAGAAGTCTGGGAAAATCGTTACAATCTCAAACTTCATCGCCGGCCCGATTCCTTTTGCCGCTGCTTCTCTTCGTTGTCCAGCGGCGCGTCCAGCTCGAGCATGCCTTCGGGCAGTTCCATGTCCAGCCGCTTGTTCTCAAGCGAAAGGGCCTTGATGTATCCTGCGGCGAAGGGCACCAGATACTCTTTGTCGCCCTGCACTACGAGCAGCGGCGCTTCACCGCTGCCGAACTGAACGTCTTTAATCTTTCCAATTTCGCGACCGGCATCATAAACCGTGCAGCCGGCCAAATCACTCACGTAGAACGCGCCTTCTTCCAGTTCCGCGCGTTCCTCAATCGGCACTTGGATCTCGCAGCCAATCAACTCTTCCGCCTGGCTGATGGAATCCACTCCGGCAAACTTCAGGACGACCTGGCCTTTGTGGAACCAGTGGTCTTCCAACTGAAGCTCGCGCCGGGCTTCCTTTTCAACACCGGGCTTACCAACATCAGGCTTTCCCGCGCAAAAGGCAAAAAGCTTTTTGCGGCTGGCAAAGCGTTCCGGAAAATCCGTCAGCAACGCGGCTGCAACTTCGCCAATGCGGCCCTGGGTCTTGACGACCCGGGCGATGGAGACGAACCCAGCGTCATTGCCGGACGTACTACTGCCCCGCGATCCGCTCATGCTTCGCCGTCGCCAAGCCGGTTACTCAATAATTTCCAGCGTGTAGCGCTTCTTCAACTTCATGCTGGCCGCGCCTAGAATGGTGCGGATGGATTTTGCCGTCCGCCCCTGCTTCCCGATGACCTTCCCCAGGTCAGTGGGAGCCACGCGTAACTCCAGTACCGTGACTTCGCCATCCTCTACTGCGGTCACTTGAACTTGATCGGGAGCATCAACGAGAGCATGAGCAATTTGCTCCACGAGCGCACGCATGTCGCCGCCCGATTCCGTCATTCAACCGTCCTCATTTGCCGAGCTGGGCCGGTATTCCTTCTTAGTGGTTAATCTAGAAGACCGAAAGGCCGCTCTTACGCTGCTGTGCCCGCTGTGGGCGCCGGGGCCGACTTTGAGAGCAGGCGGCTGACCGTCTCCGAGAGCTGCGCGCCCTTGGAGACCCAAAAATCAATACGATCACGCTTCAAGTTCACGGTCGCCGGGCTGGTGCGCGGGTTATATAACCCCACCACTTCCACCGAGCGCCCGTTGCGCGCGCGCTCCTTCTCAATGACGACCACACGATAATAAGGCTGCTTGCGCGCACCAATGCGCGCGAGTCGAATCATTAACACTTGTGCTGAATCCTTTCCTTGCCTTGGAAACCCAACAATCGCCGGGTAAGTGCCTATTATCGCGTAATTTGCGGGTTATTGGCAAGGAGAGTCCCAGCCTTGGTTTTGGAGAACGTTCGCTCTGCCGTCCTATAACACTACTTTCCTTTCTAACGCTGCTGGCATGAAAAATGGCCTGGCTCGGGATAAGTCATCCGGTCGGGGCCCATTTCACGCAATTTCACCGCAGAGAACGCAGAGCGCGCAGAGAAATTGATGTTCTGGTTTCCTCTGCGTCCTCTGCGGTGAAACTCCTGCATTTGTGTTCACGACCGCTCTACCAGTTGCCGTAACTGCTCTCTACCAGCGACAATGTTCGCCATGCGATTCCCGCGAGTCAGGACCATACAGGCGCTAGCCGCTGCATGCATTCTTCTTATTACTCAAACCTTGCAATCTGATACCCGGCCTCTTCCCGAAGACACTGGCGCGATCCATCTTTATCAACTGTTGACCAAGCTTAAGACCACGGCCCGGCTGATGCAGGTTGTGGCCCATCCGGACGACGAAGACGGCGGCATGATGACG
>WNFP01008973.1_pt1 | contig 10078 bp, 8 predicted proteins | sample 5400201 | NCBI WGS metagenome assembly WNFP01 (sample SAMN13153355, study PRJNA577476) | soil metagenome | isolation source: 115 cm saprolite under Madrone tree | place: USA:California | collected 2016-06-14
CGGGGCACTGCACCGCTTTAAGGCAGGGGCAGCGAGCGCCACGATTGTAATCGCTCCCGTCAGCAGCGAGATCACGTCGAATCCGTCAAAGATCGACTGCGGCCAACCCAGCCAACTAAAATGGACTTCCGCGGAAACCATCGACGCCGACATTAGCGGCATGAGCCCAGTGCCGGTGAACGGCGATCGCACCATATCTCCGAAGCAAACTACTTCTTACGATTTCACCGCAACCGGCCCTGGCGGAGTCACTAAGTCCAGCTCGACGGTCGAGGTCAACACCGCCGTCCAAGCGTCTCTCGCGGCATCACCTGTGGAGGTCCGATATCGCCAAATTGGCGATAAGACGCTCGAGGTAAACGACGCCACGGTGACTTGGTCGACCTCCAATGCCGAGTCCACTTCTCTCGACCCCTTCGGTTCCGTCCCAACCAGTGGAAACAAGTCTGTCACCATGAAACCAACCCAGACTACCAATGGACCGGTCGACGAATCCGTCAAGTACACGCTGGCCGCCACAAACACCTGCGGTGGTTCAGAGACAAAAACTGTTGCCGTTCATATCACTGGTTCCATCGAACCAATCCCCGACGTGTTGCTGCACAGCGTCTTCTTCCCGACTGCTTATCCGACCAAGCAGAATCCGACCGTCGGGCTGGTCCGCAGCCAACAAGAAGCACTCACGGCTCTGGCGGCCAGCTTCACAAAATACCTGGAATATGATCCGGACGCTAAGCTCTCGCTCGCCGCGTACGCGGATGAGCGCGGCCCCAACAAATATAACCAAAACTTGTCCGAGCTCCGGGTGCAACGGGTTAAGGAGTTTCTGGTTTCTCAGGGGATTGCTGAAAGCAAGATCGAGACCTCCGCCTTCGGCGACGAGAAGCCCCTGGACAAGAGCACGGTCATCGAGCTGCAGACCCAGAACCCAAATCAGCCCCCCGAAACACGCATCAAGAACTTCCGTTCAAGCTGGCTTGCGTACAACCGCAGGGTCGACGTCGTGCTGCTCCCGACAAACCGGGAATCGCTGCGCTTTTATCCCAACAACGCTCCCGATTCCGATCTCTTGTGGCAAAGGCCCATACCTTCACCGGAGTCGCTTGAAAAGGACCAATAGCATCGCGCTTCTCACGAGCTTAGGGCCAGCCCTTGAGAAAGCAGCGGTACGCGGCCCGGATCGGAGAGCCGTCTTGCGTGAGCCAAAGCGAATTACATCAGACAGCTTGCCCCTCGGCGAAGCTATCCGTTTGGCTAACCGAGGCGACTCGGCCGCTTTCGAAGTCATCTATCGACTCCACTCGCGGCTGGTCTACAGCATTTGCCTGCGCATGCTGCGCGACCCTTTCGAAGCGGAGGATCTGACTCAAGAGACATTCGTTCTGCTGCTTCGCAAAATTCACACCTTTCGCGGCGAATCGGCCTTTTCCTCCTGGTTGCATAAGCTAACGACTAATCTCGTTCTTATGCGCTTCCGCAAAAAGATGCCTCCATCGACATCCCTTGACGAGATCAGCGCCAATACCGAGAACAGCGAACCCAGGAACGAGATCGGCGCTCCCGATCTAAACCTCTCCGGTCTGTTCGACCGCATCAATCTCCAGGCCGCTATCGACCTCTTGCCGGCCGGCTGCAAAACTACCTTCATTCTTCACGACGTAGAAGGGTACGAGCACAAGGAGATCGCCGGGATTCTTGGGTGCTCGGTCGGAAATTCGAAATCGCAGTTACATCGGGCTCGTAAGCGGTTGCGCAAACTCCTCGGCGAAGTACCGCGTCGCCCGCCACAGAAGCATATCGCTACCGGCGAGTCGTTGGTCCTGGCCGCCAGCTATTAACTCCGCTGAAGTGGCGAGGTCACGTCAAGCCGTCGGACTGACAGTTGGCGCTCTCAAGCGCTGACTTAGGCTGATGGTTTGCCAGCGCGACTGTACTAATTTCTGGAGACGTTGGAGCAGCCATGAAACATAATGCCCACACTTCTTACCGGCTACTTGCTCAGTTCCTGATTCTGGCCCTCATCTGCATCATTTTTTTCCAACCCTCTTCGCCCTCTCTCGCTCAGTCCTCCGGTACTGGGGCGAATCGTGACTCCGCCGGCCGGAGCGACCTAAACCAGCCGATCCATATGACCGTCGATCTGGCGCTCGTCAATGTTACGGTGACCGACCCCTACAATCGCCTGGTGACAGGTCTTGAGCCCGATAACTTTCGCGTCTTTGAAGACAATGTCGAACAGGAAGTTGTGAACTTCTCTTCAGAGGATGTTCCCGCCTCCGTTGGCATCATTCTGGACCTCAGTGGCAGCATGGCCAACAAGGTCGGCAGAGCCAAGGAGGCCGCACTTCAATTTTTCAAGACTGCCAATCCACAGGACGAGTTTTTCTTGATCGGTTTCAACGATCGCGCCGGACTTCTCAGCCCGTTCACCGATAACGTCGAAGAGCTGCAAACCCGTATGCTCACCGTCTCCGCAAAGGGCTCTACCGCATTGCTCGACGCCATCTACTTGGGACTCACTCAGATGAGAAATGCGCGCCGCTCTAAACGCGCTCTACTCATCATCTCCGACGGGGGCGACAATCATAGCCGGTACTCCGAGCGCGACATCAAGCGCTTGGTTCGCGAAGCGGACACCCAGCTCTACTCGATTGGCATTTTCGACCCCCTAGAGTATCGTGCCAGAACACCCGAGGAGCTCAACGGCCCTTCGCTGCTCTCCGAAATCTCGGAGCTCACAGGCGGGCGAGCCTTCACCGCCGAGAATCCAAACGATTTGCCGGACATCGCCACAAAGATCGGTACTGAGTTGCGCAACCAATACGTCTTGGGATACCGGCCCACTAACAAAGCACACAACGCGAGATGGCGAAAGATCAAGGTCAAGATGCGCGTACCCAAGGGACTGCCGCCGCTTAGTGTCTACGCAAAGACTGGCTACTATGCGCCCAACCTTTAGGCTTCAGCTGATTCCTGCAAATGACTAGCGCCCCCACCACGGCTGCCTGAGACTCACGTGTTGCGAGGTTGCGCTGCTTGGTCGCGAGCCCCAAAACGAGTAGAGCGCAATAACCAGGTAGGCGAGCAGCGGAACGGAATACGCCAACGCAAGGCTGCCCGTTTTTCCCGAGATGAAGCCCATCACGGGAGTCAACACGGCTCCGCCGACGATTGCCATGACCAGCAGCGAACCGCCCAGTTTCGTATTCGGTCCCAGTTCCTTCAGTCCGAGGGCAAAAATCGTCGGAAACATGAGCGACATGAAAAAACTGGTAAGAAACATGCACCAAAGTCCGATCCAGCCGGGCATCAGCACCGCAACCCCAACAAGAAAAATGTTGGCGATCGCATAGCTGCCCATCAGTTTGCCGGGATTGGTAAAGCGCATCATCCACGCAGAGGCAAAACGCCCCACGCCAAACGCCGCCAGCGTGCCGGTCAGAAAATACCCAGCCACCTTTTCGGATTGATGCGCGTACTCCTGAACATAGGAAATGAAGTAGCTCCAGGTGCCCACCTGTGCGCCAACATAGAAAAACTGCGCGACCACCGCGAAAAGGAAATGAGGATACCGGAGCAGGTCGCGGAGATGTCCACGGTCGCCGGCCTCATTTTCGTGCTCGCCGTGAATAGCGGGAAAGTTCGTACGCAAAATAAGCACCGCCCAGACCAGGGCAATCGTGCCGATCACGAGATAGGGTTTCACCACGCGCAGCGTTTCGGAACGTAGGTACGCCTCGTAGGTATGGCGTGCTTGCTGTATCGCAATTTCCTGCGGTGTTAGCTCGACGCCGGAAAAAATAAAGACCGTGCCAATCAACGCTCCGCTAATCGCGCCCAACGGATTAAAGGCCTGCGCGAAGTTCAACCGCCGTTCCGAGCTATCGGGGTCGCCCAGCTGCGCGATGAATGGATTGGACGCTGTCTCCAGGAACGATAGGCCGGTGGCGATCACAAACAACGCCAACAGAAAGAAGCCGTAACTCCCGGCCAGCGCAGCGGGCCAGAACAAAAAAGCCCCCGCGCCAAAAAGAACCAATCCAGTAACAAACCCCGACTTGTATCCCACGCGCCGCATGAGGAAAGCCGCCGGCATGGCCACCAGAAAATATCCCATGTAAAAAGCGGATTGCACCAGTCCCGCCTGGAAGCGCGTAATCGCGAACGACTTCATGAAATGCCGGATCAAGACGTCATTGAGATTGTTGGGAATGCCCCACAGAAAAAACAGTACGGTGACCAGAATAAATGGAACGAGTTGTCCCGCCGGGAACAAATGCGATCCCGCCCGCGCATCGCCCCGCCTCGAGGCCTCCCGTTCTATGACGGATGTCACCGATTCTTCCGCTTTCGGATTCATCTCCCCCACATTCCCGCAGCAATCTGCCCTCTATTCTTGCCGCGGCCGCCCGCAGCATACACCTTTGCCACCAACGTGTGCGCGCACGTTCAGAAAGTTTGGTGACGCTTGGTAGACTCTAACCGTGAGCGAAATCTGACGGTATATGACCCCGACACCGACACTCGAAACGCCTCGCCTGCTCCTGCGCCCCTTGGAACTCGGCGACGCACCGCAGTTGCAGCTCCTCTTCCCCCACTGGGAAATCGTTCGCTATCTCGCCGCCCAGGTCCCCTGGCCCTATCCCCCCGACGGCGCCTACCGCTACATCCGCGACATGGCTCTTCCCGCCATCGAGCGTGGCGAAACCTGGCAATGGACTCTCCGCCTGAAATCCAATCCTGACCAAATCATCGGCAGCATCGACCTGCGCACCAAAGAAAACGAAAATCGCGGTTTTTGGCTCGCCCTCCCATGGCAGCGCCAGGGCCTGATGACCGAAGCCTGCGAAGCCGTCACCGATTTTTGGTTTAATGCCCTCAACTTCCCCGTCCTCCGCGCTCCCAAAGCCATCCTCAACGTCGCCTCCCGCCGAATCTCCGAAAAGCAGGGCATGCGCCTTGTCGTCACCGAAGACCGCGACTACGTCTCTGGCCGCTTCACCTCCGAAATCTGGGAAATCACTGCCGAAGAATGGCACGCCCGCAAGCGCTAAAATCCCATATCCGCCAAAATTCTTGACGCTTCCCTCGTTTTGCTTTCATCTAATTTTCGCGTATCATTGAAGATTGCTTCGCGACCTAGCGACGCGGCTGTAGTAGCCCGACCCCGTCGGCCCGCCGTGCAGACGGGACGCGACAGAATGGAGCCTCATGAAACCCGGTATTCACCCCGACTATCACGCCGTTACCGTGCACTGCGCCTGCGGCCACACTTTCCAGACTCGCTCGACTATCAAGGGCGATATGCTGCGCGTCGAAATCTGCTCCAGCTGCCATCCTTTCTTCACCGGTAAGCAAAAACTCGTGGACACCGCCGGTCGCGTCGAGCGCTTCCAAAAGAAATACGCCGACGCCGCCGCCAAATCCTCCACCGCCAAGAAATAACTATGTGGGACAGGCATTTCTGCCTGTCCTCCTCTGCTCGGCGGGACTCTGCGCCCTCTGCGTCTCTGCGTTATCTTTTGTTCTTATCTGCGCTTGCGTAAAGTAAACTCCCACAGTGGCCGCCCAATCCCGCATGTTCGAAAATCCCCTCCCGGGCGAACTCATCGAAACCGCTCCTCCTCGCGTTACCCTCCGCAACGCCTGGGCCCATCCCTATGACTCCGCCATCGCCGCCGCCCGCACTTGCTACGCCCCTCGCCTGATCGGCCCCGAAGAAATCACCGACAAGCAGCGCCTCAACATCGGCGCCGCCACCTTCTACTCCGGTCATCACACGGTCTACCAGCACGCCCATTTTGAATTCGGCCTCGAAAATATTTCCCGCCAATTCGTCTGGTCTTTCCTCCACGCCCATCCCTTCTACAATTCCGAACAGCAAAGCCAGCGCTACGTCCGCCTCGACCGCGCGCAAGCCTACATCCCTCCCGCGTCGCTCTTCTTCGACGCCGCCAGCCGCTCCATCTACGAACACGCCATCGCCCGAGCCTGGCAGCATTACCGCGAACTCTCCGCCCTCCTCGTCACCGACGCCCGCGAGATTCTCAGCGACATCTGGCACGTCAGCCCCATGTCCCACCCCAAGCGCATCCAGAAAATCGAGCGCTCCGCCGAAAAGCGCGCCATCGAAATCGCCCGCTACGTTCTCCCCCTCGCCGCTTTCACCACCATGGTGCACACCGTTTCCGGCATCGTGCTGCATCGCCTCTGGCGCATGAGCGCCGCCTCCGACACGCCCAGCGAAGCTCGCGCCATCATCGGCGAAATGGTCGCGCAAGTCCGCACCATCGACCCGCAATTTTTCGATCGTTTCGGCACCGAGCCGCTGGAGGAAATGCCCGAATGGGCCGATCGCTCAGGCTCCGCCACGCAAAATGGTAATGCCGCAATCCCTGCCGGCGAACTATTCGCAAAAGAATTCGACAACAAGCTGGAAGGCAAAACCTCCAAGCTGGTCGACTTTTCCCCCAACGCCCCCCGCGTCATGGCCGAAGCCTACCGCGCCGTAATCGGCCAAACCGAATCGCAAGTCAGTGATGCCGAAGCTATCGACCGCCTGCTAAATCCCGCCCGCAATCTCTATCGCCTCGAAACTCTCAATGTCGGCGTCCACGCCCCCACCATGCGCGCCCTCCAGCACGCCAATTACACCTTCGCCAAGAAAATCAGCCACACCGCCGACAGCCAGGACCAGCGCCATCGCATGGTCCCCGGCTCGCGTCCGCTACTCACGCTTGCCGACACTCGCGAGCCCGACTACATAACTCCCATGCTCCTCGAAAAGAATCCCCGCGCCCGCGAACTCTACGACCGCGCCATGCGCGAAGCCTGGACCGCCAAGAACGAACTTCTCGACCGCGGCGTCCCCGCCGAAATCGCTCTCTACGTTCTGCCCAACGCCAAGTCCATCCGCCTCGTCGAATCCGGCTCGCTCCTTCATCTCCTCCACAAATGGACCATGCGCACTTGCTTCAACGCCCAGGAAGAAATCTACAAAGCCTCGCTTGACGAAGTAGCCCAGCTCCGCGAAGTCCATCCGCAGCTCGCCCGCTACGTCGGCCCCCCATGCCATCTCCGCGCCGGCATCACTACGCCCATCTGTACCGAAGGCTCGCACTTCTGCGGCGTAAAAGTCTGGCTAGACTTCCCCAACATCGACCGCCGCATCTGATTAAAAGTGGAACAGCCAAATGGCTGTTTTTCGATTCGCTCTCACCCCGCATCCGCTTTGTTATTACCGCGGAGGACGCCGCTCGCCCCTCACCGCAGCGTCGTCAAATCAAAATCCACGAAAACCTCCGGCCCTTCCGGCGGACTTACCTGCACCGTCGCGTCATTCGAAGTAAACGCCGCAGCCGGGAATTCCATGCGAAGCGTCGCGCCCGTCAAATCGCATCCATCGTCGCCGCACCGGTAATTCGGCTCGCCGCTAAAGCGCGTAGGCTTTAGAACCTTGTCATCGACCATCACCTGCACCGGTATGTCTTTCCAGAAATCAGATGAGCGCAGCGTGTAACCGATCGGCGCCCCCGACCGTTCACTCGTCGGATGCGCGAGAATCGGGCCATAGGACGCCGTCAGCAGAACTTCGACGCTTATCGCCACGCTCTCCTCTTTTCCGCGATTCTCCTCCGCTGCCTGTTGCGCGCTGTACCCGACCGTTTGCTGGCTCGACCGCAAAATCACCCGCGCGAACGGTGTAAGCAGCTCAACTGAAGCGATGTACGGCCCCGTTTCCGGGGCTGCAAGATGCTGTTTGTACTTGGCCAGAAACCGAGCCATCTTCTCGTCGCGACGTTGTCCCAGAAAATAAGCCTCGCGGATAGCCTCGTCAGAAAGTGGCGAACTAAACGCAAATGATCCAGGGGCAGTGAGGAGAATTGCGAGCGACAGCGCAATGAAAGGGCGGGAAAAGGGCGGCATGGATACGCTCCGTGATACTACTTAGATGACCGCAGACGTGCTCCATCCGCGCCCCCGTCCGCCGCGACTCCAGCAAATTCGCCTTCAACGCGAAATACCACTTAGCCGGGCGGTCAGCATCATCAATCAGCATCAACTTCGGATCATGCTTCAATCCTTCGGCCTGACGGATCATCGTCCCCTGGTCCTGCCGCAAAAACGTCTTCCCAAACATTCGGAACAAAAACACCGGCAAAAACGGCAGGTTCCACGCTGCCACAAAATCGATCCGGCACAAATCCCGACGTACCGGCGTCACCGTGGCCCGGCTCGAAAACCACATCTTCCCGCTGTGAATTTCCTCCAGCCGAATGTTCGGCAAAACAAAATCAATCGTGGTAGTCACGCCCTCACCGCTAATTTTCTTCAGCAACTGATAAGGCGCGCTGTTCGAGCTAGGCGAATGCGGACTCATCCGAAATCCGTAAGGGATCGGCTCAAACTGCTTCTGCTTTTCGTGAATGCTGTGCTTGCTCCGCCAAAACCACGATTGGTGCACAAACGGCCCGTGCGCTGGATCCATCAACCCAATAATCCCCTGGTCCACATGCGAAGGCAGCTCGCATTCCAGATGCGTAATCTTGTATTTCTTGCTGAACACCGGCAGCTCCGGCGCATCCGGACCCGTCTCCGGCGCCCTCGTTCGCGTCGAATCGTCGACTGCTCTGCGGTCGCGCGATGCCATGTACACCCAAACATATCCGTCGCGTTCTTCGCACGGATAATGCCCCGCGAAAACTCGATCCACCTTTAGCTTGTCCTGGCTGCTCAGCGAAGGAATTTCCACGCACCGCGCCGTGCAAGCATCAAATCGCCACCCGTGATAACTGCACTCCACCGTCGCGCCATCAAAATGCCCATAAGAAAGGGGAATCCCCCGGTGCGGACAAGAATCCCGCATCGCAAACGCACGCCCCTCCGAAGTCCGCCCCAAAACCAGCGGCACCTCCAACAACATCGCCGTAACCAGCTTGTTGCCCCGAATCGCGCGACTCCGCACCGCCGGATACCAAAAATCCCAAAGAAACCCAGCCTCCGTCTCCCGCCCCGGCTCTTTAGCCGCCGCGTCATCCCCCTGCAAAATCGTGCGCACCGCTTCGCTCATCGGTTCAAGGAACCTGCTTTTTCTTTCGCCTCTTGACTGTAGAGGCCGTCCTTACAGGGTGGCCAGCCGAATCGTAGCATAGCCCTTGGCGCCTTGGCGCCTCGACGACTTCGGATCGCGAACAACCAAGCTCACCAGCCGTAATGAATAGCGCTCTGGCGCGCCGCCTCGTCAAGCGGCGTTACTATGTCCAACGGTTATTACGACTTTCCCTTGCGCATGCCCTTCTCCAAGATAACGGAGAGCTTCAGCCACGCCGCTCAGCGCGTACCGTTTATCGATGACCGGTACAACTTTCCCAGCTTCAAGAAGATCTTTCAGAAGAACCAAATCCTTCTTGTTTATCTTCGCGGAGACAAAACACATCTTCCTGCTCCCGATCAGCGACAGTAATGGCCCCAGTAACAGGGCTTGGAGAATTGGAACTCCGCCGCCTCCAACCATCACATAAGTTCCGTCCTGACTCAGCGCACGCCTGTAATCGATAATAGGATGATAGGCGTTCGCAGCAAGGATCAGGTCGTAACGCTGCCCATTTTTTGTGAAATCTTCCCGCGTGTAGTCAATGACATGATCCGCGCCAATGGATCGCGCCGTGCCCACATTTCTCGTGCTGCACACGGCTGTAACTTCCGCCCCGAACGATTTGGCAATCTGGACCGCAAACGTACCCACACCACCAGACGCGCCATCCACCAGAACCTTGTGCCCTCGCTGGATCCGACCTTTATCGCGAAGACCCTGAAGGGCAGACAGTGCCGCCACGGGTACGGCTGCTGCATCCTCAAACGATAGGTTGGCCGGCTTCAGGGCCAATTTATCTTCACCCGCGCACACATACCCGGCAAAGGCTCCGCGGCACGTGCCGAACACCTCGTCGCCTGGTTTGTACTGCGTCACGTTCCCGCCAACCGCTTCCACTTGACCGGCCAAATCAACGCCTAATCGTGTGATCTTTGGTCTGCGCAGCCCGGCCCCTAGGCGAACGATGTACGGCGTGCCTCTCAT
>WNFP01005618.1_pt1 | contig 10077 bp, 6 predicted proteins | sample 5400201 | NCBI WGS metagenome assembly WNFP01 (sample SAMN13153355, study PRJNA577476) | soil metagenome | isolation source: 115 cm saprolite under Madrone tree | place: USA:California | collected 2016-06-14
TTTGAGCGGCTGACCCGCGCTCTCGGTCTCGCCAACGTTCCCCGCTCCTCACTTTATTTGTGGCTGCGTCTCTCGCTGGCCGATCCGATCTTCTGGACCGGCAACATCTACGTCGGCGCTCCGGCCATCGCCGCCTTAATTGTTGTCGGCGTGACGGGGGCCAACGGAGGCTTGCGCGACTATGTCCGCCGCCTTCGTTTCAGCCAGGGCCTTAGCGCGGGTCAAACGCTGCTCTGGTACGCAACCGCCTTCGCTGTAATGCTCCTCTGCAACTTGTGCGTTCCACTCGTAATCGGAGTCCCGCTCATCCCCTTCCAACGTTACCTTACCCCGTCGTTTGCATTGATTCTGCTTGGCGGCACTTTCTTTGATCAGGGTGGATTCCTCGAAGAGGGCGGCTGGCGAGGCTTCGCGCTCCCATATCTTCAACGCATCTCCAAAAGTCCGCTAAAGGTCAACCTTCTTGTAGGTCTGATTTGGGGTCTCTGGCATGTTCCGCGCGATCTCGCGCAAAACTTTACTTCTTCTTCCGGCTACCTGCTCGGCATCATGTTGCCCTTCATTCTCGGATGCATCACCCTGAGTGTGATCATCGCCTTCTTTTTCTATCGCGTCGGCGGCAGCGTCTGGATGGGTGTGATGCTCCACTCTCTTTCCAACAATACTGCTGGAATCGGCTGGAACGATTCTCTCCTCCAGCAAAGCATGTCGCGCTTTAATTGGGCCTCATTCGCAAGCGAGTCCGTCATCGTCCTTTTCATCGTGCTGCTCTACGGAAAAAATCTAGGACTGCGTAGAGATTCCGGTGCGGCTCCGATTGTGTGAGGCAGCCATGCGCATCATTGACGGAGGAGGCTTCCGATGACTATTGCAGCTTTCCTCGGTGCTACCTGCGATTTTAGCGAGAACGACACCCTGTCCATCGCGGAAGTCCCTTCGCTTTTTCTTCTGTCAGTTTTTAGACATACACGCAGCGCGGCTTGGGTTGACTATAGTTGTCAAAAAAAAACCAGCCCGCAGCGTTGCTCTAAAATGGGGTGGCGCTGCAGACACAACGCGGCGGGGGCTACAGGGAGGTATTAGGGGATGATTCCCTCCCGCCTTAGCATTCGTCCAAGCTCGTAAAAAGTCGCTTCAATCTGGCCTTCGTCAAACAGAATGACTTGTAACCCAGCGAGATTGGACAACTCCTCAATGCCGCGCTGCTGAAGAAGGGCCACTTTTTCAAACCCCACTCGTCCTTGGAATAAACCGATTTCGTGGACAACATTTTGTCTGGCTCGGACCCCACCACTCGCTGTTGCATCCTCTCCCGTAGCAACGATCACGGCGAAAGTGCAGGAATCCAAAATACCCTTCAGCACATCTACGGAGTGCAAGCCTGTGCGGGAGTTTGATTCCCACGCCTCGACATTCAAACGCAGTTCGTCCTTGAGATAAATCTGAACTCTGGCCCAGAGGGTATTGCGGCCGTGCCCCAAGAAAATCTTCCGATTGTCGAGTTCCACGGCATAATCCTCCAATCCAATTGCACTGTATGGGGGCAAAGTGTCCCCAGATGATTCGCTCTGATTTTGCTCCCATGTTGTTGCCACGGAGACATTGGCCCGCCTGATGTGCTCGTCCCAATCCATCTGACTAGCATCGTAGATATGCTCGCTCAGTGAAAAGTAAACGATCCCCACTTGTTGTGCGTCGCGTTGGGACGCAGGGAAGATGCCAAATTCCTGGGCCAAATAAAGGCCCGTGAAGATCATGTTTGGCTCGACACTGGAATCAATTGCCCGTGCCGCGTTCACAACTTCCGCTGGGGTAAATTGCCTTTGGTCGTTTGCTTCTCCTTCCAAGTCTCTATCAAGGAGATCACGTAAAACACGAAGTACAACTCCCGTGGACTTCCGGGCAAACGCTAAGGCGGCAGAGTCGCCGCAATGGTAGAACGCGATGGCTTTTGGTAAGTATGTTTCGGCGGGATAGGTGTTGTTCGCTACTTGCAATACGGACAGATTCCCTAACCGTTGAAGTGCTGCGGTTACGGGAGACCTGAATTGCTTTAGCAGCGCTCGCTTGGATGTCGCCTCGTGTTGATCCAGAAATCTGCGCACCACGGCTTTAATTATTTCTCTTTCTTCATCTGTAAACAGTTCGAGCTTGCTTTGTTTCAGTAGGCTAAGCCCCTTGACAGTGAAACCAACATAAATGAACTCTTGCCCAGGAGAGAGATTGTTAGTGACATCTGCGAGGTCAACTAGCCCCTCATACTTCAACCTCACCAGCGTCGCTTGATCTGGCTTCTCTCCCCGCTCAATTGCTTGCAGTGCGTCTATGTTTTCCATTGAAATTGTTCCATGACGAGATGGGCTGTACTCTACTAACCGATGTGGACATTCTACCAGCCTACCGACACTTCCAAAATGCGGCTGGAATGAACGTCGCCCAAGGGAGAAGGAGGTGAATCACATGCGAACGCTCGTTTACAAGCGAACCCACAAGGGCGACCCGGACAGAAAGGGATGCTTTGGGATACAGGACTGCATGGGGAGAGTCAGAAGCTACAAGTTCGATGCGGTCATTGGCGTTGGCGGGATCGGGAGAATGGCAAGAGTAGAAGGAATCAGCGGCAAGGTGAACTGGATCGGCATTGGCTCACGAAAGGGCCCTACAGGGGGGCGGGGTCCATTGGTCACGTTCGATCACTTTGTCCTGTATGAGGAGAAGGGCCGAGATTTTTGGACCATCGCCCCTACTCTTGCACGGCGCATGTATTCAAAGAACGCGCGAGTCTTGTTTAACTTCAACGGCGCGGAGCAAGGAGAGATAGACCGCGTCTTACGGCTGGCCACAGCCGCGCCGCCTTCAGCAAGAATGCCACGCCCAAAGAATAGTCACTGTCCCCCAAAAAGGCGTTGCGGCAACTCAGATGCCCCCGCAGAGTGTGCCTAAACGAGTATCCCAACATCTTGGGTTCATTCGCGCGAAGCCTGCCGCACCGCAACCTCTTGTGGTTTTGGGAGCTTCCCCGGCGTGATTTTCAAGCGCGTACTTGGATGCTGGCGCGTGGCTGTCCATTCGTTCAGTTGCGCGCGTTGCGTCGCTCCTGCGATGCTGACCCCGGATCGCATCGTGCTGCTCTCGACAGTCTCCGCCATAGCTCCACCCATTTGTCCTTGGTGCTTCCCTGTCCCGCCGCGCACGCCAGTACCCCCACCAACGATCCATCGACAGGCAAACTGCTGGCCTGATAGTGTTCCATCGACGCCAAAGCGACGACGGAAAGGCCCATGTATGAGCCGTCGTCGTGGTCAAGCAGGATATGTCTGGCAGAAGGAACAGAACGAAAGAAAAGAGTGGAACTCAACTGCACCAGCTTACGGTCAGGTTTGGGTTGATGTTCCGGGAAAGGAGAATCGAGAAAGGAAGTTCTACCAGTTGGGAGTATGCAGGACCAAAAGCGAAGCAAAGCGAAAACTGAAGGAAATGATCGAGAGAGATGGTATCAATTCCACGGTGGAGATCGCGCAATCAATCGACTCAGCCACCTTTCGCCAGCAGGCGGATTGGTGGGTCAAGGCGATTGAAGATGGTCACGTGCTGCACCGCAGAAAGCGAACGAAGATGAAGCCAGCGACAATTGAAGGATACAAGTGCGGAGTGGAGTGGGTAACTCCGCACATAGGCAAGATGCCGCTGGCAAACATCAAGAACGCTGCTGCCAAGGAATTGGTCGCCAAAATGAAGGAAGCAGGACTGGCGGACAAATCCATCGTCTCGTACTTTCAGGTCGTTCAGTCAGTGGTAGCGAGCGCAGTCAACGATGAAGGCGAACAAATTCATCCCAGGAAATGGGATTCGCATTTCATCGGCTTGCCAGTCGTCAACCCGAAGAAACAGAATCGGCCCACACGCACAGCGAACGAGATAGAGCAAATCGTCGCTCACGCGAGAGGTCAGGGCCGTGTTCTTTTGGCGTTGCTTGCTGGGAGTGGTCTGCGTATCGGAGAGGTTGTGGGTGTAAAAATAGGTGAGCATCTTTCGAGCGATTGTTCCACGGTCTACGTTCGGCTATCCATGTGGCATGGGCAAGAGCAGGACCCCAAGTCACCCGCTGCTGTTCGAGATGTGGACATTCCGGAAAAGCTCGAGGCTTTGCTTATCCATTTTATTGGCGACCGCAAAGACGGACTCCTGTTTTGCACTGCCAGTGGTAAGCCTCTATGTCCAAGGAACGTGCTCCGCGATGTTCTGCATCCCGTCCTGCGGGAATTGAAGCAGCCACAGATGGGATTTCACTTCTTCCGAAGGTTTCGTGAAAGCGTGCTGCAAATGTCCGAAGCTCGTGCTCTTTTGGTGGACTACTGGATGGGCCACGAGAATCGAGAGATGGGCACACGGTATGCGAAACAACTGGTAGAGAACGTAGAGTGGCGTAAAGAATGGGCTGAAAAGATCGGCCTGGGCTTCAATTTGACGAGCCTACAACTGGAAGTTGGCAAACCTGGCCAACTTTTGGAGTCAAAAACTCAGCCCGCGAAAGCGGCGTAATTTATTGAAGTCTCAAGGGATAATTGGTCGGGGCGAATGGATTTGAACCATCGACCTCCTGGTCCCGAACCAGGCGCGCTAGCCAGGCTGCGCTACGCCCCGAATCTTATTCCAAACTAAGCACCAGTTTACGCGGGATTGCCAGCCTCTGCAACCGCTACCGGTGCGGCCATAACTGCACCGCCGGGAAGCTTTCGCTCCCCGGCGGCCTTTTGAAAGCTGTGAATCGACCTTAGAACTCGAAGCGCAATGCGAACTGCATCACTCGCGGGTTCGTGAGCAAACCTGTGTAGTTTCCGAAAGTGGAAGAGATATCCAGCTCAGGTGCGATCGACTGCACGTCGAAACGGTTCGAGTTGGTGACGTTGAAAACCTCCCAACGCAACTGTAGGCTCTGTTTCTCAGACCAGGGCATCCGCCAGCGCTTAGCTAGGCCCAGATCCACGTTGAAAAAACCATCACCACGAACCTGGTTGCGCGCACCGGATTCGCCCGGGAAGGGATTGGTAAAGGCATTGATGGCGGCAGTCCCGTTCTTGAAGACGCTGACGACTGTGTTCCCGGATGAGTCGGCGCCTTTGAACACACCGGTGTTCACGGGCGAGACTAGGAATGCGTTGCCCCCGAGTTGCCAGTTCGTCGGCCATTGGAAGCCGTTGAACACATTGAAGGGGAGTCCGCTGGTAATCCGGAAAAGCCCGGAGAGTTGCCAGCCGCCTATAATGGCATCAACCAAACCGTGAGCGTTGCCAGCTAGTGGTTTGCCCCTGCCGAAGGGAAGCTCCGCAATCCAGTTGGCGTTGAATTGATGCTTCGCGTCAAAATCGGAAACGGCACGCATCGCATTCGGGTCCCAGGAATTGATGACCTGTCCACCCAGGCCGCTCCATGCGCCGATCCGCGTGGCATCGGACGAGATGTCAATCGACTTCGAGAACGTATAGTTGAAGTCGAATTGTACCCCGTGTTGCATTTTGTGCTGAATGTTCACCTGCATGGCATGATAATTTGCGTTGGCATTGGAGCGCCACGCATAGAGCGAAGAATACTGCGAGTTGAAAAATGAGTTGGTCCCCGTCGTCGGGACATAGGAGTTACCGGAAACTCCAGAAACACCGAAGTAATCCAAGACGAAAAGTCCTGTCGTCTCATTCAAATTGAAACCACAGAAGAGGTCGTAGATAGCCACGACGGGAACCTTCGTCGGATTGTTCCCGCAGGCGCCGGTTTGATAGGAGTCCCCACTTTGCAGCGGCTGCAGCATATCCGCCCAATACTGCGCGACGTTTGCTGGCACCATGGAGGCGTTGAAATTATCACTTGAGACGCCTGTCCGGTAGATTTTCGCCAACGCCGTTATAGCTTTGAAGTAATCAAGTCCTGACTTTTTGTCAGTCAAGTCGAGTGGCATCGCCAAGTCTGACTGTGTCAACAGTCTGTGCGACAGCCGGCCGACGTAGGATACCTCAAGCGAGAACCCCTTCGGCAGCTCCCGCGCGACGGAAAAGTCCAACGTGTATGAGTAAGGAGTCTTGATGTTCTGGTCCAAGCCCCAGGTGATTGCAAATCCTCCGCTGTCAAGTGAGTTGGGGAAGGTCTGCGGGAACTTACCGGGGGGTGCTGGAATAAGCATTTGACCGGGTACACCGCCGTTGGCCGGGCACCCCAAATCGGTGGTGGGAATGGTGTGCATATTCGTTAAGCGCGGTGCACAACCAGCGGTTTCGATACCGGCTGGATTCGATAGGGTGCTCGCCAAACCAAATGATCCAGCGGAATCAAAGGTATCCAATATTCCGTTGCCAATATTGTCATACACTACGCCGAACCCTGCTCGAATAGCAGTTTTGCCGCCATCTCCAAAAAGGCTCCTCAGCAGACCGCTGCTGCCTTTAGGTGACCAGGCAAGAGCCAAGCGCGGACCCAAGTCATGATAGTCCCATTTCCAGAGGCCCGGCTTGCCCCCGTTGGCGGGTCCGCCGAGAGAGAACGAGACCAACGGATCCTGGTTCGACGGGATCCCATTTTCCATGTTCACGGCGCGCTGGTTGAACCAGTCGGACAGATTTACGCTCGGGGACACCTGCAGCCCATTGGTCTCCCACGGCGGAGAAAACAGCGAGTAACGCAAGCCAAAGGTAACTGTGAGATTTGGTTTTACCTTCCAAGAGTCCTGACCGTACATTTCCCAACCGTCTTCCGCGAAGTGCCTCAGCACCGGTGCGCCTTGCGCCAGCACACTGCCGTCTTTCTTGTAGTTGTAGGTTGCGTCGTCTTCGGTGACCATCCCGAGAAGTGCCATCATCGGGAAATCATAGGAATTTGCGAAAGATCCGGCGCCGGCCGGGAATCCATTGTTCGAAGGATTGAACGGCGATCCGCTCTTCACGAGCATGCCGGACACATCGAGCCAGGAAGCATTGGCCGCGCCATCACTGAACGAATTCAAGGTGTTGATGCGTGGATTGCGGACGTATGTGAAGGAACCACCAAACTGCAACGTGTGCCGCCCACGCGTCCAGGAAAGATCATCCGCAAACGTATGGATCGGACGCTGAAAAGCCGACGTACGTGTGACGCCTTGAGTGATCCCACGCAGAATGATGTACGGTTGATTGGAGTCCCCGATGTCGCCGACGCTTTCTCGAACGAACCCGTACCGGAAGCTATTCACCAGGTTATTTGTGATCACGCCGGAGTAGTTGATTATAAAGCCCTTGTTATAATTGACGAAACTATGTTCCGCATTGGTGTAATTAAAGAGGCTCCCTGCGGGCGAACTCGGCAGGTATTGCCCTTGTGGATTCGATTCATTTGCCAAGGCGCCGCTCCAAGAAATCCGCTGTTTCGCGTCCCTGGTGATGTTGTAGTCAAATTTCGCGATATACCAGTTCTTGGTGTCCGAAATTGGCGAGCTGAACCGGAAGCCGGAATAGTTCAGTCCGTCGCCGACCGAGCCGTCATTGGCATGGGGGAAACTGTTGAGATAGGATAAGGTCCCAGGATTTGGACCGAGATGCTGTGGATCCATCGTCTTAATCTGCGAGGCGTTAACTGCGAAATAGGCGGTAATGCTACCATTCGCGTTCGTGACAGGGGATGGGATAGTGTATGAGTTGCCGCTCAAGCCCTTCACGGATCCACCGGGGCAATCTGTTGCCACTGTCGCGGTGTTCTTGCACTGATAGAAAACGACACCGTCGCGGAGAGAATCCGTCGGGATCGTGCGTACCGCGCTCGTCTCTTCCAGGCGTCGTGTGCCTTCGTAGTTCAGGAAGAAATACAATCGATCTTTTATAATCGGCCCGCCTACTGACGCGCCAAACACGTTGCGGATAAGTTTCGGCGCTTGATTGCACTGCTTGGCGCTCAGGGGAGTTCCGCTCCCAAGGCACCCCTGGATCTGGGCGGCTTTCACGAAATAATCGTTCGCGCTGGTGTATGTGTTGCGGTTGTACTCGTACGCCGAGCCGTGAAAGCTGTTGGTTCCGCTCTTCGTAACGAGAGCCACTTGCGCACCCGAGGAACTGCCCTGGTCGGCATTGTAGTTTGTGGTCGTGACGCGGAACTCCTGCACCGAGTCCAGTGTGACGGGTAGCACTGACGTGAAGGCGTGCCCACCGGCATCATTCACCGCGATGCCGTCCAGTGTCACGTTGCTTTGATCGCTGCGCGAACCGTTCACCGCGCCGTTTCGCGTGTCAACATCCGTATTAATGTCAGCGCGGTTGCCGGTATATAGAACGCCCGCCTGCAGGCTGAGCAGATCCGGCACATTGCGGCCTTCAAGAGGCAGCTGTTTTACCTGATCCTCATTAAACGCGGTGCCGAGCGAGGCGTCGGTCGTGTTCAGCGTTACCGCTTGCGCCGAAACTTCTACGGTCTCCGCCGTGGCCCCGACATCGAGCGTCACGTTTTGCGTCGCCGGCAGGTTCACCTGCAGTTGCAAATTCTTCTGCTCAAACTTGCGAAACCCAGCCAGCTCCACCGTCAGCCCATACGTGCCGGGCGGCAGCGCGAGAAACTCGTATTCTCCCGCATTGTTCGTTGTCATTTCTCGCTTCAGCGCCTGACCCGCATTCGTCAGCGTCACGTGGGCATTGGCAACCGTTGCGCCGGTCTTATCGGTTACCACTCCGCGCAGTGACGTAGTTCCGGTCTGCGCCGACGCGCATGTAACCGCAGAAAGAAATGCTACGCAAGAAATCAGAAGATTGCGCTTCATCCTAGACCACTTCATGGATCGCCCCTTTCGCGCACCCCAACCTAAGATTAATTTGTATGCTGGTGGGCAATAGCAATCCGGTACGCAACCGATACGGCGCGTTGCCGGGTCTCAACCTGGAGGAAAACTTCGACCCAGGGCAACCTTTCCCACCACTCGACTCGCTAAACTTTGACCTAGCTTTTAGGTCAAATAGCCCGTCGGTGTCAAGGGGAGTTCTTCTAAATTCTTTATCAGTTCTGAGTTATCTAAATGTTGGATTCTTGAGGAGAATAGCGTCGAAGCAAAATCTCTGGCATTCAAACTTTATAAGCTGCGCGCTATCGGCAAAGAGAATGATTTCATCCCAATTGCACAAGCCTCGCCACCGTAATAGCCGGAATCCCGCGTATCGCTCCCAAGATCGAGTCCGAAACCTCTCCATCCAGCCGCACCAGCGACACCGCCTCCGCCCCCTGGCTAGCCTCGCGCCGCCCCAACGCAAACGTCGCGATATTCACACCCAGGTTCCCCAGTGTCGAGCCCACTTGCCCGATAACTCCGGGCTCGTCCCGGTTTCGCAGATAGAGCATCGTCCCCGCCAGTTCTGCCTCGAGCGGAATACCGTCAATCTGCAGCACGCGCGGCGAACCATCGTGCAAAACCGTGCCTTCAGCAGAAAAGCCTTTCGCCGATCCTGTCGTTTCCGGTAGAGCCGCTACTTCCAATGTGTTAGGAAACCCGCGCTCGCGCCGCCGCGTCTCTTCCTCGACAGAAAGCCCTCGTGCCGCAGCTACAGCTGGTGCGTTCACTACATTCACTTTTTCATCCAGCACCGCGTTTAGCATTCCCGCCAGCACCGCGCTGCGCAACAAATGCGTCCCCACATCCGCCACCTCGCCCGCGTAACGGATTCGTATCCGCGCTGGCCTGACTGCCACTGCCTGCGACACCAGCGACCCCAGCCTCTCCGCCAGCGCCAAATAGGGCCGCACGCGCCGGTACTGGTCCGCCGATAATGCGGGCAGATTCACCGCATTACGGATCAATCCCTCCGCCAAGTAATCCTTCACCTGCACGGCTACCTGTGTACCCACTTCTTCCTGCGCCTCGGCCGTCGAACCCGCCACGTGCGGCGTCGCAATCACGTTCGCCATACCCAGCAGCGGAGAATCCTTCGGCGGCTCCTGCACGAATACGTCGAGCGCCGCCCCAGCAAGCTTCCCGCTTTTCAACGCGTCCGCCAGCGCCGCTTCATCAATCAGTTCGCCTCGCGCCGCATTTATAATCCGTGCGCCCTTCTTCATCTGCGCCAACGTCGCGGCATTAAT
>WNFP01005621.1_pt1 | contig 10075 bp, 12 predicted proteins | sample 5400201 | NCBI WGS metagenome assembly WNFP01 (sample SAMN13153355, study PRJNA577476) | soil metagenome | isolation source: 115 cm saprolite under Madrone tree | place: USA:California | collected 2016-06-14
CAATGCCTGATGACCATAGCCTTCGCGCTGGTGGTTTCTCTGAACCTCTTCTTGATTCTGGAGCTGGATCGACCCTTCAGTGGATTGGCGCAAATATCGCCGACGCCACTTGAGCAGGAGTTGGCCAGGATCACGTCTGGTCAAACGGAGTGAGGGTGAAAAGATGCCAACATTTGAATGGATGAAAAACTGACGCAACTGATGAGATAGCCGCGCGCTGGCTTGTTTTAGGTGCCTACCTTCATTATGCGAATCGGGGGGTAGAAAATCGACCTAGAGTGATGGCGATGGCCCGTTGGCCTTCGGTTCGGCGGCTACCCCCGGCATTTAAAGATTGGAAAATGTGCATCCTTGCGTCTCCCGGGCGCCCACGAGCAAAATTTTTTAATTTTATTTTTTTCTAATTTGGGGCGAGAGCCGCCAGCTTGAGGAGCTGAAGCAATCAAAGAGCTAACCAGGCGCTCTGGCAGGGCGCCGGGTTCACGCTCGGCCCTGGCTTCCATACCCAACCGATGAAGTAGCCCACTCAGCCTAATTTTGTTAAGCCTAGCGATCACAAAAACATTGATAATAAGGCATAATCCATGACTATCCTTGATTTTTTCCCCAACCTTGTTGACCCACCCCATAACCCCACGCGACAATAGAGTCAGCAGGCTGACAACTGACACGTTGGGGGTACAACCATGGAAGACAAGAAGTGCCCAGCGTTTGTTGATGGTAAGGCGTGTGGTCGTGAGCTGACCGAGGTCGATCGCGAAGCCAAAAAAATAGCGAGATACGACTTAGCGACCTATGAATGCAGCCTCGGTCATCGCGCCTATTTTCTGCTCGAGCCGGAATCGAAGCCAGACCCTCCGATATGACCCGCGAAGACCTAGAGAGATGATGAACTAGCCCAGGAGTAACTCCGGTAGGTTGCTCGGTTTCCCCCGTGTCGGAGTCGTTGATGCACGGTCGTTTTCGTGCCCCTTCCTGAGGAATCTTCCTTCAGTCGCTGTACGTCCAATACCGACACCTATTTTCACAAACGTCTTGATCACCCGCACTACTGAGGCATAGGTTCTTCTAAACTTACAATACTTTCCCTTGCGGAGCGGACCGTTCGGTGATCAGGATGGCATCCTCCTTGCTTATTTTTCTTGTATGGTTTGGATCTGCCAACATTGCGCCGGGCCATTCATCGATTCCCCTTATCGGGTAAAAAGCGAAGAGTCCGGCGTCGTCTTCCTGGACCTCCTTGTTTGTCACGGTTGTTACCTGCAAGCGCGGGAACTCGGATTGCGTACCGAGGAAATCAGTGTTCGCTATAGGTCTCCCGCAGAAACCACAGCAGCCCAAGAAAAAAGACCGACATTGCGGCGATAAACAGCAGAGCGACGGGAATCGAGGCGTCGGCCGTAAGAAGGGCATGTAAGTGACCAGCGAATGGCAACGTGCTGACTTTCTGCTGTAGCGACTGTAATGAGACGATTAACGGGGGCGACTACGAAAGCGCCGATCAGATCTTTGCCGGGCTAGCGACTCAAGAAAGGAGGGTTTACTTTTCCACCACCAACAGCTCCTCGACCAATTCCCCACCGCAAGGTGACTGACGACGAACTTCTGACCTTGGCCAGGTCGGGGCTTTCAATCCCGGAGATCGCTGCAAGGCTTGGAATCGTGGTGGCGAATGTTCATAGAAGAATCAAACGTCTCACCAAAGGGGAGTAGCTAGTCTGCACACGGTGGGAGACTTTTTCTAAGGACCGAGTCTTCTGAACGTATCCCGCTAGAAGGGCAATAACCGCACAGGAGCCTACGACGGCCAAGGTGAACCAGATGATACCTCTGAGTGGCCAGCCAAAGCGATTCTCTTTCCACATGGAGACCAACAAGTAAACGACGCAGGTTAGGCCCAGGATTAGAATTAGCCACAGGCTTAAAGCCATTATTGTAAGCGCGGTTTGCACTCGCTCTATTTGTTGTTGGACGGCTTCGGCGAGCCTTCTGTCTGTACGTTTGGTTGCGGCTTGCCGGGTTCTTGGGCTTGCGGTACCTCACTATCAGTTACCCCCGGCAGGTTTTGCTGTTTTATGATTTTGCTCCCAGGAGGCGGCGGCTTATTCGAGATCACCAGCTTGCCGTCGGGATCTTGGTAAATGTAATGTTCCTCGGCCTGGTCTTGTGTCACCACAGCGAGACTAAGAAAAAGGGCGAAACAAAATGCAAGATTCAAAGTCGTAGGTTGCCTCGGGTAAGCGACTCGTTGGTATATTCCTCGATGGTCTCCTTTAACGTCTGAAGTGAGACCGGTTTTAGCAGGTAGCCTACCATTCCCACTTTCAAGGCCTTTTCCCGCCACAGTTCTGATATCCACGCGGTGAGGGCGACGACAGGAATCTGAGAGGTTTTGGGATTCTGCTTAAGTATTGCGGTTGTCTTGACCCCGTCGACATCCGGCAGTTGCAAGTCCATGAAAATTAGGTCAGGGCACTCTGCTTCCGCAGATGTGATGGCTTCTTTGCTGTTGCAGGCTTTTATAGGCTGATGTCCACTCTTTGTTACAAACAGACCCAGGATCTCACGGCAGTCATGGTGATCTTCTACAATAAGAATTTTCTTCACTGGACCTTCCGTAGGTTTGCGGTTGGAGTTCTCTTAGGCGCCGAATCGCACTCCAGGTACGCGTGCTCTTGCGATTGCCCAGTCTTAATTACGAGGAATCTCCCGCGAGTCTTACGTTGCAATTCTTGCTGAGAAAGACGTACTTCTCAGGCATCCTTCTTCAATTCTTTCTCGATCTCGGAATCGATATTGCTGATTCGGATCCCGAAAGCGTAAAGCTGGCGGTAGACGAGGAGCTGAAAGATTCGCGGCCAGCTATCAATGATTTTGATTGCGGCGTCTTCGCGTTCCTTGAGGCGTTCTAAATCGACCGTGTTCATTTGTTGAGGAAAGGTCTCACAAGAGAGAATTTATGCAGTTCTGGAAAATCTGAGTGAAGTGTGTGCGACGCGGGTTTTCACCAACTTCTTGCGACTCCCACGACGCCCCTGGAGAGAATGCTCCTTACGTCTCGCCTCCTTCCAAGACAGCAAGCCTTGACGTACGAAATCCGGGTGGAGGCCTAAGGTCTCGCAGATATACTCAAACGAGAAAAAACAATCGCTGTCTCTCTCCAGAAACCAGTCTTCTGCTTCTTGGAAAAGCCTCCTTCCTCTTTCATTCTTCGAAATGACATACTTCTGGAAATGTTGAATAGCACTTGCTAGCACAGCCAGCATGAGCTTTTCTTCTCCGTCTCTGATGTCTTTCTTGAAGAGTCTTTCGATGATTTCATTGTCCAGGGGGTCGAACGAAATCCACCTGTCAGCCCCAAGAGATTGCTCAGAAATGTTTTTTCTAAACATTGACTCAACCGGCTTTCAGCTGTTCTTTTTCCGCCCCTATCTTGCGCAAGTATTCTGCGATTCCTCGCTGTATACGACGGCTGTTTCGACGCCGGTCAATCTTAGGCACAACGACCCAGATGAGCCAAAACCCGGCGACGACGCAGAAGGCAATGAGCAAATACAAAATCTCTTCAGGCATTGTCCCTACGTTACGGTAAGGAGATAGAGCAATGCCGGTACCGCTACGAAATGAAGAAAAACTGTACGGATTGGGGACAGGCTTCCTAAAGAGTCATGATATGGCAGGTGTCGGGATGCCTCAGTTTTATGGGAGAGAAATAGCAACGGGCGAATTAGCCCATTGGTCAAGTTATGGTTTGAGGGTGACGGGTGACGCTAGGTGACGCAGATTTTAGAAAGTTCCCTATGAAGATGGTTTATAGGAAGTTACCAAAAAGAGCGTCTGTCAGCTGCAATGATGTTCTTGTACTACCACTCTGGCCGGGAAAGTCTTCAAACAGCGCTTTTACCATCGTCGGTAAAACTTTCATCAATTGGTTGCTAGAGCCGTTGCTCACAACCTTTCCCTCGTACAGTTTCTTGATATTCCCCTCCGCAAGCGCTTGCTTATCAACAATATCGAGTCTCAAGACACGCGTGTACTCAGTTTGCCTTGTCTCCCTGGTTCCCACAACCCCGTAGGTGGGCCAAGGGCTGCTGTCGAGGCAGCTGGTGGAAGTACAAGTTTCGACTCCGGTTTGGCCGATGATTGGATAAGACGAATCGACCGCTCTTCCCTTATCTATGCCATAAGCGAAAAACACCACTGTCTGTGCCTGATCTACGGTCGTTTCGCGGAAGCCCTTCGCATTCAGTTGCTGTCTTACGGTTTCTTCGTAGGCTTTATGTTCAAGCCTTCCCTCCTGCTCTTTGAACGGAATCATGACATAGGTAGTACCGGAAAGGTCCTTAGGAAGTTGATGAACCACAGCGACTTGAGACCTCAAGAGAGCACAACCGGACAACATCGCAAGCAAAACGGTGGCGACCAACAGATTTTTCATAGGCCCTCCACAACGCAACTTCTTTGTCTGAATGGATGATCCGTGTGTGAGCGCTTCTTTTAACGGGTGGCAGTAAGTTGTAAAGCGTCTTTTGCTCCGGCTTTTTTAGCCCTCCCGCACAACTTCCCGAGCGTCCTTATCATCCCTCAGCCCGACAAACTTCGAATGTCTCAGGTGACCATCCGGCGTCCATTCGTTAAACTCGATCTGGGCGACCAGCTCAGGTCTAAGCCATACACAGTTTTTCATTTCTTCCTTGGTCAAAGCCCACATGGTTCGTTTCTTCTCAGGTAGATTGGCAAATGGGCAAGTATCGATTTCTAATCCTTTGAACTTGCTTGCCACTTCACGAAGAACTTGCGGCACAAAGCCGTTTCTTACCTTGGCAGCATAGAGAACTTTCTGGCCCTCATAATAGCCGACTATCAAAGCATCAAACGGATTTCCCGGCGTGTATCCGCCGATGACAAACTCCTGGCCTCGGTTGACCTTGTACTTGACCCATGCCCCGGTTCGCTTGCCTGATTCATAGAGGGAATCCTTGCGCTTGGCGACGATGCCCTCAAATCCAAACTCCTTTACGACACGGATGAGATCCGCTGGTGAGGCTTCAATGTTTTCTGATAAACTAATTGGAGCAGCGTTGCTATCCGCAAAGATTCTACGAAGTACTTCCCGTCTGAAATAGAGAGGCACCGTTAGGACGCTTCGACCACGATAGATGAGAACATCAAACGCGTAGAAAACTAACGCCTGTGCTTTTGATCGGTGATGTTGCAGGAGATTGAACGAGACTCGCCCCTTTTCATCTAAGGCGACGATCTCGCCGTCTAATAGCGTGTTGGGCGGAAGTCGTTCACAAGCTTGGGCAATGTGCGGGAATTGCTTTGTGAAAAGATTTTCTCTCCTCGACCAAAGCGTTACTCCGGTTGAATCCCTCCCTGCAAGGCATCGGTAGCCATCAAATTTGACCTCGTAGAGCCATTCCTGGCCATGGGGGAGTTTCTGAACCGCCAGCGCATACATGGGTTCGACAAAACGAACCTTGGCTGAAGGGAGGGCGCTGAAATCTTTTGCTTTCACGAGGTATGCGGCTGTCAGGCCTTCGTGCTTCCTGCAATTTAACGAGGAGGCATAAATTGCAGACTCTGCAAAAAGGAGTCAACTTCCCGCCTCACGGTATCTGCAGCCGACTGCTCTCCCTCACGGTAAGTCTCCACGAAGCTGATCCATATCAAATGGCTCTTAGAAGACGCGGGTTGTGGGTGGGCACATATTAAATTGTTTGAGAAGTTCAGTATCATGACAAGGCCGGGTGGTGCTTGGTGCATGCCTCGCTCTTCCACTTTCGCGTCAAACCGGACGCAACTTGCACCAAAGGACCTGTCTACCAGCGAATGTGACTCTAACAACTGGTAATGACGCTCGGCAGAACTAATCCCTCCCATAAATTGAGAAAAGATGTGCATGCTTATCATTTGGTCAACTGCGACTTTCAATTGCTCAGGCGACTCGGTATTGAATCCAAAATCTGGAAGGTCGACAGCGAGGCCCGTGAACCGGATCGCTGTGAGGCTTAATTGGAAAAACTCATCCGGCGATGGGGACTGTCCGAAAATTGCTCCGCTCACCGGGGCTTTCAAGAAACTGAGCCCTTGCGAGGCCAAGGATTTGACGCACCAATTTTCGCCTTGAGGGGGGAGAACCGAAAACCCTGGAGCCGACACTTCTATTCGTTTGTCTACATTTGTAACTAGAGAACTGTCCAACACACTGCAGTTGAGAGGAACGGGCGTGAAACCGGCCCCGCTACAAAAGGCAGCGACCGTGAGATACAGGGAACAGACGGCCCAGCGAACGTATGTTTTCATTTCATAGCTCCCTCACTCAATGACGACGTTGGAGAGCCAGGCCAGCTATTCACGGCTGTTCAGTATCACCGCAATGGGTATGCCACAAAACCAAGCCTATGAAAAACCTATTTTAGAGCGGAAATCGCTTCAGCATGTTCGTACGTTTTTTCCAGCTTTCCTCGCGTCGTCTTTCAATCGCCCCTTATAGCAGGACAACGGCTGTAATACTCATCGTTCGAAACGCTCATGTCTGTTCTAAGCTCATAACAAGGACGATAACGAGTATCACTGCTTGCAACGCATCCGGAAGCGAAAGCAAGAACCAATATGGCAATCAACTTTTTCATTTCCCCTTACTCAACAGCCATGGACGTATCCAGTTTTCCTAGCCTAGATCAAGCCGAATTATGGTTTGAAAGTTAGAGTGTCATCTCTTCCCCCCGATTGTGTCTTTGATGTCCTTATGCCAGACCTTGACGTTTCATGTGGGCGTCGAAGACCGAGCCAATTCCACCGCAATGGGTATGCCACAAAAAGAAGTCTTTGAAAATCACATTCTCGTGATGAAGGAAGGCAACGGAGCGTCTCATTTCTGCTACAGGGGAGTAGCAAATTTGATTCAGTTTATGGCGGGAGGAGTTAACGAGCTTTGGAACGTTGTGGCTTAGTTTCCGCCGACGTTTTTCCTCGAACTAATACCCACGCAAGGCGGTAACCACATTTCAAGCACCAGCCATTGATCGCCTGCACGGGTAGCTTGGCTTCCGTCGGTCGGCTCCAATCGTTGTTAGGCGGCATTCCCTAGATAAGTGGCGATTTGCCAAGTATTGCCCCACTTGTCCTCCACCATTCCACGACGGTCGCCATACGGCAGGTTCCATGGCTCCTCTAGGGAGCGGGCGCCAGCTTCGACGGCGCGCCGATATGTCTCATCAGTGTTGTCGACATATACATACAAGAACGCAGGTGCCGGGTCGCGGATGCCGGCGTCGCTAATCATGATGATGGATTCGCCGATGCTCAGGACGGTTGGTGCGTCTGGCCGATACTCTCCTGTCGCCCTGAACACATACTTGAGGAACTCAACCAGCAGCTGTGCCTCGTGAACCACGATACGTGGCGTCACGGTATGCCAGCCCTGCGGGGTGAAGTGCGAGCGGTCGATTGTTTCGTGCATTGCGTATCTGTTCGGATGCCACCTAACTATTGAATCACGTCCGAAATATCAATCTCGGCATCCATGACTTTATGGAGTTTCCGCCCGTGGCTTCGTTTTAGAAAATCAAAGACTTGGTCGTACACATTACTCGGTGCTCTGATCGAGCCGAATTATTTTCCGTCGGGGCATTGTACCGCGAGACCTATGATCGACGTTTCCCATAGAGACAGATCAACAAGAACACGTCTGCATCAGATAGACATGAGCCGACGGGAGTCTGCGTTTTTAAGCAATTACGGAATGGTAACGTACCCTTCATTAACCAGATAATTCTTAATTGCCTCAGCGACAGTAAAATGACCTGCAGGTTCCCAATGCCCTCCCGATTTGAAGCCTTCTCCTTTTGCTATTTTCTCAGCAAAGTACGGCCTAGTAGAAAAACATTTGGCTTTTTCATTTAGCTGGCACATGGAGAACATGTATGCCTCGCCTCGCGTCACGGCGACATCCATGGCGATTTCACTGGATCGCGGGAGATATGCAAGTATTGGAATTGCATGGACACTCTCGATCACCTCTATCATCTCCGTTAATATGGCAGTCGTAATATGCTCGATCTCTTTGTCTCGAAGCCCTAATAAGGTTGTTACTCTGTGGTGCATGAATGAAAATACATCGACAATCCTGGGTCTGGTCCAATCCCATCGGAGGATCTCCTCCGGGCGTGGAACCGGCGTGCCTGTCAACCTAAGCTCACCTCCTTTTAGGACAAAGCGAGGTTTCGCAAAGTCTCTGAATTCGAGTATATTTCTAGACATATCCAGAGGCAGAAAACCTAAGATAACAATATCCGGCTCGTATTTGACCCCTTCTTCCCGAAGAAGAATCAACATTTGATCATGGCCATAGCCGTGTACACCCATGTTGATGACTTCGGTATGCGGCAGCATTTGTTGCAGATAGTAAGAATATGTCTCGTCATCGCTTACTTCATCACCGAAAGTAAACGAATCTCCTATGATCAAGATTCGTAACCTTTCTTTGGCCTTAATATATGAAAAGTCCTTTGTGCCTCTAAGACCTTTAGAGTTTGTATTTAAAATCTTGTTGTCGAATACTTTTACGTCTCTGAGGTTTGGCTTGGATCTCCATCCTTTGGAAGGGTCATAACTGTCAAATGTGTAGTGTGCATCGTACCCAAATTTTTGGTGTTCGTGAACCCAATTGCGACGGTACGTGTAGTCCTCATTTGCCTGGAGACGTTTAGCAACTTGAGGTATCGAAAGAGCCAGTCTTGCAAAGCCCTCAAACAGGCAGGCTAAGAAAACGACGTATCCAAAAACCAAAACAATTTTGCGTTTCCTGATCATTGTGCGTCAATTGGTTGTTGATGCGGAACTATGACTTTAGATCACGGTCAAGTTTCCAGCGAACACGGGTGTCACTGAACTCGAAAGTAACTGTGATTCGGCGACACATAGTGGGAGCACCTATAGCGCCGGGTTAGGGGGAGCGTCAAGGAGCCGCCACTGTTACTCCTACTACCCTCAAGTACTTATACTTAAGTATGTTACCCCCGGCTGCTGGCAAATGGACCCGGCCAGAAGAGCGCTCGGACCGTTGCTTCTGCAGAGGCCTCATAGATTATTTACCAAGACAAAATCCTCAGGGCCATGGGACGGGCTAATGACCTTGTGGGGGATCTGAGCCAAATATTTTTCCGATCTGAGATAGTCGGCGCGATCGAAGATTACACCGACCTTGGCATTCCCTTTTAGCAGCTGAAGGATACGCTCTCTGTCGCGGACAATTGGCACGCGCCGGTTGAGATAATATGTGATTAGAGGCAACCGAGTATCGTTGAGAGCCGTCGTGTAGACTTCACGACCCGCTATTTGATCCCGGATCTCATCGAAGAAAGCGGCGTGACTCTTGAGCGCATCGAAGGAAGGCATCACCGCCAACGTGGTAACGAACGTGCTGAGAGTCACCAGACAGGTTATTCCGTAAGCATAGGGCGGGCCCCGATATGCGCCCTGGAAGCGCCAGGCCAATACAGCAAAAGCCAAGCCGGTGAGGAGACTCAGGCCAAAGAATGTCGGCTTCCCGAAATAGATTCCCAAAACGATGGGAGCGATAGTAACGGCCACCGCTACGCCGGCCAGATTGATATTAAATAACGCACGTTCGAACCTCGTCACACTTCCTGCAATGAAAAACAGATCTCGGAGGAACTCACTGATAATCAGAAGCATGATAAATAACAACGGATCGATATAGCTCTGGGGCCGGGAAGCGGAAAACGTAAGCAGGACCGGCACCGAGATGATAGTGACCTTAAGAAAGAAATTGAAATTGTCGTTGCTCCGATGACGAAACAACCAAATCAGCGCGGCGAAAAAAACCAAAGACCACGGCACCGTCCGCCGGAACAAGGCAAGAAGGTATGTGTAGCGGGGGTGGTGCCTTTCGATGGTCAACGCATCATCCAGCGGCCCGAAGGTAAACCGGTCGAAGTGCGAGAAATCGAAAAAACGCCCAAACGTATTGTCGAAGAAAACGACTCTCAGGTAATGCAAACCGCCCTCATCGTAAAGGGCGAAAACCCATGGGCCAATCACGACG
>WNFP01007346.1_pt1 | contig 10075 bp, 11 predicted proteins | sample 5400201 | NCBI WGS metagenome assembly WNFP01 (sample SAMN13153355, study PRJNA577476) | soil metagenome | isolation source: 115 cm saprolite under Madrone tree | place: USA:California | collected 2016-06-14
TCATGCCGCCGCTCGAACCAAGCGCGCTGCCCTGATCTCATCAAGGAGGTCATCGACGCCCGCCAGCGCAAAGCGCAGCGTGGCCTCGTCGACGAGGCGCCCGTCGCTGACCTTCTCATGCACGCCCCCGATCACGATCTGGGGCCGGAGCACAGGACGCGCCGGGACCGATGCGAGCGTCTCGTTCATTTGCTGCTGCGCGCGCACGCCGCCGGTGAAGGCGGGCGAGGCCGTCATCGTCAGTACCGGCTTGCCCCTCAGCACCGAACGTCCATAAGGCCGGGAGGCCCAGTCGAGCGAGTTCTTCAGGACGCCGGACATGCCGTGATTGTACTCGGGCGAGACCATGATCACGCCATCCGTTGTCTCGATGGCCGAACGCAGGGCGCGCACCGATTCCGGCGCGTGCTCGCCATCTTCATCCTCGTTGTAGAGCGGCAGCCCGTGCAAGGAGAAAATGTCGAGCCGAGCCTTGGGCGCAAGCGCGTCCTGGAGGCCGCGAAGCACCGCGGTGCTCTGGAGGCCGCGAAGCACCGCGGTGCTATTGGAAGCCCGGCGCAAGCTGCCGGAGAGGCCGAGAAGGCGGAGTTGGGTCATCAGGCGCAGTTCCAGATGGCTTGGATTTTGCGACACGACGCACATCACCCAACCTCGGTCAGCTCAAGTAAATTCGAGTTTAATATTCGACTTAAGGGCTCTTCAGTTGCGGGAGCGATTTCGCCTTTGGGTCTTGGCCGTGTAAAAACACCCTTCGCAGGGAAGTCGCTGAGAAGCCGGGACCGGTTCGGTCTCAGGCCACGATCGCAGCCATCAGCGGCTTTGTCCCGACGATGTTCATGACCCGTGTCAGATTATAGGCGAGGTGTTATTCGGCGTGGGGTCTGACGCTCGATCGGCGTCCACGTCTGACCCCAGTCGACGCGCAGCAACGCATTGTATCGACGAATTAATTGGGCGTCCGACTAGGGTCACGGTTGGGAGCCGATTGGGTGTCAAATCGCAAGCCGATTAACAGTCGCGCGCAAATTGGCAGCCGATAGCGACGTATAGAAGCCGATCGCCAGCCGACCAGACTCGCCGCGGCCCGTGGTGTGTGCGCTTAGCATCAGCGTGTCAACCTGCTCGAGAATTGAGCGGGCTGTGCGCAGGAACTCACTTCCCGTCGGTGTTGTCCGCACACCTCCGCTCGATCGCTCGAACACGGCCATCCCAATCAATTCTTCAAGCTGTCGAACGCAGCGGCTGAGTGTCGATTGCCGAACCCGCAGAATGTCAGCCGCCCGTCTAAAGCTCCCGTGATCCGCCGCCGCCACGGTATATCGCAGATGCTGCAGGTCGATGGCCGAAGAACGGAGCGCAGCATTCGCCTTCTTGTTGTTGACCATGCTCCAACACTCGCAGTTCGGACACTTCAGAATTGGCAAATTCAGCGGCCGCGCATTGCAGCACGATAATCGGATGGCTCATCCGCATTGCTGCGTATTGCGGGCGCAAACTTCAGCTTAGACACCCCGAGGCCGTAACCAGGACACCAGGAGCAAACAGGCGAAAGCTCCAACCGCCGCAGCGAGGAAGCCGTCGATATACGCCAGGATGGCGGCCTGTTTCGCGACGGCCGAGGCCAACAGGCTCGCGGCTCGTGCGCTCGAGGCGGCGACATCGCCGCTGTGAGCCCCCACCGCGCCGCTATAGGTGTTCAAGCGATCGGCCGTCAGGCCACCCAGACTATCGACATGCAACCCGATCAGGTTGGAATGGACCTGTTCGCGAACGCGCACGAATGTCTGCATGAATGCCGTCCCAATCTCGCCGCCGAACAGACGGCTCGTCTGCACAAGCGTTCCGATCGTCAGGACGTCGGTCGGGTTCATCGATCGGACGGCTATGACGATGAGCGCGGTCAGCGCGAAGGATTGACCCAGCGCCTGCAGGATCTGCGACGGGAGGAAGTCGTCGGTGGCCCAATCGGCGGTGAGATTCGTCGCCATCAGGCAAGCAGCGCAGATCAAAGACGCGCCAAGCGTCAGGACCAATCGGGCATCGACCCTCGAGAGCAGCCAACCCAGCGGGAAAACGATCAGCAGCTGAGGCAGGGCGATCCATAGCAATACCGCGCCCACCTGCATTTCGCGATAGTTCTGGACCACTTGCAGATAGGTCGGGATGATGTAAGCGGTCGACAGGATGATGAAGCGGAATCCCGCCAGCAGGAGCAGGATCGGAATAATCCCCTCTCTCACAAGGACCCGGATATTCAAGAAGGGCTTATCAGCGAAGAACTCGCGAACGATGATGGCAAGGGTGACCAAGCTTCCCGAGATCAGAAGGCCATTGACCAGCCCGCTGCTCGTCCAGTCCAGGCGATTGCCCTGATCGAGGCTGGCATATAAAAGGCTGAAACCGATCCCTGCGTAGGCAAGCCCCGGCCAGTCGAGATCCGCCAAGATCGTTGTGTTGACCTTCTCGCGCGGCACGCCGTACCAGATGCAAGCAAACATCAGCGGCAGAGCACAGCAATACTGCCAATCGATCCAGCGCCAAGACCAGTTATCGGCATACCAGCCCTCGAGCGAGGCCGCGATGTTCTGGGACAGTTCCAAGTTCATCGCGTAGATCGCGACGCCATAGATCGCAAGCTTCGTCGGCAGGCTGCGGACGATGAATCCGATGCTGAGCGGGATGAATGTACCCGATCCGACGCCCGCCAGGAACTGCGCCGCCAGAAAGGCGTTGAGGTTGGGCGAAAGCGGGCCCAGCAAGCTCGCGACGAACAGCAGGATCATTCCGAACAGCAGCACGGGCCTGACGCCGAAGATAGCGCCGAGATAGGGGCAGGCGACACCGATCAGCATCTGGCCCACACCGAAGCTCGTCGTTATCCAGGCCCCCTCATCGAAGCCCACATGCAGCCCGCCGCGCAGATCGGCGAGGCCGAAGCTCGTCACGCGGCTCCCAAAGAGCGACAAGATCGCGCCGAGCAGGACCCCGACGATGCCGATATAGGGGCGCAACTTATCAGCGCTCAGCTGCGGCTGGTGTGCGGCATTCTCGTGAAGGGCTCGGCCCGCGGAGGTGATCGGTTCGAAAGCCACGGTCATGGCCGGGCTGACGCGGAGGCCGGCTCTCTATCTTCGGTATGGCCAGAACCGCCGCGGGTGTCGATGGTTGCTTCGACCGACATGCCAGGTCGCACCAGGGAACCAAGCGCGACGTCATGGTCGAGCACGATCTTCACGGGGACACGTTGGACCACCTTGGTGAAGTTGCCCGTGGCGTTGTCCGGCGGGAGCAGGGCGAAGGTGCTGCCCGTTCCCGGAGACCAGCTCTCGACATGACCCGTGATACGGAGATCGGAGAATGCATCGACGACGATGCGAGCCGGCTGCCCCGCGCGGATATTGGTCATTTGGGTTTCCTTGTAATTGGCGATGACCCAGATGTTCGGCAGCGGAACGACGGCGATCACTTGCGTACCGATATTGACGAATTGGCCGGGGCGAACCTGACGCTGCCCGACCAGACCTTCAGCCGGCGAGAGAATGCGGGTGTATCGGAGATTGTCGGAAGCGAGCGCCACTTGCGCCTCCGACGCGCGGATCTGCGCCTCTATCTGCTTCTGTTGGGTGTCGAGCGCGGCCAACAGCGCCTTCTGCTGCTCGAGCTGCGCAGCGTTCAATTGCCGTTGCGCGGCTGAGCGCTTGAAGTTGGCGTCAGCCTGTTCGACCGCCTGCGGCGTGCCAGCGTTTCCGCCTCTGAGCAGCTCGCGCTGTCGCTTCGCCTCGAGCTCGTAGCGGGTCACGTCGGCGTCGGCAGCGTCGATACTGGCCTCGGCCTGGCGAATGAGAGCGTTCTGCACGCTGCGTTGATTGTCAAGATTGGCAAGCGTCGCCTGAGCGGCGGCGAGATTGGCCTGGGCGAGGGCGAACTGTGCCTCGTAATCGGAAGGGTCGATGACAGCGATGAGGTCGCCTTGTCGCACCCTCTGGAAATCATGGACGGCAACTTGCGTGATGTAGCCAGAGACGCGCGCCGAGAGCGGCGTGACGTCTCCGGTGACGAAAGCGTCATCGGTCGATTCGAGCCGGGCAGCGCCAGTCCAACGATTCCAATGACCGGCCACATACCAAAGCAGCCAAGCTGCCGCGACCAGGAACGCGACCCGCATTGCTGGAAACAGCCACCGGAGGCGGCCTCTGGACTTGGGCGGATTGGTAGCAGCGTCGTTTTCAGCGGCCGATATATCGCTCATCAAATCTCCTGCGACAAATGAAGACGGCCTTTCCGCGCACATACGGATTGCGCTGATCGGGATGGAGTGCGACCCGACGAAAGGATCAAGCAACTTCGCGACCAATGTTGCATGAACGCGTTGAGCGAACTCATGGCAGCCATTTCCTACGCTCTGACTCTATTAACCCTAGTTCGTTATCATCGCGTGCAGGGCTCCGCGAATCGAGAAGGCTGCAAGCGCCAAAACTGCGACCGAAGCTAGATAAAGGGTGCCGAACCAAAGGAGGCGCCGATCGCGCACCTTCAAGATCCCCATCCTTGTTCCGGAGTCTTCCCGCGAAATACGCGGTATGCGAATGCCGAGTACGCCAGCACAATTGGTGTGACCACGGCTGCACCTGCCAGCATGAACACGTGACTCAGCGTCGCCGAAGCAGCGTCCCACAGCGATAACCGGAAGGGAACGATGTTCGGGAAAATCACGATGCCAAGTCCGCCGACACCGCAGGCGAACAGGATCAGGCCGAACAGGAACGGACGAATTGCCGGCTCACGTCCCGTCGAGCGCACGAGAAGAACGGCGACGGTAGCGAATATTGAAGCGATCAACCCGAGAGGTGCTGGATGGGACGTCCAAGCTTCTTGTACCCGGGGTTGGACGAAAGCAGAAGCGACGCAAGTGGCGGCGAAGAACCCTGCAAACATAGGCGTGCCCACCCAAAGGCTGAGGCGTGCAAAGTCCAGCAACTTGGAAGTCGCTTTGAGATGAAGCCAACCGGCACCGAGCACAACGTAGCCGGTCAGGACCGCCAACGCCGTAAGCGCCGGAAAAGCCCGGAATACGTCAAGAACGCTTCCCGAGAAGTGGTCGTCCGTCACAGCGATCCCTTGCACGAGACCACCGACTATGAATCCCTGCATGAGTGCGGCTATGATTGAGCCCGCTCCGAAGGCGAGGTCCCAGATGCGGCGTCTGCGATCGACCTGATAACGGAATTCGAACGACACTCCTCGAAGGCCGAGGCCAAGCAACATGACGATCAGAGGGATGTAGAAGGCTGGCAGCAGGATGCCGTATGCGATGGGAAACCCTGCCAGCAGACCGACACCGGCCATGATCAGCCAAGTTTCGTTGCCATCCCACGTCGGCGTGATCGAATCGACCATTCGGTCGCGGAGCTTTTCGTCTGCCTGTAGAAGGAGCAAAGCACCAACGCCGAGATCGAATCCGTCCAGCAGGACGTAGAGCGATAAGGCAAAAGCGACGAAAAGAGCAGAACAAAGCGGTAGATCCATGTTCGATTACTCCGCCGGTGCTGCATGCATGACTGCAGACGTCAACGCGGGCTTCAGCGACCCCGTAGGTTCGGCATGTTCCGGAGCATGGCTTGGGCCGCGTCGTATGACTCGCGCCGCGAAGACGAGAAATGACGCCATAAATAGAGCGTATATGCAGACGAACCCGATAAAGGTGGAAAGCAGAACGTTCGCCGGCACCGGCGAGACGGCATCCGCCGTCTTCAACATCCCCCAAATAACCCAGGGTTGCCTTCCGGTCTCGGCCAAGTACCAGCCGCCTAGCGTTGCGACGATGCCAGAGGGCGACATAATCACTAGGGCGCGCAGGAGCCATCGGGTCGCATAGAGCCGTCCCCGATAACGCAGCCACAGCGAAGCGACTGCGAGCCCGAACATGAGAATGGCGGTTACGACCATGACGCGGAAGCCATAGAAGACGAGGCCCATGTAAGGCTGCCGATCGACGGGAGTATTCGTCAATCCTTCGACGCGTCCATCGAGGCTATGGGTGAGCAAGATACTTCCGAGATACGGCGTGCCTAGCGCAAAGCTATTGCGCTGGCTTTTCTGGTCGGGAACGACAATCCATAAGTAGGGGGCGGGAGACTCCGACTTTTTCTCCCAGAACCCTTCGGCCGCTTGCATCTTCGACGGCTGCAGCTCAAGCATTTTTCCATAGAGTATGTCGCCAAGGAAAACTTGACACGCGATCACCACGGTCGCGAAAGCGGTGCCTAACGAAACCGTACGCCGTCCGAACTCGAGGTGCTCGCCACGCAGGAGATACCAAGCTCCGACTCCGGCGACTAAAAAAGAGCCGGTGAGGAAAGCGGCGGCCAGCATATGAGGCAAACGGTAGAGCCAAGACGGATTAACGATGACGCGGAACCAGTCCGTAACCACAATGCGCCCGTTCTCGATGCTTACACCGTCTGGTGTTTGCATCCAGCTATTGGCTGAGAGTATCCACGATGCAGAAAGCAACGTACCCAGCGCTACCATGCAGGTTGCGAAGAAGTGCAGCTTCGGCCCGACACGGTTGTAGCCGAACAGCATAATTCCCAGAAAGCCCGCTTCAAGAAAAAATGACGTCAGTACCTCCAGAGCGATTATTGGGCCGATAGCCGGGCCTGCCATCTGACCAAATTTAGCGAACCCCAAGCCGAATTCGAACGATAGCACGATACCCGTAACGACCCCGACGCCGAACCCCATCGCAAAGATTCCGAGCCAAAAGCGGTAAATCTGCTGATAGAGGGGATCGCCTGTCTTGACCCATAGACCCTCGACAATCGCCAAAAAAGTGGCGAGCCCGATCGACATCGTCGGAAAGATGATGTGGAAGCTGACGGTAAACGCGAATTGGATGCGCGCTAGAAGCTCTGATGTCATTCTACTTCCCTAGAGGGGCTGGGGCCGACGGAAAATCCAAAGAGCCGACAGGATGAAGACGATTAGGGAGGCGATGGCCGCGGAAAAACCAAATACCCCCATAAGCGCCAAGAAGAAGCCGGCGCCCATTAGAGCAACGATGCCACTCTTAAGGATTGCTAGGTAGTTCATCGGTGGCTTCCTTCATTCGAACGATCGCCGGTCGTTTCGGCGAACCTAACGAAGTCGCAAAGGCCGCCTTCTTGCTGGCGTCGGACGGTGCGCTCTTTACGAGAATCGGTGCAGTCGAAGCCTGGTTCAGTTCAGTCCTTGGAGAAGGCCTTCGAAGCTGCGACGGAGTCGAGGGCCTCACGGAGTAATTTAATCTTGCCGTTTTCGGCGATCAGCACGCCGGCGTAGGTCTGCCGATAGATCTTGCCGGTATCGACGACCAGAGCTTCGACCTGGTATTCCGCGGCAACCTTGTCAGGTGTTTGGATGAAGTAGGTGAGATTCTTGAAGCGAAAGTCGGGAACCTTTGCGATCATGCCCGTGAGAAGCCGTTCGACTTCGGCCGGGCCTTGAGCATGAGCCTTGACCCACGGCAATTCGAGCACGCCGTTCTCGGCAAACTGAGCCGCTGATACCTTGGGGGTGCCGACGTTATTCAGATAGGTTTCAAGTAATTCGCTTGCGGACTTCACTGTCTTTCCTCCACGAACGGGGCTCGCCGCGGAGAGACTAGTGCTGCAACAACCCTTTATTTAGGCCCCAATTTGCAGAAGACTTTTGTCGTGGTTAGAATAATGCCCCCGCCTCTGCGAGGTTCATACTCATGGTGGCGCGGGTCTACGGCGTCACACCCGTGTTTTTATTTTGAGCCAAAGGGGCCGGGGAGGACTCAACTGGAGCGGCGATGCGTTCTAGAGCTGCCCTAGCCGCCCGCACGCCAGGGTGGTTCCACCGAAACTACCCGTCAGGCTCGATCGTTTGAGCCATCGCCCTCGAACCATGGATTAGCGGCGAAGCCCTCCGAAAGGGCATCGAGGAGCGATCGGACGGCGGGAACCATCCCGCGCCTTGATGGAAATACAGCATGCACAACACCCGACAGAGAGCTCAACGACGGCAGCAGCCGAACCAGTGCACCGCTCGACAAGTCATCTCTGGCAAGCAATGCGGGCAGGCGTGCGACACCCACTCCGCGAAGCGCTGCGCGACGCACGCTGTAGAAGTCGTTGGCGCTCAGACGGGGGTTGTGAACCAGTTCGGCTGGTTTTGATTCAGCGTCGACAAAATGCCACGTATGCTCTCTCCCAAGTGTCCCCGTCGATAGCGTGGGCATTCGCGCGATGTCTGTGAGCACTTGGGGCTGTCCAAAGGCAGCTACGAGCGCGGGACTGCCGACCAGGATCATGTCCGACGAACCGAATGACCGCATCGCCAAGTCAGAATCCTCCAGCGGAGGCAACCGCACCCGAATCGTAATATCGATGCCCTCCTCAACGACGTCGACTCGCCGATTGGTCGCCTCGAGTGCGACCCGAACCTCGGGGTATGCGGCGAGATACCCCACGATGATATCAGCGACGCCTCCTTGAAGCAGGCCGGTGGGGCAGCTGATCCGAACCAGTCCCCGCGGCGCAGACAGCGTTTGGTTGATCGCATCCCTTGCGGCATCAGCTTCGGCAATCAGCGCGACACAGTGGCGGTGGAGCGTCTTGCCCGCTTCGGTGAGCGAGAGTTTGCGCGTCGAGCGATTGAGCAGGCGCACGCCGAGTTCCCTCTCCAGTGACCTGATCCGACGGCTGAGCTTCGAGGTCTGCATGCCGAGCGCCTCGGCAGCAGCCGTATAGCTGCCGCAATCGACAACACTGGCAAAGAAGTAGAGGTTGTTCAGGTCTTGGAAGGCGTCCATGGGCACGAACCTCGCGGAGGGGGGCTCATTATTCTATGTAGGACAAAACTCTTCTGCAAATGGGGGTCTAAACAAAGGTCTGTTGCAACACTAGCCTCTCCGGTCGTGGGCCTTTGGGGGCACCACAAGCACGAGCGAGCTAAGAACGAATGCTGCAACTGCGAGCTTTGGTCACCCTGGGAGATGCAAATAGTGACTGGCTCAAGGCCAGGCACCACTTCGCCGTCGATAGCCAGGGCAACCACACGCACGCGCAGCTCGGGAACCTCGTAGTCTGGAACGACGACGAGATAGCCCCGCACAGCGGCTTTCCGATGCACGGGCATCGCGACATGGAGATCGTCACGTACGTGCGCGAAGGCGTACTCCAACACGAAGACAGTTCGGGTGGTATTGGACTCGATCCCCGTTGGGCCACTAAACCCTTTGCCGATATGCAGCGCTCGGGTCGGCTCATGCCAATCGCGAGCGGATTTCCCGAAGACCAAGATTCGCTGCGGATTGAGGCCGACGCTCGGGTACTCGGCGCCACGGTCGAAGCGGGGCAACGCATCACATATCCCTTGCCCTCGACCCGATACGGCTATCTCGTTCCCGCGCGTGGAAGAGTCATGGTGAACGACCAACAGGTCGGAGAGCGTGACGGCATCGCGATTGCGGGCGAACGCGGAATTGCCATCACGGCGATCGAGCCCGCTGAAATCATACTTGTGGATACGGCCTGACATACAAAGTGACTTGCTGGAGTGACCATGGACAAACTGAGTTGTGACTTGAAGAGGACGGAAGTAGCGCCGACCCTCAACTCGCGCCGCGAGTTCCTGCGTGCGGCTGCGGCATCCAGTGGTGTCGCGATCTTGTCCGCCGAGTTTGTCCCGGAAACTGCCCGTGCAAGCACCGACAAGGTCGCGGAACTCGTGTTTCCCCCAGCGACGAAAGCCGTGACACCGTTCAAGGTGTCAGTGCCGCAAAGGGCGATCGACGATCTCAAGCGTCGACTGGCGTCCACGCGGTGGCCGGAGCGGGAAACCGTCGGCGACTGGTCGCAGGGCGTTCCCCTCCAGAAGGCTCAGGCGCTCGTTGCCTACTGGCGCGACAAGTATGACTGGCGCCGCTTTGAGGCTCGCATCAACGCCTTCCCGCAATACCGCACCCAGATCGACGGGCTTGGCATTCACTTCATTCACGTGCGCTCCCCTCACCGAAACGCGCTGCCGATCATTCTCACGCACGGATGGCCGGGATCGGTCGTGGAGT
>WNFP01005622.1_pt1 | contig 10072 bp, 10 predicted proteins | sample 5400201 | NCBI WGS metagenome assembly WNFP01 (sample SAMN13153355, study PRJNA577476) | soil metagenome | isolation source: 115 cm saprolite under Madrone tree | place: USA:California | collected 2016-06-14
CCTTTCGCGATGTTTACCGACGCCTTTGGTGAGAAATATTTTCTTAGCGACAAACGCCATGGTGCCGGTGTGCGGTCCCTCCGTCGGGATGTGACTTTAAAAATTTCGTGCTGTGGAAAAGTAACAAGAAGGTTTTGCAGTGTCAATTCATTTCCAATGAGAAAGAGGAAATTTTTCCGCACAGACGCAAACAGAGAAGAGAGAAATCACTCGGGGATGGCGCGCTGGAGGAGTTTGCCGAGCGGCTTGCAGAGAGCGAGAACTTTTCCGAGGTCGTCGGAAGTGAAATCGGGGCCGGAGGCTTTAGCGCTGGCGCCTTTGCGGCTGATTTGTATCACGCCAACGACGCGGTCGCCCGAAAGAATGGGGGCGCTCATGATTTTTTGGATGACCTCGGCGCCTTCGGCGGCAAGTTTTACGCCTTCGAACACGCTGGCGTGCTTCACGGAGGTGAAATCGTTGATAATTTCCGGGCGGCTTTCGCGGGTTGTCCGCGCGGCGAGCGCGGATTTGCTGGAGAGCGGGATGAAGCCGACATTTTTTAGGGCTTCTGGCACGACGAAATGCAAATGCCGCCAGCGATTGGAGACGCCGAGGATGGCTACTTCGTCAGTGCGAACCGAAAGATTCCTGGCGATGCGTTCCGCGACGGAGGCGAAGGAAATTTGTGTGGGATCACCGGCTTCGCTCAGGGCGTCCACCAGACGTTCTAGTTCTGTCACCAGGTTCATGTTTTTTGTTCTCAAAACGGCGCTATGCCAACTACGGCCAGGTGAGAGGTCCCGGCAGGATTTACAAGGTAGGATAGCATCGCCCCGAATGCGTGAACGTGAAAACGGAAGCGCGTGGGCTTAATGCGTAACGGGCGGGGACTGCGCATGCTTCATAAACGTCCGAGAAATTTGCGTCAACTTGCATCGCTATTGCCAACTGCCTATACTGAATTTGCCGCGATTCATGAGTTTTGTTGAGAAGATGACGCGGCGGAGAGGGCATGTCCGCTACGGCAACCCGGCCTGAAACCAGTTATCTCCTTCGCAAACTACATTCCTTAAGTGGCATCGTTCCCGTTGGCGCATTTTTGGCGGAGCATTTTTGGTCCAACAGCGCCGTGTTGGTGAGCGGCCCAAAATACGACGAAACCTCGCAAGCGCTTCAGACAATTCCATTTCGCGTTTTCGTGGAGTGGGCTTTTATTTTCCTGCCGATTCTGTTTCATGGCGGCTATGGGATTTATATCTGGCTGCGAGGCGAATCGAATGTCGTTGACTATCCGTGGATGAAGAACTGGCTGTATACGTTTCAGCGGTACACGGGGTTGGTTGCGTTTGCCTATATCGGATGGCACGTTTACACGCAACGGTGGCTGACGCATGGGATGTCGACTTATAGCGAAGTAGCGCAGCAGATGCGGAACCCGTGGGCTTTTGCTTTTATGCTGATAGGCGTGGTGGCAACGTCGTTTCACCTTGGCGTGGGCATCTGGAATTTTCTATGCAAATGGGGACTGGCCGCAACAGCGCCCGCGCAACGTGCGGCAGGGCAATTGGGAGCGGCGGTGGGCGTGGTGTTTAGCTTGGTCGGAGTTTTGATCGTGGTGAGCTTTCGATACAACTGGCATCCCTTCGCTTCGTACTTAACGCAGAAATGAGACAGCCCAAGATCATCGTAGTCGGCGGAGGACTTGCCGGCCTGATGGCCACGATTCGTGTGGCCGAGGCTGGAGTGCCGGTGGAGCTATTTTCGATTGTGCCGGTCAAGCGCTCGCATTCCGTTTGCGCGCAGGGCGGAATCAATGCCGCGAAGAATCAAAAGGGGGAGGGCGACACTACCCAGAAGCATTTTGACGACACCATTTACGGCGGTGATTTTCTGGCAGATCAGCCGCTGGTGAAGCGGATGTGCGAAGCAGCGCCCGGAATTATCGATTTGCTGGACCGCATGGGTGTGACGTTCAATCGCACACCGGAAGGGTTGTTGGATTACCGCAGATTTGGGGGCACGCTTTACCATCGCACGGCGTTTGCGGGAGCCACCACCGGTCAACAGCTGCTTTATGCGCTCGACGAGCAGGTGCGGCGGCACGAATCCGAAGGCCGAGTGACAAAGCGCGAAGGCTGGACGTTTTTGTCGGCGGTGATTGACGACGCGGGAATCGGACGCGGTATTTGCGCGATGGATTTGCGCTCGATGGAAGTGAAGACGTTTCCCGCGGACGCCGTGATTTTCTGCACCGGCGGGATTGGCGCGATTTTCGGGCGCTCGACGAATTCGGTGGTTTGCACAGGGTCGGCGCAGTCGGCGCTGTTTCAGCAGGGCGTGGATTACGCCAACGGCGAATTCATCCAGGTACATCCGACCGCGATCCCCGGCGAAGACAAGCTGCGCTTGATGAGCGAATCGGCGCGCGGCGAGGGCGGGCGTGTCTGGGTGCCGCGCAATCCGGCGGAGAAGCGCGCGGCCAAGAGCATTCCGGAAGCCGAGCGATTCTATTTTCTCGAGGAATGGTATCCGAAATACGGAAATCTGGTGCCGCGCGATATCGCAACACGCGCGATCCACCGGATTGTGTATCAGGAAAAGCTCGGAATCGGCGGGCAGGCGGCGGTTTATCTGGATGTGACGCATATTCCTCGCGAGACGCTGGACCGCAAGCTCGAAGGGATTCTGGAAATTTACGAGAAGTTTCTCGGCGTTGATCCACGCGAAGAGCCGATGAAAGTGTTTCCGGCGATGCACTACACGATGGGCGGCTTGTGGGTTAACGATCAGGATCAAGCCACGAACGTGCCGGGAATTTACGCAGCGGGCGAATGCGAATATCAATATCACGGCGCGAATCGTTTGGGGGCGAACTCGCTTGTGTCTTGCATTTTCGGCGGGGGCATCGCGGGACCCGCGGCGGTGAAATACGCTCGCAATGTCGAGAAAGGTGCAGAAGCGACGGAGGCCGGCGTTTTTGCGCGAGAGCAAAAGCGGCAGCAAGAGATGAATCAGGCGTTGCTGTCTCAACAGGGTTCGGAAAATCCGATCACAATTTGGAAAGAGCTCGGCGAGATCATGACGGAGCACGTCACGGTGACGCGGATCAACAAAGGACTGGAGAACGCGAATGCGAAGATCAATGATTTGCAGGCGCGCTATCGCAAGATGAACCTGAGCGATCGGACTCACTGGTCAAACCAAACGCTGAATTTTGCGCGGGAACTCGGCAATATGCTGGTATTGGCGCGCGTGATCACGGTTGGCGCGCTGTGCCGCAATGAGTCGCGCGGCGCGCACTACAAGCCGGATTTTCCGGAGCGCGATGACGCAAATTGGCTGAAGACCACGCGCGCGAAATGGGTGAACAACGATATCCAGCTTACGTACGAGCCAGTGGACATCTCGCAGATTCCGCCGCGGCCGCGAAGGTATGACGCGGCGAAATAATGGGCGACGATTCTGTGTTGGCGTTAATTGAAGTCGAGGATTGAGATGGCAGAAGGCAAACAGGTCATCGTCAAAGTAAAACGGCAGGCGAGCCCGAAGGAGGCTGCGCGATGGGAGGAGTTTGCGCTGCCCTGGCGGCCGTCGATGAACGTAATCATCTGCCTGCGCGATATTGCGGAGCATCCTGTTACGCGCGAAGGCAAGCAGACGACCCCGGTGTCTTACGATTCCAACTGTTTGGAAGAGGTCTGCGGCTCGTGCGCGATGGTCATCAACGGCAAAGCGCGCATGGCATGTTCCGCATTGGTGGACCAGCTCGAGCAGCCCATTCGCATCGAGCCGCTCTCGAAATTTCCGGTGATTCGCGATTTGACTGTCGATCGCCAGTTCATGTTTGACAGCTTGAAACGCGTAAAGGCGTGGATTCCGATCGACGGAACATACAACCTCGGAGAAGGTCCGCGGGTCGCGCCGGAGGTGCAGGAGAAGGCTTACCCGCTCTCGCGCTGCATTACTTGCGGCAATTGCCTGGAAGTCTGCCCGCAGGTGAACGAGAACAATAATTTCATGGGCGCGGCCATCTTCAGCCAGGTGCGATTGTTCAACATGCATCCCACGGGCGCGATGCACGCAAAAGAGCGGATTCAGGCGGTGATGGGCCGCGGCGGCATCGAAGACTGCGCGAATGCGCAAAATTGCGTGAAGGCCTGCCCCAAGGAAATTCCTTTGACCGAATCGCTGGCGGAAATTAATCGCCAGGCGTGGAAACAGGCTCTGTTCGGCTGGCTTGTAGGATAAACTCTTTCGCACAACTGCATGGATCACCGCGGCCCTGATGGGAGGGTCGGGTAGGCCGATTCGCGAATTGCAGATTGCACATTGGTTCGGGGGAAGTCAGCGAGGTGAGATGCTTCGGAACATTCTTATTGCTGTTGCGGCGTTATGTCTCATCGGGGGAGTGCTCGTGACCGCTACGCCCCGAGTGGATGATATCGCCGCGCGGGCGCGCAAACTCCACTTTGCGTCCATTGTGGTCGATACGCACGATGATACGACGCAGCGCTTTCTCGATGGAGATTTCGATCTTGGTGCGCGCAGTGCGACCGGCAGCATCGACATCCCGCGGATGAAGGAAGGCGGGCTCGGCGCGATTTTCTTCTCGATCTGGATTCCGAGCAAAATCACCGGGCCTGACGCGATTAAGCACGCGGTCGATCAAATCGACGCGGTGCGCGAGCAGGTGCGGCGCCATCCGCAAGAGATCGTGCTCGTGACTACGGCGGCGGAAGTCCGCGAGGCACGCAAGCAGGGCAAGATTGCCGCGCTGATGGGTGTCGAGGGCGGGCACATGATCGCCAGCGACCTGGGCGTGTTGCGCTCGTATGCGGCGCTTGGCGTGCGCTATATGACCTTGACGCACAGCGGCAATGACGAATGGGCGGACTCTTCCACCGACACGGCAGCACACAACGGGCTGACAGATTTCGGCAAGGACGTGGTTCGCGAGATGAACCGGCTTGGCGTGATGGTGGATATTTCGCACGTCAGCGACAAAACCTTTTATGACGCCCTGGCCGTCAGCAAAGCTCCCCTGATCGCCTCGCATTCTTCGTGCCGTGCCCTGTGCGACGCGAAACGCAACATGACCGATCAGATGATTAAGGATTTGGCGGCAAAGGGCGGAGTGATCCAGATTAATTATCACGTCGGCTTTCTCAGCGAAGATTTTATGCACGCCGACAAGAATCCGGAGATTTCCAAGGCCATTGCCGATGAGGTGCAGAAGCGCTGCGGCGACAAAGAAGGATGCCAGCTAATCGAGGGCGACCGCATAACTCGCGAATATGTAAAACAGGGCAAGCTGCCGCGCGTGGAGTACACAAAAATTATCGAGCACATTGATCATGCGGTGAAGCTGGTGGGTGCGGACCACGTCGGCCTCGGCTCCGATTTTGACGGCGCTAACATGCCTTTTGGGATGGAAGACGCGAGTAAGCTGCCGCAGATCACAGAGGCGCTGCTCCGTAAGGGTTATTCCGAGGGGGACGTGCGCAAGATTCTGGGCGAGAATACGCTCCGCGTGATGTCAGAAGTAGAGCGAGTGAGCAACGAATTGAATTCCGCGAAGTAGAAGCAGCAAACCATAGGAGAGGGCGTCGTAATGAGATTAAGCGATAGGACAAACAAAGTGGCGGTTTTGATGTGGGCCGGAGTTATCGCTGCAGTTTTGGCCATGACGGCGCCCGCTGGGGCACAAGCTCCCACAGAAAAACCCGCGCCCAAGACCGGTGCAACCGGGCAGGGCACCGCAACCAAGAAAACTCCTTCTACCGCCGCTCGTGCCTATGACCGCGCGCTCCTGCGGCCTGCACTGCTGAAAGACAAAGCTCCCGAACAATACAAGGTGAAATTTGTCACCACGCGCGGGGAATTTACGCTGGCCGTGACGCGGGCCTGGGCGCCCCTCGGTGCTGACCGCTTCTACAATCTCGTGAAGCATCATTTTTATGACAACGCCAGCGTATTCCGCGTAGTGCCGAAGTTCGTCGCGCAATTTGGTATTAGCGCGTATCCGGCCGTCACTACCGCGTGGAAAGGAACGGATATTAAGGATGACCCCGTGACGCAAAGCAACAAACGGGGATCCATCACGTTTGCCACTTCCGGGCCCAACACGCGCACCACGCAGGTGTTTATCAATTTGGTGGACAATGCGCGCCTGGATCGAATGGGTTTCGCGCCATTCGGCGTCGTGGAGGAGGGCGGAATGAAGGTGGTCGACATGTTCTATGACCAATACGGCGACGACGCCGGGCCCGACCAGGGCAAGATTGAGTCGCAGGGGAAGCCCTATGTTGATAAGGGCTGGCCCAAGCTCGATACGATCAAGTCTGCGACGCTGCTCACGAGCGCGCCGCCTGCCGCGTCTAAACCCGCGACGCCCGCGAAGAAGCCGCAGTAACGGGCATCTGTTTTTCGGTTGTAATGAATTTGTTTTTTGCGTTAGCTGCGATTTGACTTTCGTAGCGCGTCAAACGTATCCTCAAGACTCGATGAGTATTTGTTGCCAGATGATCTGTTGTTCTTGCGCGTGTAACGCTGCGTGTCGCAAGACGACCATCTCTGGCCAAAGGATTTTCAGGACTTAGACGTAAAGCAAGCGTAAGTTCCGAAGCCCACGTTGCCAGAGGTCAGGCCAACGTGGGCTTTTTGTTTTTGTGGCGCACATTCTTGGGGCGGGAACATGAGTGAGATCAAGGAAACCAAAGCGCAGCGCGTCGAGCGGCTGAAACGCGAAAAAAACGCCTGGGAACATTTTGACGAGATCCGGGCGTTTGCGCGACAGGGGCATGCTTCGATTCCGCCGGAATGGCTGGGCACGTATTTTCGTTCGTGGGGTGTTTACACGCAGGGCGACGGCGCCGGCGTGGTCGGCGGAAAGAATGGCGAAGGCAAAGCGACGCCGTTCTTTATGGTGCGCATCCGAATTCCCAACGGCCTCCTGAGCAGTCATCAGGCGCGCACCATCGCCGACCTCGCCGAGCGTCACGCTCGCGGCGTGGCCGACATTACCGTGCGGCAGAATTTTCAGTTTCATTGGGTCACGATTGAATCGCTGCCGGATGTGCTGGAAACGCTCTGGAGCGTCGGATTGTCGACCACCGGCGCCTGCGGCGACGTTGCGCGAAATATTACGGGATGCCCGCTGGCTGGTTTTGATGCGCACGAGTACTGCGATGCTTCGCCGCTGGCGCTCGAACTGAACGGACAGCTCGGCGGAAACTCCGAGTTTTACAACCTGCCCCGCAAGTTCAAAGTTTCGATCACCGGTTGCCGCTCGTGGTGTACGTATCCCGAAATCAATGACGTCGGGCTTACCGCGGTCACGCGAAAGCGCTTACGCGGCGAGGAGGTCGGGTTTTCGTTGCGTGTGGCGGGCGGGCTCTCCACCGATCCGCATCTCGCCGTGAGGTTGAACGCTTTCGTGCGGTGGGAGCAAGCTGTCCCGGTGGTGCGCGGCGTCGCGGAACTCTTTCGCGAGTCCGAGGTATTGCGTCAGAACCGCGAACGTGCGCGGCTGAAGTTTCTTTTCCTGCAACATGGCTGGACCCCGGAATCATTTCTGGATGGGCTGCAGGATCGGCTTGGGTTTCGGCTCGATCCGGCGGAACCCGAAGAGCTTCCTTCGGATATTCATCGCGATCACGTCGGAGTTCACCCGCAAAAGCAGCAGGGTTTTTCGTATGTCGGCGCGAACGTGCTGCGGGGTCGCATAACGCCGGAGCAGTTGCGCACCGCGGCCAATCTCTCCGACCAGTACGCCGATGGGCACCTGCGTAACACCATTATGCAGAACTTGCTGATCGTGAATGTTCCCAATCAGCATGCATCGAGAGTTTCCGGGGAATTGACCGCCGTCGGCTTGCCGGTGCGCGCGTCTGCTTTTGCCCGCGGCACCGTTGCCTGCACGGGCTCTGAATTTTGCAAACTGGCGCTGACCGAGACAAAGAGCTTTGCGCGCTGGCTCACGGAAGAGCTCGATCAGCGCTTACCGGGATTTCAGGAGCAGCTCAAGCTGCACATTACCGGCTGCCCGAATAGCTGCGGCCAGCACTGGATCGCGGACATCGGGATTGAGGGCAAGAAGTTGAAGGTCGATGGACGCATGGTCGACGCGTATTACTTCTGCGTGGGCGGTAGCGTGGGCGAATTCGCGTCGATTGCGCGGCCCGTTGGGTATCGCTGCGCCGCTTCGGAGGTGCCGGATGCGATCGAGCGGCTGCTGCGCAAATTCAACGAGCGACGCGAGTCGGGAGAGAATTTGCGTCGGTTTTTCGCGCGGCACTCGAATGAGCAAATCCGCGCGGTGCTTGCCGGGCAACTCGTAGCACCGGTGGAACGCGACGCATCGACTGGCCCTGTGCCGATCGGAGTCGAAGGCTAATCATGAGTTTGCTGCCAATTTTTGTGAAGCTTCGAGACCGGCTGGTTGTCGTGGTCGGTGGCGGAGCTATAGCTGCAGGCAAGATGGAGAGCCTGTTTGCGGCGGAGGCGCGCGTCCGCATCGTCGCTCCACAAGTGACGCCGGCGATTGTGCAGTGGATCGACCAGGGAAGAGTGGAGTGGAAGGCAAAAGCATTCGCACCGGCCGACCTGGATGGCGCTTACCTCGTCATCGCCGCTACCTCTGTCCCGGGCGTGAACGAAGCCGTCTTTAGCGAGGCGGATGCGCGCGGAATTCTCTGCAATGCCGTCGACGACATCGAGCATTGCCATTTTTACTATGGCTCCGTTGTGCAGCGCGGCGACCTGCAAATTGCCATTTCCACGAATGGAAAGAGTCCTGCCCTGGCGCAGCGTCTTCGTTTGCAATTCGAAAAGCAATTTGGTCCCGAGTACGAACTGTGGCTCGAGTGGCTGGGCGCGGCCAGGGAACTGCTTCGTGCCGGTGACAATAGCGCGGATTCCAAGAAGGTTCTGCTACATCATCTGGCGAGTGAGCCGATGTTTGTGCGTTTCCTGCAGGAAGCGCGGCGGCAGCGCGCTGGGAATGGAGCGGCGTAATGGGCAAAGTGTACTTGGTCGGTGCGGGCCCCGGTGATCCGGATCTTCTTACCGTGAAAGCGGCGCGGCTGCTCGCGCGGGCCTCTATCGTGTTTCACGATTCACTCGTTAGCCGCGAAGTTCTGGGGCTCATTGCGCGCGACGCCGAAGTAATCGACGTGGGCAAGCGCTGCGGACACAAACTGCTCACGCAAGAGGAAATCAATTCCGTGCTGGTATCGGCTGCCGCGAAACATGAGGTCGTCATTCGTCTCAAGGGAGGCGATCCGCTGGTCTTCGGGCGGGCCGGCGAGGAGATCGAAGCGCTGCGTAAGGCCGCGGTCGAGTTTGAAATCGTGCCGGGTATTACGGCAGCCCTTGGCGCGGCGGCGGCCGCCGGGATTTCGCTCACCGATCGCCGCGCTGCTTCGCGAATTGTGATCAGCACATTTTCGCGCGGCACGGAAGGCGCGTCGCTCGATTTGGGCGCCATCACCAGCACCACGACCCTCGCGCTGTACATGCCCGGACCCGACTATGCCGAAGTCGCCCAGCGTCTACGCGAAGGTGGCCTCCCGGACGATTTGCCGTGCGTGATCGTTTCCAACGCCACAGGCACGGAGCAGCAGATTCGGTGGACCAGCGTGGCGCGCCTGGCAGGCGAGGAAAAACTTCCCGCACCGGCGTTGATGATCGTGGGGCGCGTCGCATCGCAGAAGGTCCAGGAAATCAGCAAGCAATTTTGGCGCGGTGAGCCGACGGAAGGTCATGCGCGGCACACAGCCGTGAGCTGACGGACGAAACAAGGAGAGCACCATGAGCACCAACGCTGTAGCACTGAATTCGCGGAAGACCTGGTTGTTGTCAGTCGATAGTTGGGCGGTTGTGGCGGCACTGCTCGCAGCGCTGCTGATCCGCGCGGGCGTTTTCACCCGCATCCCTTGGTAACCCCGAGATAAGACTGAGATTTTCGCAACGAGAGGAAAATAACATGGCGGACGCAATTGCATTACCTCAATCAAGGCCGGCTCAGCCTGCTATTCAGTTTTTCCGGGTAATTCCCGGAGTGCTGCTGCTTGCCGGCGTTGGATATGCG
>WNFP01024361.1_pt1 | contig 10070 bp, 5 predicted proteins | sample 5400201 | NCBI WGS metagenome assembly WNFP01 (sample SAMN13153355, study PRJNA577476) | soil metagenome | isolation source: 115 cm saprolite under Madrone tree | place: USA:California | collected 2016-06-14
AGGCTCCTCCAGAAAACTCTCGCCTCGCCCTTCAGTTTCAAAAACTCGAGGACACCATCGGCCTCTACATCCAGGAGGCTAATTTGGCTACCTGAAACTTGACCCAATTACATCAAATTCTCGAATTCAAGACTGCTAGGGACGATCAGGTGAACCGGGACCTCGAGCGGGGTAACGTCGCCCGCGCCGGGTGTCGACCAATGAGTGGGGGTCGCCTGCTTCCACTCCGGAGGCGTTCGGAAAGCTTGGGCGGGCTTTTGGGCAAGACCTCTGGTCGCGAAGTATGGGAAGGAAGCTCGGGCACCTGGAGAGATGGAGCGCAATTGTTTGCTTCGGCGCGCAGGTAACGAGTGACAGTGGTCGCAGGGTCTATTCAAGAGTCTAATCGGGTCAACACCAGGATGGCTTAGTCGGCGGCACCAGGTTGCGCTCGAAGAAACCGGCCTTCCGGTCAATTCGCTGTCGAAGGTTTTCTCAGTACCAGCACGGGATGCCGGCGCAGAAATGCGACCGCCTTGGACTTTCCCATCTCCCGTTCTTTGACAGTCAGTTCTTTTTCCAAGAGTTCCCTTTCCTGCTTTGCTTCAGCCAGGTTGGATGTAGACGCCAAGTAGATGAACTCGTAAGCGGCGATTTTGTCTTGCTTGAGGCCTTCACCCTTCCAGTACATCTGCCCTAGTCGCAATGTCGCGGCTGCATTCCCCATGGTGGCGGCTTCACTGAACCAACTCGCCGCCGTCGAGAGATTCCTTCCTACTCCTAACCCCTCCTCATACAACTTGCCGGCGCAGTAGGCCCCAGGGGAATAGTGTTGTTTAGCGGCTTTTTCACAGAGACCGAGCGCTTCGGTGTAGTTTGATGCCCCGTTCTGGGGACTCCGAAGAAGCAGGCTCGCCAACTTGACCTGCACCTCCAAGGTACCGTTTACCGCCGCCGAATGCTTAACCGCCTGCGCAGCCGGGGGGCTGCCGAAATTCTCGGCCAGCAAAAACCATGCATACGCTGTGATGTCATCGATGCCGACTCCGTCCCCGTTGTAGTAGGCCGAGCCCAGATTGAACATCGCGTTCGGGTACCGTTGTTTTGCCGCCTTTCGATACCAATTGACCGCTTCGACCTTGTCTCGTGCTACACCGCGCCCCGACCTGTACATCAGTCCGAGATTGCTCTGTGCGGCTGCATTTCCTTTCTCTGCTGCCGCCCGGTACCACTTGGCTGCCAGGTCGTCGCTCTGCGGGACGCCATTGCCGTCATCGTAGATCTTGCCAAGGTTGAGCTGTGCAACCGGATCGCCTGCCTCCGCTCTAGCTTGGAGTTGGCTGACTTCCGTGGCCGGGAGCGGTTTGCTGGCTGACGACTGGGCTTGTGCTGCAGATTCATGAACAGCGCAGATCATGCCGAAAAAAAAGATGATGGATGAAACACATGATTTGCACATGTGCGGATTCGCGAGACACCAGGTTTGTATCAATTCCGAAGTCCCAGAACAAGCTTAATTCTCTGGCATCTCGAGCAGGTGAGCGCCTAGCGCATCTATTTTGTTTGCGCAAGTAAGGTTCAGTTCTCCAAGCTGGATTTTTTGCGATTTCCGAGACCCCATAACCCCGATGGGCTGTGTCCGTCTATAATGCGGCGCTGCATTCTGTCGTGATGCGATCTCACTTTCCTTCTCCCGGAGAATCCATGCGTTGGTTGGCCGTCTCACTTTTGCTCACGCTCGCGTTGTGCACGGGCCCGTTTGCCCAGCAGTCGGACTCGACCAAGACTCCCGAAGCTCCCAAGACTCAGAAGAAGAAACCGGAACCGCCATCCACAACGCCGGTGCCCGCGGAGGGGAAGACTCCTGAGCCAGCCGCTCCTTCCGAGGTGAAGCCGGAAGCGGGCAAGGAGTCGTCCTCGGACAAGGCCGGCGACAAGGAAGAACACTACGACATGACCGAGGCGCCACCGGTCGTAACGCATCACCAGGTCACGCTCGAGGGCAAGGTGCTGAAGTATACCGCCACCGCCGGTCGTCTGCCCATCAAGCGCGGGGACGGCAGGATCGAAGCGGAGATGTTTTTCGTCGCTTACATGCTTGAGGGGCAGGAGGCGAACAGGCGTCCGCTCACGTTTGCGTTTAACGGCGGGCCGGGATCGGCATCGGTGTGGTTGCACATGGGCTCGGTAGGGCCCAAGCAAGTGGTGCTGCAGCCCAATGGCTTCATGCCGGCGGCACCTTACCGCATGATCGACAATCCCCAAACGCTGCTTGACCGTAGTGACCTGGTATTCGTGGACGCCATCGCCACCGGCTTTAGCCGCGCGGCCAACGCCGAGGCGACGAAGAAATTTCTGGGCGTGAAGGGCGACATCGAGGCGTTCGGAGAGTTTATCCGGCTCTACATCACGCGTTACGACCGGTGGGCGTCCCCGCTATTCCTGCTGGGCGAAAGCTACGGTACCACTCGCTCGGCGGGCGTCTCGGGATATCTCGCCGATCATGGCATTTCGTTCAACGGCATCACGCTGCTTTCGACCGCGATGGACTTCGGAACCCTGGAGTGGGCGAAGAACAATGATGTTCCCTACGTGCTGCTGGTGCCGTCGTTCACGATGATCGCGGCGTACCACCAGCGGCTCGCTCCCGACCTGATGAAGGACTTGGCGAAGACGCGCCAGGAAGCGGAGCACTGGGCGAGCACCGACTACACCCTGGCCCTGGCCAAGGGCGACGCGCTCACGCCGGACGAGCGGCAGAAGATCATCGATGCCTATGCAGGCTACACCGGGCTCGACAAGAAGCTGATCGACAACGCCAACTTGCGGATCGACGTGGGTCAGTTCACGCACAACCTGCTGCTCGATCAGAAACTGCGTGTGGGCCGGCTGGATGGACGCTTTACCGGGCCGGATCCCGAGGGGTTGCTGGACACGCCGTTCTACGATCCGACCGGGTCGGCGATCCTTCCGCCCTATACCACAGTGTTCAATAACTATCTGCGCGCGGATCTGGGCTACAAGGTCGACATGCCCTACAAGGTCTTTGCGTGGAGTGAGCCGGCATTCGCGAAGTGGGATTGGGGCGACGCTGACAAAGGCTTCCCGAACACCGCGCCGGGATTGCGGGGAGCGCTGGTGAAGAATCCCTACCTGAAGGTGCTGGTGATGGAGGGTTATTACGATCTCGCCACTCCCTACTTTGCCGCCAACTACTCGATCGACCATCTCAACCTGGGCCCGGACTATCGCAAGAATATCTCGTTCGCAACTTATGAGGCGGGCCACATGGTGTACATCGACAGCGGGTCGCACGTGAAGATGAAGAAGGATCTGGTGGAGTTTATGGGGAAGTGTTTGCCGTGAGAACTCGCTGGCTGTCAGCTCTCAGCTCTCAGGGTGAAGATCCGCGTTCAGCATTTCGGAATCAAGTCCGTGCTCGTGCATGCAGAGCAAGAGTAGGTTGGGCTGGCTGAAAGCTGGTGGCTGGGAGCTGACCGCTTGTTTTACGAAAAAAACTCCGTGATCTTTTCCACCACCCACTGCTGTTCGTCTTCGGCGAGTTCCGGGAACATGGGGAGCGCGAGCACCTCGCTGGCGGCGCGCTCGGACTCGGGCAGGTCTCCTTCGCGGTATCCCAGATAGGCGAATACCGGCTGCAGGTGCAGCGGGATCGGGTAGTAGATCTCGCTGCCGATCTTGTGGTCGGTGAGGAATTGGCGGAGTTCGTCACGACGCTGCGCGCGGATCACATACTGGTGGTAAACGTGATGGGCATGCGGCGTGGTCGACAACAGGCGGAGGGGAGAATTTCCGGTGGGCGAGGTCAAGCCCGACTGGGTCAGCAGACGGTCATAAGTTTCGGCACGCTCGCGCCGCTCGCGATTCCATCTTTCAATGTGGGGCAGCTTGACACGCAGGATGGCGGCCTGGATCGCGTCCATGCGGCAGTTCCAGCCGAGCTCTTCATGAAGGTAGCGGCGCGGGCTGCCATGATTGCGCAGACGGCGCATGTGCGCGGCGAGTTCGGGATCGTTGGTGGTGACAAGCCCGGCGTCGCCGTAGGCGCTGAGATTCTTGGTGGGATAAAAACTGAAAGCCCCCGCCGCGCCCAGCGATCCTGCGCGGCGCTCGCGCCAGGAGGCGCCGATGGCCTGTGCCGCGTCCTCGACGACGGCCAGCTGGAACTCGTCGGCGAGGCGTTGCAGCCCGTCCATGTCGCAGCATTGTCCGTAGAGATGAACAGGCAGCAGCGCGCGCAGGTTCGAGGACTTTCCCGCGCGCAGATGGGCTTCAACCTGTGCCGGATCGAGGTTCAGCGTAAGCGGGTCGACATCGAGAAAAACCGGCCGGGCTCCAGCGCGCGCGATCGAACTGGCTGAGGCGAAGAAACTGAAAGCCGTTGTCAGCACCGCGTCGCCCGGCTGAATGCCTGCGGCCAGCAGGGCGAGCCAGAGTGCGTCGGTGCCGGAGGCGCATCCCACGCCGTCGGCGACTCCGCAGTACGCGGCCAGTTCGCGCTCGAGCGCCTCGACTTCCGCACCGAGGATGAAGTTCTGCGAGGAGCAAACGCGCTCGACCGCTGCCAGGATCTGATCGCGAATCTGCGCGTACTGGCGGTCGAGGTCGAGCATGGGCACGGACGAGTGCGTCCCAGCCGATTTTGAGGTGGAAGGTTTAGTCACGGGACGGAAAAAGTTTAACAGGTTGGTGCTGCGGTCGGGCTTTACAGGGCTAGGCCGGCATCCGCCCGAACTCGTTACCGAACCAGAGCAGGCGAACCTGCTGGCAAGTAGACAAAACCCTCGAACAACTAAGGGCGATGTCGCAGCCTGACCTTCGGGAGCGGCGGGACGGGACGGTTGCTTTCGAGAGCCGCAGTCCAGTCGAGGAGCGCGTTTCGCAAGCCCGCCAGATCGACGCCTTGATGTACGGCGGGGTAGAGGGACAGGTTGCGATGGGCGCGCGCCAGCAGAGAGCGACACCCGACGAGGTTTCCCCGCGAGTGGTGGTGCAGGCCGACGGCGACCTGGATTAGTCCCTGTAAAAACTTGCGCTCGGGTTCTGGGGCTGGTCGCCAGACGTCTTCAAGCACCTCGTGAGCGTCGAAGAACTCCTCATCGTTGAACAAAGCCAGACCTCGGCGGTAGTCCTCAATTTGGATGACGGGGTCCATGATCGTCGCTGGCAGCTGACTTCCATGGTAACTGACGGCCACAGGACTCTCGCCCGGGATCGAATGCCCGGGTGGCGTGCGACTTTGGTTCTGGGGAGGCGGGCAGACGGTGTTTCGCACGGTGGAATCGAGGCTGGGTGCGGACGACACACCCGATGATCAAGGCCCGCATGTGGAGCACTTTTCTCCGTAAGTACATAACAATAATAACTAAAACTGTTGTATAGGTTCACCTATGGAAAGACATAGGTGAATTGATCGCAAAGTCCTAGATTGCGGAGCGCAGCAATCTCTTGGATCGTGTAAATATTTGTAAAGAAGTCACATAACTGGCAGTGTAATTTGGTGTGTCAATTGCCACTGTCTAAAACCAGGTTGTGTCCTTCAAGTCTTGCAGCGTTGAGCGTTCGGGACTGACTTGTCTTCACTGCTGGTGGTTGTTGCCTTTTCTTGCGCGGCGTTCGCGCAGTTTGAGAAGGGGGCGGTTAGCGGTACTGTCAGCGATTCAACAGGTGCAGTTGTGGTGGGAGGTCAAGTGGCGGTGACCTCAACCGACACAGGAGCCGTCAGGACAGCAACGACGGACAACACCGGCGGATTCACGGTGACCGGCTTGGCGCCCGGGCCCTACGAGATCAAGGTTTCGCACACGGGCTTTGGGGACTTCAAGCAAAGGTTCACCATCTCACCGGGCGTGCATACCAGCCTTGATGCAGTGCTGTCCCCAAGGGGCACCGAGACAATCGTCGAGGTGACGGGTCGTGCCGAAACGCAAGTGGACACCCAGACGTCATCGATCAACCAAGTGGTGGATACGACGAGAGTCTCTCAACTGCCGTCTTTGACGCGAGATCCCTACGACTTCGTGCAAACCATGGGAAATGTGAACCAGGACTCGGCGTCAGGTACGGGCGGGTCCGACCAGGTTGTACGTGGTGCTGGCGTGTCAATCAACGGGCAACGTTCGTCCAGTACGGACGCACTGCTGGATGGCGGGGAGAACGTGGACCTGTACACCACCAAGGTAGGGCAGTCCGTGCCTCTGGATTCGGTGCAGGAATTCAGCGTGACGAGTAGCAATTTCTCGGCGGAGTATGGGCGTGCCTCGGGTGGTGTGATCAACGTCGTTACGAAGTCGGGCTCGAACCAATTCCACGGCAGTGTGTACGAATTCAACCGGCTCTCGGCACTGACCTCTAACGATTACGATTCCAACGCGCAGGGTATTCCAAAAGCGAACTACACGCGCAACCAGTTCGGGTACTCGATTGGCGGTCCCATCGTAAAGAGCAAGCTGTTCTTCTTCAGCAACACAGAATGGACCCGCGTTCGCAGCGCAGCGAACATTCTCAACGGTGTCATTGATCCGCAATTGGCGGCGGCCGCAAACTCAACCGTGGCAACCTATTTTAAAGGGTACTCGCTCCGCCCGGGCCTGACCGTTAACCAAAAATTCGCGGCGGGTGCGAATGCAAGCGTGCCCCTGCCAGACCCGACAGCCCAACCCAGCTACTACAACTATGCCTGCGTGGCAGGCAGTAACCCTTGCACCCCGAACGGCAATCCAGTCTTTGACATCGTGAGCTTCAAGGCGCCGAGCGATTCCGGTGGCGGTGCGCCGCAGAACACCTACAGCATGGTGCAACGCGTCGATTACAATCTTTCCAGTAACACCACGATGTACGGGCGCTACGCTCTCTTCAACAACAACGAGTTCGCTGGGTTTATCAACAATAGTCCTTACGCCGGTTTTGATACTGGCCAAACACAGAAGAACCAGAACATTCTGTATTCTCTGACGCACATCTGGGGGCCGAGGGTGGTCACGGAAACGAAGGTGAATTTCAACCGCTTGTTCCTTAACCAGCCGCTCACTTCCTCGCAGCCGATTCAACCCAGCCTGTACTTCAACGTGAACTTCGATCCGTCTGTGCAAGGCCAGCCGTTCTGCCTGCCAGGCTATTCCTGCACCACCCCCGGCAACGCGATCCCGTTCGGAGGTCCACAGAACGTGTGGCAATTTGCTCAGTCTGTGGGCATCAGCACCGGAAAGCACGAATTCCGCTTCGGCGGGCAGTACGTCTATACCATGGATAACCGGACCTTCGGCGCCTATGAGAATGCGGTGCAGGGGCTGGAGCCCGGAGGGAACGGTTCGCTTGCGAGTGGTGTGGAAAACTTGCTGAACGGCAGTGCCGGATGGTTCCAGGTAGTCGTGGATCCCCAAGGCCACTTCCCATGTATCAAGGATGCAAACGGGAAAACCATCCATACTCCGCAGTGTGCTGTCACTCTGCCCACCGTGCAGCCGAGCTTTACGCGGAACAACCGCTATAACGACCTTGCCTTTTACGGCCAGGACAGCTGGAAAATCAAGACGCGCCTGACACTGAATCTGGGGCTGCGCTGGGAATATTACGGGGTGCAACACAATACGAATCCGAAGCTGGATTCGAATTTCGTATATGGCACGGGTAACAACATCTTTCAAAAAATCAATACTGGCAGAGTCTTCACGGAAGGGGCCACGGCCAACAGCCCAGCAAGCCCAGTAGGGGGACTGTGGGATAAGAGATACCACAACTTTGGCCCGCGTGTTGGATTCGCCTATGACGTCTTCGGGGACGGCAAGACCAGTCTAAGAGGTGGGTATGGCATTGCATATGAAAGGAACTTTGGCAATGTCACATTCAACGTGATTCAAAACCCGCCGGCGCAGTTCAATTCCGTATTTCAAGCGGGGGCTCAGGCGTTCCAGACCTCGAGCCTGGGGCCATTTGCCGGCTCCGGGACGCTTTTTCTTCCCAACCCCAGCCTGCGCTACGTAAAACAGGACTTGCCAACGGCATACGCGGAGAGCTACAACCTCTCGCTACAGCGCGAGGTGGCTCGGAACTCGCTCTTGGCTCTGGACTACTCAGGGTCCCATGGAGTGCATCTCTATTCGATCGAGAACTTCAACCAGAGAGCGTGGGGTAACGAATACCTCGGCACCGACCCGGTGGCGAATAACCCAATTGATCGGCTAAACCGGCAGTACGGAAATATGAACACTCGTGGTGCTAACGGCTTCTCGAAGTACAATGCGTTGAACACGCGCTTCGCCTCGAGCAACCTTTTGAGCCAGGGACTGGACTTCACGGTCAACTACACCTGGTCACACACGATCGACAACCTGAGCTCAACTTTCAGCGAAACGCCGCAAACCGAGAACTTGGGGCTGCTGGATCCGGTTCAACCTTCACTGGACAAGGGGCCTGCCGATTTCGACGCTCGGCACCGAATCGCAATCAGCGCCGTTTGGAACCCACCCTATGCCAAGAGTACGCATGGCTTCCTGAAGCAGGTATTGGACGGCTGGGAACTGGCTCCGATCATCACCGCGCGGACCGGGAATTCATTCACGACGTTTGACTGCTCCGCCAACATCGGCGACACCGTTTGCGCTCGCTATTTCGTCCCTAGCGGAGCGACGATTCCTTTGAGCGGAAACTCGAATAATGCGGGCAAGCTTGGTCCGAACGTGTATTCGTACCTCAGCGTGCCAGTCTCGCAAACATACTTCAACCCCTGGTTGTTGAATGCGACAGGCGGAGTAGATCCTGCGACCGGCTTCCTAGCCGGTGTTGCCGACGGAGAATTGCCACTCTGCAACATCACGACCAACGGCGCCGGCAACCCTATTTCAACTGGTGCGAACTGCAAGTGGCCCTCGAATATGACCAGCCGAAATATGTTCCGCGGGCCGGGCGCCTACTTCATCAACCTGGCGATTGGGAAGACATTCCCGATCAGCGAACGTTTCAAGCTGAATTTCCGCTCCGAGTTTTACAATCTTCTGAACCATTCCAACTACTACGTTCAGACGGGTAGTACTGCAGACGCGTCATGCCTCAGCAGTACCCTCGGGCCGGACCCCATATGCGGGACGGGCACGCCCTCGCCCCTCACGATCATTGGGAAGCGCGGCTTCAACCCGGCCGCTGGGGTGCCGAACGAGCGGCGCTTCATCCAGTTCGCGCTGCGTCTGTCGTTCTAAGGGGAAGCTCAACACTGTGGCCCGGTCTTAGGACCGGGCCTTCTGTGTTTTTGGGGGAGACAATGGTCAATGACAACACAATGTGCAGCTGTTCATGCCTAAGAGGTTTCCCCTACCTGGACCCGGACCTTTCGTTTTCCCCCGCACCCAGTCCGTTATCGACTGAAACGTAACAATTTGATAGCTTTTTGAGCTGAGTCTTGTCATTCCGGATTTCATAAATCCCGGCCCGGTTTATTCAGAAAAATGGATTTTGATTCCGTGGTCAACGTAACTTGTTGAACACAGTAAAGATGACAGTGAGGTGTTTTGGTCGCGCAGTTGCACTTTGTTGAACTTCCCCCAAGTGCCTTGGCATAGGTTTCGGTAGGCGTCGTGTCGATAGGACCGCTCTTTTGATCTTCAGATTCCGCGGAGGAATAGATGCACAAGCTTAGGATTCTTGTTGTGGGTGCGCTGGTCGCCTTGGCGAGCACGGTGGCGCTAGCGCAAACGGGCGCGATTCAGGGAACCGTCACCGATAAATCCGGAGCCGTGGTCCAGGGTGCTGAAGTGACGGTGAAGAGCTTGGGCACTAATGCGGTACGCACCGTGACGACGGGGAGCACCGGCGTCTACAGCTTTCCCAATCTGCCCGTCGGGCACTACGGGATCTCGATGACGAAGACGGGCTTCAAAGTGTATCGGCTGGATGATGTCGAACTAACGGTCGCGCAAGCGTTGGGCGTTGACGCGGCCCTGGAGCCAGGCACGGTGACCGAAGAGGTGCTGGTGCGGGGAAGTGACGTGCCCCCGGTTGATCTCGAGAGTTCTCAGGTCAGCAATCTGGTGGATCAACGGCAGATGGAGAGCTTGCCGCTCATTACGCGCAACCCC
>WNFP01023908.1_pt1 | contig 10068 bp, 7 predicted proteins | sample 5400201 | NCBI WGS metagenome assembly WNFP01 (sample SAMN13153355, study PRJNA577476) | soil metagenome | isolation source: 115 cm saprolite under Madrone tree | place: USA:California | collected 2016-06-14
TTCGAACGAAACATTCGGTAAATCTTGTTAAACCTTGCTTGCCACGCCGAAGCCTCGGCGAAGGCGGGTCTACTTCTTCATTGTCGATCTTTGCCACGAGATCGTGGTAGCTTGCCTAAATGCAAAGCGAAGGAAGCATTGCCTGGTATTTGCTCCAGCTTCTTGTCTCCGCGCTTCTGGCGATTCTGTTTTTGCAATCGGGGATCGACAAAATTGTTGATCGGAAAGGCAATCTCGAGTGGCTGAGCGGCCATTTCGCCAAGAGTCCGCTCGCGGGAATGGTGCCGGTTTTGTTTGGAATCTTAACGATCGTTGAACTTGCAGCCGGCCTGCTGAGTGGCATCGGATTTTTCGCGCTGATCTTTGCGCACAATCCAACAATCGCTTTCTACGGGGCGATTGTTTCGGCGATCGCGATCCTCTGTTTGTTCTTCGGTCAACGGATGGCCAAGGAGTACGCCGGCGCGGCCGTTCTAGTTCCGTATTTCTTGCTCGCGCTGGTTGCGATCTACTTGCTCGCTCAGTGATCTTTGTCATTCCGACCGAACTGGAGGAATGGAGCGAGTGGGACGAGCGACATGGACGGCGAAGCCGCGCGGGCAGCGGTGAGAGAGTCGGGAGACGAACGAGTTCAATCTCTTACTATTTCTGTTTCGCGGACGTAGCTAGTCGGAAATATTTAGAGATGTCTCGACTTCGCTCGACATGACAAAGCAGGTGGTTTAATCCGTCGTGGTTATGAAATCTCTGTCCCGAATTTTACTGGCTTTTTCGGTAATCGTGTTTGCCTTCGGTGCATGGATCCACACTTCGGCGTTCGGTCGGATGTCCGATGCAGTAGCGAAATCGGACCTGCCGCCGTTCTTTGGTAACGGCTTCAGGACGCTCTGGCTTCAGGACTCCGTCCTTCAAATTGTCTTTGCGATCATATTCGCTGTTGTCGCAATAAGGCCGGCCGCAGCGACGAGATTCGTCGTCGTGATCCTCGGGCTCCTGCCGATAACTACCGCAATCCTCATCTATCATTTCATCGGCAACTTTATCGGCGGCCACATTTTTCTCGCTGGTGGGCTCGCCGCGGTCTTAGGCGGACTGATGTTGCCCGCGAACAGCGATCAACGTTGATAAACGATTTCGCCGCCGATGATCGTCATTTCGACGCGTGTTTTTAAGATCTCCGGCTCGGGAATTTTCATGATGTCTTGCGAGAGAACAGTGAAATCGGCGAGCTTGCCAACTTCGACTGAACCTTTTTCTTTTTCCTCGAACGCGGCGTAAGCCGGCCAGATGGTGCGGCGTAGAATTCGATCATCGGTTCGCCGCGCTCAACCGGTGCGTCTGATCCGCCACAAATGATCGAGCCGGATTTCAAAAATGATTGCCAGGCATACGCGTCTGCGAGCCGATCCATCCCGAGCCGTGCCGGTGCGAAAAATAAATCGCTGATTGCGTGGGAAGGCTGCATCGAAGGAATTACGCCGAGCTTGGCGAACCGCGGAATGTCGGCAGGATCGACGATCTGGGCGTGCTCGACTCGCCAGCGCGGTTCTTTGATTCTTCGCTGGTCAGGCGGGACCACTTTGAATGCGGCTTCGTAAAGATCGAGAATCTGTCGGTTCGCGCGATCGCCGATCGCATGCGTCTCAACTTGAATTCCGCGACGCAAGGCTTCCTCGAACATCGGCCGGAGCTCTTCGGGTTTCGCCGTGAGATAACCGGAAGTATCAGGCGCATCATTGTATGGTTTGAGCAACGCCGCGCCACGCGAACCGAGCGCGCCGTCGAAAATCACTTTGATCGTGCGCTGGGTGAAATGGTGATTGAAACCGTTGAGGGTCGCGCCTTCCTTCAAAAAATTTTGCGCATCTTCGCCCAGACCGTAAACGCAGTTGATGAATCGAATCTTGGCTTTGCCGTCGGCATAAACTTTCTTGATTAGATCGACATCGTCCTTGTGGCTGCCGGCATTTTGAATTTCGCACCAGCCAAGCCCAATCTCGCGATTGATTCCCGTTAGTAACGCTTGCTCGCGCTCGGCCGCGGTCGACGGCGGAATATTTTTCGCGACCAGTTCCTGCGCGTGGTCGAGTAACATTCCGGTCGGTTCGCCGGTCATCTTGTCTTTTAAGATTTCACCGCCGAATGGATTCGGCGTGTTCTTGTCGATCTTTGCGATCTTGAGCGCGGCCGAATTTGCGATTGCTGCATGACCATCGGCGCGAGTGAGAAAAAGCGGATGATCCGCGGCAACTGACTCAAGCTCTTGCCGGGTGGGAAACCGAGGCGGTCTCCAGAAGGTCTCGATCCAGCCACGACCGGTGATCCATTTACCCTTCACAGTCTTGGCAACGCGGTCTTTTACCTTGGCCAGGAAATTTTCCAGCGTGTTTGTGCCTTCGAGGTTCAAACTCAGCTCGCGTTCGCCGATTCCGAAGATGTGGCAATGCGAATCGGTCAGGCCTGGGACAACGGTGTGTTCATGGAGGTCGATCGTCCGCTTGGCGTGAAATTTCTTGGCGGCTTCGTCCGAGCCGACGAAGACGATGCGGCCTTGCTTGACCGCAATCGCTTCCGCGTGCGGTTGTTTCTCGTTAACCGTGTAAACGTTTCCGTTGAAAAGGAGAAGATCGACATCCTCGGCCGCGCGCATTGGCAAAACCTGACCGCATAACAATGCCAAAAAACAGGCGAAAGAAATGCGCGCTTTCACTTGACGCTTCCCCGAAGTTTTGACGTGATCATTTTGCGAAACGGCGACTTTTCCGTATCAGAAGAGTTACCGCGAATTTAGATCGATATGCTAGCTACCAGTTTTGTTTTGCCGAGCGGATTTCGATTCATAGAATGACGCCTTCGATGTGTGCACATCCTGAGAGTGCCTTGAATTCGTTTCTAAAGTGGCGGCGGTGTCGGGCGAGGCAGGGCGTCCGCTGATTTATGGCGAATTTCTTTCCACGCTGGTGCAACTGGCTGCCGCTGCAAATGGCGATCGCTGGCATTCTGATCGCCTGCGGATTGACCGCGGCCACGTGGTATTACGTCACGCCAAAATATACGCGCGTCGGCTATCAACCGATCCAGCCGGTGCCGTTCCCGCACGACATTCACGTGACTCAACTCGGGATGGATTGCCGTTATTGCCACAGCTTTGTCGAAGTTGCGGCGCAGTCTAATGTGCCGAACACGCAGACCTGCATGAACTGCCACTCGCAGGTGCAAAAGGACAATCCGAAGCTCGAACCCGTCCGGCAAAGTTGGAAAACCGGCAAACCGATTGAATGGGTGTGGCTCCATCGCACCGTCGATTACGTCTTTTATAACCACGCGGCGCATGTGAATCGCGGCATCAGTTGTTTCAGTTGTCATGGCCCGGTCAATCACATGGCGACGGTGTCCATAGCCGAACCGCATAGCATGGCGTGGTGCCTCGAGTGTCATCGCCACCCCGAAAATTTTCTCCGGCCCGACGATCAGATTTTTAATCTCGATTGGAAGCCGGACGATGTGAAGCCGGCGGAGTTCGTAGCGAAGTACGGACAGCCAAAAAGCGTGACTGAGGATTGGACGAAGAAGAAGCATCTGACGCAGCAGGAGATCGGTCAGACACTGAAGGGACGCTGGAACATCGCTCCGAGCACAAATTGCCAAACCTGCCACCGATGAAACGCGTCTTTCAACATCCGCCTGAGCCGCTAACCGGAAAAAAATACTGGCGGAGTCTGGGCGAATATAGCAACACCCCCGAGTTTCGACAGTGGCTGGAGCGCGAATTTCCCGCCGGCGCTTCCGAAATTAGTGACGACGAATGGTCGCGGCGCGATTTCATGAAGCTGATGGGCGCGTCGATGGCGTTGGCCGGTCTCGGTCTAACCAGTTGCCGCCGTCCGGAAATGCATCTTGTTCCGTTCACCAAGAGCGCGGAATGGACGATTCCCGGAAAATTTCTTTACTATGCTACAGCGATGCCGCGTCGGACCGGCGCAATTCCGCTGATCGCGACCACGGTCGACGGACGGCCGATCAAACTCGAAGGCAATCCGCTTCATCCCGCCAGCGCCGGCGCCACCGACACATTCGCGCAAGCCTCCCTTCTCGATCTTTATGATCCGGCGCGGTCGCGGCGGTTCGTGAATCGCGGCAAAGATTCCAATCGCGGTGAGTTTGACGCGTACATCGACAAGTTGCGGGGTCAGCTTGGATCGAACGGCGGAGATGGTCTGGCTTTCCTGGTTGAAGAAGTGCATTCGCCGACCCGAGAAAGGTTGCGAGCCGAATTGGAAAAGGCGTTTCCAAAAATGACGTGGTGCGTCTATGACGCAGGCCTCAGCGAGGCGCAAAATTACGCGACCGGGACAAGCTTCGGCGAAAACGTGCGATTGATTCCGCGATTCGACCGCGCTGACGTCGTACTCGCACTCGACAGCGATTTTCTCGATTGCGGTGAGGGCGATCTCGCCTCCGCGCGAGGATTCACCCAGCGGCGCCGCGTGAAATCGGCCGAGGACACGATGAACCGGCTCTACGTTGTTGAGAACCGGTTCACCATTACCGGCGCAATGGCCGATCATCGCCTGCGCTGTCCCGCCAGCCGGATTCCAGCCTTCACCTATCTGCTCGCCGGCAAAATCGCCGCTGCAACCAGAGACGGCGCGCTATTTTCGCTTCTCTCCACACTGGCCGCGCCCGTTGATACGGCTGAGTTCGACGAAAATTGGCTGATTGAAGCGGCTAACGACCTGGTCTCGAAGTCGGGCGTCAGCATCGTGCTCGCGGGTGCGCATCAGCCGGTCGCTGTGCAATTGCTCGCTTACGCAATGAATTTCGCGCTGAAAAATATCGGGCGCACCGTGGTCGTCCGGGAGTTCCCGCGCAATCAAAACACGAAAAGTATTTTGCAGTTGGCCGACCGAATGAATCGCGGCGAAATAAAAGCGCTTTTCATCTTCGGCGGCGACCCGGTTTACAACGCTCCGCGCGTGCTCGCGCAGGATCCGGATAAAAAAACGCCGGTGGATTGGGCCGATCTGCAAAAGAAAGTGCCGGAAGTGGTGCGACTCGGTTATCACGAAGACGCAACATCGACAATCAGCCAGTGGCACGTGCCGTTGGCGCATTATTTGGAATCGTGGGGCGATGCGCTGACACCGGACGGCGCGTATTTGTCGATCCAACCGATGATTCTGCCGCTCTTCGGGGGGCTGAGCGAGATCGAGATCCTCAACGCGCTCCTCGGGCGGCCGAAAGTCGAAGGCCCCGAGCTCGTTCAGGAAACTTTTCGCGGGACCAAACCTCCAGGCGATCTTCCGACCGCGTGGTCGAAATTCTTACGGGATGGATTCGCGGCGCACGTTCCGTTGCGAGATCGACCGGTGTCATTTAACGGTGGCGCCGCGGCTTCGCTGGCCCAGCAGCTTTGGGCAACAACGCCGGCACCGACCTCGGACTCTCCTGAAATCAACCAACCGATTAAACGCGAATTGGTGATTGCGGCTTACGTTTCTCCGGGTCACGCCGACAATTCGATTACGATTCCGCTCGGTTACGGCCGCAAGAAGACCGGACCGATCGCTGAAGAAACCGGATTCAACGCGTATCTTTTGCGCACCGCGACGAATCCGCACTTCGCGGTCGCGGATGGGAAGAACATCGAAAGCGTCAGCGTCACCAAAGTTGGAAAAAAATATCCGCTCTCGATTACCCAAGATCACTGGAGCATCGAAGGGCGCGGCGTGGTGCGCGAAGCAACCCTGGACGATTACCGCAAAGACAACGAGTTCGTGAAGAAATGCGGCGGGATGGACGAACCGCAATCGGTACTGCCATCGCTTTACAGCCATCCGCCGATGGACGCGCCACAGCAATGGGGAATGACGGTCGATCTCAACGTTTGCACCGGTTGCAGCGCGTGCGTGATCGCGTGTCAGGCCGAGAACAATGTTCCGATTGTCGGCAAATTACAGGTCGCGCACGGACGCGCGATGCACTGGCTCCGGATTGATCGCTATTACGCGAGCTCGAAACCGTTCGACGAAGACAATGGCGAGTTTCCGCAGGATCCCGAGATGGTGCATCAACCGATGATGTGTCAGCACTGCGAGAACGCGCCGTGCGAAACCGTTTGCCCGGTCAACGCCACCATTCACAGCGAGGACGGCCTCAACGTCATGGCTTACAACCGTTGCATCGGGACGCGTTATTGCGCGAACAATTGCCCGTTTAAAGTGCGCCGGTTCAATTTCTTCGATTACAACCAGCGGCCGATCGGAAAAAAGAAAATCGCCGGCGAATTCGGGATTTATCGCGAATACGTCGCTCCCTTCACCGAAAAAGGCGCGCCCGACATCACCAAGATGCAAAAGAATCCGAACGTGACCGTGCGGATGCGCGGGGTGATGGAGAAATGCACCTTCTGCGTGCAGCGGATTGAAGAAGCGAAAATCGCGGCCCACGTACACGCGGGCGCGTCCGGTAACAATCTGCGCATTCCGCGCGATTCGTTCACAAGCGCGTGCGCGCAAGCCTGCCCGCACGAGGCGATCACTTTTGGCGACATCAAGGATCCGGAAAGCAAAGTTTCGAAGATGAAGCAGCAGGACCGCAATTACCGGCTGCTCGAATATTTGAACGTGAACACGCGGACTAGTTATCTCGCGCGCATTCGCAATCCAAATCCGAAAATGCCGGACGCCAGCGACATCGCTGTCGCCAGCCCGGAGGGGAAAGCGTGATGAAGATGTCGATCTTAGCAATTTGTTCGCCACGGCGAATCCGTCCGACGGCGGATCGACCTTAATTAACGATGGACGAAACACCAACAGCACCAGAAGCAATCGAAGGCGAGGCAACTGCCAGACCGCTGGCGCGCGTGCCGCTGGTTTTGCAGCGGCGCAATTTTAGTTGGCTGACGGAGCGAATTTCGGGCGTGGTCGAACAGCCGGCGCCGCGCTGGTGGTGGGTTTGTTTCACCATCACGGGATCGATCGCCATGTTCGGTATGTTTTGTCTCGGCTACCAAATCTCGACCGGCGTCGGCACCTGGGGATTGAATCATCCGGTCGGCTGGGCGTGGGACATCACCAACTTCGTGTTCTGGATCGGTATCGGACACGCCGGCACGCTCATCTCCGCCATTTTGTTTCTACTTCACCAAAAATGGCGCACGTCGATCAATCGTTCAGCCGAAGCGATGACGCTTTTCGCGGTGATGTGCGCAGCGATTTTTCCCGGTGTCCATGTCGGTCGCGTCTGGATGGCGTGGTTCATGGCGCCGGTGCCGACCTATTACGGAATTTGGCAGAACTTCCGCAGTCCGCTGATGTGGGATGTGTTCGCGGTCTCGACCTATTTCACGGTCTCGGTTTTGTTTTGGTACACCGGATTGATTCCCGATCTAGCGACGCTGCGCGATCGCGCCACCTCGAAGATTAGAAAATTTCTCTTCGGAGTTTTTGCCTGCGGCTGGCGCGGCTCGAACCGCAACTGGCGGCATTACGAAATGGCCTATTTGCTTTTGGCCGGTCTTGCGACGCCGCTTGTTCTCTCCGTGCATAGCGTCGTTTCATTCGATTTTGCGACGTCGATCTTACCGACGTGGCACACGACAATTTTCCCGCCCTATTTCGTGGCGGGCGCGATCTTTGGCGGATTCGCCATGGTGCTGACCCTGCTAATTCCGGCGCGCGCCATGTTCAAACTGCATGACATCATTACGCCGCAGCACATCGACAAAATGGCGAAGATCATTTTGTTGACCGGCTCATTCGTTAGTTACGCCTACACCATGGAATTTTTCACGGCCTGGTACAGCGGCAACGCTTACGAGCGGTTCGCGTTTTGGAACCGCGTCTTCGGTCCCTACTGGTGGTACTGGTGGGTGGGCATGTTGTTTTGCAATATTCTTGCGCCGCAACTCTTCTGGTTCCGCTGGTCCCGCCGGAATATCCTCGTCGTCTACTTCGTCTGCATGTGCGTGAACGCCGGCATGTGGTTCGAGCGGTTCATCATTATCGTTGGCGGACTGCATCGCGATTTCATTCCCTCCTCATGGGGAATTTTTATTCCGACATGGGTGGACATCTGGACCTACATCGGCACGCTCGGAGTTTTCACTTCGTTATTCCTTCTCTTCATCCGGTTCTTGCCAATGATCGCGATGTCGGAAGTGAAGATCACACTGCCGGAAGCGGACGCGCATTACGGATCGGGAAACGGCCAACATCCCGCGATGTCGGGCGGACAGGAGATGATATGAAAACGCCGTCCGGCCACGAAGTTTACGGAATCGGCGCGGAATACCCGAGCGCGGCCTCCCTTTACGAAGCGGCGAAAATGGTGCGCGACGCCGGTTTCAAACGCTGGGACGTCCATTCACCGTTTCCGATTCACGGAATGGACGAAGCGATGGGGCTGGGAAAATCGTGGTTGAGCGCCGTAGTGCTGGCGGGCGGCATCTCCGGTTTGCTCACTGCAACCCTGGTGGAATTTGGCCCGTCCTCGATTCTCTATCCGCTGGTCGTGCACGGCAAGCCGACGAACTTTATGACCGTGCCGGCATTTTTCCCGATCATGTTCGAGATGACTGTGCTTTTCGCCGCCTTTGCCGCCTTTTTTGCGGTGCTGATCATGAACGGACTGCCGCGGCCGCATCATCCGATTTTCAACTGGGAGCGCTTCAAACGCGCCACCAACGACGGATTTTTTCTCGTGATCGAAGCGCGCGATCCGCGATTTACCGAACTGGAAGCGCGCGAATTACTGGAGCGCAGCGGCGGCCAACACATCACGATCGTGCACGAGGACTAATTATGTTGCGCGGCTTTCTTTTAATTTCTCTCCTGCTCACGATCGCGGCCATCGCCGTACTCGGGTTCCGTGGAGAAAAAACCACCAATGAGCCGTGGGAAATTTTTCCCGACATGGTGCGCCAGATAAAAGTGCGCGCGCAATCGCCGCTGAATTTTTTTGCGGACGGTCGCGGTCCTCGCATGCCGGTCAACGGAACGGTGCCGATCGGCTATGAGATGCCAAAGGCGCAGCCGATCGGCGCGCCCGAGTCTCACCCCGTTGCCGGGTTTAGCGTCGGCACCGATTATATCGACACCGGTAAAATGGGCAACAATTGGGGAACTGGAATTCCGGTTCCGGTGACACCGCAGTTGCTTCAGCGCGGCCGCGAGCGTTTCAACATTACCTGCGCGATGTGTCACGGCGCGACCGCGGCCGGGAATGGAATCACTAAGCAGTACGGCTTGGCCACGGTCGTCACTTTGCAAGACGATCGCATTCGCAAAATGGCCGATGGCGAAATTTTCAACACGATCACCAACGGCAAGAACACGATGATGGCCTACGGTCCGAACATCATGGTGGCGGATCGCTGGGCGATCATCGCGTATTTACGGGCGCTGGAACGGAGCCAGAACGCGGTGATTGTCGATGTTCCGCCAGAACATCGCGCTGATTTGGAAAAGCCGGCCGAGAACAAGCCGGCGGAGGCGAAACCTGGAGAAGCGAAACCGGCCGAGACCAAATCGCCAGCAAAACCGGAGGCGCCAAAGAAATGAGCGATCGCCTGCATAACGGGTCGACGCCGGAAGGCGAATATTTCGAGAGCGGCCGCTTTGCCGGCCTGTCTGTTTTGCTCGGCGTTGTGGCGTTTGTTGCACTCGCGCTCTGCGGCGCTGGCGCCGCAATTGATCCGAAGCAGCTCAGTTTCTCGTGGCTGTTTGCGTTTGGATTCTTCTTCACCTTGTGCGCCGGCTGCTTTTTCTGGACGATCGTGCATTACGCTACCGACGCGGAATGGACGGTGGTCGTCAGACGGCAACTGGAAAACATCGCCGTCTTGGTTGCAGTCCTCGCGATCTTTTTCATCCCGATCCTGCTCTTGCGGCAACATCTCTACGCCTGGATGAACATCGCGCCGGGGAAAGAAGCGAACCTCGATTCCAAGCGCGCCTATCTAAATCTCAATTTCTTTGTGCTTCGCGCGGCGTTTTTCCTCGGTTTCTTCATTATCGCGTCCCAATTGTTGCGAAGCTTTTCGGTCCGGCAAGACAAGGACGGCAA
>WNFP01005626.1_pt1 | contig 10067 bp, 13 predicted proteins | sample 5400201 | NCBI WGS metagenome assembly WNFP01 (sample SAMN13153355, study PRJNA577476) | soil metagenome | isolation source: 115 cm saprolite under Madrone tree | place: USA:California | collected 2016-06-14
TTGAGGGCGCTTGTAGGTTGGGTAACGTATTGACGTTTGCCATAAACTGGCCGCCTACCAGGCGATGTCCGCAACATCATACAAACAGAGCATTTATATCACGAAGGGACGGCGCGCAGCTCGAACCTCGCACAGCAATGGCACGTCGTGGTTCGCGATTTGTACTGTTCTAGTGCCATACACTTGCCTTTGCCTCGTGTGAGTTCCCGATTACCTGTCGGATGACAGCAGAGATAGTTCGGTCGCATTAGGTCGCAAAGTATTTGTGATAAGGAACATCGGGCAGCACAAAATTCTCGCGGGGCAGCCGGAAGCCCGTTAGCTGGCAAGCTGGCTGCCGAATACGTGCTGCTAAAGCTGAGTGGGATTACCGTCCTGATGCCTTCTGGCCGCGAAGCGCCATACACGTGGAAGTCGCTTTCGCGACCAGTCGGTTTTCCTCGTCGGTAATGGTGCACTCGACGTAGCCGATCGTATGGCCCCGCCGCACGACCGCTCCTTCCGCTTTGAGTTGCGCCTGCCACACCGGGCGAAAGAAATTGATTTTCAATTCCACGGTGTAACGCTCCGCGTTTTTCTCCCCGGCCAGGAGCCTGTTCTGTCAAATTAAGTTTCGCCTAAAAGGATGCGATCGTGGTTCAGAGCTGGAACGGAATGTGAAGCTCTGGGGTGGATCGCGGTTGGAATAGCTATTTATCCCTGGGGCTTACTGGGTGAGTCCTGAGTGGAGAGATTTCCGATGCAGATCGCTATCGACCAGAAGGTTGTCCGCAATGCGAAGCCAAGTGTCCTCTCGCCGCGCACGGTTTCTACTGCCGTACGCTGGTGGATGTGGAGTTTGATGGAAAGCTCCACATACGCCGCTATCTGTGTCACTTCTGTAATGTAAGCGTACGGTTTCTCTGTTACCAGAGTTTGCCTTGCCTTATCTCCGTTTCAGTATTTCGGTGATCCGCTTGTTTCTGGTGGCTCGTCTGCTGGCGGGCAGTACTCTGCAAGCGGCCGCTCAAGTGGCTGGGCAAGCACACATGCCATACCAGCGCGGGCAGTTCTGGATTCGCCGTTTGCACAAGCAAGCCGCAGGGCTGTGCGCGGACCTGGCGGACTGGACCGCCGTGCCGGCGGCACCCAACTTCGTGACCCGAGTCTTGCAGATGTTACAAGGGATCGGTTGGATTGCGGCTCACCGATTCCTGTTTGCCTTAACATGCTGCAAAGAGCGTCGCCGACTTCTCCGGATTGTACCCCCGCCGGTCGTAGAGTTTGATAGTGCCCGAGCCGCGCGTTTGCGTACCCTCCGGCGAAGCCCCGTTCTCCAATGCAGTAGTGATAAAGGTAGCGCGCATCGAATGCGCCGAATATCCCTGATCCAACCCCTATGGCCCTGGCATGGGTAACTTCGGCTACTGGTGGTCGTGTTGCGATACATAGAAATCCATGGCTGGTTTGATCCCTCAGGTAAAACTGTAACGAGTTTCTAGGCAGATCTCGCTGGCTTGGGTCGCGGCGTTTGGTGGCGGCCCGAGGCCCGCGATACGCCAGGCGACAGCAATCTGAACTCACGCTTTACGTGCCAAGCAGTGGCGAAGGACCCATAAGTTCTCCGGGCCAGCTCCGCTGCCGAGAGTGTCGGCTCTCTTTCAAGTGCAGCCCACATATCCGCACGGTAGCTTGGTCCCATCATCACTCGATAGCGATAGGCGTTGTGACGCTGCGCCAAGTCTGCCGGTTGCAGAACATCGCTGGTGCGATCGCGAAGAACGTTCGCGGCGACACGGATTGCGCTTCCCCTAAAACGTGGGTCTTCGCCGCGACGCCTAACCTGAAAATCTGTGCCCGTCTCGATCAAGTCCTGGCGTTGTCCGACATACAACCTAGCGAGGCGGGCGAAGCGCCGGTCTTTCCTGTGCCAACTCGCCAACGCGGACCAGAACGCGCGAAGCCGAGGTGAGCTTTGAGCTTCGACCATTTTCGTGAGTCGATCCGCATTGACCCAGGGCGCGTGTGTGCCAAACCACGTAACCAACACTGCTAGCACCCGCAGGTCATAGTTTTCCACTCCTTCAATACTGGCGAACAGAATCGTATCCTCGATATTCGGGTCGGCCGACGGGGCTGCTGTAAAGTTCATGCCGATACCTGCCATGCACGAGGTAAGCATATCGTCTTGAGGGTTTTGAGTGGGCACGAGAGTCCTGCTAAATCCCATGACCAAGCCTCCTTCCAAGATCCACGAGCGTTGCCCGAACGTGGGCTGGCCAGTTGGGATTGGCATCCTGTAGCTCCAGCCATGAAAGCACATTTGCAAGTTCATCGGTTGTCGGTGCGAGTGCTATGCAGTCTCCTAAATCGATGCCTCGATCGCATAAAGCGAAAAGTCTGGCGCAGAGGAGATCAACGCGACCGAGAGAGCGGAGACGAATGGCCTTACCCGAAAACAATGCTTGCAGGCGTTCTTACCATTGGGGCAGAAGCTGGTTTGCAAGTGAAGCCGGTCCGTTGTTCAACCAATCGTCCTGGAGTGTATCGCCTCTGTCGCGAACCTCGGCCGCAAAAGCACGCGAGGCTTCTGCGATGTCGCTGGGAATTTCGGGATATAAAATGTCGCAGTCCTTGGTCAAACGAGACGAGAAGCTCGTAAGTGTCCATAGCGGTATCATTATAACAGATACCATCCTATTCGCAAGATGGGTCAAGCCGCGACCGGAAACCTAGCAGGCGATTGAGAAGCGCGACAACAAACTCCTTATATAGATTAAGGTGGGACAATAACCTCGTGGACGGTCGACAAACCACTTGCGCCGTCGAAATCGTCCTTAATATTAACGGCCAAAAGACCGAATAATGGGGGAATTCAAGACTCTCATGGACGTGGTGGTCGCCGGGAGGACGTGTTTCGCCTAAGGCCCAGTGCGGTTTCGCGGTGAGTGAAAATTATCGCTTTACGATTGGAACAAGTTGCCGTACAAGCTGAGCATGGCCGAACACCAAGGAGGGCACTTAAGTGCCAAACATTAAATACTGCGATCTCGTGATGAAGGGCGGTATCACGAGTGGTGTCGTATATCCCCTCGCCATTTCGGAACTCTCAACCGACTACATATTCAAGAATATTGGGGGAACTTCTGCCGGAGCCATCGCGGCAGCGATCACAGCGGCGGCGGAATACGGCCGTCGCGGGGGGAATAAAAAGGCATTTGGCACGGTAGCTTCTATTCCCAACCAACTTGGTACCAATGGGCTCCTACTCAAGCTGTTCCAGCCTTCCTCGGCGACCATCAAGATATTCCGGATTGTGCTTTCAGCACTAAAGTTTCAGGGTACCTTAGCAAGAATATTCGCGGCGGCCGGGGCTCTGTTCTACAGTTTCTGGGCATGGGCGCTACTCGGCGCAGTCGCAGGCTCAAGCATTCCAGTGGTATTGTTTCTGCTAGTGCGGGGTTCCGTTGCCCCTTACATAGTCTTAGGCCTACTCTGGAGCTTTTTCTTCGCGGCAGTCGCCCTACTTACTGCGGCAATGATGAACCTCTTTCGTTGTATTCCCTCACATGGCTTTGGCCTGTGCTCCGGGCAAAGCCCCGCAACAAAGGACGGAACGGTCGAGCCACACGTCCCGATAACGGATCCACCCGCTCTCACTGCCTGGCTGCATAAACAAATCCAGAGCGCAGCTGGACGCCCAGTTGAGAACAATCCGCTTACCTTCGGCGACCTGTGGGAGGCTCCCGCATTTTCAGGAGAGACGCTCCAGACGGAGCGAATGATCAACCTTCAGGTCGTCACAACCAATCTCACCCAGGGACGCCCGTATACCCTGCCCTTCGAATCGGGGGCGTTTTACTTTGATGAGAAAGAGTTCCGCAAATTATTTCCCTCTATAGTCGTCGAGTGTCTTGTTCGAAATTCTCCCAAAGCGGCTGAAGAACATCAGATCCGTTCTGATAGCGAGAATGTTCTTCACCGGCTTCCTGAGGCCAAAGACTTTCCGATACTCGTCGCTGCTCGAATGAGTCTGAGCTTTCCCATATTGCTCACTGCCGTTCCTCTATATGCGGTCGATTACACTCTGACCAAGAACCAGCATGTGCCGGCAAGCCAATCACTAATCGCCGAACGCTGTTGGTTTTCCGACGGTGGTATTTGCAGCAACTTTCCAATCCAGTTTTTCGATTCTCCACTTCCGAGGTGGCCTACTTTCGGGATCAACTTGAAAGCTCCACATCCGGATCACAACAAAACTGAGAATGATTTGGTTTGGCTTCCGGAAAAACCTGGTTCAGGTTCGCAGGTGACTTGGAACGAATTCGATGCTGGTTCTGATCTTAAGCGGTTGACTGGCTTTTTCGCAGCGATCATGAACACGATGCAGAACTGGCGTGACAACATTCAAGCCACCGCGGCAGGTTATCGGGACCGGATCGTTCACGTGAGTCTTAGGCCAGACGAGGGTGGGTTGAATCTCAACATGCCACTTGATCTTATTGACCCGCTGAGCGAGAGGGGGCGTCGGGCAGGAAAGCTCTTGAAGAGTGATTTCAATTTTTCGGAGCACATCTGGGCAAGATTTCGACTGACCATGTGTGGCGTCCAGAAATTCGTGGACAACCTGCACGATTCATATACCAGCCCGGTCAGCCAAGATAAACTAGGGTGGGAGTATATCGACGGAAAAGCAGAAGCACGTCATTATCGTGGCACTCCGGGTCTCGAGGCAATTCTTCGGAAAGCGCTCTTGCTAATGCTCCAGGCCTCAGAGTACTGGAATGACGCCCTTCGAGATGGGCAGACCTTCTGCAACGGAAATGCACCCCGGCCGGAGCCGATTCTGCGGGTCCAACCGAAGTTCTAAAGGTATTCCTGTGCAGATCAATATTCAGCATTCGCTCTGGGTACTTGGTATCGTCGGACTCATCCGGGTGTCGTACGTGGCATCGCCCTCGTAAAGATGACGACTGAAATACGCGCCACAGCCAACGGGTTTTCACGGATTCAAGGAACTATCAATCAGAAACTGGAAGCGGACAAGACGTGGATCATCTGGTCCCAGGTACACACCCCTCGCGCCTATCCAGTCAATTTGCTTGGGGTACAAGATTTTTTGCGGTTTGAAGCGGTATGGGATATTGGGGCCTACCGACACAAAGCGCCTCGATGACGTGCGTGGCGGGATTGCTATTTTGGCTTCAAAGTCGTAGTTCGGAATGCGGCTATTGTCGATCATCGCCGCCACGGTGAGTTCCGCGCTTGAGTTCACGACCGTGAGGATGGTAATGCCCACAGGGAGGTCAACCACATTCGAGACAAAGGATGCTTTACTTGATTGAAGGACCATGCGTATTTGATTTGTTTGGCCGCGCACTCGATTGATGAGAATTGCGCGATAGGCACTTGGCTGAAAACGAACTGCATGTTCTGAGGCAGCAACGGTGACGAAATCAGTTCTCGCCTGTGTCTGAACATTTTCAAGGCAGACCTTGGCGTCTTCTGGCTCTCCAAACGATTGCCATGATATTTCAATTGGATCGAGATCCACTGGCGTGCCGCTCGAGCCGGGATCGAGACTCTTGAACGAAAAGTGCTCAACTCTCAATTCCTTCTTAGCCTGAGCCTAACGCACAAAGAGAAATACACTGAGGCTGCAGAACAGAACTGCCAATGAATAGACCGTCAGAGAAGTGACGAACTGCTGATGTAGGGCCTGCTTCAGCAATTGGAAGTCCTGGTCTCCCACTACTTTCTGTAGTTCGTGATCAGCTAAAAGGATTCGCTCTACCTGTTGACTCGTAAGCCGTTGGTCTTTATCTATTCTCGCGGGGGCGGTCTTTCGTAGCTTGGTGATAATGCGTCGCGTGACTTCGTCACCGGAACGGTTTGCGCCTAGCAACTGATACAGGACGAATCCGGCCAAGGCGAGCAAGGCAGGAAGGGCGGCTAGGAAAGTGTAAGGTGTCATCTCAGCCTCTCCAGTTGGATCGGAATGAGCGAATCACGGGGAGCAAAATACTCTAAGACGAGTCCCCACGCTTGAAACATTAGCCCAAGTGGACTGGAGTAAGAACAATATCTGAATTGTTTCCGCAGTTGGTGTTTGAGCGGTGCGTGAGCGTTCAAATTCGCTCAGCGACAGTGTTCGGCCAAGCAATATCCATACTTCTCTTCGCGTCGCGGGGTCCCTCAGAAGTAATTGGATTCGCTCCCATAGTTTTTCTCCACTTCCTTTGCCGAGGATAATTCTCTTGTCCACGACTCCGATCTTCCCGCCGTCCCATCCTCCGTCCCAAATACGAAGGTTAGGTGGCTTGTGCTGGTTGTACGGGCTCAAGAAAGTGAGATTCTTTGTAGCCTGGCCACAGACGTCCTGTAGCGCCGAGGCCGAAAGTCTGCTTCCTTTAGCCTTGGCATGGATAAAAATCACGCGGCTTCCGGCGGTATCAGCTGCTACGAAGTCGGCCGACTACGTTTGCATATCGTCGCAAACCAAAACATTGATTCCCGAGAACTCTTTATAAATGTCCGAGTTCTTACCTTTGGTAGCGATCAAATGAAATAAGCTGTCGTCCGACCAACCTTGTGACTTAGCGGACCCCGGTTCGCCTTTCTCGGATGGCCGGTTCTCAAGTTCAGGTACCTGTTCAAGAATATTGAGCAGCTCAACGCGATCCTCTCTTCTCCTAGCATGGTACGGGTCGCCGCCGCCATTTGACGGATCGCCGTCCAAAGGGAGGGTGGCGCCGACGATTGGCTGGCAAACTCCTCGAGCGACTCGGGCCTAAAAAGCATTTCATCTGTGTTGCCCAACACACCTTTCCAGCCGAGATCGCGAATGCGATCGACAATCTCCACGGGGCTCGCACCGGCGTCTGCGAGATCACCTCCGTGGAGAATCAAGTCAGGAGAAGTTTGTTGCAGATCCGCCAGAACAGCTTCAAACGCCGTTCGATTCCCATGGATGTCGGATAATATTGCAATACGCATCACGGAATTTTAGGCCTGTCGCCCTCCAAAGGAAACTCATTGATTTGGAGGGTTGGCCATAGTCTTTCGTTTGGGCTGCAGTAACCGTGGCTAGGGTCAGGAACAGAAGTGGCGATGCAGAATGCAAAACGTGAGGATCTGCGATCGAGCTGTGAGTTCATCGCAACTGCCCGGCGAGCATCATACCCTACGCGGTGGCTACTTGGATGGTTCCAATAGGCACTGAACTCTGATAGCTGATGTCATAACGACTGTCGTTAGGGATGTTGTAATCTCGCCCACAACGCCGTCGTTTGAGCCTGCGGCAGTCGGCACTGAGTCGGAGTAGGGATCACGATTACTCATGACCCCCTCCACGGATCCGGACGAGCGGGTTTCCCGCATCCGGCTCTTGCCTTAGGTAACAACGCCCATGCGTCGCAAAGGATAGGGATGACAGACAGAAGGCAAAGGCAGCCAGCGAGTGATGAGACGCCGCATGCGGTCCCAGAGGACGCGGCCGTTTTGGCTGCGCCGCGACAGCGAGCGATGCCAAAGCCAGCCGACTCGGAACCGAAAAACTGCCAGCGCCGGTTGGTTCATGGGCACTCCGTAGTAGCGAAAGTGTCCACCTACAACCGCCCGCAGCCACTTGCCTTGTTGGGGGATGGGTTCGTGCATTCGTCGCCGAAGCTCGGCTTTCACCTCATTCAGCTTCGTCTGCAACCTTTTCCGTATCGTCTGCCGCAGCACCGTGAACCGTCCATTGCTCCTCTTCTTTACGCAGATATGCGTAAAGCCGAGAAAGTTGAACGTCTCCGGCTTCCCTTCTCCACGCCACTGCCGTTGGTCGATCGCATACGGACCGAACTCCAGAAGTCGCGTTTTCTCGGGATGCAGCTCCAGGTGGAACTTCTTCATGCGTTCCGTGAGTTCCGCCCGGAACTGTTCGGCATCCGCTTGGCTGTTAAATCCAACCACGATATCGTCCGCAAAACGCACCACGATGACCTCGCCGTGCGCCCGCTTCTGACGCCATGCTTGGACCCACAGGTCGAACACGTAATGGAGATAGACGTTGGCCAACAGCGGCGAGGCACTGCCGCCCTGGGGCGTCCCTTCCTCCACCCGTATCCGTTTCCCATCCTCCAGCACGCCGGCGTTGAGCCATTTCTGGATCAGTCGCACGACGCGCCGATCTGCTATCCGGTGCTCGATGAATTTCACCAACCATTCGTGGGAAAGCCCATCGAAAAAGTTGCGAATATCCAGATCGAGCACCCAGTTCACTTTCCTCGTCAGCAGTCCCGTGTAGAGCGCGTCCAGCGCTTGGTGCTGGCTGCGCCCGGGCCGAAACCCATACGAGAATCCCAGGAAGTCCGTTTCGTAGATGGCGTTCAACACTTCGACCGCCGCGCGCTGGACGATTTTGTCTTCCAGCGCCGGAACCCCGAGCGGCCTTTGCCGCCCGTCGGCCTTGGGGATGTACACTCTACGTACTGGCTTCGCTCGGTACGCTCCGCGCTTCAGCCTATGGGCGAGATCTTGGAGATTAACCTCGAGAGTCTCGCCGTAGTGCCGCCACGTCTCCCCATCCACACCGCACGCGGCATCCTTCTTATGGCTGAGGTAGGCCGTCTCCGAGAGGCGGAACACCTTGAGGCGCACGGAGCCGTCTGGACCAGCGGACCATGCCAACGTAGGGATGGTGCCGACTACAAGGCGAATATCCTAGCGAGCCTAGTCTCACAGGACGCGACGAATGCGGACAGAATCTCGATGCTGCAGGAGTGGAACTTCCTTCGGACGTAATCGCCGAACTCAACACAATCGCCACAAATGCTGTGGCGGCGCTTCAATATCCGGCAGTGGCGAACCACAACTTGGCAAATTAGAGGCAGAGTTTTGTGTTCACGGTCGTGAGGCAAACCGGTCGAACAAGGAGCGCCAACAGCGAACCACGCCTCCCTCTGGCCAGGGCTGTGCATCTAAGTGCGCGTCGCGGCAGAGACATACGCCGAAACCTGGAGGACGCTTGATCGAGAAAGAAATTGCCGTTCGCACCCCGGACGGCACCGCTGACGGAATCTTTTTTACGCCGGAGGGGCGCGGGCCCTGGCCTGGAGTTTTGTTTCTGACCGACATTGGCGGCATTCGCGAATCGCAAAACGAGATCGCTCGCCGCGTTGCGGGGGAAGGTTATGCCGTGCTGATGCCCAACTTGTTCTATCGCACAAGTCGGCCTCCGGTGCTGGGTATGCCGTTTAACCCCAAGGATGAGAAGTTCACCAAGCGATTGAGCGAGCTAGCATCACCCCTGACGCCTGACGCGGTGGAGCGGGATGCAACCGCTTACGTAGATTTCCTCGGATCACGGCCGGGAGTGAAGAATGGGCCCATGGGCACGTTTGGGCTGTGCTTTTCCGGAGCCGTAGCTCTGCGCACTGCGGCGGCCTGTCCCGATCGCATGGGGGCCGCAGCATCCTTTCACGGAGGACGCCTTTACACGGACGCGCCGACCAGCCCGCACCTGCTTCTGCCGCGCATCAAAGCACGGCTTTACTTCGGACACGCTGTCAACGACGCCAGCATGCCGGTAGAAGCCATCGAGAAATTCGAGATTGCGTTGAAAAGCTGGAGCGGGAAGTTCGAGAGCGAAATGTACGATGGCGCCCATGGGTGGACGGTGCGTGATCATCCAGCGTACAACCGCGCACAGGCGGAAAGGGCGTTCTCCAAACTAAAACAGGTTCTTGCTGCAGCTCTTAGTTAGTGCGTCGTGCACACAATTCGGAATGATGGCACTTGGAAGAATTCAGCCACGCCGCAGACAGTAGCGGACTGAAAGCGGACTGAGCGAGAGGCACTTCGAGTTTAAGTCCTTCACCATCATCGTAGCCAGGAACTGAACCGGATCTCGCCGAAAAATAGCGGACTGAGAGCGGACTGGGAGGGCAAGACACCATTCCGCTAACCCGACTTTGACAACCGAACGTGTTTTTTGCCGATTTTCGGCGGTTTCCTACGCATAAGTATTTTCCTATCAGCAGCGCTCGGCGCGCCAGGTGTTGTAGTGAAGACCTACCCCCTTGATTACCGCCACGGGCCATGCA
>WNFP01005627.1_pt1 | contig 10067 bp, 9 predicted proteins | sample 5400201 | NCBI WGS metagenome assembly WNFP01 (sample SAMN13153355, study PRJNA577476) | soil metagenome | isolation source: 115 cm saprolite under Madrone tree | place: USA:California | collected 2016-06-14
GAGAGCTTCTCGAGCAGCTCGGCCAGTCGCTCCATCGACTCGTTGGAGCCCTCCTGCATCCCGGACGCGACCATTCCGTCGCGGTCCATGACGGACTGGAAGACTATTTGCGCGACCAGCCTGGTCTTGTTGCCCATCGGCTCGAACGTTGCGGTCTGCAGGGCGACGTGGCCTGGCATGCCTTCGAACTCGAACGTCGCGCAAATCCGTTCAGGCGCGACGACGTCGTGGTTGACGCCGCGGAATGCGTACTCCGCGCCATCGGCGCCCTTGTGGATCACGCGCCACTCGCCGCCGGCCCGTGAGTCGAACTTGTCGATCTTGATCTCGTAGCGTCGCGGCCCCCACCACTGCGCGAAGAGCTTCGGGTCCGTGTACGCCCTGAACACAAGCTCGCGAGGCGCGTCGAGAACGGTGGTCGAGACGATCTCTTGCTTCCCGGGTTCGATCACGTACTCAGTCTTGGGCATTGTCTTGACTCCCTTTTCCGTCATCTTTTTTCTTCTCCTCTTTGATTAGATCCTGCAGAACTTTGTCCAGGCGCTCGAAGCTTTCATCCCAGAAGCGCCGGTACTCCCCCACCCACTCGGACGCTTCCTTCAAGCGCCCGACCTCGAGGCGGCAGGGGCGCCATTGCGCGCTGCGCCCCTGCGTGATCAACCCAGCCCGCTGAAGCACTTTCAAGTGTTTCGAAACGCCGGGGAGGCTCAGGTCGAACGGCTTGGCCAGCTCCGTGACCGTCGCCTCGCCTTGTGAAAGACGAGCCAGGATCGCCCGCCGGGTGGGATCGGCGAGGGCTGCGAACGTGGTGCTGAGTTGATCGCTTGGCATCCTATTTTTCCCAGTGGCTAATTAGCTAACTGGAAGAATAGCGCCCGGCAAACCGCTTTGTCAAATGGGTCCCCAGTCATAGATTCGGCACAGGTCCCGCCTAGATTCCGGAGCCATGGCCGCCGTGCTCGAAGTTCTCGATCTCCGCAAGCGGTATCGGCCTCGTGACCCCTGGGCCGTGGAAGGGGTCTCGTTCAAGCTTGAGGAGGGGCAGGCGTTCGGCCTCTTGGGCCCGAACGGCGCGGGCAAGTCGACGGTGGTCAAAGCGATCGTCGGGTTGACCCGGCCGGATTCTGGAACGATCTCGGTGTTCGGCTCATCGCCAGGCGACGTGGCCGCTCGAGCCGCTGTCGGCTTCGCGCCCGAGGAGCCCGACTTCCCGAAGTATCTCCGGGCAGACGAGGTCCTCGACTATTTCGGCCGGCTGCTCGGATTGCAGGCGGGCGAGCGCCGCCGTCGCATTTCCGAAACACTCGAGTGGAGCACGCTGGCGGGCGAGCGCCGCCAGGTGCGGCACTTCTCGAAGGGCATGAAGCAGCGGCTGGGCCTGGCGCAAGCCATCCTTGGGCGGCCGAAACTGCTGATCCTGGACGAGCCGACCGCCGACCTCGACCCGATCGGCCGTCGCGACGTGCGGGAGCTTATCGCCGGGTTGAAAGCGCAGGGCACCACGGTGCTTCTGAACAGCCACCTCCTCAGCGAGGTCGAGCGCGTATGCGATCGCGTGGCGATCATGGCCCGCGGCCGGATCCTCGAAGAAGGGCCGATGCAGGAGCTGGTGCCCGAGGGCCGAACCCTCGAGGAGATGTTCATGAAGCTTCTGGACGCAACCGCCCAATCACGCGAGGCGGGCCTTCCCGCATTCATGGCCGAGAACCAGACACATCGAGCGCAGAGCTGATGTCGCAAGCACTCGCGGTCGCACGCTACACGCTCATCGAGCTGACCCGCCGCCGTCTCTTAGGCGTGATCGTCGCCATCGGGGTGGTGCTGACGGCCGGCATTGCCGTCGCTCCGCACGTGCTCCGTCAGCCAACGCCCAAGGATGGGGTGATCGTGGTACTCACCGCGCTGGGCGCAAAGAGGTGCCGTACGCGATCACGTTGTGCGCGTTTGTGGTCGGGATGACGGTGATCAATCACGACCTCGATTCGGGCGCCGTGGTCTCAATCTTCGCCAAGCCGATGTCTCGCTCCAGCTACACGGCCGGCAAGCTGATGGCAGCCGCTTCGCTCCTACTTCTCATCGCGGCCATCTTTACCGCCGGCAGCCTGGCTGTTGTCGCCGCAAACGGAGGCAGCGTCTACAGCGTCGTCTTCTGGACCTTGGCTGCCCTGGCCGCGAACATCGTCTTGCTGATGCTTCTCCTGATGCTGCTCACGGTGTACTTGAACAATGTCGTGGCGGCGGCGATCGTGCTGGTCTTCCACTACATAGGGGGCCAGGTGATCACGCTCAACGCGATGGTCCAGCACAACGTCATCACCGATGCGATAGCGAGGACGCTGATCGACATCGCCTATTGGGGCGTTCCGCATGAGCTCACCGGCAACCTACAGCGCCAGATCTTCCAACTGCAAATCGACACTGGTGAGCTTCGATTCGGAGGTCAGAATCCGATCGACAGGTTGCCCGATGCCTCGGGCGCCGTCGACATCTGGTTCTGGTTCGCTTACATCGTAGCGATCACCGTCTTGCTCTTCTGGTCGGTGCGCCGAAAGCAGGTCTGACCAGGCCCACTTGACATTGGTTCGTTTCAGCGAACATGCTGATAACGCTGGGATTCCCACCTTCACAAGAGGGTGTGGAGCGGGGTGGAGGTGAATCGATGAAACGAATTCGTCGGTTGATGCTGGGGGCGTCTTTTCTGCTGGCCGCGGCACCGGCATTCACAACGGTGCAAACGGCACAAGCCGGAGTGCAGCAAACCTATCTCGTCGTGTACCACAGCCAGGCGCTGCCTGCTGACGCGGCCGCGACCATTGCGGGTGCGGGCGGCGCGGTGGTCGCGACCTATGGCGACATCGGCGTGGCCGTCGCCAGTTCAGACAGCACGACATTCCGTGACAACCTGATCAAGGACGCGCGGATCGAGGGTGTTTCGGCAACGCCCGCATTGGTCACGCACCTCAACGATGACAGCGTGGTCGACAACGCGAGCACGACCGCGATGACCAACGCGCTGACTTCGAGGCAGTGGGACATGGACCAGATCCAGGCGCCCGCGGCCCACGCAATCAACAGTGGGAGCCCGTCGGTGACGGTCGGTGATATCGACACCGGTCTCGACTTCACACACCCCAACCTGGCTCCAAACGTCGACTTCAGCAAGAGCGTCTCCTGCATCGGCGGCAAGACCAACACCAGTCCATCCGCCTGGAATGACGACAACGGCCACGGCACCCACACCGCCGGCACGATCGCAGCGGCGAACGTCGGCTTCGGCATCGTGGGCGTGGCCCCGAAGGTGAAGATCGCTGCCATCAAGACAGGCGACGTGAATGGCTTCTTCTTCCCCGAAGCCGTCGTGTGCGCCTTCATGTGGGCCGGCACGCACAACATCCAGGTCACCAACAACAGCTACTTCGCGGACCCGTGGCTGTTCAACTGCAAGAACGACCCGGTGCAGCGCGCCATCTGGACCGCTGAGCGACGAGCTATCCGCTTCGCGATGCAACGCGGGACGATCGTTGTGGCGGCGGTCGGCAACCAGGCCGACGACCTCGCGCACCCGACCCAGGACGTCACGAGCCCCGACGACACGACTCCGGTCACCCGCGAGATCACCAATGCTTGCGCGGTGATCCCGGTCGAGGTCCCAGGCGTGATCGGCGTGTCGGGCGACGGGAACCTGCGCATGAAGTCTTTCTTCTCGAGCTACGGCGTCGGCGCGACACAGGTGGTCGCCCCGAGTGGAGACTCCCGGCTGCAGCTTACCCCGGCGGCACCAAACGGCCGTGTCCTCTCCACGTATCCCGCTGCGCTTGAATCCCACTGCGTTAGGAAGGTCTTTGACAACGGTGCGACCTACTGCTACCTGCAGGGCACATCGATGGCCTCTCCTCATGTGGCTGGAGTCGCGGCTTTGATCGTCAGCATGGGCATCACCTCACCGGGTGCGGTCACGGCGAGGCTCGACAACACCGCCGATCCGATGCCATGCCCGGCGGACGTCTCCATATACGCGCCCTTCCCAGCGGTTGACAACGGCGCGCCGCAGACCTGCCAGGGGGGGAGCGGATACAACGGCTGGTTCGGACATGGCCAGGTGAACGCGCTGGCCGCTGTCGGAGGGTAGCCAGCCTCCCACTTTCGACCATCCGGCCGGGAGCCTTGTAGCTCCCGGCCGGGACTTTTGCCGCGGGCGCCGGATAGTGCGGGCGAGATGAATCTCTATGGATTGCCGCACGACCAGCGCCTGGCCGGTCTCGGATCTCGCTGCACTTTGAGTTAGAACTAGCCGCGGAGTGACAGCTTCGCGGCGCGACTTTCGGGTGGTCCTGGCCACGCGGCTGCTCAGGGCCTTTGCTTTCGGCTTCGCAGCAGTCCTGATCGGCATCCTGCTCGAACAGCGACACCTGCGCCCGGAGCAGATCGGGATCGCCCTCGCCATCGGATTGGTCGCGGCGTCATTGCTAGGCTTGCCGGCGGCCGCCGCGGCGAGGCGGTTCGGCCGGCGCCGAGTTCTGGCCGCCTGCGGTCTCTTGATGGCACTGACGGGGGCCGACCTCGCGTTTGCGACCAACGGCACGCTTCTGACGCTGGCCGGAGCGACCGGGATGTTGGGGGCGAGCGTCGACCTCGGGCCGTTCCTTCCCATCGAGCAGGCGATGCTGGCAGAGTCGGTGGCAGGCGATCGACAACCGGCGGCGTTTGGTCACTACTCACTGACCGGTGGGCTCGCTTCTGCCGCAGGTGCCCTCGCGGCCGTATTCGCGAGCACACCGCAGCGAATTCAAATCTTCTATCTGGTCTACGCAGCGATTGGCCTGGCCACCGCGGCGTTGCCATTGTTCGTTTCGTCCGGAGCAGAAAGCACAGCGCCCGGTCCGATCCTGAGCAGGGCCAGCCTCAGGCCGCTCGCCGTGCTGTCAGCTCTTTTCGCGCTCGATGCTTTAGGCGGCGGGTTCATCGTCCAGCCGGTCGTTGCGTACTGGCTGCACGTTCGTTTCGGCGCCGGCGCCAATGTTCTCGGTCCATCGTTCGCCGCCATCGCGATCGCACAGGCAGCTTCGTTCGAGGTCGCGCCCCTGATCGCGAAGCGCATCGGACTCGTCAGGACGATGGTCTTCACCCATCTGCCCAGCAACGTCCTGCTGTTGCTCGTCCCGTTCAGCCCATCTCTTCCCATCGCGACCGCCCTGCTGATCGTTCGCTATTCGATCTCGCAGATGGACGTGCCCACCCGCCAGGCCTACGTGGTGTCGATCGTCCCGCCGGCCGAGCGCGCGGGAGCGCTCGCGCTCACCGGATCGGTGCGTGGTGTCGCTCAGGCGATCGGCCCCGTGCTGGCGGGATTCGCGATCCAGGCGGCCGCGTTCGGTGTGCCGTTCTTCGCTGGCGGTGGCCTGAAGATCGCCTACGACGTCTCCCTTTACACCCTGGCCGGCCGCACTCGTCAGCGCGCTATTGAGTCGTCTTCGTGATGGTCGTGGTCGTGTTCATCGTCGCCGTCGTCGAGCGGCGTGCCCACGAGGGTGTGATGGTGTTTCTTCATCCCCGGGTCCATGTGGACCTCGAGCCGAGCCGCGGGTACCTCGTGACACACCGCATCCTCCACGCGCATGGCGACGGCGTGAGCCTCTTCGAGAGTTGATTTCGGGTTGACGGCGACGTGCATCACGGCGACCAGCTCGCGGCCCACCCATCGGACCCGCACGTCATGCACCTGGAGCACGCCCGGGACCGATGAGGCGGCGCTTGTCAGCTCGTCGACGATGGTCGGATCGACGGCGTCCATCATCCGGTAGAAGAGCTGCTTCACCGTGCCCGCAAGGACGTACACGATGGCGACGGTGATCAAGATGCCCACGATCGGATCCGCAATCCTGAAGCCGAGGCCGGCCAATCCGATTCCGGCAAAAGCGCCCGCTGACACGAGCGCGTCGATGCGGGAATGAATGCCGTCGGCAGCCAGCGATTCGGATCCGATCCCCCGGCCAACTCTGAGCTTGTAGACGGACACGACCAGGTTGGCGATAACACCAACCAGAGCCGCGCCCATGCTCAGTGGGATGTTGGAGTAGGTGACCGGCTGGATGAGCTTGCCGATGGACTCGGCCGCCGCAACCGCGGCCGTGACGATGATCACCACGATGATCAGCAGGGTCGCTACGTCTTCGAAGCGCCCGTAGCCCGATGAGTACCGCCGCGTTGCGGGCCGCCTGACGAGCGCAAACGTGAAGAGAAGGATGAAGCTAGTCATCACGTCGCCGGCGTTGTGGAGCCCGTCGGCGAGCACGCTTGCGGATCCACTCAATATCGACGCGACGATTTCGGCCAGGGCAGCAAGTCCAAGCCCGACCGCGCTGACGATAACGGCCCTGACCGCGTCCTTGTTGCCGTAGTGCGCCGATGAATGATGGTGGCCCGCGCTCACCGGGCCTATTCAAGCACCTAGGCTGCCACTAACCCGCCCTTAACCGAGGCACGCGATAGTGGTCCGCGGAGAGCCGCTGACCGCGACCAATCTCCCGATTTGCATGTTTGGGCATGAGCGTGGAGAATCGGGTCGGGGCAATCGGGCTCTTCATCTAACTGGTTGTCAGTTTCTGAAGACGGAGGTGGGTTGTGAAGGATCGAGTTAGACGCAGGCTGTTCTATGTGGCCGCCCTGGTGCCGCTGGTGGGCGCCGCATTCGCCGGCTCGACCGGCAATGGGGTGGCAGGGGCAGCTCCGATTCATACGAGCTCCGCGGTTGGAAGCTGCCAGCTCAACTCCGCGAAAGGCCAGATCCAACGCGTGATTCAGATTCAATTCGACAACACGCATTTCACGAGGGACAACCCAAATGTCCCCTCTGACCTGGAGCAGATGCCGAACCTGCTGAACTTCATCACGAACAACGGCACGCTCCTGACAAACCACCACACGCCACTTATCTCGCACACGGCGAACGACATCTTGACCACGCTGACTGGCCTCTATGGCGACCAGCATGGCGTCCCTGTCGCGAACAGCTTCCGCTACTTCAATCCCGATGGGACGAGCAACCTCGGCGTTTCCTTCGCCTACTGGACGGATCCGATCTTCGATCCAACCACATCGGCACCGACCGACACCAAGTTCAACATGTTGGCCGCGAACGGCCTGAACACTCCCGCCCCATGGGTGCCGTTCACCCGGGCCGGCTGCAACGTCGGCGGCGTTTCTACCGCGAACATCGAGCTCGAGAACATTGCCACTGACATACCGACCGTTTTCGGCGCCAAATCGCCTGAAGCGGCAGAGGTAGCAGCCAACCCGGACTTGGCCACGGCCGATTTCGTCGGGATCGCGGTCCACTGCGCGAAGGGGGCGAACCTTTGCACCGGATCGAACGCTCGGCCTGACAGCCTGCCCCAGGAACCTGGTGGTTACAACGGATTCAACGCGCTCTTCGGACACAAGTACGTAGCGCAGCAAATCGGCGCCATCAAGGACCTCGATGGCAACACGATGCCGGGATTTCCGGGCTTCGGTGGCATCAGCGCTTCGCAATCGCTCGGCTACGTCGCGGCGATGCAGGAGCACGGCGTTCCGGTGACTTATGCGTACATCTCAGACGCCCATGACAACCATGCGACCAGCCTCGCGATGGGCCCTGGGCAGGCGGAGTACGTCGCGCAGCTGAAGTCGTACGACAAGGCGTTCGGCAAGTTCTTCGCGCGGCTGGCGGCTGACGGGATCAACCAGAGCAACACCATGTTCGTATTCACCTCAGACGAAGGCGATCACTTCGCGGGCGGGGCACCGACTCCGGCCAACTGCGACGGCATCACGGTGCCTTGCAAATACCCGTTCCCCAGCATCGGTGAAATCAGCGCCAACATGACGGGCCTGCTTGCGAGCCAGCAGGGGATCACCACGAAATTCAACATTCACAGCGACTCAGCCCCGACCGTCTACATCACCGGCAACCCGGCGCGTGACGCTGCGGTGACCAGAACTTTCGAGCGGGCGACCAGCAAGCTCACCGCCGTCAACCCGCGCACGGGTAACACCGACACTCTCACGGCGGCGCTGGCGGACCCGGTCGAGATGAAGTTGCTGCACATGATCACGTCCGACCCGGCGCGCACGCCAACGTTCACATGGTTCGCCGACCCCAACTACTTCTTCTTCCATGGTGGTACAGGCTGCGGGCCGGGTTGTGTCAGCGTCGGCCCGGGTTTTGCCTGGAACCATGGTGATATCCAGCCAGAGATCGTCACCACCTGGCTCGGGCTTGTTGGCCCAGGTGTACGAAACGACGGCACCACGGGCAGTGTGTGGTCGGACCACACGGATGTCAGGCCCACCATCCTGTCCCTGACTGGGCTGCAGGACGACTACGCAACGCAGGGCCGCGTCCTCTTCGAAGTGCTGCACGAGGATGCGCTCTCCGTCTCACTGCGGCAGCACCGAGGAACGCTCCAGGACCTGGCCGAGGTCTACAAGCAGCTGAACGCAGCCGTCGGCCAATTCGGGATGACCACGCTCATGGTGTCTACGCGCGCGATCGAGGGAGACGACAGCACGTACTCGAGTCTCGAGAATCAGCTGCAAGCCCTGGGGACCCAGCGCGACGCCGTGGCCGGCCAGATGTCCGCGATGCTGAACGCAGCGGCCGGCGGCCAGGCCATCGATGAGAACCAGGCGAAGGACCTCATCACGCAGGGGCAGGCTGTTCTCCAACAGGCGACCGCCCTGGCGTCATAACCGACCCGTTCATACTGCGGCGCGCGGGAATGCCTGCGCGCCGCAACTTTTGTTTCAGACCCGGTAGGCCCTCATTCCCGTCGAGTGACCGCCGCCATCGCCCGCGTCGCCGGCGGCGATGCGTACGTAGAGGAACCGCTCGGCGGGCTTGAAGGCGGCCAGGACGAGCAGGATGCCGCCCCAATCGCCTTCACCCGGCAAGCGCCATGAGCTCCACGCCGCGACATCGTCTGCAGTGCCGGCAAGCCGGTCCAGCCCGCCGCCTCCAGCTGCCGCGAGAAGTGGACCTCGAGGTCGGGAACCGGAAGGTCGGTCTCCACCGTCGCCTCCGAGTGCCAGCTCCCGGAGCCGCCACCACCGCCCCCGCCGCGAAGCGGCACGCCGGCCGGCGGCGCCAAAGGCGGAAGGCGTTCCCACCCCTCGGGCCGACCAGGTCGCTGCATCTCGGGCACGTGGCGGGCCATGTCCCAATCGAGACGGAGGCGCAGATCCGACACATTGGGCCCACCCTCCAGCACTGCAACCATCAGAATCGGACCCTCTGCCTTATATCGGTACTGCTGGTGCACGCCGGCAAGTCCGCTTGGCACGAACCCGCCATGCATGCCGCCGAACCCGGCGAACACTCCCCAGCCGCTCTCTTTCAACGCGGCTTCGTATCTGTTGAGGGCCGATTGGGGGTCGCCCTCGGCGGCGTAAATCGCCTCGATCTGAACCGGGCGCCCGCGGCGCGAGTGAAGGGCGCTGCCGAGCAGCTCGGCACCGGGCGGGAATGGGACGGCGCCCCACTCAGCCGGCAGGCGTCGCAGCAGGAGCTCGATCGAGGTGGGTCCCTCTGGATGCGGGTGCGTCATGAGCTTTTCGGCCAGCGCCTTCAGTTCCTCGGCATCGTCCATCGCGGCCAGCTTACCCTTGGCTTCGTGGCGTCATGAGCGTGTTCAACCTGCGGCTCGAATCGGTGCAGCGAAAAACCGGCGGACGGATCCACCTCACGCCGAAGGTCCCTCACAGTGGTCCGGTCACGACCCTGTGCGGCAAGACTTTGCCGGCTGGTTCGTTTGTCGCGGTCGATGACGGTGCGGACTGCGCCAACTGCCAGCGCCGATCGCGCGATCCGAGCCGCATCTCGGGTGCGTTCTTCGCCCAGGAGGAAGGCTCGCAGCTGCTCCAGCTCTCGCTCGAACAGGCACGCGCCCGCCGGCCGGCCGGCAAAGCAGCGCCGCCGCCCGGCAAGCCGATCGTCCGCGTGCTGCCATCTCCGCCGTCGGTGCCCGATCGGGTCGGTGAGCTGGTTACTGATGGCTTCAAATCCGCCGGAGAGGCTGTGTGGCGCAGCC
>WNFP01006843.1_pt1 | contig 10067 bp, 7 predicted proteins | sample 5400201 | NCBI WGS metagenome assembly WNFP01 (sample SAMN13153355, study PRJNA577476) | soil metagenome | isolation source: 115 cm saprolite under Madrone tree | place: USA:California | collected 2016-06-14
CGGCGCCGTGTACTTCAACGCGTTGGAGAGCAGGTTCTCGAACGACCGCTTCAAGAGCTTCTCGTCCACCATGGCGAGCGCGTCGCCCTGGACCGTCCAGGACAGCTGGACGCGGCGCCTGCGCGCGGTGGGCTCGACGGTGGCGACCGAGGCGGAGACGACGCCCGCCAGGTCCGCGGGAGCCCGCCGGGCGACGAGGGCGTGCTCTTCGATCAGCCGGACGTGGAGCGTCTCGTCGAGCGCCTCGCGCAGCGCTTCCGCCGACCTCAGCGCCCCGCGCAGTTCCTCCGCCTGCTCCACCTCCCGGCTCGACTCCAACACGATCTCGATGGTGGAGAGGATGCCGGAGAGCGGGTTGCGCAGGTCGTGCACGAGCAGCGACACCACGTCGTCCTTCAGCGACTGCAGGCGGCGCAGCTCGTCGACCTGCTTGCGGATGAGGGCCTCCTGCTGGCGGATGCGGAGGAAGCTGCGCACCCGCAGGAGCAGCTCGCGCCGGTCGACCGGCTTGTGGAGGAAGTCGTCCGCGCCCGCTTCCAGCCCCCGGTTGCGGTCCTCCTGTTCACCGAGGGCGGTCACCATCAGGACCGGAAGGAACGCCTCGGCGGCCGCCGCCTTGATCGACCGGCAGGTGGTGAAGCCGTCCTGGTCGGGCATCATCACGTCGAGCAGGACCAGGTCGACCGTTGCGCGCTCCACGAGCTGCAGCGCCTCGGTTCCGGAGGCGGCTTCGATCACCTCCCAGTGCGCGCTGAGAAACCCGCGCAGCAGCGCGCGGTTGCGCGCTTCGTCGTCGACGACCAGCACGATGCTGCGGCGCTCCATCGGCAGACCTCCCGAAACAGGAGTGACGGGCCTCACGGGTGCAGGGAGCGGGCCAGGCGATAACCGCGCGTCTTCCGGGCGAAGGAGGTCGCCGGTCCGAGCCGTTCGTCCAGCTTCGAGACACGAAGTCCGATTTCCGGACTAGCCGCGGCCGCCGTAGGCGGCTAGCGGCTACGCCTGAGGATGATCATTCCGTGGGTCGGTCGTGAGATGTGTTCCAGACGCCCTTGTCCGGGGAAGTCCTGAGTGCACGCGAAACAACCCCTGACATAATGTCGCGCTCCTCGAAGTCCGAGCCCGGAATCATTGACGACCGGACTGGTTTCCATCGCCGATGCCTCCGCGCGCGCCACCTCCCATCGATGACGAAGTCCGGCGGAGCGGCGGGACGATCGAGCAGATTCCCGCGCTGGCCTGGGCCACCGACTCCGGGCTCCGCATCCTCTGGACGGTGGGGGACGCCTTCCAGGCGGCGAACCGTTCGGTGGTCGGCAAGACGCTGCAAGAGGCGGGGGAGATCTCGGAGCGCAGCATCCGCGCGCACCAGGACGCCCTGCGCGGCCGGTCGAGCCGATTCGAGGGACGCTTCCGCGACCGCATCGCGCAGGTGGGCGTGGAGCCCTACCGGGACGGGGCGGGCGAGATCATCGGCGCCCTCGGGATCGCCGTCGACGTCACCGACAGCAAGCGCGCGGGAGAGGAGCTGGCGCACCGGCTGCTGGAAGCGCAGGAGGCAGAACGGCGCTCCATCGCCCGCGAGCTGCACGACGACTTCGGCCAGGTGCTGACGGCCATCCGCCTGAGCCTGCAAGGCGGGGCGCGCGCGGCGGAGAGCATCCAGCTGGTGGACGACGCCATCCAACGCATGCGCGATCTGGCGCTCGATCTGCGGCCCGCGATCCTCGACGACCTGGGGCTGGAAGCGGCGCTCCGCTGGTACGTGGCCCGCGAGGCCGGCCGCGCCGGACTCGCCTTCCGGCTCGACGTCGAATCGATCGGGACCCGCCTGGCGCCGGCGTTGGAGACGGCCTGCTTCCGCCTGGTGCAGGAGGCGTTGACGAACGTGGTCCGGCATGGCCAGGCGGAAGAGGTGGAGGTCAAGCTCGACGCCTCGGAGGGAGAGGTGCGCGTCAGCATCTCCGACGACGGGAAAGGCTTCGACGTCCGGGCCGCGCGGCGCAGGGCAGCCGCCGGAGGCAGCCAAGGCCTCTTGATCATGGAAGAGCGGGTATCGCTGGCGGGGGGAAAGCTGGAGATCCGATCGGGCCGGGGAGGCGGGACCACCGTCGCCGCGCGCATTCCGATCCCGGGAGCGCCGCGATGACGAAGCTTCGCATCCTCCTCGCCGACGACCACAAGCTGGTTCGGGCCGGCCTTCGCGTCCTGCTGGAGCGGATCCCCGACATGGAGGTGGTGGGCGAAACCGCCGACGGCCAGGACGCGCTCCGCCAGATCGCCGAGCTGCGGCCGGACGTCGCCCTGGTCGACGTGTCCATGCCGGGTCTCAACGGCATCGAGACCGCGGCCCGGGTGGCCCGCGAGCACCCCGCCACGCGGGTGCTGATCGTCTCCATGCACCTCGACGAGGAGTATGTGCATCGCGCGCTCTCCGCGGGCGCCGCCGGGTATCTGTTGAAGACCTCCGAGCTCGAGGAGCTGGAGATCGCGGTGCGGGCGGTGGGGAGGGGCGAGACCTGGCTGAGCCCCGACGTGTCGGCCCGGGTGGTGCGGTCCCTGGGCAAGGGAGACAAGGCCGGCGCCAGCCCCTACGAGCTGCTCACGCAGCGCCAGCGGGAAGTGCTCCAGCTCATCGCCGAAGGGCGCTCGACCAAGCAGATCGCGCAGCGGCTGGGCATCAGCGTCAAGACGGTGGAGACGCACCGCAGCGAGCTGATGGAACGCCTGGGCATCCACGGCATCGCCGGGCTGGTCCGGTACGCGATCCGCGCCGGCATCGTGCGGCCGGACGCCTGAGCGGGCGTGAGGGCGTGTGCGCAGCGCGCGCACCCGCCCGCCGGCGGCGCGATCCGGACCGCCCGCGGCGCCCGAGATCTTGCGCGAATCGGCGGTCCGGGTGCTGATTGGCAAAGCATGCCCGCAATCCCCTCCAAAGCGCTCTCCGGCGCGCCCCACCGATGAAGAAGCTCGACAAGTTCATCGAAGTGCTGTTCTTGCGCGGCTCGACCACGCTGGTGTTGCGCGCGGGGTCGGCGGCCTATCTCGAGCGGCCGGGAGCAGCCGCGCAAGCGGTGATGCAGCGGCCGCTCTCGAAGGAGCACATCGTCTCGGCCGTCGCCGAGCTGATGCCGGCGTACATGGCCGAGACGTTTTCCGGCACCGAGTCGGAGGAGTTCGAGTACGACGCGCCGTCCGGCCGCGTCGAGGTCCGCTTCACCGCCGACGCGAAGGGCGTCCGCGCCGAGCTGCGCGCCATCCCTCGCGGGGCCGAGCCCCCCGCGGCGGCGGGCATCGACATCTCCGACCCGGACGACGAACCCGAGGAGGGGCTGCAGCTGGTCGATACGTTCGAGCGCCCGGAGCCGTCCGGCAGATCCGCTCCAGCCGGCAAGAAGCCGGCCGGGCGGCCCAAGGTGATCGTTCCCCCGCCGCCCGAGCTGAGAGCGGCCGGTCGACCCGGCGGACAGGTCGTCGCCCTCGGCGGCGAAGGCGCCAGCCCGGTGGCGGTCGGGAAGCGGCCCGAGGATCCCGCCGCGGCGATGGCCGAGCTGTTGGAGCTCACCTCCTCGAAGGGGGCCTCCGACCTCCACCTCACCAGCGGCCGGCCTCCGGCTTTGCGCATCGACGGCGACGTCCGCCTGCTGCAGGGCTGGGGCGAGCCCTCGGCCGAGGAGCTGGAGGAGCTGCTCTGGAGCATCACTCCGGAGCGCTATCGCGAGCAGTGGACCGCGACCAAGGACGCGGACTTCGCCCACGAGGCCGGCGACGCGCGATTCCGGGTGAACCTCTTCTGCGACCGCTCCGGCATCGCCGCGGTCCTGCGCCGCATTCCCGGCAAGGTCTTCAGCGCCGAGGAGATGGGAATCCCGAAGGAGCTGCTCGAGCTCTGCTTCCTGCCCAAGGGGCTGATCCTGGTCACCGGCCCCACCGGCTCGGGAAAGTCGACCACGCTGGCGGCGATGATCGACCACGTCAACCGCAGCCGCGACGACAACATCATCACCATCGAGGACCCGATCGAGTTCGTGCACGTGTCGAAGCGCTGCCAGATCCACCAGCGCGAGATCGGCATCCACACCGCCGGGTTCAAGGCGGCGCTGCGGGCCGCGCTCCGCGAGGATCCCGACGTGGTGTTGATCGGCGAGATGCGCGACCTGGAGACCGTCTCCATCGCGCTGGAGACGGCGGAGACCGGCCACCTGGTGTTCGGCACGCTGCACACCAACACGGCGCCCTCCACCGTGGACCGGATCATCGACCAGTTCCCGGCCGACCGGCAGGCGCAGATCCGGATCATGCTCTCCGAATCGCTGAAAGCGGTCGTGACCCAGACGCTGTGCAAGAAGGCCGGCGGAGGCAGGGTGGCGGCGCGCGAGGTCCTGATCGCCAGCGGCGCCGTGTCGAACCTGATCCGCGAGGGGAAGACCTTTCAGCTTCCTTCCGTCATGCAGACCGGGAGGGGCCACGGAATGGTGACGCTCAACGACGCGTTGCTCGACCTGGTGCGCAAGAAGCTGGTGGATCCGGAGGAGGCGCTGGCGAAGTCGGTTGCGAAGACCGAGCTGCGCAAGGCGCTGGCGGCGAACGGGCTCCTCCCAGCCGAGGCGGCGGGTTAGGCCCGGCCACCGGAGGTGGCTCAGGGCTTACGCTTGAGCGTGATCATTCCGCCGTCGGTGATGAGACCTGTTCTAGCCCGGCTCAGGTTGCCAATAGATCGGCTTCCGCCAGCAGCAGCAGCTCCGACTCCAGCCGCGGCGCCGGTTCGCCGCGCTCGCGGGCCTCGCGGTAGCGCCGCACGATGTCGACCAGCTGGCGCTTCTCGTCCTCCAGCACGATCACCTCGAAGGCGAGCTGCACCACGGTTTTCAAGTCAGCGTTGTTCCAGGGCTTGCGGAGGAAGCGGAACACTTCCGCCTCGTTGATCGAGCGCACCGGCAGCTCGGGATCGGTGTCCCCCGTGAGCATGATCCGGAGCACCTGGGGGTAGCGGCGGCGCACTTCCTTGAACAGGTCGAGGCCGGACATCCCGGTCATCCCGTTGTCGCTGATCAGCAGCTTGAACGGCTTCTGGCCGAGGACCTCCAGGGCCTCCTCGCCGCTCTCCGCGGTGGACACGGAGTAGCCGGCGTCGCCCAGCACGCGCGACAAGGCGTTGCGGACGTGCTCTTCATCGTCGACGACGAGGACCGTCCTGTCCGGCAGCACCGGCGGCGCGCCGCTCAATTGCCCCTCCGGGGAGGCTTGGCCGGCGGCGCGGCTGGCTGCTGCGGGCCGTCGACTCCGTCCTTCAAGCGCAGGCGGAACACCGCGCCGCCACCCTCACGATCGATGACCTCGGCCATGCCCTGATGCCCCTCCGCCACCAGTTTGACCATGTAGAGCCCGAACCCGAATCCCTTGCGCGGCCCGCCCTTCTTCGCTTCGACCGAACCGTACTTCTGGAACATGGTGGCCTTCAGATCGCCCGGGATCCCGGGACCGCGGTCGGCCACCTCGATCTCCACCGTACCATTGTCGTGACGGACCGCCACCGAGACGTCCTTGCCCCCCGGGGTGTACTTGAGCGCGTTGCCGAGCAGGTTCTCGAGCGCGCGGCGGACCAGCTTCCCGTCGATGACGGCGGTGGCATGGCCTACCACCGCCGTCGACAAGTCGATGCGCTTGCGCCGGGCGGTGGGGTCCAGCGTGGCGGCCGCGTCGGCGATCAGGGCCTTGAGATCGACGCGGGAGCGCGCGATGGGGAAGTGGCCTTCCTCGAGGAGACGGATCTGCAGCGCTTCCTCCAGCGAGGAGAGCATCGAGTCCGCTCCCCGCAGCGCCGCCTTGACGTCCTCTTGCGCGCGGCCCTCGGTGACGTCCTCGAGCAAGAGGTGCAGGTGCGCGATGATCCCCGCCAGCGGGCTGCGCATGTCGTGGACCATGAGCGAGAGCATGTCGTCCTTCGTCTGCTGCAGCTGCGCCAGCTGCTGCAGCTGCTGGCGGATGAGGGCGTCCTGCGCGCGCAGGCGGAGGAACGCGCGCACGCGCAACAGGAGCTCCCTCCGGTCGACGGGCTTGCTGAGGAAGTCGTCGGCCCCCGCCTGCAATCCCAGGTTCTTCTGCTCCTGATCGCTCAGGGCAGTGACGAGGAGGACGGGAAGGAACGGCTCGCTGGGCGTCTCCTTCAGCTTGCGGCAGACGTCGTAGCCGGTCATCCCCGGCATCATCACGTCGAGCAGCACCAGGTCGACGCGCTCCCGGGCGATCAGCCGCAGCGCTGACGGTCCGTCAGGCGCCTCGAGGATTTTGTGCTGGCCGCCGAGGATGGCCTTGAGCAGCGCCCGGTTGTGGTCCTCGTCGTCGACGATCAGGATGGAGGCGCCCAGGGACATGCTTCACTTCTCCTCCGGCCCTTCGGGCTCGACGAGCATCAGCTCGGCTTCCTCCTGCCGCGCCATCGCGGACAGGTAGGGGAAGTTGCGATCGAGGGCGCGGACGAACTGCAATTGCCTGCGCAGCGCCTGCACCAGCCGGCGATTCTCCTCCTGGAGCTGGATCTCCTCGAAGGCGAAGTGCACGGTGATGCGGAGCATGGTGTTGCTCCAGGGCTTGGGCAGGAAGCGGTAGACCTCGCCTTCGTTGATGGCGCGGATGATGGTGTCGCGCTCGGGGTCCGCCGTGAGCATGATCCGGCAGATATGCGGATACCGCTCGCGGATGAGCTTGAAGAACTGCAGCCCGCTCATGTCGGGCATGTTCTGGTCGCTGATCACCAGCTTGATGGGCTGCTGGCGGAGGATCTCCAGCGCTTCCGTGGGGCCCTCGACGGCGGTCACCGTGTAGCCTTCTCGCTCCAGCAGCCGGCTCAGCGCGGTCCGGACCTGCTCCTCGTCGTCGACCACCAGGATCGTCCGGCCCGGCAGCCGGACCGCTGCTTTACCGTCATTCACCATTGATTCAATTGCACGGGGAACGACGCCGAAAGCAAGTTCTCCGATGTGTCCCAAGGTGCGATGGCGCTCTACAGCACATCGGGGGAGACAGTTGAAAATCTGGCCTCTTCTGCTTGCCCGTGATGGTTTGTCCGGGTGACGTCCGGGGCGATGGCCGACGAGCAGGTGGAACAGATCCTGGTGCTCGTCGCCGAACGGCGGGGAATCGATTTCCGCGATTATCGGCGGGAAACCTTGCAGCGGCGCGCTCGTTCGCGGGCGCGGGCGGCCGGATGCCGGGATCTGGCCGCGTATCGCCGGATGTTGGACGAGGACCGCGACGAGCTGGACCGGCTGGTGGAAACCCTGGTGGTCCCCGTCACCGGGTTCTTTCGCGACGCCTGGGCCTTTCGCGAGCTCGCCGATCGCGTCCTCCCGCACCTCGCCGCCCGCCACCCGCTCCTGCGCGCCTGGGTCGCCGGCGCCGCCAGCGGCGAGGAGGCGTACACGCTCGCCATGCTGCTGGCCGAAGCGTCGGTCCGGCAGGCCGGCGGCGGCTTCGAGGTGATCGCGTCGGACATCGACCGGCCGTCCCTGGAGATCGCCCGGGCCGCCGTGTACCCCAGCCAGTCCGTCGAAGGAGTGCCAGCCGACCTGCGGGCGCGCTATCTGCGCACGGACGGCTCCCGCGTCCGGGTGGCGGAGGCGATCCGCGGGCACGTGCAGTTCGCCGAGCACGACCTGATGGGCCTGCGCCTCGCCCCCCGGGAAGCCATCGTCGCGGCCTTCGACGTGGTCCTCTGCCGCAACGTCCTCCTCTATTTCGACCGGCCGCTGCGGGCGAAGGCGGTGGCGCGGCTCGCCGGGGTCCTCGAGCCCTCGGGCGCGTTGATGCTCGGGGGATTCGAGACGCTCCCGCCGGAAGGGGCCGAGGCCTTCCAGCCCCATCCCGGGGTGAGCGCCGGCGCCGGCATCTACGTCCGGACGGGCGCTTGAGGCTGGCGCGCTTCCGCGATTGGCCGCTGCGCTGGAAGCTCCTCGGGCTTCTGGCCGCGGCGTCCGCGGTGCCCATCGCCGTCACCACCGTGCTCGGGTTTCGCGCCTCCAGCGCGCAGATCCGCAGATCGGCGACGGTCGTCCTGGGCGCGCGCGCGGATCAGCTCGCCAACGAAGTGGACGCCTTCAACGCGGCCTTCCTGTTCGCCGCCGAGCGACTCGCTACCCTGCCCGAAGTGGTCGACTTCTGCGGGCTCCCGAAGGAGCGCCGGGCGCGCAGCGAAGGGCGGATGAGCGCCACGCTGTCCACCTTCGGCGGCGCCGACCCGCGCACGCACCTGGTCGCGCTGCTCGACGCCGGCGGGACCGTGACCGCCTCGACGAACCCGGCGATTCGCGGCCGCAACTACGCACTCCGCCGGTACGTCCAGACCGCGGTCGCCGGCCGGGCGGCGATCTCGGACGTGTTCATCTCCGTCGTGGGGGCGAGGGGCGCTCCCTCCATCGCGTACGCCTCTCCGGTCCGGGGAGGGTCGGGAGTCGTGGCCGGCGTCGCCCTGGTGGTCGCCAGAGGCGAATCGCTCTGGGACCTGCTCGCCGAGCACAACGGCAGCGCCGGACCGGGGAGCTACTCGGTGCTGTTCGACGCCTACGGGATCCGCATCGCCCACAGCTACAAACGCGACGACGTCTTCCACCCCGCGGCGCCCCTGGATGCCGCCACCATCTCGGCGTTCGTCTCCGACCGGCGCTTCGGGGACGACACCCGCAGGCTGCTCGAAGGCGTGGTTCCGATGCCCGAAGAATTCTCGCGGGTGAAGAGCGGGAACGCCGGCGGCGAGTTCATGGCGTACGCTCCGACCAACCAGGCGGTGAACCTCGGCGTCGGACGCCGGCTGAAGACCGTGCCGTGGACGGTGTTCTACCTGGTGCCCAAGACCAGCCTGGACGCCCCCGTGCGCCAGGTCCTCCAGCAGAGTCTCGCGGCCAACGGAGCGATCCTCGGCTTCGCGCTCGCCGCGGGCCTCTTGCTGGCGCGCTCGATCCTCTTCCCCGTGCAGAGCCTCACCCATGCGGCGCGCGCCATCCGCGAGGGAGATCTCTCCCCGAACGTCAGCGTGCCTTCGCAGGACGAGCTGGGCGAGCTGGCGTCGGCCTTCGAGTCGATGGCGGCATCGCTGCGCGCCGGCCGCGAGCAGCTGGAAGAGAAGGTCCGCGTCCGCACCGAGGCCCTGGAGTCGGCCATGGACTCCCTGGAGGCGCAAAACCAGGCGCTGGCGCAGCGGACCGCCGAGCTCACCTCCCGGCAGCAGCGCGACGTCGCCTACGGCCGCGCGGTCACGGCGCTCGCCGGAGAGGGATCGCTCGTCCCTGTGCTCAAGGCCGCGCTGCGCGACGCGGCGACCTTTGCCGGCGCCGCCGTGATCGCCTGCTACCGGGTCTCCGGGCAGAAGCTCACCCCGATCGCGCAAGTCGGGCTGGCGCCGGAAGGGAGCGCGGCCTCGCTCGCCGTGGGCGGCGCTGCCGAGGAAGCGTTCCGGTCGCGGCGACCGGTGGTGTTGGACCCCCTGCCGGAGGGCGTGGAGCTCCGGTTCGACGCCGTCCTGGCCGCCGGACGCGCCCGCGCGGTGGCGCTGGTCCCCCTGCTGGCCGGGCAGCACCAGGTCGGTTTGATGGCCGCCGGCGCTTTCCAGTCGTTGGAGCCCGCCGCCGTCGATTTCCTCTCCGACCTCGCGCTGCCGCTGGCGCTGACCATCGTCCGCCACGATCTGCACACGCAGACGAACGAGTTCGCGGAGCAGCTGGCGAAGAGCAACGAGGAGCTCCATCTCCAGACGGAGGAGCTGCAGGCGCAGCGGCAAGATCTGGAGAAGAAGAACGTCCAGATCAAGAAGGCCGACCAGCTCAAGTCCGAGTTCCTCGCCAACATGTCGCACGAGCTGCGCACGCCGCTCAACGCCATCATCGGATTCTCCGAGCTGCTGTTGGAAGAGGCGCGGTCGACGCTCACCGCCGAGCACAAGAGGTTCGTCGAGGACGTGCTCGCCAGCGGCCGGCACTTGCTGGCGCTGATCAACGACATCCTCGACCTGACGAAGATCGAGTCCGGCCGCCTGGACCTGCAGCTGGAGTCGCTGGCGCCGGGGGACGCCGTTG
>WNFP01006892.1_pt1 | contig 10065 bp, 7 predicted proteins | sample 5400201 | NCBI WGS metagenome assembly WNFP01 (sample SAMN13153355, study PRJNA577476) | soil metagenome | isolation source: 115 cm saprolite under Madrone tree | place: USA:California | collected 2016-06-14
TTCGCCAAACTTCTTCGGGTGGCGCGAAGAAATCGACGCGAGTAAAACTCCGCCCTGGCAGCGATTGGACCAAGCGCAATTTCATCACCAGCGTTTGGATCCCAACGCTGTTCACGAAACGTTCCGGCGCGCGCGCGCGTCCGCTGTTTCCGAAAGTGCAGCCCGGTCAGATTGGCATCACCTGGATCGGGCATGCTTCATTTTTAGTTCAAACGTACGAGGTCAATGTGCTGATCGATCCGATCTGGTCGATGTGGCTCAGCGTTATCAAGCGATTGAAGGAGCCCGGATTTCACATTCATCATCTGCCCTCGATTGATTTCGTGCTCGTGACCCACGCGCACTTCGATCATCTCGATCGCCGGACGTTGCGCAAAGTCGCATCCGATCAGCCAATTGTCGTGCCGGTTGGCGTCGGACGACTGGTTCATCGGCTCGGTTTCAATATCGTGCACGAACTTGATGAATGGCAGACGATCGAGCTCGGCCCGCTCAGAGTCTCGCTTACGCCCGCGCATCATTGGGGCGCGCGCTTTCTTGCTGATACTCATCGCGGCTTTGGCGGTTTCGTAATCGGCGCGAACGGGCGCTCCGTTTTTCACTGCGGCGACAGCGCTTACTTCGAAGGATTCAAGGAAATCGGCGAACGCCACGACATCGAGATCGCGCTCCTGCCCATTGGCGCTTACGATCCGCCGCTTGCGCGCGAAGTGCACATGAATCCGGAAGAAGCGGTGCGCGCGTTCAATGAGCTCAAAGCAAAAACACTCGTGCCCATGCATTACGGCAGCTTCCGTTTGGGTTATGAGCCGCTGGAAGAACCGCTCGAGCGATTGCGTGAGTCAGCGCGCGTTCACGGCATTGAAGACAAGGTTCTCGTCATGACCGAAGGAAAACCGGTTGTGTTGTAAGAAATAATTTTCTCGCCACAGATGGACGCAGATGAAACACAGATTCGCAGAAACGACTCCTCACCCTGCCCTCTCCCCTTACCCAAGGGGAGAGGATGAAAGGTGAGGGGTTGCGTCCTTTTCTGCGGCTGTGAAAATCTGCGTTAATCGTTGGCCAAATTTTCCCGGCGCAATCATGGCCGGATTAATCGTCGTCGGATTCTGCGTGCTTCTCCTTTGGCACGATCCGCTCGTTTTTTGGAATGACGACTACGAATTGTCGGTCTTGCCCGTGTTCGCGGACATTTCTCGGAGTTGGAGCGAAGGTCATCTGCCGCTGCTTAGTCCGTATTCGTGGGTCTGCAGCAATCTCGCCGGCGAATTTCAGTACGGAACATTTTCAATTTTTGTTAATGCTGCTGTCGTCGGTATTTGGAAATTTCCACTGACCTTTCCACAGCAGGCCGCTGCACTTTCGATTACGCATCTTTTCGTTCTCGCCATTGGCGCGTTTCTGCTCGCACGCGATCGTAAACTTTCTTTTTCACTGTCGGTCTTCGTCGCGCTGATCGCGGCGCTGAATGGCTGGATCATCTGTTGGGGCGCGAGCGATTGGTTCGGCGCGCTTGGCGCATTCGCGTGGTTGCCGTGGGCTTGGTTGGGTTTGGAGCGCGCGCTCGATCGACACCGAAGCCGCTGGCGATTTCTCTGGCCGGCGCCGTTCGTTTACTCGGTCGTCACTGGCGGATTTCCTTACACGGTTTTGATGCTCGTGATTTTGATCACGTGGTTGTCGATCAAGTCGCTAGTCGAAACGAAAAGTTGGATGTCTGTCTTGCCGATGCTTGGCGGCGCCGCACTCGGTTTTGGAATGTCTGCGCCGGCATGGCTGGCAATTTTGGATTACGTCCACGGTTCCGCGCGCGCCTTGTATGCAAGCGCCGCGCATTGGCAATGGATTGTGCCGTGGCGCGCGTTGCCTGGATTCATTTTGCCCTGTTGGACAGTTAATTGGGCCGATTTTTCCACCCGCTATCTTCCGCACACGGCGACTGAATTGGCATGTGGAGTGGCCGCGCCGGCGGCGCTGATTGCGGGGTTCATCTGGCGACCGCGCATGCTGGTAAGGCGAATGAAATGGGAGCTTGTTTTACTTTTGGTCGTGCTCTTGCTCGCAATGATTCCAACTGCGGGAGTTTTTCGCTGGAGTTTTCGTTGGCTGCCGCTCTTCCATCTAGTGCTCGCACTTTGCGCTGCGGAAGTGCTGAATCTACGGGCAAACTCGCCCACTGGTTCGGCAACAGTCCTGGCGCTGATCGTCCTGACGATTCCGATGTCGATCTTCGGCCTGGCGGGTGACTACGGCCCGACGGTCACCTGGGTTTACTTTCAGATCGCGGTCATCTGGGCGCTTTTGGAATTGTTTTTACCGGGCATGAGGTTTCGCGATTGGGCACCTCCAGCCGTCACGTTTGCTGTCCTGCTCGCCACTTATTTTTGTATTCCACCGAATTGCGGGGTGCCGAAATACAATCTTAGTCAGCAATTGCTCGATCCGGCGCCGCTCGATCCGCATCGTTTATATCTGAGTATCTATCCGGAGGCTGAATCGAATTATCGCGTGGAAAAGAAAGCGCAACCAGTTGGTCAACTCGTTCGGCCAGGTAGCACGTCAATGTGGGCCGGTGTTCATTTCATTAATGGCTACAGTCCAATTCTTCCCGCCGGCGTGGCGCGCGAATTCGATTTCCGTATTCATGGCGAAATCAATCCGCACGAGGCCGAGTATCTTGTCTGGGCGCAGTCGAATTCGAATGGGCTGCTGGCGCAACTCGGTGTCGACGGAATCATTGTTGCATGGGGCTTAGGCATCGATCCGGCGCTGGGTCCGGATTGGGAGTTCGTTACGTCAACGGAAGAGGGTGCTCTTTATCATCGAATCGGCCCGCCGTTGGCGCGTGTTCGTTCGGTCACGTTGATCGATTCCAGACCGAGCGAGCAATTTGCCGCGGCGACAGTCTCTGAAATTGACGATTCGCGAAATCATGTGGCGGCAGATGTCGATGTTCCAAGTGGGGGCGCCCCCGCACTTCTGACTTTTTCGCGACCTTACTTTCGCGGCTACGAAGCGCGTCTCGGGAACCAGAAACTGCGCGTCGATTCTTACCGCAGCTTGTTTCCGATTGTCGAAGTGCCAGCGGGATCGCACGGCAAGCTCACTCTGATTTATCGCCCGTGGTGGCTAATTTTCGGTGGTGGGATTGCGACTGCAAGCTGCCTCATCTTCATGACTGGATTGTTTCGCGCCGCTCGGAACACCATCAGCTTGCGAGAGTGAACACTGGAACCAGCCCGTCGACTCCCTTTACCGGCTGCGGCGGCAATTCGCGCAAATCGGCCGCGCGTTGCAATGCGTCGCGAGTGTCTTTACTCAGAAGCACGGATGTGCTGAGCGTCTTATTCAGCGCTTCGATCCGCGATGCCACGTTTACGGTATTGCCGATCACGGTAAATTCCATCCGCTCGGGCGAGCCAATGCTGCCGACAATGGCGACTCCGGTATTGATGCCGATGCCGATCTGGATCGAGTCCTCGCCGCGCGCCGCGCGTTCCGCATTCAACCGTTCCATCGTGCGTTGAATTGAGCGTGCTGCCGCCAGTGCTTTGTCGGCGTGATTGCGACTGTCGCTGCCAATTCCGAAAAGCGCCATGAAGCCGTCGCCCAGAAATTTGTTGATCATTCCACCGTGCTCTCCTTCCACCGCGTCCACCATCGCGCGCAGGAACTCATTCAATAAGGCGACGGCTTTGGTCGGGGACAAATGGGCGGAACGCGCGGTAAACGAGCGAATATCGACAAACATCACCGTGATTTCCTGTTCTGTTCCGCCGAGCCCTGGGTCGTGTTTCAATATTTCTTCCGCGGCTTTGCGACCAACATGGGCGCCAAACGTTTGTCGCAATTGCTCTTTTTCGCGTAGTCCGGTCACCATTCGGTTGAACTCGCCGATCAGCGCGCCGAATTCGTCGGCCCGTCGCAACGGCACCTGCACGTCGAGCCGGCCGTGAGTGACGGCCTGTGCGGCTTCGCGCAATTCATTGACTGGTTCGGCAACCGAACGCCCAATCAAAAGCGCGGAGAACAATGCGAATGCGATACCGATCACGGCGACAAAGACGCCGAACGATTGCGGATTGGTCCCGGGCGAGGGCGGCGCAAAAAGCAACAGCAGCAGCGATCCGATCGGACAAACACTTGCCGAAACTGCCCACATGAATCCACGCATCCGCAGCGAGATCGGGCGTATCCCTTTCAAGCGATCAGGCCGTGCGTCCTGAAAAAACAGCGGAAATAATCCCCAATGACTCGCCAGCTCGATTAGAAAAAAACCCTGCGTCGTCGCGATGAATCCGGAGACCCCAAATGAAATTGGCAGGTGCCAAAACAATTGTGCGCTCATTGGCCGGCCAGTCAGTGCCAATGAAATCAAAAAGACAATCGCTCCGAGCAGCCACGCCAACCCGGAAATCGCCGCGCCATACCACGGCAAATGAACCAGTCGCCGACGGACGAGATCGAGTTCATCGGCGGGAACATTCTCGCCGCGGCGCAGCCGGTGAAATGCTGGCCGCAATGAAAGGATCAACCATAACCAGATCAGGACAGCTGCTGGATATGCAAACGCGTTCCAAACGATGACGGTCGCGATAAAGCGCTCCTTCAAACCCGCCGCGATCAGCAGCGGGTCGATCACCGTCATGTTGTACCAAATGTTGAAGGCGCTCCCGAGCAGGTGCGGGACGAGCGGCGCCAACGCAGTAACCAGCAGTGGGTGTCGCTTCAACGCAACGTCCATGGCCGAAAATAATCGAGGAGAATCAAACGCCCGGGCAACTTCTCTCTTTCCTGTTCGCGCACCAGCGCCGGAAAGTTTGTCATTTTTCCAAAAATGAATCCGCGATCGACCGGCGCGAACATGTCGTCCTGATGACTCGGCGATAAGTAACGCGGCCGCAATTGCCTGGCGGCTTCGGCAAAACGCTGGCGGCTGTCCGGGAGCGCGACTCCAAGAATTGCAAGATCGACATTTTTTGTCCGCGATTCTGGCGGTGAGCCGGGAACGCCGCCCGAATCGATGTAAATTCGTTTACCAGCGGCTTCGATCACAAATGCGAGCGGTTCACCGACGCACCAGTCGGAACCTTTAACCGGCGGCTTCAATGCTGCACCCTCACCTTCATCCTCTCCCTCAGGGAGAGGATGACGCGAAGGGGCAGGTGAGAATGATGGCTTCTCGTGTCGCGTGTGCGGGCACTTGTTGAACGGAACTTTACCGAAGAGCCGGTCGTGTTGCGCCGCAAAAACGCGAATCGTCCACGGCCCGATTTTGCGCATGCTTCCGGGTTTCACGATTTTACATTCGTTAGGCGAAATTCCGGACGACTCCACTAGCCGGATCGCTGTCGGTCCAGCGATGACCTTGCCGTGAGTGCGACGGACGATTTCGGGCGCGTCCAGCAAATGATCAAAGTGCGCATGGGTGACGACGATGGCGTCAACGCGGGGACGAACATGTTTCAAACCTTCGGCAACGCGATTGGGATCGGATTGAATCGGCTGATTGAGCGCCGCCGACAAAAGTCCGACCCGTGTAAAATACGGATCGACCAATAACGCGTGACCATTTGTTTCGAATTGAAAACCATTAACGCCAAGATAAGTAACGCGAATCGCGTTCGGCTCGGGCTCAGTGAATGGATATTTGTCTGCAACAACGAGCGACGAATATTTTTCCAGACCGGCGGAAGCGACTTGCGCGATAAGAGCCAGCGAAAAAAGACTCAGCTTAATCATGCGCTGGCGATTCAACTCAATCGCTCGGAGATGTCGATCTAATAGACGTCGCGCTTGTAGCGTTTGTCGGTCTTGAGCTTCTCGACGTAAGCGTTCGCTTCGTCTACGGATTTGCCGCCCTGTTCCTGGACGATCTTGCGCAGCGCCGCATCGACGTCCTTCGCCATTCGTCGCGCGTCACCGCAGACAAAAAACTGCGCGGCTTCGCCGTCGATCCATTTCCAAATTTCAGCGGCGTTTTCCAGCATCTTGTGTTGAACGTATATTTTGTGTGCTTGATCGCGCGACCACGCGCAATCCAATCGCGTCAGAAAGCCTTTGCGTGTGAAACGTTCCCAATCTTCTTTGTAGGCGTAATCGCACTTCTCGCGTTGCGATCCGAAGAAGAGCCAGTTTTTTCCTTTTGCGCCGAGAGCTTGCCGCTCCTGCAAAAAGGCGCGGAACGGCGCGATGCCAGTGCCGGGTCCGATCATGATCAACGGCAGGGTTTGATCTTCCGGCATGTGAAAATGTTTTGCCGAGCTTGGATAAACCGGCACCGGAGCTTTGTCCGCACGTTCCGCCAGAAAACTCGACGCCACGCCTTGTCGCGCGCGGCCACGACTTTCGTATCGCACAACATCGACAATCAGGTGCACTTGCTCGGGAAAAACGCGCAAGCTGGAAGCGACCGAGTACAGTCGCGGCTGCAATTTCGTCAGCAGCCCGACAAATTCCTCGGGTCTCAATTTGACCGAAGGATGCTCGAGCAAGAAATCGATTACCTCGGCGCCCCAAAGATAATTTTCGAGATCGTGTTTGCGGTCCGGGCGCAGCAACTCCTTGAGCATCGGCGCAGCTGACGCGCGTTCTGCGATTGCTTTCAAAAATTTCGGCGTCGGCTGAGTGATCGAGTAATCGCGCAACAACGCTTCACGAAACGGCTTCGTCGTTTTCGCTGCCGGAACTGGTTCGTCCCCTGTCGTCCCCAGCGCGCGAATGATTTCTTTCACCAAATTCGGATCGTTTGTCGGGTAAACCGCGACGGAGTCGCCCGGTTCAAAATTTAATCCCCAGCCAGTGAGATCGATCTCGAAATGTCGCGTATCCTTTTTCGAGTCAGCGGTGCTCAAGCGTCGATTGACGACGAGCTTTCCAGGAAACGGATTTTGACGCGTCCATGGCGACGCAGACGCGGCGGATTTCGGTGGTGCGGTAATTTCCGGCATGTCGATCTTCTAGCGGCTATCTGCGCTCGTCGCAAATTTCATCGGCGCTTTCGATCATTTTGTGTTGCCGGTACGATTTCTCCGCCGAGTCGCGCTACCGGATCCGCCCTCAAAACTCGACGAGATTAAATACATCCGCGGAAGAAGCTTCGCGAGCGTGTCGACGATTTCCCATGGCGTCCCGAGCGAAATGGTTGCGGCGAGCAGCGGCAACTCTACACTCTCGCGGGCGTATTCGAATGCGAGCGAATGCGCTCGAGTATGCCTAACGAATACGAATCGCCGATCGGTCAGCGACCGGAAATTACGGGCGTGGTCATTCCGCCGGCGCCGAGACATGATCCGTATGCCGCGTTCCGCTCGCGCGAGTTTCGTTTTTTCACGACTGGAAATTTGTTGTCGATCGTCGGCCGACAAATGCTCGCAGTCGCGGTGGAATGGGAAATTTACCGGCGCACGCATTCGGCGACTGCGCTCGGGCTGGTCGGGCTCGTATTCGCGATTCCAATCGTCGGTTTTTCGCTGCCGGCCGGACATCTGGCCGATCGCATCAGTCGCAAAAACATTATTCTCGTCTCTCAAATTTTCAGTTCGGTTACGTCGGCGCTGCTGGCTCTGGTTTCCTGGCAACATCTCGCCATCCCGCAGATGTCGATCTTGCGGGCGTGCAATCACGGACTGAGCGCGATCGCCGGTGTCTTTGAACAACATCAACAAACATTCCATTTCGACGACGCGTCGATTCCACTCATCTATCTGCTTCTTTTTCTCGGCGCTATAGCGCGAACGTTCTCATGGGCGGCGCGCAGTTCTTTTTTTCCAACCTTGGTGCCGCGCGACGCGTTTTCGAATGCGGTCACCTGGAACAACAGCACCTTTCAAATTGGTTCCGTCGTCGGCCCGGCCATTAGCGGCTTCGTCGTCGCGCGCCGCGGCTTCCCGATTGTTTACGTCATCGACGCGATCACGTCCTTCGCGTTTTTCCTGCTCGCTTTACCGATCCCGCGCGCAAAACAAACGCGCGAACGAGCCGACCAGAGCACGTGGCGGAGTTTGGCCGCCGGAGCAAAATTTGTGTTCAGCAAGAAAGTAATTCTGGCGACGATCACGCTCGATCTTTTTGCTGTGCTGCTAGGCGGCGCAGTTGCTTTGTTACCGATTTTTGCGGATCAAATTCTGCACTGCGGTCCAGTTGGCCTCGGCTGGATGCGCGCGGCGCCCGCGATCGGCGCTTTCGCAATGGCCCTGATCGTCGCTTATCTGCCGCCGATGCGAGAAGCGGGCAAAAGACTTCTTTGGTGCGTCACCGGATTCGGAATCGCCACTATCGTCTTTGGTTTATCGACAGCGCTCTGGCTATCGTTGGCGATGTTATTTGTTGCCGGCGCGCTCGACAGCGTGAGCGTGATCATCCGCGGATCGATCGTTCAACTGGTGACGCCGGATGAAATGCGCGGCCGCGTTTCGGCCGTGAACAATATTTTCATCGGCACTTCGAACGAATTCGGCGCGCTCGAGTCGGGATTGACCGCAGCCTTGTTCGGGCCCGTGATTTCGGTCGTTGCCGGTGGAATCGGGACCATTTTTGTCGTCATCGGTTCCGCGTTAAAATGGCCGGAAATCCGGAAGATCGGCGCGCTCGACAGAAATTTGCGCTAAGATCGAGAATCACTCATGAAAATTGCGGCCGCTCAGATTGCCTGCGTGCTCGGCGATTTCAACGCGAACCTGCGCAAGATTAGTGATTTCGCTGCCCTCGCAAAAAAATCGGGCGCAGAGCTCGTCGTGTTTCCAGAGATGGTCGATACCGGCTACTCGATGCCGGTGATTCAAAAACATGCGAGAACGTGGAGTGATGGCGCGGTTTCTGAGCTGCAAAAAATCGCGAAAGAGATTTCAATCGCGATTGTCGCCGGAATTTCGGATCGCGATGGCGGGTCCATTTTTAACGCGCAAGTTTTTGTGGATGCGCAGGGTGAAGTGCTCGCGAAATACCGAAAGACACATCTCGTGACGGCTCCGCCCCTCGATGAGCGCATCTGTCTTTTGCCCGGCAATGACTTCGTCAGCTGCAAGGTCCGCAAATTTACAGTTGGGTTGAGCATTTGTTACGACCTGCGTTTTCCGGAGTTGTGCGGGCGGAACATCTGCGGATTCTGGCGCTGGCGCGCGCGGTCGAGAACCAAAGCTATCTCATTATCGCCAATCGTGTCGGCACCGACGACGGCGTTACGTTTTGTGGCTCTTCAGTGATTGTCGATCCTTCCGGTGCGATTTTGGCGGCGGCGCCGCCTGATCGCGAGGAACTGATTCAGGCAGAAATATCAGAGCAAGCGATCGCAGACGTGCGCAACCGCGTCCCGGTCTTCGCTCATCGCCGAGGCGAATTGTACAAATTGGGCTGAAACGACCGATGATGGTGGCGGAAGCGATCTAATATTGAATGAAAACAAACCGAGTTTTGCTTGCTTTAATAACAGCGACGCTCGCGATGCTGTGGACGCCGATTCGGGCCGAGGATAGTTCCACGCCGCAGCAGGTCTTTGATGGAATGCGGCAGAGTTTCCAAGCAGACAAGGCGAAAGGTGTGCACGCCCGTTATCAATGGGAATTGAGCGGACCGAACGGCGGTCAATGGTGGATCGACGTGAACGACGGCACGTTCAAGATGGGACGCGGCAAGATCGACAATCCGAGCGTGACGTTTATCACCAGCGACAACGACTGGGTCGCGATGTCGAATGGGAAACTCAAGGGCACGTGGGCATTTATGACCGGCCGCTTGAAGGTGCGCGGCAGTCAATCAGTCGCCCGAAAGCTCGACGAAATTTTTCCTTAGAACTTCGCTTCGAGCGCTAGCCTCACGTACGGCGCCGGATCAGTCTTCACCCTCGCTTCTGCGCGGAAGAAATCAAAATCACGTCTGAACGTGCAACCGACGTCGAGCGTGATGTCGAGCGGTTTAAAGTGAGAGTAAGTCGCCTGCAATCCGGCACGGTCCTCGCTATATTGGACGACCGCGTTGTGAACCTGAAGCTTGCGCGCTGGCGTGATCACGTCATCGGTGCGGTAACTTTCGAAAAAGAGATTGCCGGCGAGACGAAATTCCCAG
>WNFP01016727.1_pt1 | contig 10064 bp, 5 predicted proteins | sample 5400201 | NCBI WGS metagenome assembly WNFP01 (sample SAMN13153355, study PRJNA577476) | soil metagenome | isolation source: 115 cm saprolite under Madrone tree | place: USA:California | collected 2016-06-14
TAACTGGTTATGCCGCCTCGATAACGAGTTAGGGACAGCTCCAGATATTTTTGAGAAGCGAGGACCGCACGCTGTTGTGTGTCTGCTTCCTTCTCAAGAATACGAAGTGCCGCCAAGTTGTCTTCAACCTGTTGAAAGCCAGTCAAGACTGTTCCGCGGTAGTTGGCGACTGTCTGGTCGTAGGCAGCTATGGCTTGATCCGTGTTGGCCCGGCGACGACCTGCGTCAAAGATGGGCGCAATTGCCGACGCGCCAACCGACCAGAGGATGCTCGGGCCTGACAAGAGCGTGGTGATTACACCGCTTTCGAAACCGCCTGTAGCGCCCAGACTGATGTTCGGGTAATAGGCGGCCTTGGCTACACCGATTTGAGCGTTGGCGGCAGCCATACGTCTTTCCGCTGCCGCGATATCGGGCCGGCGCTCAAGCAGTTCAGAAGGAAGTTCCAGAGGTATCAAAGGCGGCGGCGAAGTAAGAGGAAGCGGCGAAAGATGAAACGAAGAAGCCGGCTTACCAACCAGTGTGGCAATGGCATGCTCGTACTGCGCCCGGATCACTCCGACATCGATGGCCTGGGCACGCGTCGTCTCAAGCTGCGTGCTGGCCTGCTGGACTTCCACTTCCGAGGCAAGTCCTCCCTTGAACCGGCTATCGGTCAATTGATATGCCTGCTCGTATTGGGCGACGGTTGAGTTCAAAAGTTGCTCTTGCGCATCCAGGCTGCGCGACTGGAAGTAGAACATCCCGAGCTGCGCATGTAAGCTCAGATTGATAGTAGCGAGGTCCGCGGCACTGGCTTGCGCCTGATCTCGTTGTGATTCGATGGTCTTCCGGACGCGTCCCCACACATCCAGTTCGTAGGACAACTCCACCGGAATCTGATAGTCGTTATAGGTATCGCCATTCGTGCTTAAGTGGCCAGGAGGACGGTTGTTGGAGATTCTGTTTCGTGTTGCCGCCGCGCCAGCGTTGATCGAAGGGTAGTAGTCGGCCCGGTAGTAGCGCAGCACGGCACGAGCCTGGGTGTATTGGGCCTCGGCCGCCTTCAAGTTTTGGTTGGAGACGTTGATCTGGTCCTCAAGGGCGTTTAATTGCTGGTCCTGAAAGATCTGCCACCAGGCTCCACCGAGATTCTGTTCGTTCGGTTGAGCGGGTTTCCAATCACCCACTTCCTTGTACGCGGGCGGGATTTCGACTGCCGGACGGTTGTATTTTGGCCCGACGGCGCAACCCGCAATTGAGAGCACGCTGGCCAGAGCAACGCTGGCCAGAGCGCGGTTCCAAACTCGAAGTTGTACATTCCGGTTGTGCCGTAAACTCATTGGCCACCTCCTGCGCCACTTGACGGTGCAGCCTTTGCGATTTGCACTTGTTGTCCGGCGAGAACGGAATCTGGTGGATTTTGAATTACCGATTCATCGCCGTTCAGGCCCGAAAGGATTTCGATTTGATCCCCGAAATCGTGACCAGGCGTTACTTGTGTTAGTACCACTTTGCTGTCTTTTACAACGGCGACCTGCAGACCTTCGGATCGAAACAACAGAGTGTCAACGGGCAAAAGGTGAGTGGAGGCGAGCCCCGGCAGCTTCAAATGGACTTCGGCATATGAGCCGGACAGCAGCTTGCCGGTAGGATTGTCGACGTCAACTTCCGCCTGCAAGGTGCGGGTTACGTTGTTGATGGCATTGGCGGTGCGCACCAGCTTCCCCGGGAAGCGCCGCCCGGGAAACTCGGCAAGCGTCAGCTCTGCCGTCAGCCCAGGCGTGGCAGCTTGTGAGTACTCCTGGGGTACATAGACATACACGCGCAATTTCCCGGGCTGCGCGATATGGAAGAGGTCGGTCCTTGTGCCTGGGGCGCTACCTGAGTTGATGAGATCGCCCACATCGACGTTACGCACAGTAACAATGCCGTCGAAAGGAGCATAGATCCTCTCGAAGGATTGCAACGTCTCGAGTTGCTTTACATTCGCCTGATTGGCCTGGACGATGGAGTTGTTGGCATTGTAAGTGCCGGCGGCGTTGTCGGCATCTTGCTGAGAAACTGCATTGGTCTTCAGCAACTCCAGGTAGCGATTCTTGGTGATCGCCGCGAGCTTGAGATTGGCCTCCGCTGTGGCGAGATTGCTGCGTGATTGCTGGAGCTGCTGGTCGACTTCTGGTGTGTCGATCTCGGCGAGAAGCTGACCCTTTTTCACGCGAGCCCCAATGTCGACGTACCACTTCTTCACATAACCGCTGGTGCGCGAGTAAATCGGAGCGGTCATGTAGGGTTCCACGTTGCCGGGCAACACAACCTCGTGCGAGGGTGCGGTACGCTGTGGAGAAACGACGTTGACCACGGGCACGGCCATTGCAGCAGTTTCGGCAGTTACGGCGGCGCGCGCCCGAACGCGCCGAAGAATGCCGGAAGCCAAAATCCCTGCGACCGCCAGAAAAACTACCACGGCCGCGAGCCACCCACGTCTCGCGGGATGTTTTCCGCTGGAGGCGCCTTGAATTGGCGGCCCATTCACGACCACTTTTGCTTCTGTTTCTGACTGCATTGGCATACCTTTCTGCTTCTAATGAGCTCTATTGTTGAATTCCAGTTTCAGCCGGGCGATGACGGAGGCCATGCACCATGCTGAATACTGTAGGAACGAAAAACAGCGTAGACACCGTGGCGAAAAGCAATCCGCCAATAACGGCGCGGCCGAGAGGCGCATTCTGTTCTCCACCTTCGCCCAGCCCGATGGCCATAGGCAGCATTCCGATGATCATGGCCAGAGCGGTCATCAGCACCGGCCGGAATCGCGCGAACCCTGCCTGCACGGCCGCTTCGGCCGGAGAGTGTCCTGCAGCTAATTGTTCTTTCGCGAAGCTAATTACTAGGATGCTGTTGGCAGTGGCCACTCCAACGCACATGATCGAACCCGTAAGCGCGGGCACGCTGACCGTCGTGCCAGTCACAAACAAGAACCACACGATCCCCGCGAGCGTCGCGGGAAGGGCGGTCAGAATAATGAATGGGTCGAGCCAAGATTGAAAATTCACGACAATCAGGAGGTAAACCAGCACGATGGCGAATAGGAGACCGGTCAACAATCCCAAGAAAGAGGACTTCATCGTCTGGATCTGGCCGCGTACGATGATCTTTGAACCCCGGGGAAGATCCTTTTGACTCGTGCTCAAAATCGAGAAGATATCCTTCGAAACGGCTCCGAGGTCACGGCCTTGGACGGAACCAAAAATATCGATGACCGGGGACACATTGTAATGAGAGACCACACTCAACTCAGAATTGCGGCTGAATGAGGCGAGACTCGCAAGGATGGAGGGCGGAGCGGGACCTGTGCCCGTAACTGGAATGTTCTCCAGATCCTGCAGGGACTGAACCCGGTACTGCGGAGTTTGCGTCGCGATCTGGTAACTCACGCTATTCTTGGGATCCAGCCAGAAAGTCGGCGAAGTCTGGAAGCTACCGCTCAGGGTAATCAAGAGATTGCTTGCAACTTCTCGCTGGGTGAAACCGATTTCCCGAGCTTTCGTCCGATCCACATCGACGTGAAACTTCGGCTGGTCAAAGGTTTGCTGAATGCGGAGATCCGTTGTTCCGGAAACGTACTTGACCCTCTCCAGTAGCTGGTCCGCGAATTGCCGGTTGGCCTGCAGATCATTTCCGATAATTTGAATATCGATTGGGGCAGGCAGGCCAAAGTTCAAGATTTGAGTGACCATATCCGATGGCAGGAAATAGAAAGTAACGCCAGGAAAATCCCGTAACAGCTTCAACCTTAGGTCGTGCACGTAACCTGCTGTTGGCCGATGCTTGGGGGAGAGAGCGACCATAATATCCGCATCTTCCGTTCCGATTGGCGCCGAACTGCTGTAGGAAAGATTGATGCCGCTATAAGGCAGCCCGATGTTGTCGATAATCCCGCCGAACTCGGCAGGTGGTATTTGGTTGCGAATCTCGGCTTCTACGCGGTCACAAAGGGCGGCCGTCTCTTCAATGCGCATACCGGTGGGGGCACGAAGATGCAGCGTGAATTCGCCACTGTCCACAGATGGGAAGAAATCTTGTCCCAACCACGGATAGAGCTCAAAGGAGAGCACGCATGCGGCGAGAAATGCGCCGGCAAAAATACGGCGGTGACGGACACAGGCCTCGAGCAATCCGCGATACGCGTTACGAATCCTCTCAAAGCTGCGTTCAAACCGGGCTTGAAACAGCACAAGAGGATTCTTGCTCGGCGCGTGCGAGCCTTCTTCCGCATGAGCTTTGAGAAGATATTTGGCCATGGTTGGTATGAGGGTCCGTGAGAGCACGTAGGAAGCCAACATCGCGAAGACGACCGCCTCCGCCATGGGTACGAAGAGATAACGGGCGACGCCGGTGAGCAAAAACATGGGCACAAAAACGATGCAGATGCTAAGTGTTGAAACCAGTGCCGGCACAGCGATCTGCTCTGCCCCAAGAAGAATCGCTTCTTCTGTCTCCTTGCCGCTACTTAGAAAACCATGAATGTTCTCGATGGTGACCGTCGCATCGTCTACCAGGATGCCGACAGCCAGCGCCAGACCCCCAAGAGTCATGATGTTGATGGTCTCTCCCAGCACGCTGAGAAAAATGATCGAAGTCAAAATGGAAAGAGGAATCGAAATAGCGATGATGAGCGTGCTGCGCCAACTTCCAAGAAACAGCAGAATCATGGCAGCCGTAAGGCAGGCGGCGATGAGCGCCTCGCGCAAAACGCCGGAAATGGCACCACGGACGAAAACAGATTGGTCACCGAGGAGCCGGATTTGAAGGTCTGCGGGAAGCGTCGTCTTGACACTTGGCAACAGCTTCTTGATTCCTGTGATGATGTCTAAGGTGGACGCGTTTCCAATCTTTTGAATGGTCATTAGAGTTGATCGCCGCCCGTCGACGCGAACGATATTGGTCTGCGGAGGAAATCCGTCGCGAACGTTAGCGACGTCGCGAATGTAAATTGTCGTACCTCCCGCGGCTTTGATAGGAAGGTTGTTCAGCCCTGCGATAGTCGTGGGGCTCCCATTCATGTCCACGTTATATTCAACTTTTCCGATTTTGGCCGTTCCGGAAGGGAGAATGAGGTTCTGGGCGCTGATGGCATTCACTACGTCAAGTGGAGACAAACCTTTTGATTGGAGTGCCGCGGTGTTTAAGTCCACTTGAACCTGGCGCTGTTTTCCACCGTACGGATAAGGGATAGCCGTGCCTGGTACCGATGTGAGCTGGGGCCGGATGAAATTCAAACCAAGATCATTTAACTGTTGCTCCGAAAGTGTGGGTCCGGAGAGAGCCATCTGAAGAATGGGCACGCTGGAAGCACTGTAGGTGATGATCAGCGGCGGCGTCGTACCCGCTGGCAACTGCTTGAGCTGCGTTTGGGATTGTCCGGCGATCTGCGCAATGGCCATGCTGATATTGACGCCTGGATGGAAAAACACTTTTATGACAGCGATTCCATTCAATGACTGCGACTCGATGTGCTCAATATCACTCACAATGGTCGTCAAGTTACGCTCTTGAAGGGTGATGATGCGGTTGGACATCTCCGTCGGGGAGAGCCCGGTGTAGTTCCAAATGATGCTCACGACAGGAATGTTGATGTTTGGAAAGATGTCTGTTGGGGTGCGAAAAATCGACAACGTTCCAAGAATTAAAATCAGGATAGCCAGCACTACGAACGTGTACGGCCGTTTCAATGCGACTCTAACAATCCACATAGTTCACGCCCCAAACCCTCGGCTAGTTTTTCTTGCCTCGGAAACTAGATGATGCAGCCTGGATGCCACCGTGAAGAGTGAGCAAGAGTTTCCGGAAGTGGTTGAAAACACAATCCTTAAGAAGATAAGCCTGGAATTAGGCGAAGGCACTGAGGAGCGAAGAATCCAGCGGTGTCTTTCAGGATGGCGAGCAACTTAGGAAAGGGGAAGAACGAATGTGGACGGAGGCGTCAGCTCCAGCCTAGGGTCCCGCAGGACTTAGAGTGCTCCTGTCGCGGAATGTTTTACGAGCTCACAGTCGAAGGGCCGTCGAAATCGCATTTGACCACGAGAATGGTTACATCATCGGTGAAGGTATCGCCGCAAAAATCTGCTGCGGCTTTATAGATATTGGTCATGAGGTCCACGGCGGACAGCGAAGAACCACTCCGCACTGTCGCGGAAAGGCGCTCCATGCCGAATTCTTCGTCGATGCGGTTTTCTGCCTCAATGACGCCATCGGTATAGAAAACCAACACATCGCCGGTCATGAGGTCTTCCGCAGTCTGTTCACAAATCTCTTCCGGAGATAATCCGATGGGTGGACAAGAAGAGTTCATGAGCGTGAGGGCGCCTGTCTTTGCTCGAAATAAAAGGGCGGGATTGTGGCCACAGTTGACATAGCGAAGCGTCCGTTTCTGAACGTCGATCTCGGCAACGAGTAGTGTCACGTAGCGGTCGGAGTCCGACACGGAGTGGACTCCCGTGTTCAATCGTTCCACTTGCTCGAGCATGTTTCGATCACGGTTTGCCTCAAGCCGCATCACTGCCGCCGTCGCGGACATTAAGAGGGCCGCGGGAACACCTTTTCCGGCCACGTCGGCAATGACGATCTGAGTGGTGTGCGCGTCGATGGGGAGATAGTCGTAGTAATCGCCACCGACGCCCTGGGCGGGGAGCATCATGCCAGCTAATTCGAGTCCGGCAATGGCTTGCTTGCCCGAGGGAAGAAACAGGCGCTGGACCTGCGCAGCCAGCTCTACGTCCTTGAGGAGGTCATCACGCTGCCGCTGAATGGTCTTTGCAAGCGCTTCCTTCTGTTCCATATAGCGCTGGATGACATAGACAACAAAGACGAAGCACAACATCGCGGAGAGATTGTGGAAGATTCGAAGTCCCGGATTCATAACTCTTGGAGAGTAATAATCATGGAACAAGACACAAACGACGATAAGGCTGTAGCTGATTTCCTTACGTAGGAAAATCGCGCCGAGAACAAGCGGGAGCAAATAGAGGTAGACAAGCGAAATCGAAACAACGAGGTGGTCGGCATACGCGACTGCGCTAACGGCCCCCAAGACCAGTGAGAGGGGCAGCCACGCCGGCCCACTTAAAGCCACATCCTTTCGCAAAAAAGACAGCAACGGAACTCCTTCGTGAAGACCGCGCAATACTGCGGGCTTCGATTCTCGGATGTCAGACACGAGCTCATTCATTCGAAGAGGACCTTCGCCATCATTCCCTTATCTTCGTGATTGAGAAGATGGCAGTGAAAGACGGACATCCCCCTGATTACGGGGTCAGTGAAATCCATAATGACGTCGACGGAACCGCCGAATGGAACATTCACTGTGTCCAGCCACATTGGTTCGGCAACTGGCCGGCCGTTTTCGCCGTATGCCAGGAAATGGACTTGGTGAATGTGCATGGGATGCAGTTCCCGCGTGGCATTGACAACCCTCCAATGCTGAAAAGTGCCAACCTTTGCGCGCACCATGGGAGCCGCAGACGGCGTGAATTTTTCTCCGTTGATGTAAAAGCCGTTTTTGTCCTCCGTGAACGTCACGATGAATCGAGGAGGCACTTTTTCTTCTGCCGCGAAGTCCAGCGGATTGAGAGCAGGTTTGAGTGGGCTTTCAGAAATTCTACTTATGGCATCCGCTGAGGAGCGCGAAACGATGTCGGCTAATACCATCGCAGGATTCGGATCGCCGTCTGGACCGGTATCCACGCAACGTGAGATTAAACGCCTCGGCATGCCAGCTGCTGGACCTGTGACAATGGCCTCAAGCCTGCCTGCCGGTGGCAGAAGGACGTGATCAGTGATGCGCGTTGGGTGATTTGGATCGTGCAGGGCGATGGGCATCCCGTCCATGGCAACGATTTCAAACGTTTGCCCCTCAACCTGCAGGGTGAGGTAGCGATCCGCGGAAGCATTCACGAGACGCCAAAACTGGCGCTCACCAGGAGCGATTTCAATTTGCGGCCGCACGGATCCGTTCACCGTGAAGATCTCTTCAGGCGTCTCTGGTTCCGCACCACAAATATCCGAACTGAGTTCAACGCGGTGCTTCAAATCAGCGGACTGAGGATCGTTCACAATGGAGCGGCCACGCACAACTAGGACGCGTTCGGGCAGGCCGACCAGGGGCGGAAAGTAAGATTCAATCCCTTCGATCACGAGCGCTCCGGACATGCCGTCAAGCGCCTGTCGGTGGCTCTCTCCATGAGGATGCGTGTGATACCAATACAAGCCAGGCGGATGGTCTTGCGGAATCTGCACGGTGTAGCGGAGTGATTGTCCAGGCATGGCCATCATGTCCAAGACGTCGTCCTGAGGAGCGTCGGGAGAAACCGTGAGGCCGTGAAAATGTAGATTTGTCATGTCCATGCACGGAGGAATCGCGCAACTCTCCTTCGGCTTGGCGGGAAGATCATTGATGTAGTTAATCTTCAGCTGGTCTCCCGGTGAAAGGCGTAGGGTTGGAGCGTTTGGCTGACCGTCAAAGTAGAAGGAGTTCTTTCCACCCTTTGTGATCCCAGCGTGCAGCGTGAGCGACAGTGTGTGGTTCTTCGCGCGAAGCTCCGGAGGATTCGAAAGCATGCCTGGCGGCTTCCCCGACAGTTCGAGCAAACAGAAAACCGCTGCCGCCGCGATGGCAGCGGCAGCGATTCGTGGAACGGATGCGAGGCGGGACATTGAAAGCTTCCAAGCCATCGCTCATTCCACCTTGTGCCAGGTAGAATCCGGGTCATAGGCGGTCATTGTCTGGGCGAGCTTTGTTGTGTCGGGGCCAAGGTCCTTTTCGTAAATTGTTCCGGATCTGTCGACGATAAAAGTCATCACGCCCGAGGAACGATACTCAACGGGGTAGGCGACGAAGGCGAATCCTGCGCTCATCTTCCCATCGACGATATAGTCCTTGGCTCCGCCCGGCGCATGTGGGCCTTGGCTCGTGAGGACCCGGAACATATACCCATTGAACGGAACATGCTCGCCAACTTGGTCCGTTGGGAGATTTTGTCGCGCGTAAGCGATGAGAGGATTGATCGGGCTATCGAACTCATCTTCAGCACCGTGCCAGTACAGACCATTGTGTCGGCCTTCATCGCTAACAAGTTTCTGGGCGAATTGTTTAGGGAGGTCACTTGGCGGGCGCGCAAAATACTGTTTTTGCGCGTCGACCAAATCGCGGCATGCATCCGTGGCGGCTAGTTCATTCTTGCCGATGCGCCGAAATACGATCTCGTCTTTGCCCGCAGCCGTGTCGAAAGACCACGAGCCGTGGCCGTTAACCAGGGGAATCGGGAACGGCCAGTTTTCGGCCCCGACAACCATGGTTACGGTCCCGTTCGCCTCTGTGACGAACCGATGCATCTCCTGGTATTTGACGACGAAGCTGACCCGAGCATCCAAATCTTCCTCTGGGTCGCCGGACGAGAGGACATCCTTTCCGGCTGGTCCGAGGATGCTCAGTGGAGCCTGTTCGTCCTCTGCCTGCATTGCGTCATAGAGAGCCCGACCGGCATCTTCGGCGGAGGCAAAGGTGCGCTGTCTCGCCTCCTGGGCAAAAATTGGCGCTGACGAACACGCCAAGGTAAGCGCGAACAGCACAGACACTGCAAATCGAACAAAGCTCTTGCATTCAAATTGAACAAAAATTGAAATCTTGTGCAGCATGGTATTCCTTTCTATTCTTGAATTCTCGCTACTCTCTACAGCCGGGTGCATGCGGTCAGTGATGTCGTCCACCACCGCCACCATGGAAAGCACCTCCGCGGGAGCCACCTCCAAAACTCGACCGCCCGCGGGAGGAAAAGCCTCGGACATTGCCACCGTGATCAAAGCCACTGAACGCCCCGGAGCGCGTTCCCGGCTGAAAGTGAGGAGCCGAAGATCCGTGGAGCCCCGGACGTCCGCCGCCGGGCCTGCTTCCGTGGAACGAGTTGCCATGGTTGAGGTTGCCGTGGTTGAAGTTGTTGTGGCTGAAATTGTTGCGATTAATGATCGTCCGGCTGTGGGAGATGTAGGTGTTGTGGTTGTAAATCACCCGATGGCCATGCCAGTCG
>WNFP01005631.1_pt1 | contig 10063 bp, 10 predicted proteins | sample 5400201 | NCBI WGS metagenome assembly WNFP01 (sample SAMN13153355, study PRJNA577476) | soil metagenome | isolation source: 115 cm saprolite under Madrone tree | place: USA:California | collected 2016-06-14
CCGATGTCATCAGCCAGGCCTCGCTCGCGGTACCCTTGCTGGCGTTGTACGAAGGTTCGATCCTCGCGGTGGCTATGGTGGAGAAGAGGGCGGCAGCGGCGAAAGCGACCGCCGCCGGTACGCCGCCATCCGCCGCCCCGCCGCCGCCGGCTGCCAATCCGGCGGAGTAGGGCCGAAAGCCTGCGTTTCACCTTATCATCGCGGCATACTGCCCATGATTCGTCATGCCCGGGCTTGACCCGGGCATCCACGACTTGTTCTAAGGCAGCAAAGACGTGGATGGCCGGGACAAGCCCGGCCATGACGCAGGAATATAGTTATGCATGACATTAAATCGATCCGCGACGACCCGGCAGCCTTCGACGCCGCGTTGAAGCGGCGCGGACTGGAGCCGTTGGCGGCGCACATAATCTCGATTGACGAAAGACGCCGCGCGATCATTCGCGTACTCGAAATAAATCAGGCGCGGCGCAATGCGGCGTCGAAAGAGGTCGGCGAGGTCAAACGGGCAAAAGACGACGCGCGTGCCGCCGTCTTGACGGCCGAGGTTACACAATTGAAGGAATCAATTTCAACCCTAACGGCCGAAGAGAAGGACGCCTCGAAAGAACTCGAAACCACGCTGGCCGCGATTCCGAATTTGCCGCTCGATGACGTGCCCGACGGCACAGACGAGCACGGCAATGTGCAGCACCACGTATTCGGCGCGGTTCGTAACTACGTGTTCCCGCCAAAATCGCATGACGATCTCGGCGAAGCTATCGGCTTCATGGATTTCAAGACTGCGGCGAAGCTAAGCGGGGCGCGTTTCGTCGTACTAAAGAAGGGCCTGGCGCGGCTGGAGCGCGCGATCGGCCAATTCATGCTCGACCTGCACACCAACGAGCACGGCTACACCGAGATCAATCCACCGCTTTTGGTGCGCGACGACGTGATGTTTGGCACGGGGCAACTGCCGAAGTTTGAAGAAGATCAATTTCAGACCGCTCGCGGAATGACCAAAGCTTTGAATATAATTCATGCGAAGCTTCGGCAAATGACTGAAAAGGCGAACGCGGCGGCAAGAGGAGAACACTCCGACCCAATCTCAACGGAAACGATTGAAAACCTCTTCGGAACAGAGCTTGTGCAAAATCTTTGGCTCATCCCCACCGCCGAAGTCCCACTGACAAACCTCGTTCGTGAATCCATCGTCGACGAGAAAGAATTGCCGATGCGGCTGACGGCGCTGACGCCGTGCTTTCGCGCCGAGGCGGGGGCTGCCGGGCGCGATACCCGCGGCATGATCCGCCAGCATCAATTCACCAAAGTCGAGCTGGTTTCGATCACGACGCCGGAGACCAGCCAGGACGAGCACGAGCGCATGCTGGCCTGCGCCGAGGAGGTGCTGCGGCAGCTCGATCTGCATTACCGCGTGATGACGCTGTGCGCCGGCGATATGGGCTTTGCAGCGCAGAAGACCTACGACATCGAGGTCTGGATGCCAGGACAATTTTCGAGTCAGGGCGAGGGCGGCGCCTACCGGGAAATCTCGAGCTGTTCGGTGTGCGGCGATTTCCAGGCCCGGCGCATGGACGCGCGCTATCGCGGGCCCGACGGCAAGCCGCGCTTTGTGCACACCCTGAACGGCTCCGGCACCGCCGTGGGCCGCGCGCTCATTGCTGTCATGGAAACCTATCAGCAGGAGGACGGATCGATCGCCGTGCCGGATGTGCTGCAGCCCTACATGGGCGGGCTAAAGGTGATCGCCCGCGACAGGTAATTCTGTTCAACGCCGCCGCGTTCGCTGTTTGCGAAGGCGGCGCGACGCGGTATCTTCGTTCTTTGCCCGCGACCGGCTCTGTTTGGAACGAAGATCGGCAATGCCCTTGCATCGCGACATCTATTGGGTCGGCAGGCAATGGGCGGTCACCGGCTATGGGATGCAGGCGATTGATCAAAAGCTGAATGGCATTTTCGATATCGAGGTCTCCGGTTTATGGGATGACAGCCTCTCGGAACGCATGCATGCGCTGAAATGGCTCAATGTGGCGGACTTCGACAAAGGGCTTGCCGCGGCCCGCAGGCATTACCCGGAACCGGCCCGACAAGCCGCTCCACCCGAAGAGAGCGTTTCTCGCGCGAAGGAAGAGAGTGTTTCCAGCTTGAAGGATGTCGCTGCTGCCGAGCGGCCGAAACCGACAGCTGAAACATTCGACATGCGAAGTGAAGGCTTGCCGGCAAAATTCGTGTCGCCCTGGCGCATCCGCCGTCAGCGGTAACGGCATGGTCTTCGCGAAAGCGAAAGCCGCATTACCGCTCGGTCCGTTCACCTTCACTGATTAAGTTTTTCAAAGTGAGCGATATTGAACAGGCATGCGATGCCGGACAGGCCAATCTGAGACGTGATGTCGCCGTCGGCCTTGCTGGTGGGACAATGCATTACGCAGGATGCCCCCATGCCCGAATTTCAGCCGGTATCCTCAGCGGCTATTGCTGCGATAGAGCGGCCTCGCTGTCCGGAGTGCAACCAGAATCGCATGCTGCTCTCGAAACTTAAGGCGGGACCATCCGGTTTCCATCACCGTACATTCGAGTGCCAGAAGTGCGGTCGCGTTCACACCACGGTGGTATCCAACGACCCCATGAACTCCGCCATCAGCGGCTGGCTTGTCGGCGAACTAAGGCGGCCGCGATAGGCCGGCGAGGGAACCAGCCGGGCCTGTTCCCGCTAAGGCGGACTTCCTTAGGTGAACTCACAACCAGTTGAGTTGTGATCGCCGGCCAAATTATGTCGTCTACCGAACACAACGGGACTCTGCTGCGTTATCGGTGCTGCTCTCGGCGCTTGCCGGTGACTGAGAGTGTTGTAATCCCGCTCAAGTACGGAACAACACCATGCCCGACACGCAGCAAATCCTGCAAGAGGACGTGTTTGATCCCAGGGCGTTTCTTGGCCGGATCGGGGCGGGAAAGACGGTCGAGAGATACAGAAAAAACCAGAAGATTTTCGGCCAGGGCGATATCGCCAACACGGTCTTCTTCATCCAAAAAGGCAAGGTCAAAATCACCGTCTTGTCCGAACACGGCAAGGAAGCCGTCGTCGGGATTTTCGGGGAGGGTCAGTTCTTCGGCGAAGCATGTCTCAGGGGCCGTGAATTACGCAGCGCAACCAGCCATGCCATGGAAGAGTGCCTGATTACGTCGATAACGAGATCCGCCATGCTTGCGACCCTCAGCGCGGAGCCGAAGTTTTCAGCGTTCTTCACGGCGTATCTGCTGCGGCGAAACAGCCGGATCGAGGACGATCTGATCGACCAGCTCTTCAACTCCAGCGAAAGGCGGCTCGCGCGCCTGCTCTTGCTGCTGGCGAATTTCGGCCAGGAGAACGACGCAAAACCGGTCGCGGTGACCCTCAGTCAGGAAATGCTGGCGGAGATGATCGGCACAACGCGCTCCCGGGTAAGTTTCTTCATGAACAAATTCCGGAAAAAGGGGTTCATCGACTACAACGGCAAAATCGAGGTACGCCGTTCGCTGTTGAACGCCGTCTTGCGGGACAAACCTCAAATACGAGAGGACGAATAGAGGGTTCAGCAACCGGACTCGCAACTAAAAGTTTGGAAGTGAGCGATATTGAGCAGCGAGTCAGAAATGCGCGGTGTCAGATTGGCGAGGTCACCGCTTCGGGCACTTTTCAAGAAGAAGGACTGGCTGGAAGCCAATGTGTTGAAAGACTCCGGATGATCCCGGATGGTCGCCGCCCGTTTCAGCGTGTGGTGTTTGGCGGCCAGAACCCCGATCTGCGCCAGGCCATTTTCGTGAGCAATATTGCTCACTAAGCACGCAACATGGCAGACGCGCCGCCGGGGAAACGATAAAATCCCAAGCATGCCGCGATATCGCTTTCAGGTACGCCGGGGTAAATTTTCCAACGGATGCAGCGTTGAGGCGACACTTGAAGGTGCCCAAGCTGCCTGGAAAGAGGCAGTCGCGATCAGCGCCGATCTGGCCCGCGATATCATGAGCGCGGAGCCGGAATGGCTCCTGGAAGTGGCGGACGAAGCCGGGCAGGCGCTTTTCAGCTTCCGGTTTGTCGCCGAATCGTTCCAACGCAACGTTGGGGCAGAAACATATGTTGGTTCGACGAATAACGCGGACCGGTTGCCTGTGTAGGCGACATTAGAACAGCTCCGCTTCATTTCGGCACAATCCCCACACGCCGGCAAACCATTTCAGATCTCCGCCTTGCGTCGGTGATTTTCCGCGGTCAGCGGCAAATAACCATAGCGGCGCCGGCGGCCTCGAATGGGTGCACGGGCCAAGCGGGAGTCGGCCCCGATCGCCGGCACCCAATGCCGCCACTGTCCGCGAACCATGGTCGGCGGCTCCGATCAGCGCGGAAGTGCTGCGAAGCACCTCCGCGTCTTTCCATGTCTCCGCTGCAAGCTGAAGTCGCAGCAAATGGCCGACAGCATGTGGCGGCGGACCCGATACCCCGTTTAATGGGTCATTTCGATCGCATTTGCTGGGTTTGCCTCGACGGCACGAGAGGGATAAGACGGCGCATTGGCGGCACTGGAATCGGCTAAAAGGGCGTTTGAACGGATGCGAATTCTCTGTACCAACGACGACGGCATCCACGCTCCAGGCCTGAAGATCGTCGAGGAGATCGCCCGCGCGTTGTCCGACGACGTCTGGGTGGTGGCGCCGGAGCTCGATCAGTCCGGCGTCTCGCATTCGCTGTCGCTGAACGATCCGTTGCGGCTGCGCGAAGTCGGCCCTCGCCACTTCGCGGTACGCGGCACGCCTACCGATTGCGTGATCATGGGCGCGCGCCATATCCTCGGCGAAACCATGCCGGACCTGGTGCTGTCCGGCGTCAACAAGGGCCGTAACGTCGCCGAAGATGTCGTCTATTCCGGCACCATCGCCGGCGCGCTGGAAGGTACCATCCTGGGAATTCCGTCGTTCGCGCTGTCCCAGGAATTCAGCATGGAAACCCGCCACGCGCCGTTGTGGGAGACGGCGCTGAAATTCGGGCCGGAGATCCTGCGCAAGGTGATCGACGCCGGGGTGCCCAAGAACACCGTGATCAATGTAAACTTCCCTGCCTGCGCGCCCGAGAATGTCGCGGGCGTGCGCGTGACGCGGCAGGGCAAGCGCAATTTGGGATTCCTGAAAGTCGACCAGCGCCGCGATGGCCGCGGCAATCCGTATTTCTGGATCGGTTTCGAGCGGCTCGCGCAAATCGACGTGCCGGCGGAGGGTACCGATCTTGCAGCACTGGCGGCGCGTTATGTTTCAGTGACGCCGCTGCGGCTCGACCGCACCGACGAGGCGTTTTCGGAAGCGCTGACGGCGACGCTGAAGTGACGCGAAGCGCCATACCCGCCGCCGGGCAATGACGACCGTTGTGCCGGCGACGTGATCTTAAACCGTGGCGCTCTTGAGCGCGGTGTCGATCATCTTTGCCAATGTTTCGAGCTGGAAAGGCTTTTGCAGTGCCGGGCGGTCGCGATATTCTTCCGGAAGACCCGAGGAGCCATATCCGGTCGCGAAGATGAAGGGGCGGTTGCGTGCCTTGATCAATTCGGCAACCGGAGAAATTACCTTGCCGTTGACGTTGACGTCGAGAATGGCGAGGTCGAACTCGGTGGTTTGCGCCAGCCTGATCGCCTCGTTGATTTCGCCGGCCTCGGCCGCGACGCTGTAGCCGAGCTCCTCCAGCATGTCAGCGACCATCATCCTGATCATGACCTCGTCCTCGACGAGGAACACTGAACCGCCCGGCGGCCGCGTCGCAATCATGTTGATGTCCTTGCCCGTCCCAAACTTGAGGTTCGCAAATAACGCCGACCGGCGCAATGTCAACATGTGCCAGCACGCACGCTTGCTGGCTGCCACCGCGCGCCGCGGCGGGCTATGGAGCAGGATTGATCGCCCAGATCCTTAACGCCAAGCTGCTATCAGGGGTTCCACCCCGGGGAACACCGATTCGTGGGGAAACTTTCCTTAAGCCGCCAGCGCATATTGCATCAACTTGTTTGGCCGAGGCGCGCTAGAGTGGCTTGATACCTGGTCTGACGGGATTGCCATGCCGCCCACTTCAAATCCGCCGGAAAAGATGATGTTTCAGCTCAACCTGCGGCGACGCGGGATCAGCGATCAGGCGGTACTTCGCGTGATGGAAGAGGTTCCGCGCGATATCTTCGTGGAGGCGGCCGACCGCGCCGATGCCTACCGCGACAGCGCGCTCGGCATCGCCTGCGGGCAAACCATCAGCCAGCCCTTCGTGGTGGCCTACATGACAGAGCAGTTGCAGCTGCAGAAACATCACCGCGTGCTCGAGATCGGCACCGGCTCCGGTTACCAGGCGGCAATTCTGTCGCGGCTGAGCAGCCAGGTGCTGACGATCGAGCGCTATCGGACCCTGGCCGATGAGGCCCGGGCGCGGCTCAAGAAGCTGGGATGCGGCAATGTCGAAGTGATGCTCGGGGACGGCTTCGACATTCCGGCCGATGCCGGCAATTTCGACCGCATCATTGTCACCGCCGCGATGGCGCAAATTCCCGAGTCGTTAGCGCAGCGGCTCGAGCCGGGCGGGGTCCTGATCGCGCCGGTCGGTCCGCATCACGGCATCCAGACCCTGACCCGTATGACCAGGACCGACACCGGTTTCGAGCGCCGGGAGCTGGTGGAGGTGCGTTTCGTGCCGGCACTGCCCGGCATCGCCCGCGAACTGTAGGGCCGCGAACCGCGCCAAAGGTAGCATGAGGAGGGTGTTGGTCCTCATGGTTCGAGACGCGCGCGCCGGACCGCGCAAGCGCGCTGCCGGGACCCCGTCAACGCCCTGTCCGAAGGGTTAAGCGGTTGTTTACTGGGGGTGTGTTTACTCAAACAGTAAGTTTGTTGCGTATGAGTGAGTAACCATGTCCCGTATCGTCGAGTTACTTTGCTCGCGCCGTTTGTCGCACGTCGCGGCGCTGGCGCTGATATCGATCGGTCTTGCCGGCTGCAGCGGCGACATGTCAACGCGGCTCTCGCAGGAATCCTTCTCCAATCCCTTTGCTTCCCGGCCGGAAGCCATCGGCACGGTGCCGCCAGCCCCGATCGAGCGCCGTGAGCCGTCGCGATATTCCCCTCCGCAACCGCAGTACCAGTCCTCGGCCTTGCCGCCGCCGATCGCAGCACCGCAGTCCAATCCGACGGCCAGTGCTGGCGTTTCCGGAGGAGGGCGCGGGCTAGCTTCCTATGCTCCGCCCACCCATCCGCCGCTGGAGGTCACCGGCACCGCCGCGCCGCGCTCGGTCGCGGCAATCCGCAGCCCGGGACCGGGCAGCACCACGATCATCGTCGGTACCAGCGACACGCTCGAGACGCTGTCGCGCCGCTATAACGTCACGCCCGCCGCTATCCTGCAGGCCAATGGCTACAAAGGGCCGCGCAACTTGTCGCCGGGCCAGCAGCTTGTCATTCCGCGTCAGACCGCTGTTGGTGCCGCACCGGCATTGGCAGCGCCGGTGAGCAAGCCCGTCGCCGCGGCGCCAGCCGTTCATATCGTGAATCCCGGCGACACCCTGCTCAGTGTCGCGCGCCGCAATCACGTCTCGTTGTCGGAGCTCGCAAGAGCCAACAGTCTCGAATCGACCGCCAAACTCAGGCTCGGCATGAAGCTCACTGTGCCCGGGGCGAAGACGGCAGCAGCCGCGCCGGCTGCGCAGCCGGCAACTGTTGCGGTTGCCGCTCAGCCGGTCGCTGCAGTGGCGGCGCCCGCCACCAAGATGGCTGCCGCGGGCGGTCCCCCGCAAAGCGCGCGGCTCGCCCAGGCCACGGCGACGGTCGAAGACGCTGCCGTCGCCACGCCGGTCAAGGCAACCGAGGCCACCGGTGCGCTGCCGACGTTCCGCTGGCCGGTACGCGGCAAGGTGATAACGACCTACGGCGCCAAGACCAACGGCAAGTCGAACGACGGTATCAATCTGGCGGTGCCCGAAGGTACGCCAGTGAAGGCGGCGGAGGACGGCGTCGTCGCCTATTCCGGCAATGAGCTCAAGGGTTATGGCAATCTGGTTCTGGTTCGGCACTCCAACGGTTACGTCACCGCATATGCCCATGCGAGTGAACTGATGGTGAAGCGCGGTGACACGATCAAGCGCGGCCAGATCATTGCCAAGTCGGGTCAGTCCGGGGAGGTGGGGTCGCCGCAGCTCCACTTCGAGATCCGCAAAGGATCTTCGCCGGTTGACCCGCTTCAATTCCTCAACGGAGCGTGAGCGGTTCTGATTGGCCGCTGTCGCGCAGTACCTACTGCCGTCGTCGTCCGCGAAATCGGGCGACCCAGTATTCCAGAGCGCCGATGAAGGTTCGCGAAAGCTCTGGAATACTGGGTACCCCTTTTGCGGGGTATGACGATCTATAGTGGAGAGGAGCAGTGCGTTCTCTCGCCCACGCGATCGCCGCTTACTTACCCGCCAGCTTCACGCCCAGCCGTCCCGCCAATTCCTGCGTGAACTGCCAGGCGACGCGGCCGGAGCGCGCACCACGTGTGGTCGACCATTCCAGCGCTTCGCGCTCGAGTTCGGCTTCATCGAGCTTGATGCCGAAGTGACCGCAATAACCCTTCACCATCGCAAGGTACTCGTCCTGGCTGCAGCGGTGGAAGCCGAGCCATAATCCGAACCGGTCCGAGAGCGATACCTTCTCCTCGACCGCCTCACCGGGATTGATCGCGGTGGAGCGCTCGTTCTCGATCATGTCGCGCGCCAGCAGATGCCTGCGGTTCGAGGTGGCGTACAGGATCACATTGTCGGGCCGTCCCTCGATGCCGCCCTCCAGCACCGCCTTCAGCGACTTGTAGGAGGCGTCGTTGCCGTCGAACGACAGGTCGTCGCAGAACACGATGAAATGGAAATCCGAGCTGCGCAGCAGGTCCATCAATGCCGGCAGGCTCTCGATGTCCTCGCGGTGAATCTCGATCAGTTTCAAGCGCTCGGCCGGCTTGCGATTGACGTTGATGCTGGCATGCGCCGCCTTCACCAGCGACGACTTGCCCATGCCGCGCGCGCCCCATAGCAGCGCGTTGTTGGCAGGCAGGCCATCGGCGAAGCGTTCGGTATTCTCGATCAGGATGTCGCGTACCTGCTCGATGCCCTTGAGCAGGCCGAGATCGACGCGGCTGACACGCGGCACCGGCGCCAGCCGCCCGTTGGGGTGCCAGACGAAGGCGTCCGCGCTGCCAAGTGAATCGGCCGCGCTGGGTTTTGGTGACGCCGCAGACAGGTGCGCTGCGATGGCTTCGAGCGAGCGCGCAATCCTGTCCGCGGTGTCATGTTCGGAGGGTGCTGCCGGACGTTTTGTCGCGGCTATCGGCAATTTACGCGAGCTGGCCTTGGAGGCGGCACGAGGCACTGTTTTGCTGGGCTTTTTTGACATCTTGGGGGTTCCTTACCGTGCAGCCATATCGGGCCTTTTGACAGCCCGCAAGCGGCCCAAATGAGGGGGCTGGCAGCGTTGCAATTGGGACCGCGGCCGCTATAGTCCGCGCGAATTTGCCCGAACCGGCCTGACGCCAATGCGTCGCCGGTTCATTCCCGTTTCACGAGGATTGTTCGAAATGCTGATTACTCCTGCGTTTGCCCAGGCCGCGGGCGCCGGCGATACCAACAGCATGTTGATGTCGCTGCTGCCGTTCGCGCTGATCTTCGTGATCATGTACTTCCTGATTCTGCGGCCGCAGCAGAAGAAGGTGAAGGACCACGCCGAACTGGTAAAGAACATCCGCCGCGGCGATACCGTGGTGACGTCAGGCGGCCTTGTCGGCAAGGTGACAAAAGTGGTCGATGACGACCAGATCGAATTCGAAATATCCGACGGGGTCCGCGTGCGGCAAATGCGGCAGATGATTTCAGGCGTGCGCGCCAAGGGCGAGCCGGCCAAGGAAAAAGCCGAGACCGCCAAGGAAGACACTTCGGCGAGTTAGCGCGTTTTCTGATCGCGCACATTCCAGAATCTGACAGGTCAACTCGATGTTGTATTTCACGCGGTGGAAGGCGCTGGCGATCATCCTGACCGCGCTGGCGGT
>WNFP01006644.1_pt1 | contig 10057 bp, 8 predicted proteins | sample 5400201 | NCBI WGS metagenome assembly WNFP01 (sample SAMN13153355, study PRJNA577476) | soil metagenome | isolation source: 115 cm saprolite under Madrone tree | place: USA:California | collected 2016-06-14
TCGTCGCTCTGCGGTTCGACAGGCGAGGAATCACCCTTCTTCAACACAACAGCGTAAATGTTCCTCGATATGGGATGCTGAAAGCTCGAAAGATCGAGCCAGCCGATGGAGAGTCCCAAATCCGTGCTAGCAGCGAAATAGAGCGATTTTCCATTTTTGTCGAAAACCGGATAGCGCGCGTCGCTGGTGCCATCCGTGATCTGCGACTCTTTCCCCGTTTCGAGCGAATACACGAAGATGTTGCGCATGTGGTTTTCGAGATACTTCGCATAGGTTAGCCACTTGCTGTCCGGCGACCATGTTTGGTTTATCGTGGAGCTTGGATCCTCGTAGCGGTCCGACGTTACCTTCACCGGCGTTCCTTTTTCCACGTCCACGTACCAAAGATTCAGGCGCTTATCGGTGTAAGCAATTTTCTTGCTGTCTGGAGACCACAGTGGCCCGTAGAAGTACGAAGGCGGATTCCCCAGATTGATTTTTTTCACCGCGCCCAATCCCGTTTGATCCACGATGTGCAGCGCGTATTCGCCGGATTCGTCGGAGAAAAACGCGATCGACTTCCCGTCGGGCGACCAGGCCGGCTCGCGTTCCGCCACCGCCGTCGTTCGAGTGAGATTTCGCACATCGCCCTTCTCCGCCGGAACTGTCAGAATTTCGCCGCGCGCTTCGAACACCGCGCGTACGCCTGTCGGCGATATTGCGGCGTTCTGAATTTTGTCCCCCACCTTTTCATAGTGCGGACGAGTCGCCGGTAAATCGCCAGAGATGTGAATCTCGACTTTGCTCGCTTTCTCAGTTTTCGGATCGAGCGTGTAAATCCCGCCGAACTGCTCATAGACAAGCGCGTCGGGCCCAGCAGAGAGTGATTTCAAGTCGAGCCCTTTGTTTTCCATAACCTGCTTCACGCCCTTCGTTCTCGTATCGTAAGAAAAGATTGTTACCGGGCCCTTGCGGTCGGAAAGAAAATAGACTGTGTCTCCGACCCAAACAGGATCGTCGTCGTTGGAGTTTTCGCGGGGCACTTTCTCGAGTTGCAAATCGCTCAACCGCAGCACATAGATCGGTGTCGTCTGTCCGCCGTGATACCTCTTCCAAGCGGTTTGCCACTTCAGGTTTGGCACATAAGCGATGCGCCTGGCATCCGGTGAATAGGAAGCCGCTTCTCCGCGCCACATGGGCAGAACTTCCGGAACGCCGCCTTCAACCGGCACAGTGTACAAGCGGTCAAAGTCCGCGTACGCTTCGCGGCCTGAACTAATCAGCACATTCTTGCCATCCGGAGTCCATCCAACAACGACGTCGGGATCGGGATGCCACGTTAGGCGTTTTGGCTCGCCCCCGTCGGCGGCCATGAAGTAAGCGTCGATGTTGCCGTCGTACTGGCCCGTGAAGGCGATCCAATTTCCATCGGGAGAAAATCTCGGTCTGGCCTCGTGGCCGCCGGTGGTGAGCTGGCGCGCTTCGCCGCCTTCCCGTGGCACGCTCCAAAGGTATCCGCCGTAGACGAATACGATTTGCGTCTTGCTGATCGTGGGCGCTTGCGCGAGCAGCGGATTTTCTTCTGCAGCCGCAGACCGGCTCACGATGCCCAAAAACGCAAGCAACAGGGCCTCCATTATTATGAAGATTCGAAAACGCATCATTCCTCCTGAAGAACTCCGAACAAACCTTTTAAGCCGCTTGAATTGCGCGGCTCTTGGCTATTTCTGGGCGCCCGCCGGTGGTGGCCAGAAGCCGGGATCATTGATGGGACGCTGGTCCATTTTGTCGGCGTACTTTTTTACAGCAGGCCCGATTGCAGAAGCCTTCCCAATCAACACAAAGACCAGATTATCCAGTGGGAAATGCTTCTCGATGACCTGCTTGGCGATCGGCAGCGTTACCGCGTCGATTCTCGCCTCCAACTGGTTCACTTCGTCGTCGCCAAGCCCGTAATACTCGTTGACCACGATCCGCCGGACAAGCTGGCCCGAAGTTTCCATAGTCGGCGGAAACTGCCCCTTTATGTAACTCTTCGCGGACTTGAGCTGGTCCTCGGTCACGCCGTTCTTATGAAGCTTGTCTAAAACCTGGAGCGCCAGATCAATCGCCGGAGTAGTTGTTTCGTTTTTTGTGAAGCTGGCAATTTCGAACGGTCCGGGCGCTTTGCGCGAATCAAAAAACGACCGTGCTCCATAGGTGTAACCGGATTCCACGCGCAATGCTTCATTCAGCTCGGATGTAAATCGTCCGCCAAAAATGGTATTGACCACGCGAATCGCGACACGATCGGGATCGTTCACGGCCGTGCCGATGTTGCCGATGGCGAAGTAGGTTTGCGTCGCATCGGGTTTGTCGATCAGCAACAGTTTTTTTCCTTTTGCGGGCGCAACGGCGGAGATGGAAGTCGTTGCTACGGTCCGCGCAGGCCACGCGCCCAGCGTCTCTTCGAGCTTCTTGCGCATTTCCGCGGCATCGAACTCGCCGGCGACTCCGAGAATGGTGTTACCCGGCGCGTAGTTCCCTTCATAGAATTTCACGATGGCATCGCGCTGAATACGCTTCAGCGAAAGCTCGTCGCCATCCGATGGGCGCCCGTAGGGATGCGAACCGTAGAGATATCCCTCGTAGTACAAGCCCAAAACGGCCTGCGGCTCGTCCTTTGCGGATTTCACGCCGTCCAGACTCTGTGCCAGGATTTTGTCGGTCTCGCTTTGGGGAAACGTCGGATGCAGAACAGCATCGGAAAAGAGCTCTAACCCGCGGGCAAGATCCTTGGTCAGGAATTCGGCGCTAATGTCCGTGAAGTCCGCTCCGACATCCGTGCCAAACGAGCCGCCGATGTAATCGAAATCAGCGGAAAACTGCTGGGCCGTCCGCGTCTTCGTTCCTTTACGTAAGAGGCTGGCGGTGACGGAGGCGAGCCCTTCCTGCCCTGCGGGATCAGCAGCAGCTCCGGTTTTTACGAGAGCGAAAACATTGATTAGCGGCACGCCGCGCTTCTCCATCAGCAGCACGGTTAATCCGTTTTTGAGCACGAATTTCTCGTGCGCAGGCAGACGCAGCGATTGCGCGGGAGCGACCGGGCAAAGCACAAGCAGAAATCCGAAAAGCGTGAAAAGAAGCGACATTTTTCTTTTGCGTGTCATTGTTTTGCCTTCTCTTCATTCTCGGGAAGCAGAGTCGCAACGGTGCGGTTGTTGGGGCCGAAGTATTTTTTCGCTGCGCGTTGGACGTCCTCTTTCGTCACTGCGGAGTAGTTTTTCGCCGCATCGAACAGCTTGTTATAGTCGCCCATGAAAACTTCGTAAGTTCCAATCGTGTTCGCGCGCCCGCTGATCGTCCGCATCTCCCGGTAAAATTCAACGAGGCGGCCGTTCTTCGCTTTCTCGAGTTCCTGATCGCTTATCGGCGCGCCCTTCACTTTCTCGAGTTCCTCGTAAATTGCTTTTTCACAGGCTTGCGGATCCACTCCTTGCCGCGGCTGGGCCGTGATGATGGCCAGCGTGGGATCAAACGCCGGTTCCAGGTCGGAGGAAACTTCGAGCGCCAGCTGATCCTTGTCCACGAGCCGCTGGTACATTCGCGAGCTTTCTCCCTGAAAGAGCACGCTGCGGAGAATATTCAACGCGTAGAAGTCCGGATTGTTGGTTTGTGCCACGTGATAACCGATCATCACGATGGGCAATTCGGCGGGCTTGTGAACCACCAGCCTGCGCTCACCAAGCTGCGCAGGTTCGACCGTGGTTACCGGTGGAGGCGGCGCGTGAGAAGGAATCGGCTCGATAAATTTCTCGCAAAGCTGAAAAATCTCGTCGGGCGAAACATCTCCGACGACCACCATCGTCGCGTTGCTGGGCGAATAGCCCATTTCGAAATGATGCTTCAGGTCATCCATTGTCCAGTGCTCGATGTCGCTCATCCAGCCGACGACCGGCCATTGATAGGTGTGGGCGATAAACGCCGAGGCCCAAAGCTGCTCGTCGAGTAAGCCGAAATTATTGTTGTCGACGCTCAGCCGCCTCTCGGAAGCTACGACCTCGCGCTCAGAAGCGATTTTCTTCGCATCGAATGTTAGATCGCGGATGCGGTCGGATTCTATGTCGTAAATCAGGGATAGCGCCGAACGGGGAAACCAGTCCTGGTAGACGGTAACGTTTTGCGTGGTATAGGCATTGTTCGAACCGCCGTTGGCTTCCATTACTTTGTCGAGATCGCCCGGCCCGTATTTCTTTGCGCCGTTGAACATCATGTGCTCGAAAAAGTGCGAAAGGCCTGTCGTCCCTGGATGCTCGTTCCGCGAACCTATCCGATAGAAAATGTACAGCGCCACATTTGGAATGCTGTGGTCAGGCTGAACCAACACCTTCATGCCGTTCTTCAGTGTGCGACTGCTGACAGAAAACTCTTGCGATTGCGCGCGCACTAGCGGCGTGGCAACGCTCAAGGTCGACAACAACAGCAATGCCGTCCTGCGGTACCTGATTGTTTTCATGATGCCACCCTCAGACAAACCCTTCCTTCTTAAGACGTAAGGGAACCCGGAAATGTTTGCGTTTATTCCGTGGCCCCTCACGGCAGCAGAGCAAACACGCGGACCGGTCCGCCCGAACCGCCTTCGAGCTTGATGGGCGCAACGACAAGGAACGCACCTGTTTCCGGCAGATCGCCGAAGTCCGACAGATTCTCGAGGTGGTAGAGTCCCGCTCCCAGCGCCAAACGATGCACCGCAAAGTCCTCTGAAGCGCCGCAATCCACACTCATTGTGTCACATCCAATGCCGCTTACTTTGCGCTCGATCAACCGTTCCACAGCCTCCACGGAAAACCCGGGGAAATGCATGCGCCCGGCTGCGTCCTGATTGCGATAAGTCCCGGCATCCGGCCAGCGTGACGACCAGCCTGTTCTGAGCAGCACTATCGCTCCTTCTGGAATTTGCCCATGGCGCGTTTCCCATTGATCGATTCGTGCCGACGGAAGCTGGTAGTCCGCATCCCGGACGCCCTCCGCTCGCACATCTAGTACCGCAGCCATCCCAAAAAATTGCCTTACGGGAATCTGGTCTACGGGCGTCTTCCCGGGAGGAAAATGGATCGGGGCGTCCAGATGCGTCCCGTAATGCTCCAACATCCAGAAGCTGCGCGTGAAGTAGCCGTCCCTGTCGACGCTGGCATTGACCTTGGCCTCAAACCAACGCTGATCGCCCGGCCAAGCGACCAGTCTGTCGCTGATGGCGTAGGCGAGGTCCAAGACTCGCGTCTTTCCGGAGACGATCCCATCGAGCATGGCGTCAGGGGAGCGGGATCCCCGGTGAAGCCACAATGCCAGCCATGCGTAGGATTTCCTGGTACTCGGCTTCGGTGATCTGCGAAACCAACACCCGCACGTTTTTCAGCAGCTTCATTTTTTTCAGGACTGGGTTGGCGCGCAACTCGGCCAGCGCGACTTGCCTCGGCAAGCGGTCAAATGCTCGCAGGTCCGCCACGAGGTTTTTTTCTTTATGGTCGTGAGGATCAGGGTACGGGTCGCGCGTGATTTCCGCAATCGAATAGAGCGTTCTCTCGGGCGCTGAGTGGTAACACAGCACACGGTCACCTTTGCGCACCTGTTTGAGCGCGCGAATGGCGTCGGGCTTCGACTCGGCACCGTGCCACATTTCCTTGCCCTTCACAAAGAGCGTGTCCCAGTGGTAGTGGTGCGGGTCGGCGCTAAATATCCAGTAGTGTCGTTGCGAGGTCGGAGTTGCCATCGAGACGTCGAGTCGGCAGCAATATACACGGGGACGGCCAAAAAGCGAAACAAAATATGGAGCTTAGCCAGACTTGGGCCCTGAGGGAGGAATGCGGCTCAGGATTCGAGAAAACCCCGCCATATCACATATCTCGTTTGTTTTTAATGTGTTAGACGAACTTTCAAGCAATATCGATGAAGACTTCATCCCCTCGGACTTCCGTTTGGTAGCAAGCAACTCCCATGCTAGGGTTCTGGACAACCTTCCCGGTGGTTACGTCATACTCCCACCCGTGCCACGGACAGGTAACAATCTTATCTTGGAGTGCACCTTGGCCCAGCGGACCTCCCCTATGCAGGCAAGTGTTGTTGATAGCGTAGAACTTACCCGCTACATTGGCGAGCGCTACGGCTTGGCCCGCAACTTGAACCTCGTGGACGGCTCCTGGTGGAACTTCGGAAGTCTTGGCGGCCGACACAAACGGCATGTTCGCTCCTTTATGAATGAAGGTGAATGAAAAACCCGATGCACAACTTTCCCGGGAAATGTCGTTTTTCGCCGCCAAGTATAACTTCCGCGCGATGCCCGGGTCAAAACAGAAGCATACCCCGATCACTTCGTAGCGGCGGGCACGTTGGCTCTCTTTGCCATCATTTTCCAGTACGAAGCGGGGCGGAGCCTCTGCACGATGTCAATTTGTCGGGCATCGCGCCCGATGAGGATGCGCGGTTCGCGGCTCTCAACACCTTTCAGGATGCGGGCCGCAGCGGCTTCCGGAGAGGTGGGCGTTACCTTCTCGAAAAAGTCGATCGATGCCTTGTGCTTGCTTGGGGATGCGTGTGCTCCGAGCCGCGCGTGTTTCGCGATCGGGGTATGGATTCCGCCGGGATGGACACAAGAGACGTAAACCGAGGTGCCCTCCAGCTCGTGTCTTAAAGCTTCGGTGAGTCCCCGGACGGCAAATTTGCTCGCAGAGTATGCGCTCTGTCCCACCGGAGCGACAATCCCAAATACGCTCGACAGATTGACGATCTGGGCCCGCGGCTGCTGCTTCAAAATCGGCAGAAAATAAGTTACTCCGTAAACGACTCCCCAAAAATTGATGCCCATCAGCCAGCGCAGGTCATCGAGAGATAATTCTTCGAAAGTGCCAATCAACGCCACACCTGCATTGTTGATCAGCAGCGTTACGCGACCGTGCCGTGCAGCTGCGTCTTCGGCAAAATTTCGAACGCCCGCTTCATCGGAGACATCGACAACGTGCGTTGAAACTGCAGCTCCCTTCGTTGGGAGCGAAGCAGCCGTTTCCGCCAAGCCCTTTCGATCGACATCCGCAATTGCCAGCGCGGAACCTGCCGCGGCAAGTTGCTGCGCGAGCGCGCGCCCAATCCCGCTCCCAGCGCCGGTAACCACAGCGACTCCGTCGCCTAGAAACGACACTTATGCGCCCTGAACTCTTGCTAGGAGCTCTACGAATTTTTGTTTGCGTTCCGTCTGGTCGTGGCCGCCTTCGGCTTCGGCAAGCTGGGTAATGTTCATCGAACAGAATTTTGGCCCGCACATTGAGCAGAACTTCGCTTCTTTGTAAAAATCATCCGGCAAATTTTCGTCGTGCATGGCCTTCGCGGTCGGCGGGTCAAGAGACAGCTCAAATTGCTTGTTCCAGTCAAACAGAAACCGCGCGTAGCTCAAGGCATCGTCGCGGTCCCGCGCTCCGGGTCGGTGACGCGCCACGTCCGCTGCGTGCGCCGCAATCTTGTAAGCAATCACGCCCTGCTTGACGTCTTCCGGGTTCGGCAGGCCGAGGTGCTCTTTCGGTGTTACGTAGCAGAGCATGGAGGCGCCGTGCCAACCGATCATCGCCGCGCCAATCGCGCTGGTGATGTGGTCGTACCCCGGCGCAATGTCAATCACCAGGGGGCCCAGCGTGTAGAACGGCGCTTCATGGCACCACTCCATCTCTTTGTCGACCTGCTCCTTGATCTTATCCATCGGCACGTGTCCTGGGCCTTCGATCATCACTTGAACGTCGTGGTCCCACGCCTTCTTGGTAAGCTCGCCCAGCACTTTCAACTCCGCGAACTGCGCTTCATCGCTTGCGTCCGCGATGCATCCTGGCCGCAGCCCGTCGCCAAAAGAAAAGCTCACGTCGTGTTTCTTGAAAATCTTGCATATCTTCTCGATGTTCTCGTACAAGAAGTTCTGCTTCTTGTGGTGCTCCATCCAATGCGCCATCAGCGAACCACCGCGGCTGACAATCCCAGTAATCCGTTTCCGCACCAGGGGCACATGCTCGCGCAGCACGCCCGCGTGAATGGTCATATAATCCACGCCCTGCTCGGCCTGCTCTTCAATCACCTCAAGCATCAAATCAATCGTCAAATCTTCAGGACGCCGAACACGCGAAATCGCTTCATATACGGGCACGGTGCCGACGGGAACAGGCGAAGCATCAATAATTGCCTTGCGGATCACCGGAATATCTCCGCCTGTCGAAAGATCCATCACCGTGTCCGCGCCGTAGTGCACTGCGTGGTGCAGCTTCTTCAACTCTTCGTCAATATTGGAACTCGTGGCGGAATTTCCGATGTTCGCATTGATCTTGCATTTCGTGGCGATGCCAATCGCCATCGGCTCCAAGTTACGGTGGTTCACGTTCGCCGGAATAATGCAGCGACCGCGCGCCACTTCGCTACGAATCAGCTCCGGCTCCAACTTCTCCCGCCTCGCGATGTATTCCATCTCCTCGGTAATGACCCCTTGACGCGCGAAGTGCATCTGCGACATGTTGCGATTTCCATTTGCCGTCGCGGCGTTTGCTTCTCTCGATCGAATCCAACTCTCGCGTATCGCCATAGAGCCCCCTCAATGACCGCGCCGAATGACTCGGGGGAACAAGAATCTTCTCTTGTCCCACCCACTCTGCGTTGTAAGCTCGGATTATGGCACCGGAGGAGGGGTGCCGCAACTTGCGCGGCGCGTGAGTATGAAACCCTTCGACGTAGTTTGGTCGGTGGAATCCATCTCGCACTATCCCAACAACGAGAAGTTCTTTGCCGGCGCCCGAAACCTGCTGAAGCCCAATGGCCGTATGGATTGCCACGACTCGGGAAATTTTGTCTATGGCCTCATTGGTGGCTGAGAAGCTCTGATCAATTAAAAAGTTACCTTGATTCAGCCAGGGCGGAAATATCCAAGGCCCGGCAGGATGTGTGGCCGCTGAGGGCCAGCGTGAGGTCGAGATCGGCTAGAAGATTCAGAACCACATCGCGCACGCCTTGCTCGCCGGCAAGCGCGAGTCCCCAGGTATAAAGCCGTCCAAGCAGAACGGCCCGCGCACCCAAAGCGAGTGCTTTGAAAACATCGGCCCCGCGTCGAATGCCTCCGTCAAATAACACGGGAACCCCTCCGTTTACTTCGCGCACGACGGCGGGGAGAGCGTCGAGCGTGGCGATAGCGCCGTCGACTTGCCGACCGCCGTGATTCGAGACAATCAGGCCATCAACACCGGCGTCGAGAGCATGGGCGGCGTCCTCCGGATGCAAAATGCCCTCGCTGAAATAATTGCCGAGACCCTGGCCTAGTATGAAGGGCAAATAGGCGTGCTGAAGATCGCGTTCCCGCCAAGCCAGCATGCTTGTGTCGAGGGTGACCACTAGAGCCTGGTATCCGGCGCGTTCGGCGCGTTCGAGCATGCTGGCGGTCAGCTCGGGATTCTTTCCCCAGTAAAGCTGGAACCAGCGGACGCCTTTCCCCGCGCTAGTGGCTGCCTCGGCAACCTCCTCGATGGGACGGCTGGAGGCAGTGCTGAGTGTGAACGGCAATCCAAGCGCCGCCCCGGCGCGTGCCGACGCGAGCTCGCCCTCCGCATGAAGAATGCCCTGAACGCCCACAGGACCGAGTATCACCGGCGCAGTCAGTTGCCCGCCGAAGAGCTCGACGCTCAAGTCGCGTTCTGAGACGTCGCGCAACATGCGCGGCACGATCCGCCAGCGATAAAAGGCCTCGCGATTGGCGCGCACCGTGTCCTCGCCGCTTGCCCCGCCGGCTACGTAGTCGAACGCAGGCGGAGAGAGTATTTCCTTTGCCTTCTGCTCCAGCAGGGAAAGAGAAACCGGAACCGAGAGCGCGCCGCCCGTCAGACCGAGCGTATAGATTTGCTGCTGGCGCTGCGTACCGGATGGTATCGGCGAAACCGGAGGTTGGTCGCTCATGGCGGAGCAGGATTATACACGCAGGAAGAACGGACGCGGCTCGGAGGAGATCAAGGCGTCCAGGGCCGAGACGGAGATGCCGCACCGGGAGCTAGCTTGGGCAGACACCACCTACCAATAATTGGGTAGCCAG